>JADMIO010634699.1_pt1 | contig 12579 bp, 14 predicted proteins | sample 8958161 | NCBI WGS metagenome assembly JADMIO01 (sample SAMN16585339, study PRJNA669376) | soil metagenome | isolation source: Crop rotation soil | place: USA: Cullars Rotation, Alabama | collected 2011 | reverse complement strand
GGCGACGATCGAATTGGTGTGCGAGAATTCTTTGCCGCGAAGGATATTGCCGCCGCCGCAGACAATCGCGAGCTGGACGCCGGAGTCGACGACTCGCTTGATCTGCTCGCAGATCCCTTCGACTTCCGAGACGCTGATGCCGGATTCACCCGGGCGGGCAAAGCTTTCGCCGCTTAACTTCAGCAAGACTCGCTTGTAAGGCATTCGACTTTCCCCTCACTCGAATCAAGCCAAAGATCGTCTTTAGGATGTGAATTGACGGGGCCAATCTTGACCCCGCCACTTGTTTGCACACGTCAGAATTCTGCGACAGGAACTCAGTTACCGAGCAGCCAGCGAGTGAATTTGTTGGCCTTCAATCCGGATTCGGCGAGGGCCTGGCTGACGGTCTTGGCCTGATCCTTGGCGAACGGCTGATGGGTCAGGACACCGGTTTCGCCGTAGTAGGTCTTCATGCGGCCATCGACGATCTTTTCGACGATGTTGGCTGGCTTACCGCTGGCAGCAGCTTCGGCCGTCAACTTGGATCGTTCGGACTCAACCTGGTCGGCGGGAAGTTCTTCAGGGTGCGTGACAATCGGCTTCAGGGCGGCGATATGCATCGCAACGTCCTTCAAGACGGGAACCGTCTTTTTGTCGCCACTGGCTTCGAACAGCACACCGGTCTTGCCGTCGTGATGGGCGTAAGCGCCGACAGGGCCGGCAACACGCAGAACTCGGGCGAGTACCATCTTCTCGCGGATCTTGCCGACAACGTCTTCCAGCAATTCGCTAAGCTTCTGGCCAGGGCGATCAGGAGCAGGCTGAGCCAGCAATTCTTCGGGAGTCGAAGCGCCAGGACCCTTCACCAGTTGCTTGACCAGTTGATCGGCCAGGAAGATGAAGTCGTCAGCCTTGGCGACGGGAGCAGATTCGCACTGCAGTTCGACCATGGCGCCGATCGAGCCGTCTTCGGAGACGCCCACACGGACCAGACCTTCGCTGGTGGCATTTTCCAGACGCTTGAGCATGACCTTCTTGTTGCGCTCTTTCAGCAGCTCGATGGCCTTCGCCTGATCGCCGCCGGCGTCCACCAGGGCCTTCTTCACATCCATCATCGGCAAGTCGGTCAAATCTCGCAGGGCCTTGACTGCCTGCGCCGTGATCTCGGCCATGATTCAGCTCCTTCAACGAAAAACGAAAGATCGGCGGCCGGACTCGGGGATGGTCCCGGTCAATCAGCGCGATGCTTCTGATAACTAGACTGCCAAACCCGCCGCTACGACTGGATCGACGGGACGGCCTTGTACTGTTCTTCTTCCTGGGGTTGCACAGAATCCTTGGGCAGCGTGGCGCGGCCTTCGACGATAGCAGCGGTCAGGTGCTTGAGCACCAGCTGGATCGAGCGGATACTGTCGTCGTTGCCGGGAATGGGCAGGTCGATCTGATCCGGATCACAGTCGGTATCGAGCAGGGCGATGACCTTGATGCCGACCAGCCGAGCTTCGTGGACGGCGTTGTGTTCCTTGCGGGGGTCGATGACGATGATCGCTTCGGGCAAGCGGTTCATCTGGCGCAGTCCGTTGATGTTGCGCAGCATTCGCTTGTGTTCGCGCAGCAGATTGGACTGCATCTTCTTCGAATAGGTCTCGATTTCACCCGAGTTGAAAATGTGATCCAGCTCTTCCAGTCGCTTCATGCGGCTGCGGATGGTGCGGAAGTTCGTGAAGATGCCGCCCAGCCATCGGTAATCGACATAAGGCATGCCGCAGGCCGTCGCGGATTCGCGAATGGTATCGGCAGCTTGCTTCTTGGTGCCGCAGAACAGGACGAGGCTACCCTGAGCAGCAACCTTTTGCAGGTAGCGCTTCGCTCGCAGCAGACCGCGGACCGATTCCTTGACGTCGATGATGTGGATCAGGTTGCGGCGACCGTAGATATAGGGTCGCATCTTGGGGTTCCACCGGCTGGTGCGGTGCCCGTAATGAATGCCTGCTTCCAGGAAGTCCTTCACCACAATCTCTGACACGTTGCCGACTCCTTCACCTCAATCAGGTGACTCGCTGGGGCCAAATATCAAAAATACGAACCAGCAAATGCTGGCGGGAACCAGATTTGGGACGTGGCATCGTAGCTTCCGGCCCGGTGGACGTCAAATGTGTGGCGAGGGAAGGGAGATCGCGAAATCACTGGGAAACCAACCCTGCAAATCATTTATTGACAAGAGGTTGCGAATCATCGGGCGATGCAGGATTGCGGCGATGGATCAAGTCTTTTTCGTGAATATCCGCCTGCCGTTCAAAGATGGAACCATGTCATTGGCCGCCAAAAGAGGATTGCAAACCAATAGCATCGGATCCCATAAATGCGTTGACCTTTTGCGTTGCCAGATTCCTAGGAGCAGATCGTGGGCCTGATCCTACTTCCAATGTTCGTGATGTTTAGCTTTGCCGCTGGAGGGCTGCTGGCCAGCTTGTGTCTGGCGTTTGTCACGTTCTGTGGGGCGAGGTCGAAGGCGCTGCTATGGTCGGTCGGCTCGATCGGAATGATTATTGGAACATGCGCCGGTTGGTGCACAATCATTTATGGAATTGATGGCAACGCCGCCGTTGGCTTTACAGTTTGGGGATGGGATCTGTTTGGATTTATCTTCGTTGTTGGATTCGCAATGGTGTGCCTGATGTCACTTGTCCTGTGGGTGCGATGCTTGACCAGTTCATAAGTTGATCGAGCTTGTTGAAGATCTGGCGCAGGGTACTGACCACGACGTGTGTTGGTCGCCTCGCTCTGCGGCGGGCTTAAAGAAGTCCAGCGAAAGCCGGCGTGTGCCTGGGTGGGCATGATGCGCTCCTCATTCGTCTGGACGGGAGCATCTACCGCATTTTATTTCTTCGGCAATCGATCTATCCGAGGAGGGAAGCTACTTCGTCGCCACCTGCCGCGAGCGGTCAGTTTAGCTGGCACCCAGATTAGGCAAGCAACGAACATGATCACGAGTAGCATCAGCACAACTTCTTGGATGCTCCTCTCCACTTTCTTCCCCCGCGATCCGCGACTACAGAAAAACGTTCGTCAATCTGGTACTGTCCGGCAGGATTGGGTAGTGGTCGGGGAATGTGTGTCAGTCTATTTGTCCTTCCACCATTTTTTTGCCCCCTCATCAGCTGAAAAAAGCTTGGACTCGCGGAACTCCGAGTCGGTGACTATTCGTCTCGCCATTGCCTGAAGGTCTTCATCAGGACGTGGCTTCTTCCCCCTGAACCCGTATCCGCCAAAGGTGGTCTTTTTCGCATCCCTGAACTTAAGGATGTCGACCCACATGCCATCATCGGCCTCGGCCGTGTAACAGGCGAATACCCATTGATGCGACTCGTCGACTTGCGGGTTGATGTATCTCCAAGTTCCCATACTGCCCCCTATCAAAACGAACACACCCCAGCTTATCGCCGGGGCCGTTCGGTTTCGATCCCAATCTCACGCTGCCGCAGCAGCAACCAGCAAATCGGCCAGACTCCACGGCTCTTCAGCCAAACCCGCCTTGACCGCTGGCGTGGTCTTGATCGTCTGATGCTTGCGGCACCAGTTGTAGAACGCGAACCACAGTGACAGCATCGCGTCATGGTTGCGGGTTTTCTTGCTGTGTGCGTTGGTCAATCTGGTAAGCCGTCGCACTTGCATCCGGTTCGTCAGATTGTGGCGCTCGATTCGGCTGGTTCCGATTTCCGTCTCTTCAACGTGCCCGCAGATCACTTTCTTTTCCACCGATATTATCGAAGCCGGGCTGTAGCGTGCTGCGGCTTCGCGTCCGGTCGATGACTGGAAGTTCTTGATGATCTGTGCGTAGTTCAGGTGATGGCCGAACGTGAGCGGCAACGCGCTGGTGTATGGCGTGAATCCGTCCGTGTTGATTGTCGGGCGACCAGCGACCGCGAGATACAGCTTGTCGGCAAACTTCCATGTATCGTCGGCTGACCGCTGGCCAGTGTGGAAGCACAGCAGCAGCTTGGAATCGCGGTCAATCGCCGTGAAGCAGTAACGGTCGCCGCAGACTTCCGTGTTCTTGCCGAGCCGCTCAGCGGTCTTGCGCTTGCACTGTACGAACGCCCACTGCTCGTCACATTCCACCGTCTCGGGGCGAATATCTCGGATCGTCTTTTCCATGAACTTGCGGCAGGCATCGCCAACGGCGATTATTCAAGACCAACACAGGTGTGGTCAGTACCTGGCGCAGAAATGTTTCTAAAACGACAAGAGCTGAAGACGAATCGAGTCTGGTGGATCGGCGTGGCTTCCGTGCTCATTTCCATTGAGCTGCTGAATATCAGCCACATGGTCTACGTTCAGGCCAAGAGTGCCGGTGTTTCGCGCGATTTGATTGTGGCGATTCTCGACGATGCAGGAATCTTGGGAATCATTACCGGGATGATTGCCATTGCAGTGTCAGCTTTCATGCCGATTGTTCGCCAACGACGAAACTTCTCGTCGATACGCTTCGCGAGAGAAACTCGCCGGGAATAAAATGGCAGCGATCTGAGTCATGTAAAGCATGACGCTCGTCTATCGCCTCGCCGCCGATGTCGTTGTCATCCTGCACTTGGCCTATGTGCTGGTGGTGGTGCTGGGACTTCCCGCGATCTGGCTGGGGATTGTGCTGCGTCACCAGTGGGTGCGCCGGTTCTGGCTGCGAGTGGGCCACTTGTCGATGATTCTAATCGTGGTCGCAGAAGCGTGGGCCGGGATCACGTGTCCGCTCACCGTCTGGGAGCAGTGGCTGCGCAACTGGGCCGGTCAGCAGAACTACCAGGGAGCATTCATGGCGAACCTGGTTCACGACCTGTTGTTCTACGACGCTCCTCCATGGGTCTTTACTGCCCTGTACACAATCTTCGGGTCGCTGGTCCTGATTTCATTCCTGCTGGCGCCACCTCGCTGGCCAAGTCGAAAAAAGGAGGCCGCTGCGCCGACCAAAGACGCTGGCTGAAGTGCGCATTCTTGTAGCTAATCTCGCCAGAGATTGGGTCAGCTGTCATCAAGCCCAATCTGCACACGGACCATCAAAGTATTCTTCGCTGCATCGTTCAGTATCCCGCAATTCCAGGACGGTACTGACCACGACGTGTGTTGGTCGCCTCGCTCTGCGGCAACCTTAAGGAAGTCCAGCGAAACCCGGCTGTAGCCTGGGTGGGCATGATGCGCTCCTCATTCGTCTGGACGGGAGCATTCTATCTTTGATAGGCGACGGAAAAGCAACGTCAGCCAAGCAATTCATGCAAGTGCTCGTCGCGCTGTTCACATCTATGCAGAGAATCAATGATCATCCCGGCGGCTGTGGAAGTGTCTTCGGCAATTCCTGATGCGTACTCCCATGGTCGGCTTTCAACTGGGAGTAGATACTTGATTTCACCGAACACCAAAGGGTGACGCGGGTAGATTACCACCTGAGCAATTGCACGCTTGATTTTGACATCATGAACGAATTGTGGCGCATGATAGAGCGCAAGCGTTAGATGCCCGTGCAACTCGATCCATTTCTCTGGACCATCGGATGATTGAAGCGAAGAAATAAGATCAAGCAGCTTCTTGGCAGTCGCAATCTGGTCCCGTTGCGATCCCTCGTATGCCAATGTGGCGTGTAGTTCAGCGATGACTCGATCCACGTTATTCAAGACCACGACGCGACTCCTCCCATAAAACGAACAAGCCCCAGCTTATCGCCGGTGCAGTTCGGTTTCGATCCCAATCTCACGCCGCAGCCGCAACCAGCAAATCGGCCAGCGTCCAAGGTTCTTCGGCCAGACCCGCCTTTACCGCTGGCGTCGTCTTTATCGTCTGATGTTTGCGGCACCAGTTGTAGAACGCGAACCACAGTGACAGCATCGCATCATGGTTGCGGGTCTTCTTGCTGTGCGCGTTCGTCAGTCGCGTGAGCCGTCGAACTTGCATCCGGTTCGTCAGATTGTGTCGCTCGATGCGGCTGGTTCCAATTTCCGTCTCTTCAACGTGCCGCAGATGAATCTCTTTTCGACCGATCCAGACGAACGTGGAGCGGCATCGCCAACGGCGATTATTCAATCACCAACACAGGTGGCGGAAAGTACCCACTCCGGCGTTAAAATATTTTCAATAAAATAGTATAATAACAAAAATATATATTAGGCGACCGCTGCACTCATTGCTACAATACCCCCAACCCAGCGACCCACGTCGCAAGGCCGTATCACCGGGATGCACTGCAACAAACGAGCATCAAGCCGACCCCGAAACCAATCTGTTAGTGGACTGTAACAAACGGCCACGGCATTAAGCTGCCCGGCAGCGAAAATGCGTGGCCTTCTTTCATTTTGGAGCTTCAAAAATGGCCAGATTCCTCGTACGGCGCGGGTCTCCCGACCCCGCCGAAACGCCCGACCGTAGGTCTCCTCTTCCCTCTTCCTGGTTCCCGTGACCGGGGAAGTGAAACCGTAAAAAAGTGCGCAGATCTGCGCATTTCTGTGCAGTTCTGCACCCTCAAAATCTCTGCGCTGATCGTCCGCGCCGAAAGAGCCAGCGAGCGGTCTCTGATTCCTGATTTCTAGTTTTGCATTATTTCCGGCCACCGACCTTGTTGGAGTTCAGGCTTCAGCCTGTCTTCGCTTCCTTCAGAAACCGAACATGACGCGAACACCCACCTCCTCCTTGTCAATTGTCCATTGTCAACGGTCAATTGCCGCCCCACGCCCACCGCCCGACCAATTCGCATTCAATTTTGCACTCTCAAACAGGGGGTAAAACACGCAAAATCGTGCAATTTATGCGGCCTCGCTACCGAAGCGCGCACCGGCAGTGCGCGCAAGAAACAACAGTGCACACAGGCAGCCGACCCAGGATATTTGCCTCCGCGCCAACCACCCGTGCGGCTCGCGCACCAAATGGAACCCCAAAAACAGCGCCCAAATGTTCCAATCCGTTCCATTCCGTTCCAATTGAGACTCACCCCGTAAGAAAGGGCTAACGCATGACCGAACAGCGCGTGAACCGACAACCTACCATGTTGGAGTTCAGGCTTCAGCCTGTCTTCGCGACCCAGGAAACCGAACATGGCGCGAACACCCACCTCCTCGTTGTCAATTCTCCATTGTCAACTGTCAATTGCCGCCCCACGCCACCGCCCGTCCGGCGAGGACCCGCGGATTGTCACACCGAAACACAACTGAATCCGCGACAAAGCACGACAAACCGCGACAAGAGCTGACTTTTGGAAAAGTCTCCATAGTCGCAACTCACCGTCTTTAACCACTCGGTTCACCAAGCCACATTCGAAAGGACACCATGACGAACGACCGACGAAACGCAGATCCCACCCTGATCCGCCGCATAAGGTTCATCACGAGAGATCGATCACTCGCGCATCGGGGATGCGACCTGCAATCACCTCGCGGGCCAGGTTGATCCATGACTGACAGCGGTCGATAACCGCGCTGTCTGCCGTGGCAATGATTTGCAGGCTCTCGGCAAGGATCGCGTCGGGATTCTGGACAAGCTCAATGGTCCAGTTCCAGCCTTCAGCGGTGGCCACCTCCGACATAATTGTCTTCAACCGGCCACTGTTAGAGACGGGGCTGTCCAGGTACCAATGACAGGAGTCAACTCGACGTGAGGCCAGGAATTCGCCGATCAGTCGCAATGCGGGAATCGTCTCCGCGACCTTGCGATACGTGCCATGCATGCTCGCCATGTCTCGATAGCAACCGTCGCGGGCTTTCAGGATAACTCCGCCCCCAAGAGCGGCTTCAACGGACGTCAGCACGTTGTACCCGTCGATCAATAGCGTCTGACTGGATAACTGTTCGGCAGAAAGGCAACGCGACTGGCGCAGGCGAACGGCATCGTCGGAACATGCCGATCTCATCACGGCCAGCCGTTGTCGTTCTTCCAATTGATAACGATCACCAACAAGCTTAAGCGCCGACGGCATCGAATAGGTTCGCCCCAGCAGCCAACTGAGATCACCCGTCGCCGCTCGCAACTGAGGAATCGCATCGTCGGCGAACAGGATTTCGTCCTGCGGATGAGGTCCTCGATGAGTTCGCATATCGGGCACGTTCAAGATCCGATGCTGGCAAAGGGTTGTTCGATGACATCCTAACAACTGGTGTTGCAGTGTGAGATAATGGACAATCGAGATTGGACAATCGACAACGACGAGGAAGTGCTGATGTCAGACGGGTTGAAGCTGGTGGCTCTGATTCTATGTGTTTCGACGAGCGCGGTGGCTGCCCCGCCTGACGTGACTTCGCTGTTTCCAGCAGGAGCGGCACGAGGTGCGACAGTTCCCGTAACGATCCAGGGGAAGCTCGGAGACGGCGCGGGGCATGTCTGGTGCAGCCAGCGCGGGGTCTCAGCGATCTGGCCTGAAAAGCCGGGTCCAATCAATATCTCGGTCGCAGCCGATGTGCCTCCCGGAGTTTGCTGGCTACGCTTTTACAACGACGATGGAGCAACGGGATTGCGGCCATTCGTGATCGGGACATGTCACGAGATCAACGAGGTCGAACCGAACGACGATGTGTCCAAGGCGGAACCATTGCCCGAACTACCGGTCGTGGTGAACGGTCAGCATGGCAAGAGTGGGGATGCCGATGTCTATGCGGTTTCTCTGCGAAAAGGACAAGTGCTGATTGTTTCATTGATGGCGAATCGCACAATTGGATCACCCCAGGATGCGGTTTTGCAGTTGCTGGGTCCGACGGGATTCGTCGTCGAGCAGAACGAAGACGACCAGGGGTTTGATCCGCAACTGTCGTACGTCGTACCAGTGGATGGAATCTATTCGATCAGGACGTGGGCATTTCCCGCGACACCGGACAGCAGCATCCGATTGTTTGGCAGCCCGGCATGCGTGTATCGGCTGCTGGTAACTACAGGTCTGTTTGTTGACCATGTGATGCCGATGGCGGCTCAGGCAGGGGTCGCTCAAAAGATCCAGCTGCGTGGCTGGAATTTGACGCAGTCGGAAATCGAAATCACGCCACCGATATCAGCGGTGGACCGCCCGTTCGAATGGCCGTTGGACGGCTGGCACAACCGACTCCCCACATCAGTGCTGGTTCAGTCCGAACTGACTGCGACGGAAGTCGAGCCGAACCCGTTGGCTCAGCCGCAGGTGCTGGCGCTCCCCATTCTGGTGACGGGTGAAATCTCGCAGCCGCGCGATGTCGATGCCTTTCAGTTCAGTGCCAAGAAGGGACAAAAGCTGCGATGCGAAGTCGTGGCCCGCGATGCCGGTTCGCTGCTGGACCCCGTGCTCCGGATTTATGACACCATGGGAAAGAAGCTGCAGGAAGCGGATGACGACGGCAAACAGTCGGCTGATCCGGATGTGGAATTCACGGCGCCGGCGGATGGTGAGTATCGCGCCACGATCACCGATCGGTTCCTGCATCACGGCGACCGTTTTGCTTATCGATTGTCGATCGCGCCACCGCAGCCAGACTTTTCGCTGACTGTCGCAGCCGATGCGTTTGTGCTGAACGCAGGCAAGGAACTGGAGATTCCCGTCACGGTCAGCCGATTGGCAGGATTCGCGGACGACATCCCAATCCAAGTCACGGGACTTCCAGCAGGCGTTTCGGCGGAAGCCGTCACTTCTGCTTCCAAAGGTGACTCGGCCAAGTCAGTCAAGTTGAAACTGAAAAGCGACGGCCAAACAGCGACCTGGTCCGGCCCATTTCAAATCGTCGGTCAGCCCGGGGCCTCAGCCGTCCGAGAACGAATGGCGACCGTTTCACTGAAGTCGTTTCAGGGAGAATCATCGAATGTCTGGCTGACAATCAAAAAGTAACTCGCCCTGACGCTACTGTCCTTCTATCGTCACGGCCATCACAATCGGCGACGTCACATCGTTCCCCTTGATCAGTTCGATCGATTCGATCTTGTCCGGGCGTTTGGGGACGATGTTGAAGTAGCGGACCTGTTGGCCTCGCACGCGATAAGCGAACTTGCTGCCGGGGACATCGGCCCGATTGATGTAGTCGGCCCACACTTCGCCATTTTTGGTGATGTGGTCTTCCGTCTGGCCGTCGGCATAGTTCAGGCGGATGGTGAGCGTCGGTGTGCCGGCCTGCGAAGCGGGGAAGCCCCAACCGCTGATGCCGCCCAGGAAATGAATCAGCTTGGCAGGCGAATTACACGGCAGCGTGACGCTCTTCGGCATCCGTGGCGGTTTATCACCGTTGGCGCCATTCAGCATGATCGCGTTGGGAACTCGATCGCCCTGAGGATCGATCAGGACAAAGGGAACTCCTTCGAAGATCTTCGGTGTCCAGTCCGGGAAGATCAGCTTTTGCTCGTCGTGCCGGCCATCGTGGAACATTTCCTTGGTGGTGACGATGGTCGCAACCTTGTCGATCGGAATCGGCAGGTACTTGCCACGCTGAGTTAGAAACTCCAGCAGGTCAGTTAGTTCCTGCGGCGTATGCTGTTTTTCGAAGCCTTCGGGCATGAGGGACTTCGTCGAAGCCAACAGCTCTTCGATGTTCTCACGCAGGATCTGGTGGCGCTTGGCTTCGACATCGATCAGTTCGATTGCCGTCTTGGATTCGGATGCCAGCAAGCCGTTGTAGACCTTGCCGTCGTCGGTCTGGACGGTGTAGATGCGGAAGTTCCCTTCAACCGAGCGGCTGGGGTCGAGGATATGGATCAGCAGTTCCTTTTTGGGATGCACAGCCATACCGGTGAGATCAGGCCCGATACGAGTCCCCTCGCCGCTATGCGTGTGGCACTTGATGCAGGTCTTCTTGAAGACGAGCTTGCCCGCCACGGCATCGCCCGTCTTTTCAGTCAGTGGCATCAGTTCCTCCACGACCTTTTGACGATCAGGATTGGGCAGTCCCCCTCCCTTGGCCATCAGCGGTTTGACTTTGTCGCGGATCGACCGATCGACGTGACTGGCCAGGGCTGTCTTCTGCTCGAGCGACAGCTCGGAAAGAGGCAGTCGACCTTCTTCCAGACCCGCGACCAAAGCTTTTGTCCAATCGGTGCGGCTCAGCAGCAACCGAACCGCTGCGGGGCGGACAGACGGAGTCAGTGAGCCCAGGCTCTCGACGACAGCGGGCCCAACATCTACCGATTCGCTCTGCCCAACCCCATCCAGCAGCCCGGTGGCCAGTTCGGCACTGGTGCGCGGTGTGATCAGCTTAATGATGGTGAGCGCGGCATCGGCATCGTTGCGGCGGAAGTCAATCAGTTGCTTGGCCGCGGCGATTCGATCGGACTCTTTCGCCTTGTCGTTGGTGACGATGTCGAGGAACGTTTTGGAGATCTCGGCAATGCGAGCCTGCAGCGACTTCGATCCCCAGCGCACAGCCAGGTTGATCAGCGAACCGCGAGCAGACGCTGGCAGCTTGTCCATCAGGTCGACCAGGGCTTTATCGCTGGCTTCGCTCAGTTCGACAGGCTTGTTCCTCGGCCAGCCCTTGGACAGGCCAGCAAGGATCGGTTCGCTGATTTCCGGCTTGGCCGTTCCAAGTGACGCAACGAATGCGGGGGCGGTGTCGGCTGGTCCGCCTCGCGCATAGTGTTCGGCGATGATGGCCAGGGCATCGGCAGGAATTGGGTTATCCTTGCCATTGTTCTTGACGACGGACTTCAAGAAATGGATGTCGTGTCGAGCAGCGGCCGAGATTGCGGCATCGCGCAGCAGCCGGTCGCCAACCACTGACGCAAACACCGTTCGCACGGCCTCGGCAGCGTCCGAGGAAGGAGGCATATCGGCGACTGCGAGCAGCGACATCAACTGAACCTGCGGGTTCTTGTCCTTCAACAAGCCGCTCTGCAGGATCGCCGAGACCGACACTTCGGACTTCGGCAGAACTTGGACGGCATTGCGACGGACGCCAGCGGACGGATGCCGCAGGGCACCGACGACGGCCTTCAAGGCATCGCGGTTTTCTCCATCAAGGACTCCACGTCCCTGCAACGCCCACATCGCATGGACGATCTCGCCGTTCAGCCCGATTTCGTCCATCGACTGATCGTTGATGACCTGAATCAGCGCCTGGACTCCGTCAAACCGGTCCTTTTCGACGATCAACCGCTGAGCGTGCCGGCGCCACAGGAAGTTGCCGACACCCAATTCGGCGATCAGTTGTTCGGTGTTGGCTTTGGCCAGGTCCGTGGGCCGCTGCATCATCGCAGCTTCATCGCCCGGTGCATTGGGGTCGAGCTTCGCTGGAGTGACAGGGGCATCGGCTCCTTCGACACCTTTGCCCGTATAGACCAGTCGATAGATGCGGCCGTGTTTCTTGTCTCGCAGCTCGGATTCGTAAGCATTCCCCTTCCCCGTCTTGAAGCCGGCGGGAGTGGGATTGTGCTGGATGATGAAGTTGTACCAATCGATAATCCACACGTTTCCATCAGGGCCGACTTCAGCCATGATCGGCCCAGACCATTCGTCGTTGCTGGCAAGCAGGTTCCACGAGTTCTTCGAGCGGAAGCCAGCACCGTCTTCACGGATGATAAACGTCGCAATCAGGTGCCCTGTCGCCTCCGTCACGAAGGCGGCTCGGTTCCAGTATTCCTTGGGATAGTTACGAGCCGTGTACAGCGCGTGACCGGCGGCTG
>JADMIO010690542.1_pt1 | contig 12580 bp, 9 predicted proteins | sample 8958161 | NCBI WGS metagenome assembly JADMIO01 (sample SAMN16585339, study PRJNA669376) | soil metagenome | isolation source: Crop rotation soil | place: USA: Cullars Rotation, Alabama | collected 2011 | reverse complement strand
CGGACGACGACCCCGGCGGCAGCGAAGTGCTCGGCGTTCTGCTGCGCCGTCTGGGGCATAACGTCTGCTTCGCCACGAATGGGCAGCAGGCGCTCGATGCGATGCGCGCTCAGGAGTTCGATCTGTTGCTGCTGGACATCATGATGCCGGAGATGGACGGCTATCAGGTGCTGGAGGCGATCCAGCGCGACGAGCGGATGCGCCGGGTCCCGGTGATCGTTGTCTCGGCGGTGCAGGAATTGAGCCAGGTCGCCCGCTGTATCCAGATGGGTGCGGAAGACTTTCTGCTCAAGCCCTTCAACTACGTGCTTCTGACCGCCCGAATCGCCGCCTGCCTGGAGCAGAAGCGGCTGCGCGACGCGGAGCAGCATTACCTCAAGCGTCTTGAAGAGGAAGAGGAGCGATCGCGCCGGCTGCTGTTAAGCATCTTTCCCGAACCGGTCGCCAAGCGACTGATGGCGGGCGATCCGAACGTCATCGCGGAGCAGTTTGACGATGCGTCGATCCTCTTTGCGGACATCAACGAATTCTCCGCTGCCGCCGCGGTCCTGCCGCCCACGGAAATGATGGCGACCCTTAACCGCTTCTTCACGAAGTTCGATGAGCTGGCGCGGGCGCACGGGGTGGAGCGGATCAAGACGATGAGCGACACGTACATCGCGGCCGCCGGTGTACCTACTCGGCGCAAGGACCACGCCGAGGCCGTCGCCGAGCTGGCCCTGGACATCCAGCGCGCCGCCGTCGGCATCCCCACCGGGCTGCCGCAGCCGTTCAGCCTGCGGATCGGCATCCACACCGGGCCCGTCGTCGCCGGCGTCGTGGGGACCACGCGCTATGCCTATGATCTCTGGGGCGAAACCGTCAACACCGCCGCCTGGATGGAGGCTTACGGCATCCCCGGCGCCATCCAGATCTCAGAGCCGACGTTTCTTCGTCTCCGGGATCAATATCACTGCCAGGAGCGAGGGGTATATTATCTGCCCACGACAGGAGAGATCCGCACCTACTTGCTGACCGGGCGAAAACGGAGCAACGTGCCGTGACCTTCGCGTAAACTCCCCGTGAGCCTCAACGAACCGGCGAAATACTATCCCTTCTCCCGCGGCCGATATGAGGTGTCGCCGGGGTTGATGAAGTTCGGTAAGGACTTTGGGAACGGTCCTGCCGACGGATGGGTCTTTCAGATCGACAACCAGTTTTCGAAATATCAGGAGTCGAAACTGGCCGCGCGTCGGGAATGTTTCCGTCGCTATGTGTGCGAGTCTCGTCTGAGCGATGAAGTTCGGACGGCCGTCATGGAGTTCATGGCCGGACGATTTGAGCGGGAACACCCCGGCCGTCCACTGCGCCTCACGGACGCGGAGGATCCGCTTGACGCGATCGGGTGTCAGATCCAGGAAGATTTCGCCATTCTCAGCAGCAACCCGTCCGGCGAGCACTGGCTCAGCTACCTGCACCTCTGCTCCCCCAATCACTGGGCGGCCGAGGAAAAGATCGGGCGGGATTTCGCTTCCATTCACGCTCCGGTCGCGGGGATCGAGTCGATCAACCATCGCGCTGACGTGCATGTGAAGACGATGATCGGAGCGACCGATGGTCTTGTGCGGTTCGCCTGGGGCATTGCCACGGACGACACCCTCAACCATCATCCGACCAAAGATTCCGTCACGGCGGCCCGTCATTTCGATTTCGCCAACCCGCGTGCCTTTGTCCGCGTGGAGCGGCAAACGATGTGGGGATTTCCTGCTGCCGACGCCGCCCTTTTCACCATCCGCACCTATTTTCTCGATTGCAGGGAGTTGAAGCGATCCCACCCGCCGATGCGCGATGCGCTGGTCGCCGCCATCGAGTCAATGTCGCCCGAGTCGCTGGTGTACAAGGGGCTTGCCTCCTGGCGAGACCCCCTGCTGGCGTGGCTGCGCGAGTCGGTTTGACTTGGAGATTGGACGATCTGCCTGAGGGCCAACGAAGAATCAACGCGCGTTGCGTTGAATGGTTTGCAGTGGCATGTCCCGCGCGATCACGCGATACTGCGCTCGGGATGACAGTTCAGACAAAGAGCGAATCGCTCTCACTGGTCAACCTCGTCCATTGAAGAAGTTGTTGCGACCTCTGAATTGCATGATGAGATGCGCCATGAGCTCTATGCCAATAAATGCGGCTCCGCCGACCCACCACGGCAGCCATCTCGCCGAATGAAAACCGTGCACGGCGATGCCCGTCAGATACATCCCAACGGCGAGCAGACAGCCGCCGACAAACCAGGTTGCGAGCCGCGCTAGCACCAGCAGCCAGCGCAGGGGGGGCAGCACTGGACGAATCCAATTTAAGAAGAAGACCTCCACAAAGTGCCCGCCCAATGCGGGCCAGAGCACCAACAGGGCCGCAACCGGCCACCGGCGCAATCCGCCTCCGGATACTGCAGCCACCACCGCACCGACGGCGAGCGCGATCGTGCCTGTCCGTATCAACGTCACACGAAGCGGTTCTCGATATGGGCGCCAGCAAGAGCTCATTAAGGGATCGTCACCTCACAGATCAGTAAGGCCGCGCTGCAGCATGTTGGCAGCGCCGGCTGCTCCCGCGAGAAGTCATGGTAGCCAGGAACATCGCAGGAGGTGCGCAAGACCGGCGCTTTCAAAAGCATCGAACGTGGTCTGCGCAGCGCTCCAGCATGATTCGCGGGCAGCTTGACCTTTCCGTCCTTGCCGCCTGTGCGCGTTAGTGGCGGCACCTTCCTTCGCACATCCGATAAGAACGCCCGGCGCAGCGATGGGGCGGGCGTGTTTATTTGAGCCTCCCTCAGGGCCGCTTGCATTGGGCCGATTGGAAAGGTGGGTCGGGTTTGGCGCGACGCCGGCAAAGGTTCGCCGGTTTGGCGCCGCCCGGAATGTTCGGAGGGAGAATCAAGTGAAGTTTCGCATCGCCCCCCGCCGCGCCAGCTCGACTGGCGCTGCCGCCAATCCGGTCGCTGATCGTAAGGCCAGCGAACAGCGCAACACTCGTAAAAACAGTCTTGCGAAGAGCGCGATCTATAACGCGGCCCGTTCCACGATGATGGAGCCGCTGGAGTCGCGCGAGATGATGTCCGTCTCGCACGATGCCGGCGGTTGGACGGTGGTCACCCCCGCCGCCGATTCCCGAGTCATTTATGTCAGCAGCTCGCAGGGAAACGACGGCAACAGCGGCCTGGCCGCGTCGTCGCCGGTTCGGTCGCTGGCGCAGGGCGTTTCGCTGCTGCGCAATGGGTCGGCCGACCAACTGCTGCTGAAGCGCGGGGACACCTGGCATGAGAGCTTCGGCTTCTGGAAAAAGAGCGGCCGCAGCGCCTCTGAGCCGATGGTGATCGCCAGCTATGGCTCGGGCGATCGCCCGGTCATCGCCAGCGGCACCAGCACCGCCCTTTCGGTGGGATCCGTCTCCACAAAGACGATCCAGCACCTGAGCATCATGGGCCTTCAGTTCTGGGCGGACGGGCGCGACCCCAGCACGCCGGGATACAACAAGTACGTCGTTCCCAACGGTCTTCAGTTCACGGCCGGCGGCGGCGACATCCTGCTGGAGGACTGCAGCGTCCGCGATTACGGCACCAACATCGCAATCCAGGATTTCCTCGGGGCCCCGAGCGACATCACCATTCGGCGCTGCCAGATCCTCGACGCCTACTCCGCGACGGCCGAGCACTCCGAGGGCTTGTTTGCCGATGGGGTGCATGGGCTGAAGCTGGAAGAAAACGTGTTCGACCACAACGGTTGGAACTCGCGCGTCCCCGGCGCCGGACCGACGGTGTTCAATCACGACGCCTATCTCACCGCGCGCAATACCAACGTCGTGGTGACGGGCAACACCTTCGCCAACGCCGGCAGTCATGGTCTGCAGGCCCGCTCGGGCGGCGTGGTGCACGGAAACCTCTTCCTGAACGACCCGATTGGCATGAGCTATGGCCTGGTGAACGGCTCAGGTGAGGTTGCGGCGGGCGTGAGCGGCGAGATCACCGACAACGTCTTCCTGGGCGGACGCGACATCGCGGGAATGGCACGCGGCGTCGGCATCGAGATCGCCAATACCCGCGCCGGCGGCAACACCGTCGTCTCCGGCAACGTTTTCGCCAACTATACCGATGGACCGTTCGCCGCCATCACCCTGGGCTTCGGCGTCGGCACCAATGCCTGGAAACAGGTCGGGCTCAACGATCTCACCATCCAGAACAACGTCGTCTGGCATTGGACCGGCGGCATGAGCATCTCGCCGGGCATGTCGACGGCGGCCAGCGGCGCGATGGGATTGCACAACGTCGTCGTGCAGAACAACGACTTCACGCAAACCGCCAAGCCGCTGATCAACACAGGCGCGCTGCGTACCGTGTCCGCCTCTCGTCCGTCGAATTACCCCGCGCCCGGCCGCACCGTCTCGACATACGACGCGGCGCTGGGCGGCTCAGGCAGCGACGTCTCGTTCCTCATCAAGGCGCGCGGCAACAACCATAATTCGTGGACCCCTCAGTACACCGCCCAGAGCGCAACCGACTACGTGCGCGGCGGCTTCGGGCTGTCGGCCACCGGCAGCGTCACTCCGCTTCCGACGCCAAATCCCACGCCGACTCCGACGCCAACACAGACGCCGGTGACGAAGCCGAAGCCGGGGCACACCCCAACTCCGACGGCGTCGGGTTCGCAGGGGTCGTCCAGGTCGGTCGCGTCGCCTGCGGTCTTCGCCCGGCCCCCCGTGGTGCGCAGCGCTAAAGTGCATCGCAAGCACAAAGCGGTGGTGATCACCGTCAAGTTCAGCACTGACGTCGGCGCGAGCCTGGACAACTCGGACCTGGGCCTGATCGGCGCCAACGGCCAGGCAGTGAGTTTCTCGGTGGTTTCGATGAAATATAACGCCAAGTCACACTCCGCTCAGTGGGTCCTGAGCGACGTCGCCGCAGGCAAATACCGGGTGCGGCTCGCTTCGGCGGGCGTCACCGATGCCGCCGGCCATCATCTGGACGGGAATCGCGACGGCGTCGAGGGGGATGATTTCCCCAGCGCCAAGAGCCCCAAGCTCAAGTTCCGGGCCGCCTGATTCCGGTCGCACGAGATCAGTGAAACCAGAAGAGGGCGCCGCAGGTGCAAACGCTGCGGCGCCCTCTGTTTTGCTATCCCACATCCCCGATCACAGCCGCTCATCGTCCCGCCGGCCGGCACGGCTGGCGGACCGTCGAGTAGCCTGGACCACGTCAGTGATTACTTCGCAAAGTCCTTGAGGCTCTTGAGGGGCCGAACCTTCACGACCCGACGGGCAGGCTTGGCCTTGAACATGACCTCCTGCTTGGTGAAGGGGTTGATCCCCTTGCGGGCCTTGGTCGCCGGCTTGTTGATGACGGTGATCTTCATCAGGCCCGGCACCGTGAACGACCCCGGTCCCTTCTTGCCGACATTGCGCTGGATCTGCGTCGACAGGCTCTCCAGCACCGCCGCCGCCTGCTTGCGGCTGATGCCCGCATGCTCCGCGGCCGCGGTGAGAATCTCACTCTTGCTGGGGGCCTTCCCGTTCGCCTGTGCTGCCTTCGCCATGCTCGATGCTCCTTCCGGTTAAAGGGGTTTGGTCCGACAAACGAGCCACTTTTGTACGGATCAACAAGCCGCAACGCAAGAGAGATGAGCAGAAAACCGCATGTTTTACAGGTTTTTCTACGAACAGGTCGCTTAGCGAGCTACTCGATAGAGCAGAGGTGGAGCCGCGTTTTCAAGCGGCGGGCACGCGCGAAGATGACAGGAACCACCTGCACTCGTCGCCGATTCCTAGACCAAGGCGGCGTATTCAGTTGCTGGCGAGAATGTAGACAGTTGCGGGCTTGCAGTACCTCACGACCTCCTCGACCGAGAGTTGTTGCTTGTCAACCCCGCTCATCGCTATGGATTTCGACTCCAGGTTCTTGTTCAGGAAATTCCGCACCCGCCCGGCGCTGATCGCCAAACCGTAAGCCTCCTGAAACCGCTCGGTCGCCGTCTTCATGCTGACGACGGCAATGACATTCCCATAGGCGTTGAGCACGGGTCCCCCGGAGTTTCCCGGGTTTACTTTTGCGTCGATGGCTACGTCCGGGCCTGTGACCCGATCGATCACACCCTTCCCGGCGGCGTTGCCATCGCTCACGATTCCATGGGTGATCTTAACGGCGCCTCCGAAATCATTGGCGAGAGGATAGCCAATTACCGTGCAGTCCGTGCCGTCGTTTGGCGAGTCTTTGGGAGCGAGCTTCAGAAATGGATACTTCCCGTCGTCCATCTTCGCCAGAGCCAGATCTTGCACATCGTCTTCCATGACAACCTTGAGCGATTTTGACGAACCATCTGGGAAAATCGCGGTCAGCTTTTTCGCGCCGTGCACGACGTGCCGATTCGTAATCACCCATCCTTTTTCCGAAACAACGAACCCGGTGCCACTCCATCTGCTGGCATGGATCTGCGGCGGTTCGCGAGGACTCTGTCTCGTATACGACGGTGGCTCTTCCCTCTGCCCGACGCCAATCTCGATCCTGTAGCAAGGATTTTCTTCCAGCACGGTGACAGCGATTAAATCATCCGTAATCACCTTTGCCCTCGAGGTGTGGGACCGCGATTTTGAGAGGTTGGCAACCTCGGAAGCGATCTTGTGTGCCTTGGACTGCGACTTGTAATAGAGAACAAGGCGGCTCACGACCCCCTGCTCAAGATCGAATCCAGCGACGTCAGCATCTGCTATTCCCCATGTAAACCATTCGGCTCCGAGGTTGTCAGTTACGTGCCGAGAATGCTTTACTTCTTCTCTTGCCCCCCGCATTCCTGACATGCCCGTTCCCCGCTGACTGCTGATAGCCTCTTCGATCCTCGTCATTCTCGGAATAAGGACCGTCTTGCTCACTTCCGTCGAGAAAAGCTTGCCCTTAAAGGCCTTCTCAGGCGGCACCAGCAGCATCCTTTTGAGTTCTGTCAAAGTGGGCGCGCTGAGATCAGATTTAATCTCTGGCGGCTTTTGAGCATAGGTCACCGCCGGCAGCCTGCTTCCGTCGGCTGCTTTGCGAACCGGTGCTGCACTGGGCGCCGCAGAGATACAGATTAGAGCTACAAAGATTCCAACACCACGTATCCCCATTGGTCCTCCCTTGGATTTCCCCTCCCGAGGATTTGTGGCGGTCAACCTATAGAACAAGATCACAAAACGCAAGCAAATTTGCAGAGCACATCGATGTTCCCGTTGACAAAATTCGCCAATTCGCCTGCAAACCAGGGGGAGGACCAGGTCGCAGTCAATGCTGCGCTCCGGTCCTCCCCAGGATCGATCCAATGGCGGTCGCGTTTTGTGAATTCAGCGTCATGCAAGCTGCACGTCGATCGTCCGCTGGATTTCGCCGGAGTCGAGTTGGCCGTTGCCATTGGAGTCGAAGCCGCTGCGGACGAGGAACTCGCCGCCGTTGGTATTGCCGGAGTCGGTCAGGGTTGCGGTGGTGCTGGCGTTGAGGTCACCCCCGGAATTGCTGGTAGCGCCGTCGCTGACCGGCGTGATGCTCCAGACGAAGAACGCCTTGGCTGTGGAATTCCAGGTGCCTCCGGCGCCGGCATAGGACGTCGGCAGCGCATCGGAAGCGCCGAGGCTGAGGGACGCTTGATGGCTGGCGTTTTCGCTGAGCGCCAGGCTGACTGTGCTGGCCGAATCGGCGGTCGCGGAGTTGCCGGCATTGCTGCCGTCGGTCGCCTTCAGGTCCGCGTTGAACTGCTCCGGCCCGTAGATGGTCAGCGACAGCGAGCCGCTGTTGTCCGGATAGAAGTCATCGTTCAACTTGGCGGTGAGCTTCTTGCCCTGGCCGGTGTGGGTCGTCGTGTAGACGTGGTCGAGACTGAACGGTCCCCAGACGACCTTCGTCGGAGTGGACTCATCGCCCAGCGCCACGCCCCAGTCAAATCCTTCTTTGCTCAGATCCGTCCAGTTGTAATTGGGCAGGCGCTGTCCGTACTCCGCGTCGGCCTGCCGGTCATACTGGCGGTTGATCACCACGGTCCCGGAAACCTGCACCTGATAATCGACGCCGTTCCGCAGCGTGAAGGCCGAAGTGGCCGTCGCCCCGCTGGAAGAGATGGAGAATGTATCGAGTGCGACGCGGCTCATCAGTTGCCGCTCTTCCAGCCGCTCCGCGGTCGCCGTACGACGCTGATCGATCGCGCGCGCGCAGGCCCGCGGGCGCAAGAGAGTGAGGATGCTCATGGCATCTCCTTCTGTAGAATTGATTAAAACGTGGGAGGTGTTCCCACCCCTTTTGACCCCGATAGCCCCAAGGGACCGGAAGTGTAGTGCCACCACATTTGTTGTCAAAGAAATTTCAGAAAATAAATTATGTAGTCGAATGTAGCACACACCTGTGCGTACGTTCGACTCACTTCAGTGTCTGCTGAAGGAAAGGCATGAGGTATGCCATGGCCCAGAGGTTGTAGGGGAAGGTGCCGATGGTGTAGTGGCCGCAGGGGAGCGTGCGGAACTGGTAGGGGATGTGGTGTTGCTCGAAGGCCTCGACGCTTTCGCGCGCCAGTCGGGGCTCAAAGACGTCATCATCCGCCGCCGAAACCGCCAGCACCGGAGTGCCGAGCGCTCCCAGGCGAGGCGCGTGGTGCAGCGGGCTGATGATCGACCAGACTTCGTTCAGTTGTTCGCGCGTGAGACTCGCGTCGAGCGCGGATTGAATATGCCGAGTGGCCCGGCCGGTCCAGACCACTTCAGCGAATCGGCTCGCCAGCAGCAGCAACACCAGCGCTTTCACTCGCGGCTCGTGTGCCGCCAGGATGGAACCGATCGCGGTTCCCAGGCTGGTGCCGATCACCCCTATTTCGGTATAGCCGCGCTGCTGGAGCCAATCGATCGCCAGTCGCGATTCGATCACCGCCTGCCGCACCGAGCGGATGGTCCGGCCGAGGTTTGCACTGACCATGTAGCGGTCGAGCGCCGCGCGCTCGGCTCGCCGGCGATCGTGATACGGCATGCTCATTCGGATGGAGCTGATCCCAAATCGACGGAGCCATTCGGACATCCGCGCATAGTCCCGGGGCACGGCGTTCCAGTGCGGGAGAATGATCACGGCCCGGCGACTGTCGGGCGCCTCGGTGACCCGGCCGACGGCGGTGTTGTTTTGCGGCGTCTCCGTCACCACAGGGCTGGGAAATGTCAGCACGCCCTTCTTGTAATGGAATGGGCCGACGGCTTTGGCGCTATAAAAGGCCTCGGTGTCCGACCATTGCTCACGGACATAGCCCAGCAGCGCCTGCAAGGGAGGATTCGACAAGCCATCGATCCCCAGACAATCCAATCCATACTCCAGCGGATGGGCCATGCGCTGGATGTCGCACAACCCGGCGAGATGCGATTCACGCCAGCGAGAGTATGCCCTCAGCACGCCCTTGCCGAATCTACCCTCGCCTGAAGTTGGCACGCGGGATTGTTCGCGTCTGCGTGTCCGCAGGTCAAACGGTGGTCGCCAATGAGGTTTCTTCACGCAGGGGACGGACGAAACGCATGGGTGCGACCTGCGGCCCAAATCCCCGTTCCCGAGTGAGCCGGCCTCGGCGTAAAAGACATGCATGCGAGCGCTGCTGATCGTGATGGACAGTGTCGGTATCGGGCACGCCCGCGACGCCTCCGATTACAACGATTCGGGCGCTGACACGCTCGGGCATCTGCTCGCGCGCGACCGCAACTTAATCCTGCCGACGCTCTGGTCGCTGGGGCTGGGGCATATCCTCCAGGACCGGCCCAGCGACTCCGTCATCGCCAGCTATGGGAAAATGTCGGAAGTCTCCGCTGGGAAGGACAGCACGACCGGACATTGGGAACTCGCCGGCGCGGTTCTGACCGAGCCATTTGGCGTTTTTGAGCACTTCCCGTTGCCACTCGTGCAGGCGATCGAGCGCGAAGCCGGCGTGAGCTTTCTTGGGAATTGCCCCGCCAGCGGAACGGAAATCATCCAGCGCCTCGGCCCCGAGCACATGCGAACCGGCAAGCCGATTCTGTACACCTCGGCGGATTCGGTGCTTCAGATCGCGGCCCACGAGAGCATCATCCCGGTTCAGCGTCTGTACGACATCTGCCGCATCGCCCGTCTGCATGCGGATGCCTATCGCATTGGTCGAGTGATCGCCCGCCCGTTCGTCGGCGAACCGGAGCAGTTCACGCGCACGTGCCGTCGGCATGATTTTTCGATGAAGCCGCCGCGCACCGTTCTCAATGCGATTGAGGATGCAAAACTTCCGGTCAAGGCGGTGGGAAAGATCGTCGACCTTTTCGCGGGCGAAGGCATCACCGAGAGCTATCCTACCGAGTCTAATCGCGACGGCATGCGGCAGATTGAGTCGGTCTGGGATCACACAAACTCGGGCTTGGTCTTCGCAAACCTGGTCGATTTCGATACGGCCTTTGGCCATCGGCGCGATCCCGACGGATACGCCCGCGCCCTGCTGGAGTTTGATCGATGGATCGGCGGGTTCCTGCACCGCTGCGCGGAAGATGACCTGCTGATCATCACGGCCGACCATGGCAATGACCCGACCTACCGCGGGACCGATCATACGCGCGAACAGGTCCCGCTGATGGTGCGCTACCGAAGCGCGAACGAAAACCTCGGGCACCGCAAGACCTTCGCCGATATCGCGGCGAGCCTTGCGGTCTACTTCGATTTGCCGGAGCGATGGCCGGTGGGTCAGGAGTTCGTCAGTACTCTGAGGAAAGGTGACGACATCGCGACGCCGCGCGAATGTCGATCGTCCATCCTCGATCCTCAAGCGCGGACAAGCGAGGGCTCAGGCTATGGCGGAGATGACGCGTTTTCTGCTGATCCGGCACGGGGCGCACCTGCTGGGCGGCGGGAAGATCGCCGGACGGACCGGAGTGCAACTGAGCCCCCTGGGTCACGAGCAGGCCGCGGGCCTGGTCGATCGGCTCGCCCACCTGCCCATCCGGGCAATCTACTGCAGCCCGATCGAGCGAGTCCGCCAGACGGCCCAACCCTTGTCCGAAAAGCTCGCCGTTCCCGTCGTCGTCCGCGACGACCTGAGTGAGATCGACTTCGGACAGTGGACCGGCAAAGCGCTCGACGAGCTCCGCCCCATCGAACCTTGGAAACAGTACAACGCCTTCCGCAGCGGCGCCCCGATTCCCGGCGGCGAGTACATGCTCCAGACGCAGTCCCGCATCGTCGCCGAGATGCTCCGCCTGCGGCAGGTTCACCGCAACGACTGCATCGCCCTGTTCAGCCACGGCGACTTGATCAAGGCCGCAATCGCGTATTTTCTCGGCGTGCCGCTCGACCTGTTCGGGCGTCTCGAGATATCGCTCGCATCGGTCAGTGTCATCGCTCTGGCCGATTATGGGCCGTGGGTGCTGAGCGTGAACAACACCGGCAGCGTCGAATTGGACGAATGATGTCTCAGTTTTGAGATCTGAAATTTGGATTTTGACATCTGACATTTGGGATTTGCAATTTCAGATTTGCGGTCCTCAATCAGAGCCGTTCCATTGCCTGCGCCAAGTCGTTTCGATATCGCTCCGCCGCGCGCCGGAGTCGCGCCTTCTCGTTCGATGGCTCTGCCGCCCCCTCGGCGCAGAGCGAGCATTGTCCCATCCGGAACGCCGCATAACCGAGTCGGTACAAGTCCAGCACGGCTTCCGGCAATCGACCGCCGATGGCTTGGGCCAAAGTGTCGAGCAGCGGCGCGGCGCGATCTTCATGAATTCCCCACTCCACCAGCGCCCCGGCGGCATCCCACGCCAGCGGCTGCGGGCCAACGATCGTATGATCGACCTCATGTCCGGCGGCGTCGCACTTGAGCAGTCGACCGTCCGCAGTTCGCAGCCATTCATGCGGAGCCAGCCGGCCATCGCCGCTGCGCCCATGCAGCGGCAGATCGCGCGCCGAGATGGAATCAGCCCACGCCCTCACGCGCTCGGCTGGCGCGTCGCCGAGCGCCTCGCGCGTGTTCCAGTAGAGCCAGTGCTTCAGCCTCTGTAGAGCGGCCTTCGCTTCGTGCTCCGAAAGCTCCCGGTCATCCAAAGCCCGCGCAGCCGCTGCGATGTATCGTCCGACGTGCGACAAAACCTCCGGCGTCGCATCCGGCGCCATCAGCAGCCTCCCTTGCACCCACGGCGTCGCGACGAAGCCGAAGGCCTCATCGAGCGGCGCCGTCGTCCAGCCGTCGCGCGCCAGCGCCGTGAGCCGCGACATGGCCATCTCGACACCTGTCGCGCCTCCCACCGCCTGTCCGTCGACCGCGACGCACCGGTACTTGGGCCGCTCGAACGCGGCGCAGTACGCGGGCCATTCAGCTTCAATGGCATAGGCAACCCGGCACCACAGCCCCCCGCCCACATCCTCGACCCGCACATCGCAAGCGGGGACTCGCAGCAAATCCGCCGTCCGCGCTCGCAGCGCCTCCTGGACCGAACGCCCCTGCCACCGCACCTTCTCCAGCGGAGTCACGCAGCGCGGCGTCGTTGCCCACCACCGACGCACTTCTTCCGAAGCCGCGCTTCCCGGGTCCCGATGATGCCCCGGAAAAAAGCTGATCCGCCCCCCCGG
>JADMIO011762002.1_pt1 | contig 12581 bp, 11 predicted proteins | sample 8958161 | NCBI WGS metagenome assembly JADMIO01 (sample SAMN16585339, study PRJNA669376) | soil metagenome | isolation source: Crop rotation soil | place: USA: Cullars Rotation, Alabama | collected 2011 | reverse complement strand
CTTTCCCAACGGCAACGACAAACCTTGCCAGCGTAGGGCTGCGAAGCTGCTGTGACCTGGCAAGCACGAATCGGCTATGCGCCCAGTCGCGGAGGAGCGCACTCCATCGCAATGGACCTCGAAGCACGGCGAAAGCGGCTTCTGACCAGCGTCCCCAGCTGCCTTGAATCGATGGAAAACAAGCCGCGCCGAAGATGTATAGCAGCAGCGTAGCCAGCAGCGTGACATTGGTGAAACAAAGCTCCGTGCCGCTTTGCACTGCGCAAGCGACCAGCAGGACTAACGCAGCAATGCTCCCGGCTGTGTACTTCCCCACCATTAAAAGTCCGATCGCCAACAGGACGAAAAAGACTCCAACGGACACGCCTGGCTGGGCTCGCCAGAAAAGACAATCACCCGCAAATCCGGTGATCAGAATCAACGCAGTCGCATTGAGCAGCGTCCGTGGAAGGGTTTGCTCTGAAAGAACGGGAGAGTCACTAGCATTCATTCGCTATGCTGCGTTTTGGCTGGAGGCGTTGCCTGATCCGCCGCTCATGCGCGATTTGGCAATCTGTGCGAGCCGGGCGTGTACCTCCTCCACCGTTTCTTTCAGTGTCGAAGTGCCCGCAGTCAGGCCGACGATATGACTATCAACAAACCACTCCGTCTGAAGCTCCTCCGCTCTTTCGATGTGGATGGCGCGAAGGCCCGCGGTTCTGGCGGCGTTTACCAGTTGGAGTGTGTTGTTCGAGTTGCGCCCCCCGACCACCACGATGGTGTCGCATTCTTCGACCAGCTTGTGCAGTGCGTTCTGCCGATTCTTGGTCGGCTGACAGACAGTATCAATGAACCGAACATCACGTCCCGGTTCCGCCGCCCGGATTGCTGCCACCAGATCGAGTACTCGCTCGATCGGCTGCGTCGTTTGCGAAATGATTCCGATCTTTGAGCCTGTAGGCAGCGCTGCCGCATCCGCCTCATTTTGAATGACGAAGGCTCCCGGGAAATCACCGATCAGGCCGTTGACTTCCACGTGCCCGTGCTTGCCTATCACTACAGGTACATACCCGAGCGTGACGAGCATCCTGAGTTGTTCATGAGCGTGGCGCACGAGCGGACAGGTTCCGTCGGCCACGCCATTGCCGCGCTGCTTCCAGGCGTCTCGCACCGAATCACTCGCGCCGTGTGCAGTGATCATGACCTGCCCGGTTTGAACCGGATCATCGAGTACGCCTTCGCGAACGCCCGCTTTTGAGAGGCGCTCGCGCACAATCGGATTGTGAACGAGCTCGCCTAGAATTGTGAGTGGACCTTGGCTCGCCAGGCGAGTCGCTTCGGCGATGGCGTCACGGACTCCAAAGCAGAGACCGTAGTGATCGGCTAGTTTGATGATCATGAGGATGATTAAGCTTTGTATGACAAAGTATATGGGCAAAACTTCACTGCTGCGCGGCTTTCACAATCTGCTCCAGGACGGTCAGGTATTCCTGAAACGCCACCCGCCCTCGCTCGGTTAGCGAATAACTCGTTTGCGGCCGATCGAGCACCTCCTTGATCACGGCGACGTGGCCGGCTTCGTGCAGCACGCGCAGGTGCGTGATCAGGTTTCCGTCGCTCATCGCGAGCTGGCTCTTCAAATCCTGAAAACTCCAGCTCGGACGCGTTGAGAGCAAAGTCATGATGCTCAGTCGACCCTTCTCGTGGATCGTCTTGTCCAGCTTGCCGAAGTCGATCATGCCTTTCGCGGCCAGGTGCAGGCGGCATAAACCAGGTGAAAAAGCCCGAAGGAAGCTGCCATCAGAAACGCCGGAACATCGGAGGGATACGAAGGCGCAACCGCAAGCAACCGGTCGAATGTGCCCGTCAAGGCCACCGCTCCAGCAAGCGTAAATGCCCAGCCAAGGACGACAATCGACTGCGGCGCAAAGTGGGTCATTCCCAGCAGTGCCACGCCGTATAGAGCCATCCACCACGGCACCACCCTGGGAACCATTCCCTCCGGGATACTGGCTGCCGTGAGAATCCCGGCGACCAGCATGGCAGGTAGCATCGCGCGCAAGGCGGAGCGGGCGCCGTGGCTTAGAAACGGTTCACCGCGCCGGTCAGCGTCCCGCTTAATCAAAATCAGGCTCGTTGCCGCCGTTGCGACGAAAACGACAGACCAGATCCCAGTAAAGGCGAGAGAGGAGATTGGTGTTTCTCCCGCGCGCTCCCAGAAGAAAATCGCGGCTGAAGCTGACAACGACAGAAGTCCGCCGACCAGGGCAGCGGGCGCCGAAAGCGCGCGATAGATCGTGCTCCTCTCCATCAAGGTGCGGATGACCCGGAGATGTTCTTCAGCTTCGGAGCGAGCGATCATTCCAGTACTTTGTATAGCAAAGTACAAGTTGCAAGCCAAAGTTGTTTCTTCCGAAAAGTCTGCGCTATCCGCTATTCTCTCCGCCCGGCGAGAGCTTCTTTCACACGCCCGAATCCACTGCGCACCCAGCTTACTCCCCTCGCTACGGTTATCTTTCGTTTCAGGCTGGCTAGCTCGTCCGCAAAGGTCGGCGGCATCTTCGCGATCTGCCCTTCAAAAAGCCCCTTCGCGAAGTCGTAGATTTCCTGATCAACCACACTGTTCTCGCGAATGATTGCGATGTCGGACGCCGCCAGGCTCTCCTGCCTCGGTCGGTTCTTGGTCACGTTGACGCGGACATAACCCTGCACGTTCCATCCGAGTGCGCGATTGTAGAGGAGGAGCGACTCGTCGAACCGCTCGGTCAGGCCAACAGAGACGATCACCTTTTCGAGATTCTCCTTCGCTCGTGCGATCAATTCATCATCCGGGCAAGCATCTTTTGCCGCCATCCCCGCAATGAAACAGGCCTGCGCGCGCCCCTGCCGACTGGCCAGCTTCTCGATCGTCACTTCGCCGCGCTTGAATGCCTCATGCGTCGGATGCCGCGGCTCGCGTCCGATATAGTAGTAGAGAGAAATCATTCGCTCGGTCGGATCGCGCAGCATCGTGAATGGCCGGCAATCCCGGGGGAACAGCTTCGCGTGGCCGTAGTGAAGATGACCGGCTACGATGCGAATCTGCGGCCCCATCGCTTTCACCATTTCCACCCGTTCCTCTTCACTCACTCGCGCATCGCGAAAACTGAGCACCGCATCTTTCGGGTACTGGGACTCGATGACCTGAGCCATCGTCGTGCCCGCTGTTTTCGGGATGTGAATGAAGAAATCGACCTTTTCTGGCATGAGAAGAGGGAACAAAACTAGCCGACGAGGCGGCGTTTGAATTGCACCAGGCGACCGCGGAGATACTCGATTCCGAGCAGGGGATCGAGTCTCCGTTTCAACGAATTAATCTCCTGCCATCCGATCTCCACCTGGCGTTCGAGTTGCGCGAAGCGTTCCCCGGAGCGATCCAGTTGAAATACTTCCGGATCGGCGGCCATCGCACGCGCAAAGTCATCCGGTACGATTTGGATTTCGTAAATCTCGGGAAAAGGGATCTCGAAGCGTAGTACGAGCTTTAGTGTCGTCCGGTCGATCACGGCAACCGACGAAACCGCCGCCGGCACATCGGCTTTGCGGTCAGCGCTTTCGCCGACATAAAGAAAATGATCGTCGTAGGCCAGTCCACGAGTGAATCCCGCGAGTTGCAGTATCCGCTGTGGTTCGTTTGCTCGCCGAAAGACCAGGCTGCTCGCGTGGGAATCGCACACGACCCACTCACCGCCGATGAGCCTCGGGTTGTGGGGTCCATTTAGCTCCGTCACCACTTTCTCACCGCTTTCCAAATCGAGGATAAACCCGCGCCCTCGGCAGTTCCCGACCCAGTCACGATGTTCGGCAAATTCACCGAATGCCGAGACGTGGAGGCGTCCATTCACCTCGCAGAGACAATTCAGGTGCCAGGCATCGCGGCTCCCCTGGGCCTGCCAGCGACGCTTTACATTCCCGAGCGGATCGACCCAGAGAATCTCATTCGTTCCCGTCGACACGCAGACGAATTGCCCGTCCTTCAGCGTGAAATCGTGCACATCGCGCGCCTCGGGCACTTTCAGCACGAAGCGAATACCGTCCTCATGATAGCCAATGATCGAGCGCACGCCGCGGGCGAATCGGTAATAGGTCCTATCCGCTTCACACAGTCCGGTGCTGTCGATCTTGTCGATCACCGTCGGCTTGCCATCGTGCACACAGACAAATCCGCCAGTGCCGATCCCCGAGTCGTCGTAAGCTCCCACGCACGTCACGAGGAAGGAGCGGTGAGGATGAGCGACGCCGTTGTTTGTCGCACTCATCCCACTCATGGACCGGGGGCTGCGCAGCGGCACGCAGAGATCGGAAGTTGGATTTTGAACGTGATGACGATCAACAGTGGTTCAGGATGAATCGTCGAGTGTCCGTAGTGAGAAACCTTCGGCAAGGCAATTCCCCCCCACCGCATCTCTTCAAGCTCAGTCAGGCCGATAAATCCTTCGCAGTCTGCGCGGCTTTCTCCGCCCGTTCGTAAATCGGTCCACCGCGTTTGGAGATGAGGCTCAGCGTTTCGCTGGAGAGCTCCTCGCGAGCCGAGCCGATTTTCCCCTTTCGAAAGAAGTATTCATCCGCCCCGGTACGAGTCCGCTCTTCCTTCTCCCGGAGCCTGGCAAACGCATTACGCTCGACGGCCTGCGCGATGACTTCCGGGCTTGCCTCGATCCCGAGAAAACCAGCTGCGCGACCGACGGTCGCTGGCCCGTCTGTCGTCAGCGACTCGTACGAGACAAACATGGTATTCCCGGGGGCCCTCTCCCGGATCGCGAGAGCGAATTCAACGTGAGCACACCACCCTTCGAGCATATGCCTGCAAAAGGCATCGATCCCTTCATCGACCTGATGCCGGATCGCTTCCTGCAGGCGGTGGAAATGGAAATACGAAACGAGCGCATCCGCCGGCTGGCGAAAGATATAGAGCAGCCGATGACTACCGATCTTCTCGAGGTGATGCGACTTCAGGATTCGTCGCCGAACGCCGAAATCCTCCTGCGCGGCATGCTGCATTTCGTGCACCGGAATGTGCACATCGGGAATCAGCATCCAGATCGATTCCGGTGCGGTCTTTTCCGGTTGGGAAAGTACGATAACGTCCCTCAAGAGGTGACGCATCCACGTATTCCCGCTTCGCGGGTATGAGACGATGAACTGATCATCCGGCCGCAAAGCCGCGAACCGATCGGGCGGAATCGGCATGGCGAGAACATTCGGGTCGGCGCGTTCAGACCGACGGAAAATGCGGTGGAGCCACTGCATGGATGGTTGAAAAAGGCGCCACTGCTAGCGGAGCCGCCTCACGCGGCAAGAGTGAAGGCGAAGGGCAGCAGATAGCAGCCTCGAACTTCCGCGACAAAAGGCGAAGCGGCATGCCCGTTTTCACGCCTTCGATCGGAGCTTTTCTTGTCGTCCATGTCCTGACACGAACTTCCCGTTCGTTGGTAGAACGAAACCACGACAACCTCTCTTTAAGACCTATGACCACCGCCAACAGTCACACCGTTCGACTCCACCGCGTCCTACGTTCCAAACCGGAACGCGTCTATCGCGCCTTCATCGACGCCGATGCCATGGCCAAGTGGCTGCCGCCGAATGGATTCACCGGCAAAGTGCATCACCTCGACGCAAAGGTCGGTGGAAGTTTCAAGATGTCCTTTACGAACTTCACCACCGGCAAAAGCCACTCCTTCGGCGGGAACTATCTCGAACTCACCCCGCACGAGCGCATCCGGTATACCGACAAATTCGATGACCCGAATCTCCCGGGCGAAATTCACGTCACGGTGGAGTTGAAGGAAGTCTTCTGCGGCACCGAGATGAAAGTCACCCAGGAAGGAATCCCTGCGGTGATTCCTGCGGAGGCCTGCTACCTCGGCTGGCAGGAATCGCTCACGCTTCTGGCCAAACTCGTCGAGGCAGAGATCCCAGATCAGCAGTGAGCTAGCGCTCTCGCGCCAGCGACAGAGTGTCGCTGCCCTTCTCTGCCGTTCAACTCTTCGGCGGCCATTCCACGCCTGCCAGTTCGTCGGGCAATTGCTTCGGATCGACTGGATAAATCCGCGAGAGATCCGGCGGAGGCTTCGCGCTCGGTAGAAGCTCAAGTTCCTCCGGCGCGCCGACAATAAGCCAAAGCACCTCGTTTTCCGTGTCGTTGAACACCTGTCGTAACTGGTCCGGCCCGACGAGGATGGCGCCGTACCTGGGCACGGTGAGTGTCTTCTCGCCCACCCGCAGCCGGCCGGTCCCTTCGAGCACGAAGTAAAACTCCTCCTGGCGCAAATGCTTGTGCAGCGTACTCGCGCTTTTCGGCGGCAATCGCCAAAGCCGCGCACTCAGATTCTCGCTCCCGGTCCGTTCCAGGAAATCCGCGTTCGGAATCTGCATCAGCCTCGAGACCTGCCAGGTGAGATCCTCCGGCCTGATCAGGTGATAACGTTGGATTGGATTCATCGCCTCCTTCTGCCGCCACCCGAGACGAAATGCCAGCCTGCCGTCCTAAGCCGGGACGATTCAGTTGGATTCGCGCCTCATCTGGTTGCCAGCGTCCCCCGACGCTGCCCTCTCGGGCTGCGCTCCGCGCAGGCGATGACGCTCCGCTCCATTGGTCTTTGGCTGATGTGCTTCGTTGTTCGGCACTTCCGTATTTCGCTTCAATAGGCGCGCGCCTCACGCCTCGCACACCAGCCAAATCCGCTGCGCATCTGAGGACGCGACCAACTGAATCGTCCCGGCTAAGCGTGCCTCTGCCGTCAACGGGTCGAACCGAAAACACGCCGCGCGCTGCTGCGTCAGGCCTTACGGAGATTGCCGGGAAGTATGCGCAGATAGCCGGGCAGCGTGCGCAGATAGCCGGGAAGCGTGCGGAGATTGGTGAGAAGCGTGCGCAGATAGCCGGGAAGCATGCGCAGATTGCCGGGAAGCATGCGGAGATTGCCGGGAAGCATGCCGAGATAGCGGGGAAGCATGCCGAGACAGCCGAGAAGCGTGCCGGAAGGTGTGGAAACCAATCCGGCATGGCTGAGCAGTTAAACGAGGACAGGAGGGCGCGAGGGCCGCAGAGAAACAAAAGAGGCTAAGAACGCGATCCGCAGCTTTGGCGGCGCACCTTTGCTCCTGAACCTGGGTAGCCTCAAGGCGGCGGTACTCCGGGCGGATTGGTTTGATCCAGAGATCAATCCAAAGTCTGGCGGCAGCGGAAGCCGAGCCTCGCGAGGTCGCTACGCGGTACGGTGCCGCTAAAAGCGGCCGTACGGTCGCGCCTCACGTCGAGCGCACCGCTCTAAAAGTCTGCGTAGCACGGCGGCACGCGGCTTGACGGGTGACCGGTAAACCATATTCTACCGGTATGATCGTATTGTCATAACGATGGTGACGAAGCGAAGCTACTGGAAGTGGGGAGCGGGCTGATTCGGTGGTGAGTTAATAATCAATGATTCGTCATTCAAAACGATCGGTTCTGCAGAAGTTTTCCGATGCCATCGGCGAACTTTACGAGGCGACTCATCCCGATGACCTCGGACCTGCTATCCTGCAGAGTATGCGAGCAGTGGTACCTGCAGAAGTTTGGGCCTACACTCTGCTGGATCGCAAAACGGGTAAGACGATGGCCTGCACCGATCCGGTGGATGTGCCAGCAGCGGACCTTCAAGTATTTGCTGCACACCTGAACGAGCACCCCTCAATTAGTTCAATCAACGCTGGTGTTGGTGAAGTGGTACGTTGGTCCGACTTCTGCACCGTACGACAATTCCGACAGCGGGCATTATATCACGATTTCTTCCGCGTCGCTGGCGTGAATTATCAGGTCGGTTGTGGATTGCATGTGGACGAAGGATGGACAATCCTTCCAAGCGCCAATCGCAGGCATCGCGATTTTTCAGTCCACGAACGCGCACTGATGCAGTTGTTGGTGTCCCACTGGCAACGTGCTTGGAGTCTCGCGAGCGCGCGATCGGAAATGGCGAAGACTCTGGACCTTCACGAGGTTGGCCTCCACGGCATAGCCGTGCTCGTCATTGACATCCAGGGCCGCATCTGTCTCCACACACCGGAAGCGCTGCGCTTTTGCCAAGATCAATTTGGCTGGGGTTCTCCTGTATCCGCTCCTCCGGTATTGCTGGCATGGCTCGCGAAACAAACGGCAGCCGACGCGAGGTGGACTATCGACCGAGAAGACCGGCGGCTTACAATCACCGCCCACGGGCCCGTCGCGCTGCCTGGCAAACATTCTCGCACTAATGGAGGCCGGCAATGCTGCGGCTATGTGATTCGCTTTCTTGATCAGCCTGCGGCAGTTCCGGCCGCGGCTCTGGAATCGCTAGGTCTCACGCGCAGAGAGGCTGAGGTGCTGGGATGGATGGCGCAAGGGAAACGCAATGGGGAAATTGCAGTCATCCTGCGTGCGCAGCGCCGCACGATCGAGAAGCATGTAGAAAACATCCTGAGCAAACTAGGGGTGGAAACCCGTACGGCTGCAGTGGCAATGGTTTGGGAAAAACTGTAGCTAAGCTAAGCTAGATGAAAATCCGCTAAGGATACGCCGCCGGCTCGGACCGGGACGAACATATTTATATACAGTCTTCCGTGAGCATCGCAGCGGCCGCGCCACGGGTTTCTACCCGGAACTTCGACATGATATGTTCGACGTGTTTTTCAACTGTTCTCGTTTTTGCTCCTAGGATAGTGGCGATTTCGTCATTCCGCTTTCCTTTGGCAATCCATACGAGGACCTCCGCTTCTCGTTGAGTCAATCCACGCCGCAGGCCGGCATCGAGGGACGGCTCTCTTTGCCTTTCAGCCAGCCGCACTACGTAGCCGCTCAGAGTCGTGGTATATTGAGGAGAATCTCCAGGCGCGGGCACTCTCACCGGACCGGTCCAGTGGATAACTAGTTGTTTCTCGTCCTTTGTTTTCAAAAAGTGAGCGTTCGACCCACGCCTTTCCCAATGCTCTCGGAGTTCCAATGGCGCTAGACAACCGAAATCTCCAAAATAATCGCGGCACAGGCGTGCGGCAGATTCGGTGGAAAAGAGAATCCTCCCTTCCGACCCAACTAACATTACCGCCTCCAATCTGGAAACGTGCTCACGCCAGGCCAGCGCCCGCTGTAGGTCTGAGACGGCTAATGCCTTGCGATAGGCCTGCTCGAGGTGGGGGGAAAGAAGGTGCAACACCGCACGGTCTTCCTCCGTGAAGTCTCGCTGACGACGGTTGTATACGAAACAGATTGAAGTGTGGGCGTCTGGGAAAGAGATGCGCGTTGAGAACCTCTACATCCGCATCCGGCACCTCGGAAGGCCAAGTCACGAAGACACCGTGCATCTTTCGCATATCGAAGGCATCGAAGGTGTACACGTCAGCTCCAATAAGAGCCCGCGCGGCACGCAGGGATGCGTCCGGAAATTCTGGCAACGCCAATGCTGTGTTCAGTTCCAGGAGTGCCTGAGAAAGCTTCCTTAAGGAGGAATGACTCGCGCGCGACATGGCCCCTTGTTGTATCGCTGACTCGGCATCGATGGGGTGCCTTCATACGTATTTCCACGTATGGTAGTCAAGAGACGGTGCATCTAAAAGCAGTCTCATGCCCGCCGCACCCACCCCGCGCACGCGCTTCGCTCAACGAGGGTTGAATGTGAACTCACCCACCTTAGCTTATCGTAGAGTGTCAGGACTCCGGACGAGGATCGGAAGGCCCCGCACTTTTTTGAGCCGTTTTGCATCCAGAATCCGCATTTCAGGGAGAACACTCTCTGCAGAAGAGAACCGATACCCCGCGGGATCATCGCCTCTCACCCATACATATTCATGAAGAACTTTCCCGGAACGTGGCAGGGGACCGTCGATTCGCTCCACCCTGACGTTTTGAGGTCCCAATCCCCTCCACGCATGATTGCCCCGCAGCTTTTGAAACGGCTTCGCTCAGCCATACTCCTCTGCTCCGTATTTTTCTTCTGGCCTGGGATCTCTGCTGCAACGCCTCCAATCGTCACGAATGTCCATGCCTCTCAAGAGCCGGGTTCAGGTAACGTTTTCATTTCGTACGATCTGTCGGACGCGGAAGGCGACCTGCAGAATGTCCAGCTTGAGTTCTGCACAGATGGAGGGATCACGTGGGCAAATGCTACGAATGCTACCGGCCACATCGGGTCCGGTATCTCACCGGGAGAAGGCCATTCGATCGTCTGGTCTTCGTCGACCGATTTAAGCGGTTTTACTACGGCGGACGTTAAGGTACGGGTAGTCGCTTACGACCAACCGCCTGCCGTAAACTCATCCACAAGCGTGCTCGTGAATGGCGGCTTTGAGCAGGGCACGTATCAGGTGAATGGAACGCCAGCAACCCTGTGGGGCTGGGATGCTGCGGAATTTAGAGGCGCGCAAAACGGGATTACTCCTGCTTCGGGCTCTCGCATGCTCCATTTCATTGCGACGGGCGCAGGCGCCGCAACCACGGTTGACAGTCAAGCCGAACAACTGGTCGACCTGAGATCGTTTCAGCAGGCAATCGACCAGGGTTCGATGCTCGTGACCTTCTCCGCTTTGTTTAACCGAGTGGCGGGCAATGCGCAGACCGATACACAATTCGCACTTCGACTACTTGCCCATGCGACTCTACCCACAGGGTGGGGTGCCACAAGCAATGCGCTGATTCTACACCGCATCCCCTTCATCTCGGATGGGAATCCGGCGACATGGGAGCAATTGACGACCACGATCCGCATACCACCCGGCACGAGGTACGTTCTCGCTGAAATCGCCGCGGCGGAAAACGTTTTCAACAATACCACCGCCCCCGAGTTTGATGGTCACTATGCGGACCTGGTGTCTCTCAATCTCTCTCCGAGCGGGGCAGGCGCAGCGGAATCCGAGAGTTTCCCTATCAACAAACAACTCCTGGTCACAATCCCCCCGCACAATGGCACGCTGTCGATTGGCACTGTGCGAGTGGGAACATCGGGGTCTGCGAACTTGCAGATTAGAAATCAAGGCGCTCCCGGTTACACCCTCACGGGCGCGGTCGGAGCCGCCGTCGGCGAGTTCTCAGGGCCCGCTCCAGACGCCGGTTTCTCCCTCGCCCAGGGTGTGACTGCGCAGAAGACTTTTACTTACACGCCTGCGGGCCACGGATCCGACAGTAGTGCAGTAATCATTAGCTCAGATGCTGGAAACGCCACGGTTTTCCTTTCTGGCAACGGCGTCGGTCCGCTCTTTTCCAGTACCCCGGCCAGCGATTCGTCGATTGACTTCGGCGTGGCAAACAATGTCGGGAGTACAACGAGGTTGATCGCCATCTCTAACGCTACGACGGACAACTCGGGTACGGCTTCGCTCCTCAATCTTACTCTGCTGGGCGCACAGATCACGGGGCCAGACGCTGCAGCTTTTGCCGTGCAGGGATTCACTCCCGGCACCGTGCTTCCGAAAGGCTCCGCTATCTCAATCGGCGTGCGCTTTTCCTCCCCAATTAGCGGTGTCAAGAATGCAACTTTGACCGTGATTACGGATGAAGGGGCGGCGCTGGGACAACCCGGCCGGTCGCTTACCTTCAGACTCACCGGGCAGATATCTCAAACTCCGGTGATTACCGCCTTCAAATTGGACGACATCGAATTAACCGAAGGCATTACCTTGACGCGATCCGGGACTCTTTCTGTAGCCGCTCTGGATGGCAGCGGCATTGCACGGGCGGAGTTCTCCCATATACCGGTAAACACAGGTGTACTTTCGCAGATTGGAATCGATTCCACTCCTGGCGACGGACTAACGTCACCATGGTTGCTCGAGCCACTTTCTGATGGAGTCTTCGATCTGACCGTTAGCGTCTTTAATCAGTTAGGGAGCGTCTCCACGATCACCCGACGTGTGAATGTCTCCCTGGCCTCTCCGAATGCGCCTGTTATTAGCTCTCCGGCTACGGGGCGCATCCAGTTAGACAACTCAGCAAGTGTCGCCGGGACTGCACCCACAAATAGCCAGGTCACAATCTACGAGAATGGCGCTCCTGTCGCAATTGCCATCGCCGTTAGCCCCGATGGCAAGTTTAGCAAGAATATCACGCTCGTTTCTGGTCAAAACATCATCGAGGCCACCGCCGCCAATCGCGCGGGCGAGAGCCCGCGCTCCAATGCGGTAACAGTCACGCTCGATCGACAGGGTCCCACCCTGAGCCAATGGCGGTATGGCACGGTCAGCTTTGTCGACGGACTCACGATTTCCACCGCGGATACCCTCCGTGTTGACGCGACTGACATTTCCAAAGTCGCACAAGTTCAGTTCCTCGTTCGCGGCCCCGGAGACACGGTTGATTCGGTCATTGGAGCGGACACTAATGGATCCGATGGCTACACGGCTTATTGGAATGCCGCGCTCACTGCAGCCGACGGCGATTACGTCATCACGATCAAGGCTTCCGACAGCTTCGGGAACACGACGACAGAATCCCGTACGCTTAAACTCGGGCTTTCGCCCCCGATTGCCCCAATCATCACGCAGCCGATCACCGGCATCATCGTCAACCAGTCCGATATCGTTGTTAGCGGTACGGCGGCCGCCAATACGACGGTCACCATCTA
>JADMIO011419614.1_pt1 | contig 12581 bp, 9 predicted proteins | sample 8958161 | NCBI WGS metagenome assembly JADMIO01 (sample SAMN16585339, study PRJNA669376) | soil metagenome | isolation source: Crop rotation soil | place: USA: Cullars Rotation, Alabama | collected 2011 | reverse complement strand
CGCGACTTCAAGTCACGTGAATTCCAAGCTTCGGATCCCACTGTGCTGGAAAGTGCGCAAACGTGCTGAGTGCAACTACTTCGGCAGGATTCTGAAAATGCAGCCGAATGCCATTGCCCTGGATCGGAAGGTGAATGCGCGTTCGTTCTGGGAAGTAGCTGTACGCGGCCGCCCGATCGATCACTGCGGTTCCGACCCACAGCTGGGCCTTCGCCGGGGCATCGATTGTTTCAGGCGGGTAGGCAACGATCGCGCTGGTCGTGCCGCCGGCCCAGGTTCCGGGCACCTGCGCCGCTTGTTCGATGCGTGTGCCGATTGGCGTGTTGTTCATCTGTTACCTGATGTATGTCGGCCGCGCACAGAAGCGCCCCGTGCGTACTCCACAGTATAGCTATCTGGCGTAACAGTGCAACCCCGGCAGCCGCTTGCTCAGAGTAGCGCCCGCTTACCCATTCTCCTTTGCGTAAGCCCTACGATCAAGTACAATGCGCGTATTACTGAGCCGCAGCCCCACCGCTGGGGAGTTTTGGAGGGCGAAGCCCTCCAAGAACCTTCTTTTGGTGCTCATTTTGCCAGCTTTGCTGGCAAAATGAGCACCAAAAAAGAATAGGAAGATACATTTCAGCATATGAGCAGCATGATCGATTCAGTGCGCGGTATGCGCGATGTACTGCCGCAAGAGATGGCCGCACAGCTTGCGACAGCAGCGCAGCTCGATCACGTGCTGGCCGGCTATGGCTACCAGCCGATCGAGCTGCCGATCATCGAGCACCGCGATCTGTACGGCCGCAAGCTCGGCGAGGAGTTGGTCGGCAAGGTTTACGAGTTTAGCTTCAGCGGGCGCGAGCTAGCGCTGCGGCCGGAATGGACCGCCTCGGTGCTGCGCGCCTATGTCGGGCGCTTGCAGGATCAGCCGCTGCCGCTGCGGCTGCGCTATGCCGGGCCGGTGTTTCGCAACGAGCGCCCGCAGCGCGGTACCTATCGCCAGTTTACCCAGGTCGGCGTCGAGCTGATCGGCGGGCCGGCGCCGCGCGCAGATGCCGAGTGCATCGCACTGGCCTGCGCTGGTCTCGACGCGGCCGGTGTGCAGGGGTATCGGGTGCGCGTTGGGCATATCGGGCTGGTGCGCGGGCTGCTGCGCGAGCTGGGCCTGGCTGAGCGCACGCAGGGGCTGCTGGCCTGGAGCTTAGAGCGCATGCGCCAGCAGGGCATTGGCGCAGTACGCGATCGGCTGGATGCAGCCCACGGTGAACTGCCGTTCGATGCAGCGCTGCTCGAAGGGCTGGACGACGCACAGGCCGAGGCGCTGCTGCTGGGCTCGCTCCAAGCGATCGGTGTCAACCTTGAGTTCGGCACGCGCTCGCCCGAGGCGATCGTCGGCCGGCTGGTGCGCAAGCTGCGTCGTGAAGATCCGCAGCCGCAGATCGAGCGCGCGCTGGCATTGCTGGAGCGTCTATGCGCAATTCAAGGGCCGGCTGACGCCTCTCTTTCTGCGGCTGCGGCACTGCTGGACGAGTTCGGCCTGCCGAGCAGTACGTTGGATCCGCTGCGTGCGATCATCGGTGCCGTCGCCGCTCATCGTGTGCCGGATACGAAGATCGTGCTCGATTTCGGCTTGGGCCGCGGGCTACACTATTACACCGGCGCGATCTTCGAGATCTACGATCAGGATGGTCTCCAGCTGTGTGGCGGCGGCCGCTACGATGATCTCGTAACGGCGCTGGGCGGTCGCCAGCCGGTTCCGGCGGTTGGGTTCGCCTACGGCCTGGAGCGGGTTGTTCTCGCCGGCAACCAGACGACTAATGACCGACGGCGGATGACAGAAGTTCTCGTCGTCTCTACAGACGACAGTTCATACTCATATGCGCTTGAGATTGCCCAGGCCCTGCGCGAGCATGGCTACGTGGCAGCCGTGGATGTGCGCGGCCGCAGTGTCGCCGGAAACCTGCGCGATGGCGCTCGGCGTGGCTTCGGCGCGATAGCTGTTGTCGGTACAGATGAGCGCGCGCGCGCCGAGGTAATCTGGCGCGACTTGGCCACGCGCGAGGAGCGGCGTATCGCGGTGAGCGAGCTGCCGCGCGCTCATTCGGTATGATACGCAGCTAGGATTATATTCTATGTTCGCGCTGTCGGTAGCCTGCGCGGCGGGCGGCAAGGGGCGGCCGCGCCCCCTGCTCCCTAGTTCTGCGGATCAGTCCCCTTCGCCTGCGCGGCGGGCGGCAAGGGGCGGCCGCGCCCCCGGCACCCCCGGCCAGGGACTGCGTCCCTGGGATCCCTGATTCGATGCATTCGTGTGCCAAGCGTTCGGCGTACATGCCTATAGGTAGATTGTGGCCGGCATTTACGAATGAGCACCTGAGCACAACCGAGGCATGTGCTGATGGCTTAATCCTGACACTCGCCTCTATTGCAGGGGGTTCGGGGGCGCGCTGCGCCCCCGATGGGGAGCGCGAGGGGCAACGCCCGCTCGCATGTGCCACAGCGCACAGCGTATGCAGCGGGGAGCGCGCGGGGCAACGCCCGCTCGCATCCTCTCCTCGTAACAGACGAAGACGTCTGCCAGCGGGGAGCGCGAGGGCAAAGCCCGCTCGCATGCGCCAGAGCACCCCGGCCGTGTCAGCAGCGGGGTGTGGGGCGGCGCCAGCCCCACACCCTGGGCGCTAGCGCTCGATCCAGCTATAGGCGTACTGCGCATCCTCAATCGCCTGCGCCGCCTGGGCCACGCGTAGCGGGTGGAACGTATCGATCATGACTGCCAGCTCCTCGGTGCCTTGCTTGCCGATACTGCCCTCGGCCGCGCCGGGGTGCGGGCCGTGTGGCAGGCCGCTCGGGTGCAGTGAGATACTGCCCTCCTCGATCCCTTTACGCGACATGAAGTTGCCCTCGACATAGTACAGCACCTCGTCGCTATCCACGTTCGAATGATTGTACGGCGCGGGGATCGCCAGCGGGTGGTAATCGAATTTGCGCGGCACAAACGAGCAGATCACAAAGTTCGGCCCTTTGAAGGTCTGATGCACCGGCGGCGGCTGGTGGATGCGCCCAGTGATCGGCTCGAAATCTTCGATGTTAAGGGCCCACGGGTACAGGTAGCCATCCCAGCCGACCGCGTCGAGCGGGTGGTGATCGAGCGTATGCATGGTCAGGCGATCGCGCGCGCGCACCAGCACCGCGAACTCGCCAGCCTCGTCGTGGCTCGCCAGCTCTTCTGGCACACGAATATCGCGCTCGCAGTAGGGCGAATGCTCCAGCAGCTGGCCGTGCTCGTTGCGGTAGCGGCGCGGGGTCTCGATGCTCCCGCGCGACTCGAACACCAGCAGCTTGGCTGGCCCGGTTGTGATCAACCGATAGGTCGTGCCGATCGGGATCACCAGGTAGTCGCCGCGCCGGAAGGGCAGCGTGCCAAACAGGCTCTCAATCCGGCCCTCGCCCCGATCGACGAAGATCACTTCGTCGCCTTGGCCGTTGCGATAATGGTAGTTCATCGGCTCGGCCGGCAGCGCGACGCTGATTGTCACATCGTTGTTGTGCAGCAGTGGCTGGCGGCCGGTGATGAAATCACCACCCGGCGCCAACTGTTGGGTGCGAAAATGGCGGTGGCGCAGTGCACCCGGCTGCTCCAACGCGATCTCGATCGGGCCACGATCCTCGGCCCGGAGGATCGCAGTCGGCGCACGCCGGTGGTAGACGATCGACTGAATGCCTTCGAAGCCGCGCGTGCCCATAACCTGCTCGTGGAACAGCGCGCCGTCGGGCCGGCGGAATTGTGTGTGACGCTTATGCGGGATATCGCCCAGGCGATGGTAGAAGGGCATCATTGGCCTCCTTTCTCATTGTAGATTGTAGAGACGCACTATAATGCGTCTCTACAATAGACTCTATCTCGATTTATCTTGCTAAAAGAGGGGTTTGGGGAGGCTTCGCCTCCCCAAGACCACCGTTCGCTCGCCGCAGCACGGGCGGCAACGCCGCCCGTGCTGCGGCGAGCGAACCAGAAGGTTCTTTTGGAGGGCCGTTGGCCCTCCAAACCTCCCAAGTACCGATGCTAGCTGTGTGTTGACTGTTCATAAATCGAGATAGACTTTAATCTATAATCTACGATGATCAAACGATATGATTCCGCAGCACTCCCAGGCCGGTGATCTCCAGCTCGACGATATCGCCTTCCGCCAGCCAGGGGCCTTGTCCGGCGGTCAACTCCAGCAGGCAGCCACTGCCGACAGTCCCGCTGCCGAGCACATCGCCGGGGTACAGCGCAGCATCGCGTGAGGCGCGGGCGATCATCTGTGCGAAGGTGTAGTAGATATCGCGGAAGTTGCCGCGTGAGCGCTCGACTTCATTGACCCGCGCGACCATGGGCAGAGTGTAGCGCCCATCGCCCAGCGCGAACAGTTCCAGCTCATCGGGCGTGACTAGCCATGGGCCGAGCGAGGTGGCGAAATCCTTGCCCTTGGCCGGCCCCAAGCCCACGCTCATCTCCTCGCGCTGAATATCGCGCGCGCTCCAATCGTTCATGATCGTGTAGCCGGCGATATACTCCTCGGCGTCTTCCACGGCGATATCACGACCGGCCCGCCCAATGACGCAGGCGATCTCCAGCTCGTAATCCAGCGCCTGGGTGCGCGGGATCGGAACGCCGGCGTTCGGGCCGTAGATCGCGCTGTGATTGCCGAAATAGAACACCGGCAGCTCGTACCAGGCCGGCGGCACATCGCGGCCGCGGTTGCGATTGGCCGTGGCAACGTGCTGCTCGAAGGCGTAGAAATCACGCAGGCTGGGCGGGCGCGGCAGCGGCGCCACCAGCCGAACCTCGTCCAGCGGCAGCAGCATCTCAACCCCGCCGATCGAGATCGGCCCGCTCGCGCTACGATCGCGTGTGTCGTCGTCATCTGCCGATGCGCCGAAATCATCGGCATTGTCGAAGCCTAGCTGATCGAGCACCGCGCCGGCGATATCGATCGCGCCCTCCAGCCCCATCCCCTCTGGTGCGCCGCGCAGAATATCGAGCAGCTCCCAGCGCTGGCCCTCCTGGCCCTCGTAAACCAGCGCCGCCGCCGCCGAAAGGTCGATCACCGACGCACCCAGCAGCACGCCCGCGCGTGGGAATCGGTCGATGTAGTTGAAGCTTACGAATCGCATATGCTCACTCGTTAAGGGTTAAGGGTTAAGGGTTAAGAGCATCGACATCATCGAAATCATCGAATTAACCCCTAACCCTTAACCCCTATCCCTTAATCAAAGGTTGCCACGCTTCTCCTGCTCGCGCTCAATCGCCTCGAATAGGGCCTTGAAGTTGCCCTTGCCGAAGCCCCGGCTGCCCTTGCGCTGAATGATCTCGACGAACAGCGTCGGTCGATCCTGGAGCGGCTGGCTAAAGATCTGGAGCAGGTAGCCTTCCTCATCACGATCCACCAGTACGCCGCGCTTGGCTAGCTCGCGCACATCTTCGGGGATCTGCCCAACTCGGTTGGGCAGCTCTTCGTAGTATGAATCCGGCACGCGCAAGAACGGGATGCCGGCCGCCCGCAGCGCATCTATGCTGGCGAGAATATCGCCGGTTGCCAGCGCGATATGCTGAACACCTGGGCCGCCATAGTAATCCAGATATTCTTCGATCTGGCTTTTGCGGCGGCCCTCGGCCGGCTCGTTGATCGGGAACTTGATCTTGCCGTGGCCGTTCTGCATCACCTTGCTCATCAGCGCCGAGTACTCGGTGCTGATATCCTTATCCTCGAAGTGGATCAGCTGCGCGAAGCCCAGCACATCGCGGTAGAAGCCGACCCACTCGTTCATCTTGCCCAGCTCGACATTGCCGACAATATGGTCGATCGCTGCGATGCCGGTCTCGGGCGCGGGCATGGGCTGGGCGATCGGCTGATAGCCCGGCAGGAACGCTCCTTCGTAGCCATCGCGCTGAACGAAGCTGTGGATCGTGTCGCCGTAGGTGGCGATGCTGGCGCGCACAACCTGGCCGTGCATATCTTCCTCTACGATCGGCTCTCGGATGCTGCGCGCGCCCCGGCGCAGCGCTTCGTGGTAGGTCGCCGCTGCGTCGGCCACGCGCAGCGCAATGTCTTTCACGCCATCGCCGTGGCGCGCGATATGCGCGGCGATCGGGTCGTGCGGGTCGGGCAGCAGCGGGGCGGTGAGCACGAAGCGGATGTTGCGGCGCGCCAGCACCCACGATGCCCGGTCGCGCACGCCCGTCTGGAGCCCGGCGTAGGCCACCGGCCGCAGCCCGAGCGCCGTACGATAGAAGTGCGCCGCCTGGAGCGCGTTTGAGACATAGAACTCGACGTAGTCGATGCCTTGGAGGTTCAGAGGATCAGACGTCATTGTCGTTACTCCTTTTTGATTGTTCATGATCAAGGCGTTTGGATTATAGCACGGCCAGGCTGAACATGGCGGGGTGTCACCAATGTTCGCTGTCAACGGATTGGTGTAATTACATCCCGCATGCATCGAGATAATCCTAGAAGTTACGACATTGAACTATTACAGCATTGCGAAGCCATTGTCATGCTGAACGAAGTGAAGCATCTCATCGCGGATCGTTGATTTCCAGCGAGATGTTTCGCTTCGCTCAACATGACATTGCACTCGCTGTATACGCCCTCCGCATATTGAGATCGAGTATAATCCTGGCTGGGCCATCTATGTTCGAAGAGGCGCCAATGAACCCCGATCTGCTGTTGACCGACTGCCTGCGCGCGGTGCCGGGCGGCGCGGCTGTCACTCGCATCCTGGCCGCCGCGCTCGACGCGGTCGATCCGGCTGCGGCGGTGCGCCGTCACCTGCGCCGCGATGGCGATACGCTTTGTGCCGGCGATCGAACCTATGATCTGCGCAGCTACGAGCGCGTGTTTGTCGTCGGGGCCGGCAAGGCCGGGGTGCCGATGGCCCGCGCTGCCGCCGAGGTGGTGGGCGACCGATTGGCCGGCGGCGTGGTGGTGGTGAAGGGCTACGACGAAGAGGTGACGGGGCGGGTGGGTGACGGGGTGACAGCATCTCCCCCTGTCACCCCGTCACCCCGTCACCCCATTATGTTCCTCGCGGCTGGCCACCCCATCCCCGACCAGCGCGGAGTAGCCGGCGCACGGCAGATCGCGCAGCTGCTGGAGCTGGCGACTGAGCGCGACCTGGTGATCGCGCTGATCTCCGGCGGCGGCTCGGCGCTGCTGACGCTGCCGGCCGCAGGGATCGGCCTGGCCGAGCTTCAGGCGCTCACAAACATCCTGCTGCGCTGCGGGGCGAATATCAACCAGATCAACACGCTACGCAAGCATCTCGATCAGGTCAAGGGCGGCGGGCTGGCGCAGCTGGCGCACCCGGCCGGCGTGATCACGCTGATTCTCTCCGATGTGGTCGGCAGCCCGCTCGACGTGATCGCCTCCGGCCCGACTGTGCCTGACACCAGCACGTTCGCCGATGCCTACGCGGTGCTGGAACGCTACGGCGTGGTGGCCGACACACCCGCGCCGATCGTCGATCGCCTACGGCGGGGTATGGCCGGCCAGATCGCCGAGACGCCCAAGCCGGGCGATTCGCGCTTTGCGCGCGTACATAACCTGATCGTCGGCGACAACCTCCAGGCGGCCGAAGCCGCGCTGGTGGCAGCGCGCACAGCCGGCTTCAACACGCTGCTGCTGACCACCTTCCTGCAAGCCGAGGCGCGCGAGGCCGGCCGGGTGCTGGCGGCAGTGGCGCGCGAGCTGGCCAGCAGCGGCCACCCGCTGCCCCGCCCGGCCTGCATCGTCGCCGGCGGCGAGACAACGGTGACACTGCGCGGGTCGGGGCGCGGCGGGCGCAACCAGGAGCTGGCGCTGGCAGCGGTGGCCGACCTGGCCGGCCTGCCCGATATGGCGCTGGTGGCGCTGGCCACCGACGGCGGCGATGGCCCGACCGACGCGGCCGGCGCGGTAGTGACCGGCACGACGCTCGATCGGGCGCGCGCCCTGGGGCTCGACCCGGCCACGCACCTGTCGCACAACGACGCCTACCCGTTCTTCGATGCGCTGGGCGACCTGCTCAAGCCCGGCCCAACCGAGACGAATGTCAACGATCTGGCGTTTGTGTTCGCGTTTTGACTGGTAGCTCCTGAATACTGTACAATGGTGTCTCCTGCCGAAGAATTGCTGTGAAGGAGACACGCCATGCGCCATCCTCGATCCTTCGTTGCCCTGCTGGTTGCCCTGCTGCTCTGCCTCGTAATCACATTGCCGGCCGGCGCCAAGAGCGCTCCCTATCTCACCGGGTTCACACGCTGGCGCGCGGCCGATAGCGCATTTGGCGTCTGGGCGCGTTCAGGTGTAGCGCTCAAGAGCGATGTACTCCAGCTCGATCTCAAAGGCGCAAGCTCTGAAACGGATCCCTATCCGGTCGGCGGTTACTATGGCGGCAACTTTTACAATGCCGGCAGCTTCAAGGTCGGCGTGGCGACCAGCCCGGTCGTGGTCGTGCCGCCGAACTTTGCCTTCACCGAGGCGATCGCCTCCTGGAACGCCAATACGCCCGCTGGAACCTGGATCGAGACGCAGATCAGCGCGCGGTTCGGCAGCCGCTGGACGAAATGGTACAATCTGGGCGTCTGGGCGGCCGACACCTCGACGATCGCGCGCCACTCGGTCAAGCTGCAAGGCGACGGCGATGGCTTCGTGGCGGTGGATACCCTGGTGCTGACGAATAAGAAAGAGACCGCAGACGCGTTCCAGATCAAGGTGCGGCTGTTTAGTAAGAACAATGCCGTCCCGAGCGTGCGCAATATGTCGGTGGCATACTCGACGACGGCGGTGAAGCCGGATACGCTTACGCCCGGAAACCGAAATCTGTGGAACAAGAGCCTGACAGTGCCACAGTGCTCGCAGATGGTCTACCCCGACGGCGGCGAGGTCTGGTGTAGCCCAACCTCGACATCGATGGTGCTGGGCTACTGGGGCTGGATGCCTGGCGCATGCGAGCCGCGTGTACGCGCCACCAAGGATGGCGTCTTCGATTGGGTCTACGACGGTCATGGCAACTGGCCGTTCAATACAGCCTTCGCCGCAGCGCAGGGCATGGAAGGCTACGTCGCGCGATTCACCAGCCTGGCCCAGGCCGAGCCATGGATCGCGGCCGGCGTGCCGGTCGTCATGAGCATCGCGTGGAACAAGGGCGATATCACCGGCTCGACCATCCCTTCGACTAACGGCCACCTGCTGGTGCTGGTTGGATTCGACGAGCAGGGCAACCCGATCATCAACGACCCGGCTGCTGCAAGTAATGAAGGGGTGCGCGTGACCTATCTCCGCAGCGAGTTCGAGCCACTCTGGCTTTCGTCTTCGGGCGGCACGGTGTATCTGATCTACCCGTCCGGGAGAACCGTGCCAGCTGTACTATAACCAATACCTTTCAAATAAGGACTCTCGCGGTATGCCCTCACCCCCAACCCCCTCTCCCAGAACGGGAGAGGGGGCGCCGAAGGGCTTCTTGGCAGGCTCGCTCCCCTCTCCCCTGGTGGGAGAGGGGCCGGGGGTGAGGGGCTGCCTCCGGTGCGAAACGGCTTATTTGAAAAGTATTGGTACTACAACCCCTCTAAAGGGCGAAAATCTTTCTCAAGACTTTCGCCCAGCGCGTTTTAGTTGCCCCCGCGCTTGTTGAAGAAGCGCAGGGCCGGCAAGCTCAGGTTACTCGGCACTCTGGGGCGCGGGATGGCAGCCGTCATCGGTCGTTTGAAATCCGCGAGGACACGACAGGGCAGGGATGGTTCCCCTGGCGCTCCACCATCGAACGACGAAGGACGAAGGACGAATGCCAGCGCTTCCGTCCTTCGTCGTTCATCCTTCATCCTCTGCCCAACAGGAGCCACCCGATGCAGCCCAGCCCAGCGCTCGATCTCACATCTGATCGACCGATATTGCTGCTCGACATCGACGGCGTGATCAATGTCTTTCAGTGCGCGACTGCGCGTGAAACCCAGATCGCACCATACTTGCCGTCAATCAAGCTGCTGCCCGGCCTGGCCGATTGGCTGGCGCGGCTGGATCGGGCGTATGCGCTGGTCTGGTGCTCACACTGGGGCGCGCTGGTGAATATCGACGCCGCAGCGGCCTGGGGGCTAGGGCCGCGCCCGCTGATCGAGCCGACGCCCGAGGAGGCGCCGCTACGCGACTGGAAGGCGCGCGCCGTCCGGCGCACATTCGCGGATTGGCCGGGCGCGATCGCCTGGGTCGAGGATGGCTTCCTGCCCGAGGCGCGCGCCTGGGCCGCCGACCGCCTGGCGCAAGGGCGGCGCACCTGGCTGGTGGATGTGTCGGAGACCGGGCTGACCGAGGAGATCACAGAATATCTGCTGGAATGGAGCACTCAATGATCAATCAAGAATCGCTCGCGGCAGTCGCGTCGGCGCGATTTTCGACGCAGTTTATGCGCCCAATCTACGATAGCTACGGCTTCGCGCAGATTCCGCAGACCATCCGCTACTGCCTGACGGATACCGATCAAAAAGGTGTGCCGTTTGGCGAGCGCGATGATCTATATCAGAAATACGATGCGGTGGTGCTCCTGTTTGTCGATGCCTTCGGCTGGCGCTTCTTCGAGCAATATCACCAGCGCTCGCCATTTTTGCGGCGGGCGGTCGAGCAGGGCCTGGTCTCCAAGCTCACTTCACAATTTCCATCCACCACGGCCGCGCATGTCACCACGATTCATACCGGGCTGCCGGTTGGCGAGAGCGGCGTGTACGAGTGGTTTTACTATGAGCCGCTGCTGGATCGGATGATCGCTCCGCTGCTGTTTTCGTTCGCCGGCGACGCCGAGCGCAACACGCTGGTGTCGACCGGCGTCGCGCCGCAGGCGCTGTTTCCGTCGCATACGCTCTTCCAGGATTTGCAGCCGTACGGCGTCGATTCGGTCGTCTTTCAGCATCATAGCATTGGGGATTCGCCATACTCCAGGGCCGTGATGGGCGGCGCTCGGATGGTGCTGTACCGAACACTGCCCGAAGCATTGGTGAGCCTTGGGCAGCTGATCGAGCGCCAGAAGCGTAAATCCTACTACTTTCTGTACGCCGAGACGATCGACACAATCTGCCACCGCTACGGCCCAGAGGCGCCGCACACAGCCGCCGAGATCGAGGCTTTTCTGGCGATCATGGAGCTGGTTCTTCACAAGAATCTCGTAGGCACGCAGCGGCGCACGCTGCTGTTGCTCACCGCCGATCACGGGCAGATCGCGATCGACCCGGCGACCACAATCTACCTCAATCAACGCTTTCCAGAGATTCTGCCATACCTCGCGACTAATCGGGCCGGGCAGCCGCTGGCGCCGGCCGGGTCGAGCCGCGATATGTTCTTGCACATCGAGGAGGGGTATCTCGACCAGGCGCAGGCATTTTTGCAGCAGGCGCTGGCGGGCCGCGCCGAGATCTACCGCGTGCAGGAGCTGATCGATCAGGGCTTTTTCGGCACTACCTCGCCATCGGCGGCATTCATGAGCCGGGTGGGCAACCTGGTGATCCTGCCCTACGGGCATGAGACGGTCTGGTGGTATGAGAAGGGGCGCTTCGAGCAGAAGTTCTACGGCTCGCACGGTGGCCTGACGCGCGAAGAGATGGAGACGCTGCTGCTGGCGATGTCCTATGGAGGGTGACAGGGTGACAGGGTGACGGGGTGATGCTCATGACCCCGTCACCCTGTCACCCTGTCATCCTGTCCGGCTTCGGAGGGCGCATTGACGCAAACACTCGGCAAATACACGCTCGGCGAACTGCTCGGCCAGGGCGGCATGGGCGCGGTCTACCGCTCGCATCACCCGCTGCTCAATCGCCCAGTGGCGATCAAGGTGATGCTGGCGAACATCGCCGCCGACGCACAAGCACACCAGCGCTTCCTGCGCGAGGCCCAGGTAGTAGCGGTGCTCTCGCACCCCAATATCGTCAATATCTTCGATGTCGATGTCCAGGATGGCCAGCCGTATATTGTGATGGATTTCGCTCAGGGCGGCAGCCTGGCGGCGCGGCTGCGGGCTGGGCCGATCGCATTGGATGAGACGCTGCGGCTGGCCATCCCGCTGGCCGACGCACTGGCGTATGCGCATAGCCAGGGGCTGATCCATCGCGATCTGAAGCCGGCGAATGTGCTGCTGCGGCCCGACGGCAGCCCGGTGCTGGCCGACTTCGGGCTGGCCCGGCCGATCATAGCCGATAGCGCCGCGCAGATCACCGCGACCGGGGCGGTGATGGGCACGCTGGCGTACATGGCGCCCGAGCAGTTTAGCGGTCGGCCGGCCGACGCGCGCGCCGATATCTATGCCTTTGGCGTGATGCTCTACGAGATGCTGACCGGCCGCGTGCCCTTCGAGGGCGACTCGGCTCAGATCATGTACGGCCATCTTCAGCAGCCGCCACCGCCGCCGCGCCAGCTCAACCCAGCATTGCCCGATCCGATCGAGCGACTTATCCTACGGTTGCTGGAGAAAAATCCCGACATGCGGCCACAGAGCGCCGCCGAGCTCACCGCCGAGCTGCGCGCGCTCCAGAGCGCCGGCGCCGCAATCGGGCCGACAGTGGCGCTGGCAAGCGCGCTGCCGGCAACTGCGCTGGTTCA
>JADMIO011827283.1_pt1 | contig 12582 bp, 14 predicted proteins | sample 8958161 | NCBI WGS metagenome assembly JADMIO01 (sample SAMN16585339, study PRJNA669376) | soil metagenome | isolation source: Crop rotation soil | place: USA: Cullars Rotation, Alabama | collected 2011 | reverse complement strand
CCCGGCCAGCGCCCGCGCTGCGCCGTTCAGCCAGGGCGCCGCGGCCGGTGCCCGGGCGCGAGCGTAGCGTCAGCTCGAGGCTGCCCATACGCGTGTGCCGTGACACCCCGGCTGCTGGCCGCGTGGGCCGCCGGTCAACGGCGCGCGGGCGCATCCACGCGCTGCGCGCGCATGTCCTGATCCGCCACGCCCGCGCGCGTCTTCGACTACGGCGCGCCGTCATCGCCGTGAGCTAGCGGGCGATGGCCCGCACGGTTCCCGTCAACTCCTCAACGGTGATCGGTCCGATGAACTTGGCGACGGCGTTGCCCTGCGGGTCGATGACGTAGGTCTCCGGGATGCCGGTGATGCCGTAATCCACCGCGATCGAACCCTGGTCCGGTCCGTTCAGATAGCTGACGCTAAATTCGTCGATGAACGCGAGCGCGTCCTGCTGCTTGTCCCACACGTCGACGCCGATAAAGACCACGTCTTCGTCGCGCAGCGCCTGCCAGGCCGTCTGGAGCGCCGGCGCCTCGCGGCGGCAGGGCGGGCACCAGGAGGCCCAGAAATTGACGACCACGACCTTGCCCCGCAGGTCCGCCAGGCGCACAGCGCCACCGGTGAAGAGCGGCAGCGTGAAATCGGCTGCCAGCTTCGGTCGCAGACTGACGAGCGCCCCATTCTCGTTGATGGCGACGCCGGTGGGCCGTCCGCCTGCCGGCGTGGGACGCAACAGGCTGTAGCCCAGCAAGGCCAGGAGCCCGACGACGGCCAGCAGCGTCACGGTGGGGATGACGCGATCAAACACCAGCGATCGCCGCTTGGTAGGGCGTGCTGCGCTGGCCGACTGTTCCGGTGGCGGCATGATCGGCGTTGGCGCACGCTCGGCCGCCGGCTCCGCGTCCATGAACTTAGCCTCCCATGAGCGAGTAATACAGGCGTTGCGTCGCGATGGAGAGGTAGAAGAAGCGCTCGGTGACGAACAGCCACCCTATCGCGATTAGCACCAGGCCGCTGGCCGCCGACATGGCGCCGGCGTAGCGCCGTAGGCCACGCGACCAGCGCTCGAACCAACTCGCGCCTGCTCCCAGCAGCAGGAACGGCAACCCCAACCCGAGCGCGTAGGCGAAGAGCAGCGCCGCGCCGTGCCGCACGGTCGCGGCGCTGCTGCTATAGGCCAGGATGACCGCCAGCACCGGCCCGAAGCAGGGCGTCCAGCCAAAGCCGAAGGCCATGCCCAGCAGCAGCGTTTCCGAGGCGCGGAACGTGTGCGGTTCAGGATGCCAGCGCCGTTCGCGCAGCAATCCCGGCAGCCGAAACAGGCCCAGCATCGCCACGCCCATCAGCAGCATGACGACGCCGGAGGCGCGGGCCAGTTGCCGGCGGTGGGCGTCCAGCAGGCCGCCGAACGTGGCCGCCGACACCCCCAAGGTGACGAACACGAGCGTGAAGCCAGCCACGAAGAGCGCGCTGGTCCGCAACAAGCGCCAGTCCGGACCGCGCGTCGTGCGGGCCTGCGCTCCGCCCGCGCCGGACAACAGCGCCAGGTAGCCGGGAATGAGCGGCGCGACACACGGCGAGGCACAGGAGAGAATGCCGGCCACAAACGCGACGATCAACCCAAGCTGCCCGCCCACGTGCACCGATCTCATGCCCATCTCATCGTCGTCCAGTCGTCAGTTGCGCCGACCGTGATTGACACGGGTCGACAGTTTGCGTAATCCTACAGGCTGTAAGTCTATTGGGGCGAGCGCGGTCGGCCAGCGAGCTTGTGGTGGTCGCATGTCACGAGCCTGTTGCATAGCGAATGACATTGACCATGTCACGTGGCGACCGCGGTGGCAATGGAGGGCCTACAATGGCGTGGAGCGGTCGTCGCCCCTCACCCGGAGGTCAGATGGAGATTCGGCGCTTCGACCTTGACAGCCACGGTCTGGCGCGCGTCGTGGGTGAACTGCAGGCGCGCATCCTCGAGGTGGTGTGGGCGCTTGAGCGACCGACGGTCAAGGATGTCACCGATGCGCTGGGCCCCGACGCGCACGTCAAAACGACCATGACAGTGATGAATCGCATGGTGGAGAAAGGGCTACTGCGCCGCGTACGCCAGGGCCGCGCCTTCTACTACACGGCGGTGAGTGATCGCGAGACGTTCATGGGCCGCGTCGCGGACCGCGTGCTCGAGGGGTTGCTGCGCGACTTCGGCCGGCCGACGTTAGCCCATCTGATTGACGCGGCCGACCCTGCGCAACTGGCAGAGTTCGAAGCCCTCCTGCGGAGCCGGCGCCGTGACTAGCTACGCCCGCAGACGACTGCCCCGCTATCTACCCTCCGCTGGCGCGGGGGCTGTTGCCATCGTGCTCTGCAGATACCCGGCGCTGCTTGCGCCACTGGCCCGCCTGTACCTCGCGCTGTGCGAGCGGGTCCTCGACCACCTGCCAGTTGGTCATCATGTTCCGCCGCTGCTGGTCGCGGCGGCCAGTCCCCTGTTGGTTGGGCTCGGCGGCGGGCTCGGTGTCGCCTTGGCGCGTGAACTCAGCGCACAGCGCCAGCTCGGCAGGGACGCGCTGGCGCGCTGGCGCCCGCCAGACGCGGAACTCGCGCGCCTGACGCGTCGCCTGCGCGCGGAAGGTCGCATCGTGACGACCTCGGATGAGTCGGTCTATGCGTTTTGTGGCGGTTTGCTGCGCGCCCGCGTCTACCTGAGTCGCGGCCTGCTGCGGCTGCTCGCGCCCGCCGAACTGGAAGCCGTCGTGCGCCATGAACTGCATCATGCCAGGCGGCATGATCCGCTGCGCTTCTTCGTCAGCGATCTGGCGCGGCGTCTAGCGTGCGTCTTCCCAATCCTTGGCGTGCTCGATCAGCGTGTGCGCGTGTCAGCGGAAGTGACGGCCGACCGTGCTGCGTTATCGGCCGTGGCGATGGAGGATCTGGCCGGCGCGCTGGTTAAAGTTCTACGCGCATCCGCGACCGGCCAACCCCCCGCACGCCTCGCGGCACTTTCGCCAACGACCGCCCGTATCCGGGCGCTGAACGGCGAGCCCATCAACGTCCCAGTCGACTGGCGCGATGTACTAGTGAGCGCCATCGTCGCGCTGCTGTTCGTCTGTATGCTCAGTTGGCTGGCCATGCATCCCGGAATCGCGGCGTCCCCTGCGGGTTGTGGCGCCTGTGCGTCGCTCTAGAGCCACCGAGTCATCGTCTTCAGCCTGACGCTGGCGTGCCAGCGCGCTCCAGTTGTCCGGCAAGCGCTTCCGGCAACCCGTTCTGTCGGATGGCGGCCGCCACGCTGGCAACGTCGTAAGCAACCCGTCGAAACGCGACTACCACCCCTGTCTGATCGATCGTGAGCACGGCGTAACAGGCACGCGGGTCGCCGTCCTTCGGCTTCCCGATCGAGCCGGCATTGACGAACAGCACGCTGTTGACCGCTTTGATGTAGGGAAGATGGGTGTGCCCGACGACGATCACGTCGGCGGCGGCACTCGCGGCCAGGCGCTGGAAGCTCCCGAGCGCCCGATCCTCGAAGAGATACTCGTTCATTTTGCGCGGGCTGCCGTGCACCAGCAGCACGCGTGTTCCCGCCACCTCGAAGCGGAGCTCGGGCAGCAGCGTGCGGAGAAAGGCCTTGCTCTCTGCAGAGGTGTGTTGCGCCGTCCAGGTGACCGAAAGCTCTCCGAGCCGCGTGTCCTCAGCCGTCTTGTAGGCGCAACCACAGTCACCGCGCTCAAACCCGATGCCATCATCGTAGTTGCCCATGATGGTCGGGACGCCGAGTTCGCTAACCCGCGCCACAACCTCATTCGGAAACGGGCCATAGCCGACCAGATCGCCGAGGCAATAGGTCCGGTCGATGTCTGGCTGGACTGCCAGATCGCCCAGCACGGCGTCGAGGGCCGACAGATTGCCGTGGATGTCACTGAGAATAGCGATACGCATCGTGGATTCCTCGCCTTGCTCAGGGATGACGACATGTTTGCAAGCTCATTTGTAGACAATGCTTTCAATCAGTTGCGCCGCCTGTTCCGCGGCGTCGGCCGCCGCTTCCAAGCGTCCGTAGATGTCCTTCCACTTGATGGCGTACAGCGGGTCGTCGTTATCCGCGAACAGCCCGGCAAACGCGGTCGACCACACCCGATCGCCCTCATTCTCCAAGGCGTGCGCACGCGTCACGCTCTCGTGAAACCTGGCGCCACCGTGGCGTGACCCACGCGCGTGCTCCATCAAGCTAACGAGCGTCACGAGCTCGCCGCTGATTGCGGTGATCACGTCGCAGAGTTGAACCGCCAGGGGTGGGACGGTGTCGATGCGACAAAAGGCCGCGATCTGTCCAGCGTCATCGATAGCGTCGACCATATCGTCCAGGCGACGCGCCAACTGGTAGGCGTCGTCGACATCGAGGGGCACGATAAAGGCGCGCGCCAGTTCCAGCTGCAGCTCATGCGCGATGCCGTTGGCCTGGTGCTCGATGTCGTGTAGTGGCTGGAACCGTTCCTGGGTGATCGGTCCCTCCAGCAGCCAGGCGTGCAGCGCCTGGCCGGCCGTGACCGTCGTGGCGGCCAGCGCCTGGAAGCGCGCGAAGTAACTGTGCTCGCGCCGAAAGGCCGTCGACATACCACTCCCTCTCGTACAGTCGGCCCTGACAGCGCGGCGCGACGGCTGCCTGCGTTATGATCGCGGCGCCGTGGCGTGGTCACGCAGCAGGCTGTAGATGGTGGCGCCGAGCAGTGCGCCGACGATTGGACCAACCACATACAGCCACTGACTGTCAAAGGTGCCGGACACGAGCGCCGGCGCCAATGAGCGAGCGGGGTTCATCGAGGCCCCGCTGATGGGACCGGCGAACATGGCTTCCAGCCCCACCGTGCCGCCGATCGCGATGGCGGCCGCCTGTCCCACCGCCCGCACGTCGGTGGCGACGGCCATGATCACGAACATCAAAAAGAAGGTCAGCACCAGTTCCAGCACGAACGACTGCCGGTCACTCCCGAACGGCAGCGTCGCCCCCAGCTGCGCGACATTGCCGAACAGGGCGCGCAGCGTCAGGCTGGCGGCGACGGCGCCCAGCAGCTGCGCCGTGATGTAGACCGGCACGAGCCGCGGCGGGAAGTGCCGGGCCGTGGCGAACCCCAGCGTGACGGCCGGGTTGAAGTGCGCGCCCGAGACATGACCAACCGCATAGATCATGGTCATGATGATCAAACCGAATGTGATGGCCACACCGACATGGCTGACCGCCCCACCCGTCACGGCGTCGATAGTGACCGCGCCCGTGCCGGCGAAGACCAGTCCGTAGGTGCCGACCACCTCAGCCAGCGCGCGCCGCAACGTGTCACTCAGCGTCACGCCTCCTCCGCAGTGTCCGCCGTGGTTCCTGCTGGACAGGGTGGTGGCGTGGGATCGTAGTCGCTGTCATCCAGCAACCAGGCAATCTGCTCCGCCACCTCGGCCAGCGTGTCGCGATCGAGCCGGTAATAGAGCCAGCGGCGATCCGACGGGTTGGGTTGGGAGTTGATCAGTCCAGCCCGCCGCAGAATGCCGACATGGTGCGAGACGATGCTCTGTTTCAGTTCCAGCCGCTCGACGAGATGACAGACGCACTGATCTTGCCTGCGCAACTGCGCCAAGATCGCAAGCCGCGTCGGATCTGCCAACGCGGCCAGCTGCTCGTAGCGCCCCAGGAGCGTGCTGGTGTCGACTGCCATCGTCTCCATCCTCAATAATCCATTGACGATCGTTAGTTGATAGCATACGGCGCGGGAGGCAGCATGTGTTAAGTGCTCGTGAAGCCCAGCGGAATGCCGGGTTACGTGCAAGGCTGCGCGCGCGCATGTTGGCGACTGGTCGGGCATATGCAGGTGTCGTTCGCAGCCCGACCTATTTTCCGCTCTGGCTGGCGCAGCTCATCTCCACCTTCGGCGACACGTTGCACTACATTGCGCTGGTCGTGCTCGTCTTTCAGCTGACCGGGCAGGGTGTCGCGGTGGCGGTGCTGGTGGCCGCTGAGGTCATGCCGGTGCTGCTGCTCGGGCCGGTGGCCGGCGTCGTCATCGATCGCTTCAGCCGCAAGCACATCCTGATCGGCAGCGACCTCGTCCGCGCGGCGCTCGTGTTCACCCTGCTCTGGCCGCAGGGCGCCTGGCACGCCTACCTCGTGGCCGCTGGCCTGGCCGCTGGCGGCGTTTTCTTCAACCCGACGATGCAGGCGGTCATCCCGGTCGTGACCACTCCCGACCAGCGCCTGGCAGCCAATTCCGTCGCCTGGTCAACGGGTCGGCTCGTGCAGATCCTCGCGGCGGCCGTCGTCGGTGGGCTGATTGCGCTAATTGGCACCGGCTCCGCCTTCGCGCTCAACGCGGTGTCCTTCCTCATCTCGGCGCTCCTGATCGCGCGACTGGCGGTCCCCGCGCACGCCGGAGAACTCGATGCTGGCGCGACGCGTGGGCTGGGCCGCTATATCGCGGAAGCGCGCGCTGGCCTCACCTACGCGCTGCACGATCGTTTCGTCGCACGCCTCCTGATGGTGCAGTCACTGGCGTCGTTCGCGGTGGGCGCTACTGGCGCCATGCTGATCGTGCTGGCAGAACGGCACCTGCAGCTGGCGCCGGCGGGCTTCGCCTGGCTGATCGGCGCCATCGGCGTGGGCGCGCTGCTCGGGCCGTTCATCCCGAACCTGCTGGCCAGCGACTATCGCGACGCGCGTTGGCTCTTCGTGCCCTACATCATCCGCGGCATCGGCGACACGCTCATCGCCATCTTCACCCCGTTGCCGGTGGTGCTAGTGATCCTGTTCATTTACGGCCTCAATACGTCGACCGGCATGGTGGTCTTCAACTCGACGATCCAGGATGTGATCCCGGATCAGGTGCGCGGGCGGGTGTTCACGCTACTCGACGTGAGCTGGAACGCGATGCGGCTCATCTCGCTGGCCATCGGCGGGGTGCTGGTCGATGTGGTCGGCATCCAGCCCGTCTTTTGGCTCGGCGGCAGCCTACTAGTGGGCGCCGGGCTGCTCGGGTTGTGCTTATTAGGCCGTGAGGATTTCTCGGGCGTGCCGCAGCGAGGAGTCCCCGCATGAGCAGGGCGCGGGTCCTTGACAAACGCCCAAGCCCTTCGTAAATTACCGAACATATAGCGTTCGTCTTTTTCCGAAAGGACACCAGCATGAGCACGTCAACATCTGACGTCATCCGTGAGACCGTGCGCGCGAAGTACGCCGCCGCCGCCACCGTCGTGCTCACGGGGAGTCAGGCCAGCTGCTGTGATGGCGCCGCGCTGGCCGCCAGTTGCTGCGGGCCGGCCAGTGCCTCAGTCATCGTGACCGGCAACTATTCGGAGGTCGACACCGAGCACCTGCCGTCCGCCGCCGTATTGGCCTCCCTCGGCTGCGGCAATCCGACGGCGCTCGCGCAGCTGGAGCCGGGCCAGACGGTGCTCGACCTGGGGTCAGGCGGCGGCATCGACGTGCTGCTCTCGGCGCGGCGCGTCGGCCCAACTGGCTTCGCCTACGGCCTCGACATGACCGACGAGATGCTGGCTTTGGCCGAGCGGAACCGCGTCGCGGCCGGCGCCGAGAACGTGCGCTTCCTGAAGGGCCAGATCGAAGCCATCCCGCTTCCGGACAACAGTGTGGATGTCATCATCTCTAACTGCGTCATCAATTTGGCGGCCGACAAGTCAGCCGTGCTGCGCGAGGCCTACCGCGTGCTGCGGCCAGGCGGACGTTTCGCCGTCTCCGATGTCGTCATTCAGGGTGAACTGGACGCCGCCATCCGGGTCGACATGGAAGCCTGGGTTGGCTGCGTGGCCGGCGCGCTGGAGGAGCGCGACTACCTAAACAAGCTGACCGCGGCCGGCTTCGTGGACGTCAGCATCGAGGTGACCCAGGTCTACGACACGCAGGCGGCGCTGGGCTGCTGCGGCACGCCGCCAACTGCCGCCAGCGCTGGCCGCATCGTCAGTGGGTTCGTGCGCGCCACGAAGCCTGCGACGGCCTAACACAACGCCCGTCACACAGCAGTGACAAACATCCCACCAGCGTGCCCACACGCGGCCCGGGCGTCGCCGGTGCGTGCGTGGGTGAGGGTGTCTCGATCCAGCCGCGCGCGGGTGCTACTTCGCGGCCCAGCTCGCGCCGCCGTCGTCGCTGCGAAAGAAGTTGCCCTGTTGATCGATCGCCGCCACGCGCCGCGGTTGAGCAGGGCTCACCGCAACCGCGAGCACCGCGCCGTGCGCCGCGAGGCCAAGTGGGCGCCACACGCCATCCGGGCTCCGCGCCGCGAGCCCATGATCCGTCCCGGCATACAACCCGCCGGGGACCCAGGGATCCGCGGCTACGCTGATGATCGCGCTGCCTGGTCCCGGCGCAAGCCGCCACGTCTGCCCGCCGTCCTCGCTCTCGGCCAGTTGGTCGCCAACGCCCGCAAACAGATGGAGCGCGTCGGCTGGATCGACGGCTAAGGCCAGGGTCGTCGTCTCACCGCTCGGCGGCAGCGTGAGCCGATTCCAGGTCGTGCCACCATCCGCGCTCGTGAACAGACCCTGCCCGACCGGGGCTGCGTAGAGGCGTAGCGGATCGGATGGACTCCCGGCGAAGCTGTGCAGATCCAAGCCGGGGAGGTTGTTAGGTTGAGATTGCCAGGACGCACCCCCATCGGTGCTGACGTAGAAGGCGTTGTGGCCAGCCGCATAGCGACGGCTGGCGTCCGCGGCCGGCATGGCGAGTTGCATCGCGTCCACGCCAGCGAGCGCGGCGTCTTGCCAATGCCGGCCGGCGTCATGACTGACCTGGAGACCCTGATGATGCCCGAAGTAGATTGTGTCGGCGTCGACCGGATCGAACGCGAGCGAGTGAAAGTCCTGCGTCTGAAAGCGGTGGAGCACGCCGCTGCGCGCCGATTCCGGACGCGCCACGACCCACCACGCGCCCAGGCCCAGCAGCGCGCACGCGATCAGCGCCGTGCTGACCATGGAAAGCTGCTGGCGGCGTTGTCGACGGCGCGCAACGGGAGCGGTTCGACGAGCTGGCGCAGCTGCTGGACGCCGCCCGGCGTCAGCGCCGGATGCGGCCGCGCTGCGAGATGTGTTGCCCGGCTGCGCGGCGCGCCGTCGTGTGTCGTGTCTGGCCATGCCGCACCTTTCGCATGCAGTGTCTAGCCCCGCTGGGATGGATTCGAGCACCGAGGATTGAAACTTACGTATTGTAAGCGTACGCATGAACGGATGCGCCGTCAAGACTGACACGATGCGCAGGCGCCGCCGACGCTGCGTGCCGGAGGGCGGGGCAACGCATCGGCTTGGCAGGCCGACCGTGGGGACGCGAGGGGTCGCTCGTCAGCGCGAAGCGCACCTGGACACCGCATGGGCGCCGCTCGTTGACAGGCGACGCGTGCCGGTGCTGGCGTGCCGCCAACGATCCAGGCCTCCTTACACCGTCGCTGCGGCGGCTAACCGACAGGGATGGGCAGGATCGCCTTGCTCAAGTTGCAGCGTCGCATGCTCGATGCCGAAGCGCTCGTGCAGCGCCTGGCAGACGCTCGCCAAGAGCGCGTCGCCGCCCGTGGCGTCGGGCCGCACCAAGTGCGCCGTCAACGCCGTCTCGGTGGTGCTCATGGCCCAGATGTGCAGGTCATGCACCTCCGTGACGCCCGCCAGTTCCTCCAAATAGCGCGTGACGGCCTGCTGATCGACGCCTGGCGGTACCGCGTCGAGCGCGAGATTCACCGAGTCACGCAGCAGCCCCCACGTGCCAGCGAACACGATGGCCACGATGGCCAGACTCACGACGGGATCGATCCAGCGCTGACCGGTCAGCACGAGCGCGATGCCGGCCAGCACGACACCCAGCGAGACGGCCGCGTCAGCCGCCATGTGCAGATAGGCGCCTCGCAGGTTGAGGTCGTGCTCGCGTCCTGAGCGAAAGAGCAGCGCGGTGACCGTGTTGATTACGATCCCCACGGCCGCCACCCAGATGACGGTCATGCCGGTCACCGGTTGGGGATGGCGCAGCCGACCGACGGCCTCCCAGCCGATGATGCTGAGCGCGATGATGAGCGTCACGGCGTTCACGAGCGCGGCCAAGATCGTGGTGCCGCGCCAGCCATAGGTCCGACCATGCGTGGGCAGCCGGCGCGTCAGCAGGGCGGCGCCCCAGGCTAACAGCAGCCCCAGCACGTCGCTCAGGTTGTGGCCAGCGTCCGCCACCAGCGCGAGGGAGTGCGACACCAACCCGAAGCCGGCCTCGGTCAGCACGAAGACGAGGTTGAGTGACACCCCGATGGCGAAGGCGCGCCCGTAGTCGCGCGGGCCGTGGTCATGCTGGTGGGCCATGGCGGTCCTCCGTTCAGGCGAGCATCTCAACGACGAGCAACGTCAGGAAGCCGGCGAAGAACATGGCGGTGATCGCCGGCGTCTCCGGCGTCTCGTGGGCCTCCACGAGTAACTCTTCAGTCACCAGGTAGAGCAAGGCGGCGGCCGCGAAGCCCAGCACGCCGGCGAAGAGCGCGGTGCCGGTCAAGCCGCCGAATACGAGTGCCCCGACCAGCGCGCCCAGCGCCAGCAAGCCGGCGATGCCGGCTGGGATGCCGATCACGCCGGCAGGCGAGAGCCCATTGGCGGAGAGCGCTGCGGCGGTGGACAAACCCAGGAAGAGCACCTCCAGCGTCAGCGCGATCGTCAGCAGCACCCCTTGCGTCGCGCCCACCGCGAAGCCGATGCCGAGCAGCACACCGTCCAGCGCCACGTCGAGTCCGGTGGCGATCAACAGACCAGTTGGCAGAGCGGCCCCACCGGTGGGCGAGGTGGGCGCTGCCGTCGGCTCGGCCTCATCCGTGAGATGGCGCACCAGTAATAAGAGCGCGATGCCCAACGCGAAGCCAACGCTCACTGGCAACGGCGCGTCGTGCTTGATCTCGGGCAACAGTTCGCCGGCGACCGCCGCAAAGACCACCCCAGCGGCATAGTGTTGCACCGCGCTGCGCGTCCGTGGCCCGGGTGGCCGCACGGCCGCCAGGATGGCGCCGCCAATGGTGGCCAGCACCGGCAGCGGCGTGTAGGTCAGGGTGTCACGCAGCACCGACGACACGGCGACGTGTCTCCTTGCTCCTCAGGACATTGACGACGCACGCGACGCTGCCGGCCGCACGATGCTTGGCTGCTCCCGGCGCAGGAGCGCGAGGAGGCAGGCGGCCGCGCCGCCTTCGCCCAGGCTCGCCACGACGCCCGCCAGCGTCGTTGGTTGGGCGTCGCCGGTTTCCCCGCCCACCAAGGGCATGCCCGCCGCGCGACTGACGACATAGAGCACGACCAGCGCCACGTTGACGACGACGCCGTTCCAGTAATAGGGCCGCGCCCGCTGGTCCGCGCGCGGCCGGTCGGCCCCCAGCGCGTCGTAGCGCCAGGGTTGCAAGAGCAACGCGGCGCCGAGCGTGATCTGCGCCGTGACGATCACGATCATGGCCATGCCATACGGCGCCCAGACGCCGAACTGGTCGCTGACGTGCAGGGCGTGGATGAGGGCCACGCCCAACAGCGCCAGGGCGGCCGTGCGCCGTAGCCCAACTCGCGCAGGCGCCAACCAGAGCCGGCGCGCCGCCACGCGCCCCATGGCACGGAGAGGGGTGACCGTCGTGTCAATTTGCGTCATGGCAGTGCTCCAAGCCGTGGACGGCGCGCAGACCCCAGGCGGCTGACAATCGCTGGCCCGCTCACGGGGCGATCGCGCTGATCCGAGTGGTGGCCAGAATAGCCAGCGCCCGGGCGATCTCGAGCCGTCGGTCCATATTCGCCGACGGCGCTGCACCACCCGAGGCGGTGATCTGGACGTCAAAGACCTGCGCGCCGCTGCGCACGACCAGGTCGCCGAGCTGTGGCAGCCAATACGCGCTGTCGGCCAGGTCCGCAACCGGCAGCGCGTCGGCGGGCATCGGGCGCGTGTCCCGCGGCGTGCCCGTCAGCAGGCGCAGCGTGATGGCCTGCTGGCGCGTGCCGCCGGTGCTCGACCAGACGCAATTGGCATAGCCCTCGGCGTTGTCGAGCGTGCCCGCCACCACAGGCGCCCCGACGACCGCCTCGACCTCGCTCGGTTGCAGCAGGCCACAGGCATCGATGGGCTGTGTGGCGCCGACCGCCAGCGGCGCGCCTGCCGCGCCTGTCACGGGAGCGCGTAAGCTGCGCACGAAGCTGACGATCGCCAGCATCTGCTCCTGGGTAAGCTCGTCCTCGAGGCCCGGCATGCCGCGCGCCGGGATGCCGTTTTCGATCCAGAACAGGATGTCGCCATCCGTGTGGGCGTCGACGTGCGGCTCGGTCAGGTTCGCGGGTGGTGTCGTCAGCAGGACGCCGTCCGGCCCGTCTCCCAGCCCCTGCGGGCCGTGACAGCCGGCGCAGTTGGCCTGGAAGAGGGGCGCGCCGGCGGCGACGGCGGCCGCGGTCCTAGGCGCCGTCACCGTGGCGTAGTCGCCGCGCTGGGTGGTCTGGGTCGCGGCCAGCGTGACCGCGCTGATCACCAGCAACGCCAGGCCAAACCCAGCGTAGCTGGCGCGGCCCCGCCGGGTCGCGTTGCGCCGCAGGCCGACCACGACGGTCACGATCGCGGCGGGAAAG
>JADMIO011618494.1_pt1 | contig 12583 bp, 11 predicted proteins | sample 8958161 | NCBI WGS metagenome assembly JADMIO01 (sample SAMN16585339, study PRJNA669376) | soil metagenome | isolation source: Crop rotation soil | place: USA: Cullars Rotation, Alabama | collected 2011 | reverse complement strand
AACCGGCGGGCTTGTGGGAAGAGATGGCCTTCGGCGATGGCTTTTCGGCGCAGGCGTACCGCCAGAGCCACGGCGGCGACCTCTATCGCCGCAGCATGTACACGTTCTGGAAGCGCACGGTGCCGCCGGCTTCGCTGCTGACGTTCGACGCGCCCGACCGCGAGAAGTGCGTCGCGCGCCGCGCCGTCACCAACACGCCGCTGCAAGCGCTGGTGTTGATGAACGACCCGACTTACGTCGAAGCGGCGCGGGCGCTGGGCGTGCGCGCCATGCGCGAAGGCGGCAAGGACATGACCAGCCGTTTGCGTTATGCGTTCCGATTGGCGACGGCGCGCTGGCCGTCGGCGCAGGAAGTCACGGTGTTGCGCGACCTGCTATCGAAGCAGTCGGCGGTTTACCGGCGCGACAACAAAGCCGCGCTTGCTTTATTGAAAGTCGGCGAGTCGCCGTTCGACACGAAACTCGACGTAGCCGAAGCGGCGGCGTGGACAATCGTCGCCAGCACGATCTTGAATCTCGACGAGACAATTTCCAGAGAATAACTTGTCAGTTCTGAGAAGGCGTGCGGGGATGCCGCCCCGGATTGCGCACGCGCACACCGGGGCGGGCAGTGGCGCTAACCGCGTTCGTCTATGGGCACGTATTGCAGGCCGCGCGGGCCGACGTATTCGGCGCGCGGGCGGATCAGGCGGTTGTTGGCGTACTGTTCGAGCACGTGCGCCGTCCAGCCGGAGATGCGGCTGCACGCGAAGATCGGCGTGAACAGGTCGGTCGGGATGCCGAGCGCGTAGTAAGTCGAGGCCGAGTAGAAGTCCACGTTGGCGTTCAGGTGTTTCTCGCGCTTAACCACCTCTTCCATCTTGTGTGACATATCATACCATTTCGTCTCGCCGGTGCGCTCGCCCAGTTGCCGCGACATCTCGCGCAGGTGTGTGGCGCGCGGGTCTTCGGTGCGGTAGACGCGGTGGCCGAAGCCCATGATCTTCTGCTTGTTGGCGAAGGCGTTCAACACCCACGGCTCGACCTGTTCGACGCTGCCGATTTCGAGCAGGTTCTTGATGACGCCTTCGTTCGCGCCGCCATGCAGCGGGCCTTTCAGGGTGCCGATGGCCGAGACGATGGCCGAGTACATGTCCGACAGCGTCGCCGCCGTGACGCGCGCCGCGAACGTCGAAGCGTTCAGCTCGTGGTCGGCGTGCAGGACGAAAGCCACGTCCATCGTGCGGGTCGCCACCTCGTCAGGCTCTGTGCCGTTCAGCGTGTAAAGAAAATTACCAGCGATGGAGAGGTCGGCGCGCGGCTCGACCGGCTCAAGCCCGTTGCGCACGCGCTGAAACGTCGTCACGACGATAGGGAAGCGGGCGGTCAGGCGCACGGCTTTGCGCAGGTTGGCTTCGTGCGACATGTCGTTGGCTTCGTCGTCATAGAGGGCCAGCGCCGAGACCACCGTGCGCAGCATATCCATCGGACTCGCGGTCTTCGGGATGGCGCGAATCAGTTGCTGAATGCCGGCGGGCAAGCGGCTTTCACCGCTGATCTGCTGTTTGAGCTGGCTGAGTTCGCTGCGGGTGGGAAGGCGCAAATTCCAGAGCAGGTAGATGACTTCCTCGAAGGCGGCGTTCCGGGCGAGGTCGTGTATGTCGTATCCGACGTAGATCAGGCGGCCTTCAGTGCCGTTGACATCGCTGAGCGAAGACTGCGCGGCGACAATGCCCTCAAGGCCGGCTTTGGCCACATTGGCATCACTCGACATCTTCTTTCTTTCCTTTCGTAATCCATGCTTTGAACGAGTAAGTGACGATGGCTCGACCCAAATTGAAGGATAAGCGACACGCTCAGGGCTGTCAACGAAGGTGTTGAAAAAGCACCTATATCACGGGGATTTTGGCCGACTAAGGCTGGAACAGGTCATCCACGGGCATTCGCCAGCCGGGCACAGCCGGCTCGGCTTCGGCGATGTCGCCGCGACGATAAACGGTCGGGTGATCGGGGTCGCTGGTGCGATAAACGCGGACGACATCTTCACTGAGCAGATCAACGTCCCAGACGACGAGCGTTCCGGCGGCGAAGTAATCCGCCCGCTTGGCCGCTATCTTACGTTCAGCCGCAGGGCCATAGTCATTTTCGCTGCGCACTTCGACGGCGAATACTGGAGCGCCGACGAAGTATTTCATGCCCGATGATGGCCCGACATAATAGGCGGCATCCGGGCTGAACGATTTGCGGTTCGGCAGGTTCACGATAAAGGCTTTGTTATCGCCCACGGCCCTGCCTGACTTTGTGCGGCGCGCTTGATCGCGCAGGCTGGCGAAAACCTCATCGCCGGCGTACCCAGGAGCGTCACCTGTTGGACTCATCAGCACCAACTCTCCGTCAACGATTTCAGCCTTGCCGGCGATGTTGTAGAGGTCTTCGATTGTCGCTTCAACTTTCGTCGTCATTCTCACAACCTCTTTGCCTGCGATTGTAGCACAATCGGCAAAGCAAAGATCATCCGACGGCAGCACGCCGCTCAGGGTAGGGTGACTTCGACTTCGAGGCCGCGCCGCGCTTCGATCAAGCGGGCGGCGGACTGACGCGGCGTCGCCACTTCGAGAAACCCGGCGCTGCCGAAGTAGGCGAACAGCTCGCCTTGATTCGCTTCACCATAAGTGTTCAAGACGCGCGCCGCCTCGTGCTTGCCTATGCGGACGCGCGCGCCCGATTGCGCCCGTTCCGGCGTCAACTCGGCTGTGGTGATGTTGGTGATGATGTTGCCGAAGCGGTCAACGTGAAGGACGTGGCCGCGTATCTGCTTGTCGGCGACCACTGGCGTCGGCGTGTTGAAGCGCACAGGGTCGCTCACTTCGACGCCCATCTTATTCCAATCCACCAGCTTCGACACGTAGCCGGCGCACGGCCCGAAGACATCGCGCCCGTGAAAGGTGTTCGACACCGTCTGGCGGAAATAATGCGGCTCGTTGAAGTGGACGATGCGGTTGACGTGCTCGCGCTGGTAGATATAACTGAACACGCCGTTGTCCGGGCCGATGAAATTATAATTGTCGGTCATCACCAGAATAGGCCGCCGCCGCGTGCCGACGCCCGGATCAACGACGACGACGTGCAGCGTCATCTTCGGGAAGTCGCCATAACAGCACAGCAGCGTGAAGGCCGCCGTGTAGAGGTCGTGCGGCGGAATCTGGTGCGTCAGGTCAAGGATCTCCGCCTGCGGGTTGACGGTCAGGATCGCGCCCTTCATCGCCGGCACGTAGTAATCGGCCTCGCCGAAATCGGTCGTCAGGGTGATCAGCGGTTTGCGTTCAGCCATCAGCTTCTCCAGTGCGGGGCGGTTCGTGAAGGGGCAGAGACATTCTACTTGATGGCGCGATAATTTGAAGATGAATCTTTAAGCCGTGTGGCGCGGGGCATTGAACAACGATGCCAGTAACTGCTTGTCGTGTTCGTAACGCAAGAGCCGCATCGCATCGTCGACGCCGCACCAGCGCGCTTCGTCAATCTCATGCATATTCACATGAATGTCGCCGCCGATGGCTTCCATCAGGAAGTAATGCACGACCTTTGGCCGCACGTCGCCGGCGCGCGAGCGATACTGATAGCGCACGGACGACAGCTCGCGGAGGATGCGGCAGCGCAGGCCGGTCTCCTCTTCGACTTCGCGCAAGGCGGCAGCTTCGATGCCCTCGCCGGGATCGAGCTTGCCTTTAGGGAATGACCAGTCATCATATTTCGGGCGGTGCACGAGCAAGACGCGCGGCGCATGGTCGTCGCTCGCATCAACGACGAGGCCGCCCGCCGCGACGATTTCATTCATCGGTTCCATATCAGCGACAGTAAACCAGAAGAAGGCAAAAGGCAAAAGGCGAGAGGCAAAATGCGGACATGAGCGGCGAGGTCACCGGCAGTTATTTCAGTATCAATGATTGCCCACCTTTTGCCTTTTGCCTTCCATTTGGATTACGCTGTTGGCATATGAGCGAATCGAAGACCGGGTTTGAATACGATTCGCCGGGGCGTGAGCCGGCGATCCGTGTCGTGTTGATGCCCAAAGATACCAACGCGCACGGCACCATCTTTGGCGGCGTCATTATGAGCTATATAGACATCGCTGCCGCTATCGAAGTCCGCCGCCACACTCTGAAAAAGATCGTCACCAAAGCCATGCACGAGATCGTCTTCGTCGCGCCGGTCTTCGTCGGCGATCTAGTGAGCTTCTACACGGAGCTGGTGCGCGTCGGGCGCACGTCCATCACCGTCAAGGTGACGGTCGAGGCCGACCGCGTCGCCAGCCCCGGTAACCGCATCCGCGTCACCGAAGCCGAGGTCGTCTACGTCGCCATCAACGACGAGCGCCGCCCGGTGCCCATTCGTGATGAAGCATAGATGAAAGCCTTCTATTCGGATCGTTATGTGATTCCGCTGCCGCCGCAGCACCGCTTCCCCATCGTCAAGTATGCGCTGATCCGCCAGCGGCTCGACGCCGAGGGCGTGCTCAAGCCTTATCAAATTTTTCACCCGCCACTGGTCGAGCGCGACGAAGCCTTGCTCGTCCACACGGCTGATTATTACGACCGCCTCGTCGCCGGTCAGCTCAGCGAGCGCGAGATTCGCCGCCTCGGCCTGCCCTGGAGCGAAGCACTCGTCGGGCGCTCGCGCGTATCGGTCGGCGGCACGCTCGCCGCCGCTCGCGCCGCTCTCGCCGATGGCGTGGCGGCAAACCTCGGCGGCGGCACCCACCACGCCTTTGCCGATCACGGCGAAGGCTTTTGTGTTTTCAATGACATTGCCGTAGCGATCCGCGTGCTGCGCGCCGAAGGCTTGCTGCGCCGCGCCGCCGTCGTTGATCTCGACGTGCATCAAGGCAACGGCACGGCGGCGATCTTCGCAGACGACCCGGAGGTCTTCACCCTGTCGCTGCACGGCGAGAAGAATTACCCGCTCGTCAAGCAGCAGAGCACGCTCGACGTGCCGCTCGCCGACGGCACGGAAACCGACGAGTATCTCTACGCGCTGGCGCTGCACCTTTCGACGGCGCTGGACCGCTTTCGCCCCGACATCGTCTTTTATCAGGCAGGCGTTGACCCGTACTTCGATGACCGTCTGGGTCGCCTCGCCTTGACCTTAGCCGGACTCAGACGGCGTGACGAGATGGTGTTGGCGGCTTGCCGCTCGCGTCACCTGCCGTGCGTGATGACGCTCGGCGGCGGCTACGCGCGCGATGTCGCCGACACGGTCGAAGCGCACTGCAACACCATTCGCGCGGCGCATGCGATCTTCAGCGAATAGCTCATCACCTGTTCGAGAGGGTCTCGTGCCGGAGAGACAGCGGAACGCGATTCGCATCTAGCCTGACTCCTATGTCTATCTGAATAGTGGACGCCGCCTATCACCAAAAACAAAGCGTGAAAAATAAGTAGCTTATCCTCGCCATGTATTTTTTCTCCTATTGGGAACCCTATAGGAGTGAGCGCGATTTTGAGCCAGCTTTACCCGTCGCTGACCAGGAATGGCACGGCAACGTGCCGGCCTGAAGGGCAGGACTCGCTCCAATCAACTAACTGACCACTCATTGCCGAGCGAACTGGTGGACCTTACGAATCACTTCGGGATATGGGGAAGGAGCACTGGCATGAAGCTTCGATCAACCAAGCTGACCATTACCTTGACGACGTTGGCCGTTTGCGCCCTGCTGATCTTTGCGCCGCAGAGTGCAGCCGATGATAAAGACCGCCTTGCGGCGGGCCGTGGAAATCAGGTAGACCAACTCCTGTTGGCCCGGCTTCGACAGCTCGGCTTCACCGGCAATATCGAATCCACACTCGTGCAGCGGCTGGGCCGTCCGCTCGATCACAAGCTCGCGGACCTCGGCAGGCTGCTGTGGTTCGACACCATCGGTGGGTTGAATGACGACAACACCTGCGCCGGCTGTCACTCGCCGACCAACGGCTTCGGCGACACGCAATCCATCGCCATCGGCATTGACAACAATGGCATCGTCGGCCCTGACCGCGCAGGCCCGCGCAACATGCGGCGCACGCCGATGGCCATCAACACGGCCTTCTTCCCCAACCTCATGTGGAACTCGCGCTTTGCTTCGCTGTCGAATGATCCGTTCGACAACCGGCAGGGCTTCGAGTTTCCTCTGCCCGAAGGATTGTCGCTTTCATCCATGCCGCACTTGCTCGTCGCGCAAGCCTTCATCCCGCCGACCGAGCGAACCGAAGCCGCCGGCTTCGCGTTCCCCGGCGACAACTTCGCCATCCGCGACGAGGTGCTGCGTCGCCTGAACAACGTCACCAACTATCGCAGCCTTTTCGCCGAGGTCTTTCCAGAAGTGCGCGATGGCGGGCTGATCACCTTCGAGATGTTCGGCAAGGCGATTGCCGAGTTTGAGTTCACGCTCACCTTCGCCAACGCGCCGATAGATCAGTTTGCGCGCGGCCAGAGCGGCGCGATGAGCGATGACGAGAAACGCGGCGCATTGCTCTTCTTCGGCCCGGCGCGCTGCGTCGAGTGTCACGCGGTGTCGGGTCAATCCAACGAGATGTTCAGCGATTTCGCCGACCATGTCATCGGCGTGCCGCAGATCGTGCCGGCCTTGACCAACAATAATTTTGACGGCCCCGGCGTCAACGAAGACTTCGGCAGGGAAGAGATCAGCGGCGACCCCAGTGATCGTTATAAGTTCCGCACCTCGCCGCTGCGCAACGTCGCCGTGCAGCCGACCTTCTTTCACAACGGCGCCTTCACGAGCCTCGAAGACGCGGTGCGCCATCACCTGAACGTCTTTGAATCGGCGCGCAACTATAATCCCAAAGACCAGCATCTGGACGATGACCTGACCGGGCCAATCGGGCCGTTGGAGCCTGTGCTGGCGCGGGTTGATGCGATACTGGCGACGCCGATTCAGCTCGACGAGAAAGAGATTCGCCAGCTCGTCGCCTTCGTGCGCAATGGCCTGCTCGACCCGCGCGCCAAGCCGGAGAGCCTGCGCAAGCTGTCGCCCGCCTCGGTGCCGAGCGGCAGGCCCGTGCTGACTTTTCAGTTCCCGCGCAAGAACAACATTGACGACGACGGTCAGGCTGGCCGGCATTAGCTCCGCTGGTGATTGTAGGGGCAACCCTCGTGGCTGCCCGGATCGAACGAAGTTCGATGACGCGTCATTGGCCGCAGGCCAATCCGGGCAGCCACGAGGGCTGCCCCTACAGTCATACGCCATTAAAATTCGAGTCAAGACAAACGCCGCTTGCGGTCATCTCTCAGGTTGAGCGGCAGCCGCCTTCTCCTTCATACTGATTCAGGGCAAGGAACTGTGGTCGAACCGTGTGCGTATGAATCAACGGCTATAATCATGACGACTTCAGAGATGTGTAGAACGCGAGGAGCAATTCATGCCGAGCAAACTTGATGAATTGAGACGCAAGGCGCAGCAGACGGCGCGCGAGCTGGACGAGAAGTACAAGGTCACCGCCAAGCTCGATGAAGGCGCGCGCCGGACGACCGACGCCTTGCGCAAAGGCGCAGACGTGGCGACTTCGACGCTGGCCGGCGCGCGCCAGGAAGCCGAGCGCCTGAACCGCGAACACCGCATCGGCGAGCGCGTCAGCCAGACCGCACGCCGCGCCGTCGAGGCGACCGACGACGCGCTCAACAAATCGGGCGTTAAAAAAAAAGCCGGTGAGGTCGTAGACACGGGCGTCTCCGCCGCCAAAGCCGCCGGCTCGCGCGCCGCCGATGCCGCCGCCGAGGCCAAAGAGAAAGCGCAGGACTGGTTCGGCGAAGCGCGGCGCTACTACGATCAAGCCACCGACGCGGCGCGCACCACCGCCTCTGCCGCGCGCCTGCCGTCGTCGCTGGCGAGCGCCGTCAGCAGCGCCCGCCGCTGGGCCAAGCGGAATCCCGGCAAAGCCGCCGTCGTCTCGCTCGCCTTCATCGCCGGCACACGCATGGGCGCGGCTTTCTCGTCGCTCGACGTGACGCTGCTCGGCGCGGGCGGCGCGGGCAACTGGCTCTTTCATTCCGCCCTCGCGCCCTATGGCTTGAGGAAGCTCGCCGAACGCTACGAAAAATTCCTGAAGAAGCAGGAAGCGTTGATGCGCGACGGCAAGCTCACGGAGGCCGAAGCGGCGCGCATTAAGTTTCAACGCGACGCCGCCAAATACGTCGGCGCACCGCTGCTCGGCGCATTCAGCGTTGCGGCGGGCGCGGGGCTGGTCGCCGAAGCGTTCACGGGCGGCGCGGTCACAGGCTTGCCCATCAACATCGTCCTCGGCGGCAACCCGCTGCTGTCGAGCATCTGGCTTTTCGGCAACGGACTGGTCTGCTTCCACAACGGCTATAAGTTTTTCATGATGGCCTTCGGCGACGAAGAAGAAGTCGCCCGCGTCGTGCGTGACATCAAGGGCCTGCTGCCGGAGTTCGCTGCCGAGACGATCTGACAGGCGGCGCGACGACGCGCGCGTGAATTCGTTTATGGATCAGGTCAACGTCGCCCTGCTCGGCTTCGGCAATGTCGGGCGTGCCTTCGCCGATTACGTCTCGCGGATGCGCGACGAGCGAATCCGCCTGCGCGTCCGCGCCGTCGCCGACCGCAGCGGCGGCCTATTCATCGAAGACGACGAACACCTTCAACGTATCCTTCATTACAAAACTCCGGGCCGCCCTCTCCGCGAGCTAGCGCCCTCAACCATCGTCGCCGACCCGCAGATGTTCATTGCCGCGCTCTCGTCGTCGGGCATTCGCGTGCTGGTCGAATCGCTGCCGACCAACCTGCGCGACGGCCAGCCGGCCCTCGGCCTGATCAACGCCGCGCTCAGTGCAGGCATCCACGTCGTCACTGTGGACAAAGGTCCGCTGGCGCATGGCTTCGCGGCGCTGCAACAGGCGGCGCGGGCGAGCGGCGCGCGGTTGGGCTACACCGGCACGACCGGCGTGAGCATCCCCGATGCCTTGGCGGGCGAGCGCGTCGTCGAGATTCGCGGCGTGCTCAATGGCACGACGAACTACATTCTCACCGAGATGCAGGAGCGCGGCGTGTCATACACAGAGGCGCTGGCCGGCGCACAGGCCGGCGGCGTCGCCGAGCCTGATCCTTCGCTCGACGTTGACGGATGGGACACCGTCGTCAAGACATTGATACTGGCGAAGGCGTTGATGAATGCTGACACGCAACTCGGCGAAGTGTCGCGCATCGGCGTCAATGCCGACACCGGCGAATTGATTCGCATCGGGCGGGAGACGAATCGCGTCGTCCGCCTCGTAGGCCGCGCACGCACTCATCAAGGCCGCGTGCGGGTCAGCGTCGCGCCGAAACTGGTAGCGGCAGACTCGCCGTTCTACGGAGTCGGCGGCACGTCAAAGCTCGCCGTCTTCAGAACCGCGAGCCGGCGCGAAGTGATTTCGACGGCGCGCTCAGGCCGCGACGCCATCGCGCAGATCATCGTTGATGATGTGGTGAAGGTTACTCTCGGTTGAACTCGGCGAAAAGGTCGTCGAAGGAAAGCTGCGCGGTCGGCTCGTCTTCGTGATGCGACTCGCCGCCGTCTTCGTGAGGCCGCGCACTCTGCATCGCCTTCAGCGCCTTCTGCACGTCGCGCAGGTTGAAGCGGATCAAGCGCCCGGTCAATTCGACCGCCGGGATGCGACCGGCGCGGCGCAAGCGGTGAATGGTTGATTCGCTCACCTGCAAGAACTCGGCGAGCTGCTGCGCCGTCAGGTACTCGGCGCGCTTATCTCTGGCCGGCTCGACCGCTTCCGGCTTGTCGGCGGCTGGCTCAACGGTGACAGCTTTGCGGCGGTTACTCGTCATGTCTTCACGCATTCACTCTTGAAGGTTTGCGGCGCGGCCAATGAATCGCGCTCGGCTGTTGAGTGAGTTTACCACAACCCCAACCGGCGTCGAGAACCGCGCGCGTTATTTTCATTATCTCAATCCACCGTGATATGACGCGCCTTGTCATGCCCGCCGCAGCTTCCTTTCGAGATGAGCTTTCACCTGCGGCCATTCACGATCAATGATGCTGAACAAAGCCATGTCGCGCACGCCTTTGTCTTTTGAGATGACATACTGGCGCAGGACGCCTTCATGGGTTGCGCCGATGCGCAGCAGCGCGCGGCGCGATGGTTCATTGTCGGCGTCGGCTTTGAACTCGACGCGCACGCAGCCGAGCTGCTCAAATGCATGTTTCAGCATCAGGTATTTCGCTTCGGTGTTGACGGCGCTTCGCTGCCACGGCACGGCGACCCACGTGAAGCCAATCTCTAAACGGCGGTGCGTGTGATTGATGCTGTGATAGCGCGTCGTGCCGACAATCTTTGCAGAAGCCCTCTCGACGATCACGAAGGGCAGAGCAGTCCCTTCGGCCTGTTCCCGCAAAGCCGCCTGAATGTAATTAAGCATATCTTCGGCAGACTTGAGCCGGATCGTCGTCAGCCGCCACAATCGTTCGTCCAGGCCGACCTCACACAGCGTGGCCTGATGCGAAAGCGCCAGCGGAACGAGCCGCACGTGTGTGCCTTCTAAAGTGATCGGCTCGACCTGAGTCATGGCGAAAGTCTTCTGTGATGGATAACTCGGCCTGCTCGCTTGCCCGGCCTCGTCACACGGGCCGTTTGAAGCCGCGCTCGATGTCGCGCAACTCCATGCGCATGATGATGGGCCGTCCGTGCGGGCAGGTCATCGGGTTCCTGGTCTTCATCAGCGCGTCAATCAGCCACTGCATCTTCTCAGAGGTCAGCGGCATGTTCACCTTGATCGCTGCCTTGCACGCCAGCGACGCGGCGATCTCGTCGCGCAGATGGTCGAGCGAAAAACTGCGCCGCTCTCTTTCGACGACGCCGAGCGCTTCACGCACCAGCGTCGTCACTTCTTTCGCGGCGAGTCCGGCGGGCGCTGTCTTGATGGCCACGGTTCGCCCGGATAACTGCATGGTCTCGATGCCGATGCTCTCCAACTCCTCCTGCACGACGCCGAAGGCATCGGCTTCGGCAGGGCTGAGGTCGAGCGTTTCAGGGATCAGCAGCGGCTGCACGTCCGCAGGCCGCGCCAGCCGCGTGTCGCGGAACTGCTCGAACAGGACGCGCTCGTGCGCGACGTGCTGGTCAACCAGCAATAAGCCTTCTTCGTCAGTCGCGACGATGTAACTGTCGCGTATCTGGCCGAGCGGCTTGATGCCATGTCCGAGGTTCGGCAACTCCTGAGCTTGCGGTGCTCCATGATGCGAGACCGATTCAGCCGGCGCTGATTCATTCGTGATCGTCGGAGGCGACGACGCAAACAAGCCGGCTGATTCAATCGCGATTTGCTCGACGCCGCTGCCCGCGTCCGGCGCATTCGCTCGCCGTGAGTTCAACATGTCGTCAGGCACGGTCTCGCCGAAGGTCTCAAACGATTCACCGGCTGGCGGCGCATCGGTCTCGTTAGCGTCGGGCGAGCGGGGCGCGTTAGAAACAGAGAGTCGAATCGCTTCCGCCGGACTCTCTTCAAAAGTGTCAGGCGTTTGTTGATCGCGCGCCGCCTCTCGTATGGAGCGCCACGCCGCGTTTAATTCAGGATTCTTCAATTGCTGGCTCGAAGGCGCGACGGGCGCTTGCGGACGTTGCGCGGAGCCTCCCTCGTCGCGGTTGCGATTGACCGCGATGCGTGTGGTCGGCTCGGTCGCGCGGATGGCCTCGGCGATGGCGTCACGCACGAACGCGACGATGGCGCTCTCGCGCAAAAAGCGCACTTCGGTCTTGGCCGGGTGAACGTTCACGTCAACTTCGGTCGGCGGCACTTCGATGAAGAGCACGACCGACGGATAAGTCCCCGACGGCATCATCGAGCGGTAGGCTTCCGAGATCGCCCGGCCAATCAACTGGTCGCGGACGAAGCGGCGGTTGACGAAGAGGTATTGTTGATCGCGCGACGAGCGCTGCTCCTGCGGGTTCGAGACGAAGCCTTCGACGCGCAGGCCGCCGCTCTCGGCTTTGACTTCGAGCAGCTTGTTGAGCAGCGCGCCGCCGAATATCTGGTAGGCGCGTTCTTTCAACGAGCGCGCCGGCGCGACGCGTATGGCGTCACGCCCGTTGTTGATCAGCAGGAACGATAGCGTCGGGTTGGCGAGCGCGTAATGCTGCACGAGGTTGGTGATGTGATAAGTCTCGGTCGCGTCGCTCTTCAAGAATTTTCGCCGCGCCGGCATGTTGAAGAAGAGGTCTTTGACTTCGACCTCGGTGCCGCCGGGCCATGCGATGTCGCGGACGCCGGCCAGCTTACCGCCGTTGAATTCGACCTCGGTGCCTTCGACATCAGCGGCGGTTCGGGTGCGCAGATGTAAGCGAGCGACCGAAGCGATGCTGGGGAGCGCCTCGCCGCGAAAGCCGAGCGTGGTGATGGCTTCGAGGTCTTCGGCGCTCCGCAATTTTGAAGTCGCGTGACGCTCAAAGGCGACAATCGCGTCGTCGCGCGTCATGCCTTCGCCGTCGTCCAAGATGCGGATCAAGCGTTTGCCGCCGGCTTCAACCTCGATGTTGAGGCTGCGCGCGCCGGCATCCAGCGCGTTCTCCAATAACTCTTTGACGACTGAGGCGGGTCGCTCGACGA
>JADMIO011482889.1_pt1 | contig 12583 bp, 9 predicted proteins | sample 8958161 | NCBI WGS metagenome assembly JADMIO01 (sample SAMN16585339, study PRJNA669376) | soil metagenome | isolation source: Crop rotation soil | place: USA: Cullars Rotation, Alabama | collected 2011 | reverse complement strand
AGGTGAGCCAGTGTGATTACATTTGCGGCCTAACTGTGGCCAGTCCAGTTACGCTGGAGTCACTAGTATTTAGGTGACACTATAGAAGCGGCCGCGACAACTTGTCCACGTGGAATTCTAAGCTTAGGATCCCAATGTGCTGGAAAGGGGACGGGCGGCTGCGGAAGCCTGCGGGTTTGCGGCGGGTGCGGCGCGCACGTTCCGCGTGGACGGCGCGCTCGCAACGCACGCGCATGCAGACGCGCCGCGTATGCCGCAAGGCATCACCAAGGCGTTCGTGGATTTCCAGAACGATGTGACGTCACGCGACCTGGAGCTGGCCGCGCGCGAAGGGTTCCGCTCCATCGAGCATATCAAGCGTTACACCACCACCGGCATGGCGACGGACCAAGGCAAGACCTCGAACGTCAATGCGCTGGCGGTGGTCTCCGAGGCCTTGAACGTGCCGGTGCCGAGCGTGGGGCTGACGACGTTCCGCCAGCCCTATACGCCCGTCACATTCGGGACGCTCGCGGGCTACGCGCGCGGCGATCTATTCGATCCGATCCGGCGGACGCCTATCGATGGCTGGGCGCAAGCGAAAGGCGCCGCGTTCGAGGATGTGGGTACGTGGAAGCGCGCCTGGTATTTCCCGCGCGCGAAGGAGGACATGCACGCGGCCGTGGCGCGCGAGTGCCGCACGGTGCGGACGGCGGTGGGCGTGTTCGATGCGTCGACGCTTGGCAAGATCGAGGTCGTGGGGCCGGACGCGGCGGAATTTCTCGACCGCATGTATGTCAATGCCTTCAAGACGCTGAAGCCGGGCCGCTGCCGCTACGGCATCCTGCTCAACGAGGCGGGGTTCGTCATCGACGACGGCGTCATCGCCCGCATGGCGCCGGACCGCTTTCATGTGACGACGACGACCGGCGGCGCGGCGTCCGTGCTCAACCTGATGGAGGACTACCTGCAGACGGAGTGGCCGCATCTGCAGGTGTGGCTCACCTCGACGACGGAGCAGTGGGCGGTCATTGCGGTGCAGGGGCCGCTGGCGCGCGAGGTGATCGCGCCGATGGTGGACGGTGCCGACATCGGCGGCGAGGCCTTTCCGCACATGAGCGTGTGCGAGGCGAAGGTGGCGGGTGTGCCGGCGCGGCTGTTCCGTGTGAGCTTCACGGGCGAGCTTGGGTTCGAGATCAATGTGCCGGCGAGCGCGGGGCGCAGCGTGTGGGACGCTGTCGCGGCGCGGGTCGAGGATGCGGGTGGGTGTGCGTACGGCACGGAAGCCATGCACGTGCTGCGGGCGGAGAAGGGCTACATCATCGTCGGCCAGGAGACGGATGGCACGGTGGTGCCCGACGATCTCGGTCTTGGATGGGCCATCGGCAAGAGCAAGACGGATTTCGTTGGCCGGAGGTCGCTCACGCGCAGCGATATGATGCGCGCGGATCGCAAGCAGCTCGTGGGGCTGCTGACGCAGGGCAATGCGTCGCTCGACGAGGGCGCGCAAGTGACGTCGGAGGCGGCGCCGGCGAAGGGGACGGCGGCGCTGGGGCATGTGACGTCGTCGTACCACAGTCCGGCGCTGGGCAGGCCGATTGCGCTGGCGCTGGTGAAGGGCGGTCGCGGGCTGATGGGGCGGCGGCTGTTCGTGCCGATGCCGAAAGGATCAGTTGAAGTCGAGGTGGTGTCTCCCGTGTTCTACGATCCGAAGGGGGAGAAGCTGAATGGCTAGCGTCGGGGTGGCCGCATCGAGCGATGGGGCGGGCGCGTCGGTACGTGCGGCGGCGCCGGCGGCGCGCTTCGTGTTCCGTGGACGCGATGCGGCCGTTGCGGCGGCTGGCAGTGCGCTGGGCATGCCGTTGCCGCTGGAGCCGTGCCGTGCGTCGCAGAGTGTGGGGCGCATTGCGCTGTGGCTCGGGCCGGACGAGTGGCTGCTGATCGCGCCGCGGTCGGAGGGGGAGCTGGTGGCGTCGGTGCTGGCGAAGGCGCTGTCGGATGTGCCGCATGCGCTGGTCGATGTCAGTGATCGCAACGCGGCGCTGATCGTGTCGGGGCCCCCGGTGGAGGAGGTGTTGAGTGCGGGGTGCCCGCTCGACTTGGATCAGGCGGCGTTTCCGGTGGGCATGTGCACGCGGACGCTGTTCGCCAAGACCGAGATCGTGCTGTGGCGCACGGCGGCGGCGGAGTTCCGGATTGAGGTGGTGCGTTCGTTTCTGCCGTACGTGGAGGGGGTGCTGGCGGTGGCGGCGCGGGATGGTGGGTGAGCGCCATGCGCCGGAATCTATGAATCCTCGATGCGACAATGTTTCGCCCTAATCCACAGACCCTTCGTCATCCTCGAGCGGCGAGCGGTACGCGAGCCGTCTCGGGGATCCAGCGCAAAAAGTGCCGAAGGCTCCTTATATAAGGTGTCTTCGACGAGTGTCGTGCGAAGCACGCCTCCGGCATGACCGCTGGGTCCCCGGGATCGCGATGCGCTACGCGCACGCGACCCGAGGATGACGAATTATGCCTACACCCCCATCTCGTCGAGGGTTTTGCTGGCGGTGCGGAAGGCGTCGATGGTGGCGGGGAAGCCGGCGTAGCAGCCGATGTGAATCAGCGCTTCGCGGATCTCCTCTTTCGTCAGGCCGTTGTTGATGGCGCCTTTGACGTGCACGGCGAGCTCATGGTGGCGGTTGAGGACGGCGAGGACGCCGATGGTGAGCAGGCTGCGCTGCTTGCGCGTCAGGCCCTCGCGCGACCAGAACATGCCCCAGCCGATCTCCATGACCATATCCTGCATGGGCCGGGAGAACTCGTTGGCGTTCTTGAGGGAGCGCTCGACGTGCTCCTTGCCGAGAACTTCGGTGCGAAGGGCGCGGCCCTTTTCCAGGTTCGAGTCGGACATGCGGATGATCTCCAGGTTTGGGATGAGGGTGATGATGCGATTGTGCGGGGAGGGGGCGGCGAGGGCAATGTGTTTGGGTGCGGGAACTCGTGCTTGCAGTTGGCTCGGTCAAAGCAGAACGCACATTGGAAGCGGGCGGCGCATGCGTTGGGGCGCTCGCCCGACTCCCGGTGTCATCCTCGCGCTTGTCGCGAGGACCCATCGCGCCGCGAGTCCGGACGCGAGTTTGCAGCGACAGCCGGACCGCGATCGTCCACCCAACCACCCATCACGCGTGCCGATGGGTGGGTCCTCGGGACAAGCCCACTGCTGTCCGGTCCAGATTTTCTGGACTGGGCGCATGGCGCTGATTCAACTGTGATTCGAGAGCTTGCCGGCTTCATCGAACACGGATTTGGACCAGCACCATGCGCCACCACAATACGCTTTTGCACGATGTCTTGAAGCCGATGCCGTGGGGCCGCTTCGATCGGCTGGTGGAAAAACACGACGCCGACAAGGGCGTGCGCCGGCTGTCGACCAAGACGCAGCTGGTCACGCTGCTGCACGCGCAGCTCTCCGGCGCGACGTCGCTGCGCGAGATCGTGACGACTTTCGAAAGTCATCATGCCCGCCTCTATCATCTGGGTGTCGAGGCACCGCGCCGCTCGACGCTCGCGGATGCCAATCGCGACCGCCCCGCAGCGCTCTTTGCGGAGCTGTTCGACCTCATCCTGAAGCAGGCTCAACCAGGTTTGCGACGCCACGCGCGAGAGGCCATTCGCCTGATCGACGCGACGGTCCTGCCCCTGGGCCGGCTCTCCGAAAGCTGGGCGTCCTACGAGGCCAACGCGCCCGGCGCCAAGCTGCATGTCGTGTTCGATCCCGATGCGGCGGTGCCCGTGCATTTCGCGGTGACGGCACGCCGCATCAACGATATTACGCCCGCCAAAGCCATGCCGATCGAGGCCGGTGCCACCTACGTCTTCGACCTCGGTTATTACGATTACGCCTGGTGGGCACGGCTCTCTGCACACGGCTGCCGCTTCGTCACGAGGCTGAAGAAGAACACGCCGACCCGTCTCGTCGCCGAGCGCGAGGTGACCGAGAGCGCAGCGGCGCGCGGCATTATAGCCGATCGCGTGGTGCTGCTGCCGAAGCGCCTCAAGGGCACCCGCACGCACCCGCTGCAATCGGAGCTGCGTGAAGTTCACGTCGTCATCGCAACCGGCAAGACTTTGCGTATCGTCAGCAACGATCTCCAGGCGCCTGCCGAGGCGCTGGCCGATCTCTACAAGACCCGCTGGCAGATCGAGCTGTTCTTCCGCTGGGGCAAGCAGACGCTGAAGATCCGCAAGTTCCTCGGCACCAGCGAGAATGCCGTGCGCATCCAGCTCGCCGTGGCGCTCATCGCCTACCTGCTGCTTCGCATCGCCCACGCCGCCCAGCGGCTCATTGCAAGCCCGCTCGCGTTCGCCCGCCTCGTCAGAGCCAACCTCATGCATTGGCGATCTATCGCCGACCTGGGCCATCCCGAGCCGCCACCCGACACCCAAACCGAAACCTCCCGGCAGCTCAATCTGGCCTTGACATGAAACGACCGGACAGGCGTGGGACAAGCCCGAGGATGACACTTTTGGGTGGGGCGCGGGCGGAACACGCATCGAGCGCCGACGGAAATCGGGAGAGGGCACGGCAGGGGTCAAGCGAAGCCTGCGCCGACTTATACCCGGGGCACCCGGGGATAAGTTTCGTTAGTGGACGGACAGACAGTCATCGGGTGATTGGGGTGTCCGGTGGGTGTCCGAGGGGTGTCCGGCGGGTGTCCGGACGGACGTCCGGAAGGCTCCGGTAACGGCCGAGAGACCAACCCATTTCATTCCGTGAAACGATTTAATCGGAAAAAGTAATCCCCGCTCGTTGCCGCGATCTTATCTTGTGGCGATCCCGGATCTGAACACCCAGGGCGCAGGCAAGAGCTGGTTGCCGGCGATTGGATCCGGGGGCCACGACCGCGGCACGAGACATCAGCGAATCCGTGCCACCCTGCTGCCGGCGATATGCGTACGCCGGCTCTCCCCCGGACGTGGATGACCGGGGACTGGCGGCTGGCGGTCCGATCGTGGTGCGTGGAGCGGCGAGCGCCGCATCCCCTAACAATAACGGTACGGCCCTCGCCGCTCCGCCCCTGTCGGGGACACTGACGATGACGCAAAGCCTCGGGTCCGATGGGCCGCGAGGGGTTCGGCGCTGCGCTGTTTTCGCTTGCCTTCCGTGGACCGTTGCCGAGACTGCGAAAAAGAGAAACGCAACAAGAAGGGCGAAGGGATGCAGGCGGACTATGTGATTGTCGGCGCGGGGTCGGCCGGCTGCGTTCTCGCCAATCGCCTGTCGGAGGACGGCGCGCGTGTCATCCTGCTCGAGGCAGGGCCGACGGACTGGTATCCGCTGATCCACGTGCCGGCGGGCGTGCTGAAGCTGCTCTACAACCCGCGCGTCAACTGGAACTACGCCACGGACGGCGAGGCCGGCACGGCGAACCGTTCCATTCATTGGCCGCGCGGGCGCGTGCTCGGCGGCTCGAGTTCCATCAACGGCATGTTGTTCGTGCGCGGCAACACCGCCGACTACGACAACTGGGCGCAGATGGGATGCCGCGGCTGGACGTACGAGGAATGCCTGCCGTTCTTCAAGTCGATCGAGCGTTATGCGCCGGGCGACGACAGCGTGCGCGGCAAGAAAGGGCCGCTGCTGATCGAGGACTACCGCACGGTGCTGCCGCTCACGCATCGCTTCGTGGAGGCGGCGCAGCAGGCAGGATTTCCCTTCACGCCGGATCTTTCGGGCAAGCAGATGGAAGGCGTCGGCTATTCGCAGATGTCGCGCAACGGCCGCCTGCGCGGCTCGACGGCGCGCACGTTCCTGGCTGAAGCGCGCAAGCGGCCGAACCTCGAAGTGGTGACGAATGCGTTGGCGGCGAAGCTGCTGTTCAACGGCAAGCGCTGCACGGGCGTTGCCATTCTGCAGAACGGCCAGCAGCGAGACGTGTATGCGAACCGGGAGGTGATCGTCAGCAGCGGAACGATCAACTCGCCGCATCTGCTGCAGGTCTCGGGTATCGGACCGGGGGCGCATCTGAAGTCCATCGGTGTGCATGTCGTGCACGATCTGCCGGGCGTGGGCGGCAACCTGTCGGATCATTATGCGGTGCGCGTGTCGATGCGGGTGCGCAATGCCGTGTCGATCAACCAGCTCTCGCGCCCGCCGCGGCTGCTGAAGGAAATCGCCAACTGGATGACCATCGGCAAGGGGGCGCTGACGTTTGGCGTGTCGAGCGCGCAGTGCTTCTGCCGCAGCCGCGAGGGACTGGCGAGCCCGGACATACAACTGCTGTTCTCGCCGGCGAGCTACGACGAGAACAAGTTCGGCACGCTGGAGAGGAAGGCGGGCGTGACGATTGCGGTGAGCATTGCGCGGCCGGAGAGTCGCGGCACGATCATGGCCAAGTCATCCGATGCACGCGAGCGGCCGGTGATCCGGCCGAACTATCTGTCGGCGCCGGGGGACCTGCGGGTGTCGATGGCCGGCGTGCGGCATGCGCGCAAGATTTTCGCGCAGCCGGCATTCGCGGCCAACCGCGTCGAGGAGATTGCGCCGGGACCGGGCGTGGGGAGCGATGCCGAGGTCGAGAGCTACATTCGCCGCGCCGGCACGACCATCTATCACCCGGTCGGCACCTGCAAGATGGGCGAGGATCCCATGGCCGTGGTGGACTCGCGGCTGCGCGTGCGCGGCATGACGGGCTTGCGCGTCATCGATGCGTCCATCATGCCGGCGGTGACGACAGGCAACACGAACGCGCCGACGATCATGATCGCGGAGAAGGGGGCATCCATGATCCGCGAGGATGCGCGCGCGGCTTAGGGGTCGCGAGCGCAGCGAAAGTGGCTCTGGGTTGCATGTTGAAAGCGGATGGCCGGAGGTGACGCCGCCTCGCACTCTGACCACCCCCCCCTCATGCGAAGCATGGCTACGCCATGACGACGGGGAGGGTCGCCCGCAACGTCAGTTGCAGGCGGGGTGGGGCGACGATGCGAGCGCAACGCTTGTTGCTTCTCCCCACCCCTAGCCCCTCCCCGCTGGGGAGGGGAAGCGCCTTCGGCGCGAGCGAGTGAACCGACGGCCGTGAGCATGGTTTCGCCATGCTTGCGGAGCACGGCTACGCCGGTGGCGGGGCGATGATGTCTTCGTAGGCGTGGCGCTTGGTGATGCCGCGAGAATTGAGGAACACGTCGACGGCGGCCTCGAAGGCAGGCTTCGTGATCTCGACGTGCGGCGTCCAGTTGCCGAGCTTCTGATAGGTGGCGATGGTGGACGCCAGCACGTCCTGATCGATCTTCGGGAAGAAGCTTGCCTCGGCTTTCGCGATTTCGGCGGCGGGCGTGGTGATGATCCAGTTGCGGGCCTTGCGGTAGGCGCGCATGAAGCGCTTCGCTGAATCCGTCTTCAGCCAGTCGCGCGTGGCGGCCAGACTCGAGAACGCGACCGGGCCGATGGCATTGCCGACGGAGGCGACGATGTGGCCGACGCCGTCGTGCTCGAGCTGCTGTGGGGCCGGGCCCTGCTGGTGGATGTAGTCGCCCTCGCCGGCGCGGAAGGCCGCGTCCATCTTGTCGGAGGGGACATTCACCGCTTTCACATTAGCGAAATCCACGCCCATCTTGTGACAGGCATACTTGAACATGGCGAGCGGCTGGCCGCCGTGATCGACCAGGATCGGGCTCTTTGTGAGCTTGTCCCAGGTAAAGCTCTTATCGGGATTGCGTGCCGTGATGAAGAAGCCGTCCTTCTCGTTGATCTGCGCGAAATGCAGTGCCGGCGGCTTCTCGCCTTTCTCCAGCGGTCCGAAGCCCTGCGAGATGGCGGACTGGGCCACGTGTACGGTGCCGTTGACGAGGCCCGCGATGGCCGATTTGCCGGGAGCAGAGATGGCGTACTTGGGCTCGAAGCCTTCCTCCTTGAGGAAGCCGCCGGCAATGGTGGCGATTAGTGGGCTGTAGAAGGCGGAGAAGCGCGTGAACTCGATGCTGATCGGCTCGGCCATGGATGTGTTCTCTCCCGAGAATTTTGGAGGGGCGTTGGTTTGAGTCTGCGCATCCGCGCGTGTCATGCAAGCAGAATGCGGTCAGCGCGGACGCGGCTTGGCGCGCGCGGTCGGTGCGGCATTGGCGGGATCGTCGGGCCAGGGGTGCTTCGGATAGCGGCCGCGCATCTCGCTTCTGACATCGGCCCACGACCCGCTCCAGAAGCGCGGCAGGTCGCGCGTGATTTGAAGCGGGCGCCCGGACGGTGCGAGCAGCATCAGTGTCAGCGGCAAACGGCCGTTGGCGATTGCGGGGTGTTGCCGCACGCCGAACAGTTCCTGCACGCGGAGCGAGACGGCCGGCGCGTGCTCGCTGTCGTAGTCGATGGGGTGGCGGTTGCCTGTCGGCGCCTCGAAGTGGGTCGGGACTTCGGTGTCGAGGCGGCGCTTCGCGTCCCAGGGGATCAGATGATCGAGCGCGTTGGCGAGGTCTTCCGCAGATATGTCGGCGAGCCGCGTTCGCCCAACAAGAAATGGAGCAAGCCAATCCTCGACGGTGGCTGCAAGCGCATCGTCCGAGAGATCGGGGAGCGCCATCGATGGCTTCGCTTCGGTCTTGTGCAGGAACAAGACGCGGTGCCTGAGCTGAAGTTGGGCTTTGCTCCATGGCAGACTATCGAGCCCGAGGCCGGCGACGCCGCGTGCGAGTGCGCGGGCCGTGCTCTCGTCGGGCGGCGCGGGCCGGGGATCGCTCGACAGCTCGATAGCACCGAGCCGCCGCGCGATGCGAACGCGAACGGAGGCAGCGGCAGGATCGAACGATGTGGTTTCCTGCTCGACAACGCGGTCGCCGGCGGCGGACAGAACATCGGCTTCCGATGCGGCGGCGGCCAGAAGAATGCGGGCGTTGGCCGCGGTGCCGGACAATTCCGCGACCATCAGATAGGGCGACTGGGCGAGCGGGTCCGCCGGATTGAGCTGGGCTGCGCGACCGTTGGCGAGGAGAAAGCGGCCGCGCTCGCCGCGCGCTTTGGCAATGCGCTGCGGATAAGCCAGCGCGAGGAGAGCTGGTGCCGGCAACACGTCATCGTTCGATCTCGCGCGTCCCTGGCGCGCCTCTCTGGCCCAGCGGTCGGCCATGCGCCGCATGGTCTCGGCGCGCAGAGAGCGGTCGCGCCGGAAGTTGGCGAGGCGCACGTCGATGTCGGTGTCGTTTCCACCCAGGCCGCGCTCGACGATGAGCGCGGCAATTTCCGCAGCTTCGCGCGCGGAGCCTTCGTCCGCCGCCAGCAGCATCATGCGCGCGAGACGCGGCGGCATGGGCAGCGCGCGCATGCGGCGGCCCATGGCGGTGATGCGGCCTTCCTCATCGAGCGCGCCGAGGTCGTGCAACTGGTCGCGCGCGGCCTGAATCGACGATGGCGGCGGCGTGTCGAGCCACGCGAGGCGCGTGACGTCGGTCTCGCCCCAGGCGGCACAGTCGAGGAGGAGACCCGACAGGTCAGCAGAACGGATCTCAGGCGGTGTGAACGGCAGCAGGCCTTGGGTCTCCGGCTCGGACCACAGGCGATAGCACACGCCCGGCTCGGTGCGGCCGGCGCGGCCGCGGCGCTGCTCGGCCGAGGCGCGGCTCACGCGCACGGTTTCGAGGCGCGTTACCTCGGCATCGGGATCGTAGCGCGGAATCCGCTGCAGGCCGCAATCGATGACGATGCGAACGCCCTCGATGGTGATCGAGGTCTCTGCGACGGAGGTCGCCAGTACAACTTTCCGATGCCCCCCGCGGGCTGGGGCAATGGCCTCTTGCTGCAGCTTCTGATCGAGACCGCCGTGGAGGGGCACGATGCTCACATCATTCGGCGTGACGGACTGCTCAAGGTCGGCTGCCGTGCGCCGGATTTCGGCGTGGCCTGGCAGGAATGCGAGAATGGAGCCCGTATCGGCGCGCAAAGCGGCCAGGATCGCAGCCGTCATCTGGCGCTCGATCCGGTCGGGGCTGCGGCCGAGGTAGCGGGTGTCGATGGGAAAGGCGCGGCCTTCGGATTTGATCAGCGGAGCATCGCCGAGGAGTGCGGCAACAGGGCTGGCATCGAGCGTCGCAGACATGACGAGGAGGCGCAGGTCCGGCCGGAGTGCCGCGCGCGCGTCGAGCGCCAGGGCCAGCCCGAAGTCGGCGTCGATGGAGCGCTCGTGAAATTCGTCGAAGATGACGGCGCCAATCCCCGCCAGTCCCGGGTCGTCTAAAATGAGGCGCGTGAAGATGCCCTCGGTGACGAACTCGATGCGCGTGCCCGGTCCAACGGAGGTTGCAAGCCGCGTCCTGAGCCCGACAGTCTCGCCGAGCCGCCGGCCCAGGCGCCGCGCCATGTGCTCCGCCGCGGCGCGGGCCGCGATACGGCGCGGCTCCAGCACCAGGACCTTGGCCTCTCCGAGCCAGGGTTCGCCCAGGAGCGCTGCAGGAACGCGCGTGGTCTTGCCGGCGCCCGGAGGTGCGACAAGGACGGCCGATCCCCGGTCCGCCAGCGCGGATTTCAGGTCTGGCAGGACCTCGTCCACCGGCAGCGTGTCGTTGGCGTGCATCAGGCGATCCCTAGCGGAGATCGCCGCCGGCAACCAGTCCCCGGATGTATATGTGGAGCCAGCGTTTTTCTGCCCGCCGGCCCGCTATCCCGCCAGCCGGGCATACGCTAGGTTGAGGCTTCCGTCCCCGCGCGGGACGGCAAGAACAAGGGTTCAAAACTGTTCGCATCGACCAATTTCGGAGGAAACGGGCCATGATCGGAAGTCGCTTGCTGCTACCTCTCTTTGTGGCCTTGGTGGCCGCAATCTCGAGCGTTGGCAGCGCGCAAGCTCAAACCATCACGTTGAACGGCGCGGTCCAGTTCAACGATGACCACGCTTTCACCAAGGCGCTGGTGAAATTCGAAGAGCTGGTGAAGCAATACTACGGCAAGCCGGTCAACTTCACCCTGCACAAGAACTCGGCGCTGGGGCTCGAGAAGCAGTATTTCGAGTACATGGCCCAGGGCAAGGCGGTGGACTACGGCATCGTCTCGCCTGCGCATATGTCGACCTTCTCCAAGGCGGCGCCCTTCATCGACGCGCCGTTCCTGTTCCGCGATCTCGATCACTGGAACAAGGTGCTCGATGCCGACATCCTGAAGCCGGTCGCCGACGAGATCGCGCAGAAGGCCGAGGTGATGCTGATCGGCTATGCCGGCGGCGGCACGCGCAACATCTTCATCAACAAGCCCATGGCGTCGCTCGAGGACATCAAGGGCCTGAAGGTGCGCGTGCAGGGCGCGCCGATCTGGTCGAAGACGTTCCAGGCGGCCGGCATGGCGCCGACCGTGATCGCCTACAATGAGGTCTACAACGCCATCCAGAACAACGTCATCAGCGCGGGCGAGAACGAGGCGGCCGGCGTCGAATCGATGAAGTTCTACGAGGTGGCGCCCAACCTCGCCATGACGCAGCATGCCATCACCATCCGGCCCATCTGCTTCTCGGCCAAGACCTTCAAGACGCTGCCGAAAGAGTTGCAGGACGCGGTGATGAAGGCTGGCAAGGAAGCCGGGGCATACGGCCGCAAGGTCGAAAGCTCGGAGGACGAGGAAAAGCTGGTCGCCCTCGAAAAGGCCGGCAAGCTCAAGCGCATCCCCTTCCAGGGGCGCGACGAGATGAAGAAGCGCGTCGATCCGGTGATGGAAGCCTACGCCAAGGAAATCGGCGCGGACGGCATCCTGCAGCAAATCAACGCCATCAAGTAGCGCCGGCGTAGGGATTTGAGTTCCATAGGGAGGCGGCCCACGGGCCGTCTCTCACACGTTCAAGGCAGGATAAATGATCGACGGCGCACCCGGCCCCACGTCCCGCATTTTCTTCTCGCAGCGCCTGCGCCTCCACTATGTGGACTGGGGTAATCCTGATGCGCCGCCGCTTCTGCTGCTGCACGGCGGCCGGGATCATTGCCGGAATTGGGATTGGGTCGCGGCGCGGCTGCGCAAGGACTGGCACATCATCGCGCCGGATTTGCGCGGGCACGGGGACAGCCAATGGTCGGCCAGCGCCAACTACGGCATGGCCGGATACATCTACGACCTCGCGCAGCTCATCCATCAATTGAAGTTGGCGCCGGTGACGATCATCGCGCATTCGCTCGGCGGCAGCATCGCCCTGCGCTATGCCGGCATCTATCCGGAGAACGTCAAGCGGCTCGTGGCCATCGAGGGTTTGGGGCTGTCACCGCAGGCTTTGCGCGACCGCGGCAAGAAGCCCATCGACGAGCGCATGCGCACCTGGATCGACGAGCAGCGTGCGCTCGCGGGCCGTCTCCCGCGGCGCTATCCAACGATCGAGGATGCGTTCAAGCGCATGCAGGAGGAGAACAAGCACCTGTCGCCGGAGCAGGCGCGCCACCTGACGCAGCACGGCGTCAACCAGAACGAGGACGGCACGTATAGCTGGAAGTTCGACAACTACGTGCGCCTGTGGCCGCCGTATGACATGCCGCAGGTCAATGTCGAGGAGCTGTGGTCGCTGATCACATGCCCGACACTGCTCGTGTACGGGAAAGAGAGCTGGGCCTCCAACCCTTTCCAGCACAGTGGGATCCGAAGCTTGGAATTCACGTGACTTGAAGTCGCGGC
>JADMIO010361822.1_pt1 | contig 12583 bp, 13 predicted proteins | sample 8958161 | NCBI WGS metagenome assembly JADMIO01 (sample SAMN16585339, study PRJNA669376) | soil metagenome | isolation source: Crop rotation soil | place: USA: Cullars Rotation, Alabama | collected 2011 | reverse complement strand
CCAAGCCGATGCCGCTCTATGCGACCTACTTCCTGATCCTGGCGCTCTCCTCGATGGGACTGCCTCTCCTGAACGGCTTCATCGGCGAGTTCACGATCCTCCAGGGCGCCTTCGCGAAGAGCTTCTGGTGGGCGTTCTTCGCGGCGACGGGGATCGTCCTCGGCGCGGCGTACCTGCTGTGGCTCTATCAGCGGATCTTCTTCGGCGAGGTCACCAATCCGAAGAACGCGAACCTGCCGGACCTGACGCTGCGCGAGCAGCTCGTCCTGGCGCCGCTCGTCATCCTGGCGCTCTGGATCGGGCTCTACCCGCGGCCGATCTTCGAGGTCATCCGGCGGCCCTCCGAGAAGATCGTGCAGGCGGTCGGCGGCGCGACGGCCGAGGCCCCTGCGATGGCGTCCCGTTCCGAGGCGCCGCCGCGGCCGTCGGCGCCCCCGGGAACCGCGGGCGCCCCATGACCTTCGCGGTCAGGTCCTCGGACTGGATCCTCCTGTCGCCGGAGATCTTCCTCACGGCGGCGGGACTCCTGGTCCTCTCGCTCGCCGTGACCCTGGGCAAGGCGAAGGAGGAGTTCCTGGGATTCCTCTCGATCCTGTCGGTCGCGATCACCGGCGTCCTCGTGGTCTTCGTCTCGGCGCGGCCCCATCGGGAGGTACCGATCCTCGGCGGCGCCTTCGTCGTGGACAACTTCGCGCTGTTCTTCAAGGGGCTGATCCTGCTCTCGCTCCTCCTCGCGATCCTGGCATCGGTGCGCTTCGTCGGCGCCGCGCCCTATCCGGGCGGCGAGTACTACGCGCTCCTGCTCTTCGCGGGCGTCGGGATGCTCTTCATGGTCTCGGGGAACAACCTCATCTCGATCTACGTGGCGCTCGAGCTCATGGCGCTCGCGTCCTACATCCTCGCGGGCTACTTCAAGGCCGAGGTCAAGTCGACCGAGGCCGCGCTCAAATACTTCGTGCTCGGGGCGTTCTCGTCCGGCGTCCTGCTCTACGGGCTCTCGCTCGTCTACGGGCTCGCCCGCGAGATGGGCCTGCCCGAGCTCGCGAAGATCCTCGCCTCGACGGACCGCTCGAACCTGCTGATGCTGGGCATCCTGCTGATCCTCGCGGGACTGCTCTTCAAGATCGCGGCCGTTCCGTTCCACGTCTGGACGCCCGACGTCTACGAGGGCTCGCCGACGCCCGTCACGGCATTCTTCTCGGTCGGGCCCAAGGTCGCGGCCTACGGGATCCTCGCCCGCATCTTCTACGTCGCCTTCCCGAAGTTCCACGCGGACTGGGGCCTGATCGTCGCGCTCGTCTCGGCGGCGACCATGGTCTTCGGCAACGTGGCCGCGCTTCTCCAGACCAACGTCAAGCGACTGCTCGCGTACTCGTCGATCGCCAACGCCGGCTACGCGCTGCTGGGAGTCCTCGGCTTCCGGACCGAGTGGGGTCTCTGGGGGATCCTGATCTACCTCCTCGCGTATACCTTCATGAACTTCGGCGCGTTCACGCTGGTGATCTTCCTCGAGAGCACGGGCTACGCGGGCGAGTCCGTCTCCGACTTCTCCGGCCTCGCGAAGCGGCACATGCCGGCGGCGATCGCGATGCTGCTCTTCCTGCTGTCCCTCGCCGGGATCCCGCCCACGGCCGGTTTCATCGGCAAGTACTACCTGTTCGCGGCGGCGATGAAGGCGGGGTACGCCTGGCTCGCGGTCCTGGCCGTGGCGATGTCGGCCGTCTCGCTCTTCTACTACTTCCGCATCGCGGCGGCCATGTTCTTCTCGGACGCGGTGGGCGCGAAGATGCAGAGCTCCTACGCGCTGACCGCCGTCGTCCTGATCTGCGCGGCCGGGACGCTCCTGATCGGCGTGATCCCGCAGCCCGTGATCGCCGTGCTCCGAGCCTGCGTCCTGCCGCGGTAAAGAAGTCGCGAGTCGCGAGTCTCGAGCGCCGATAATCGGTAAACTCGCGGGAATGTCGAGCTCCCGCTACGCGCTCGTGGCCGAGGCCACGACCGCCGGCCTCATGTTCGTCCTGGCGCCGGCCGCGGGCTACTTCCTGGGCCGGTGGATCGGAGGGGCGCTGCCCTGGGGACCGGTCCTCTCGTGGGCCGGAGCGGCGCTCGGACTCGTGGCGGCGTTTCTCCACCTGCTCCGCCTGACCGCCCGGACGCGGTGAGCGACACGACGGCGGTCGTCCTGCGGGTCAAGCGGCGCGCGTTCGCCTTCGCGGCGCTCGCCGTACCGGGGGCGTTCCTCGTCTCCCCGCGCGCGGGAGCTTCCTTGACAATCTGCGCCGCCGTGGTAATTTCCAGCTTCCTGGTTCTCGAGAAAACGACCGACCGGATCGGGTTCGGATCGCCGGTGGAAAAGTCGAGGACGCGAACCCTCGTTCCACTGCTCTGCGTCATGGCCGGGAGCTTCGTCCTCCTCGGCCTGGTTCTTTGGCGGTGGGCGGGCTTCGAGCCGGTCGCGGGGGCGATCGGGCTCTCGGTGGTCGTGATCGCAGTCATCCCGGAGCTCTGGTCAGGAGGGTAGAACCGCGTGCAGGAACATCACTCCATCCTCTACGGCCCGATCAACGCGCTGTTGATCCGGCTCCTCGGCGAGCCGCCGGTCGAGAGGCTCTCGCCGGGCTGGGCGAGCTTCCTCTTCCCGGACGGCAAGGAGGCGTGGATCCCGGACGCCGCCATCATGACGATCCTGCTGACGGTTCTGATCGCGATCCTGTTTCCCCTGGCCGCGAAACGTTTCGACCGAAAGTCCCCGCGCGGCGTGCAGAACTTCCTCGAGATGCTGGTCTCGTTCCTGCGCGGCCTCGTCGGCGAGACGGTGGGGGAGAAGGCGATCCCGGTTTATTTGCCCATGATCGGCGCCCTGTTCGTGTTCATCGCGATGGCCAACCTGTTCGGGCAGTTCTACTTCCTGCAGCCGCCGACGGGCGCGCTCTCGACGACCGTTGCGCTCGCCGTGATCTCCTTCGTCTACTTCAACGTCGAGGGCGTGCGGGAGCACGGCCTGGGCGGATACCTCAAGCACTTCATGGGGCCGATGCTCCTGATCGCGCCGCTCTTCTTCGTGATCGAGATCATCGGCACCTTCGCCCGGATCCTCTCGCTCTCCCTGCGGCTCTTCATGAACATCTTCGGCGAGCACACGACGACCGGCGTCTTCGCGAGCCTGGTCCCGGTCGTGGTGCCCTGGCCGATGATGGCGCTCGGGATCTTCACCGCGTTCCTGCAGGCGTACGTGTTCGCGCTGCTGTCGGCCGTCTACATCGCCACGGCCGTCGAACACGAGGCGCACTAATCGGCCACGAGTCGTGATAGCGTTCGCCAACCATCGCGCGGGACGGCGCGAACAGAAGGAGAAAGGTCGGATGTTGAAGAAGACGGTGATCTTGTGTGCACTGGCATTGGTCCTGGCGATGCCGGCGTTCGCGCAGGACGCGGGCGGAGCGGCGGCCGGAGCCGGCGGCGGCGTGAAGTGGGGCGTGATCGGGGCGGCGTTCCTGCTCGGAGTGGGAGCGGCGGCCGGCGCGACGGCCCAGGGACGGGCGACCTCGGCGGCGGCCGAGGCCATGTCCCGCAATCCCGGGGCGGCCAAGGACATTCGCGGCATGACCCTGCTCGGACTGGTGCTGATCGAGTCCCTGGTGCTCTACGCCCTGCTGATCTGCTTCCTCATCTACGGCAGGTAGTGATTTTCCGGGCTCCGGAGGCTCCCAGAGGGCTTCCGGGGCCCGACATGTCCTCCTCCGGCGACAATCTGACCCCTTCCGGAAACCTCCGCGCCCTCCTACGCGTATTCCCACAGAGGGAAAAAGCCAACGGTTGGGGCCTCTAGTCCGTAGACACGACAGAGGTTAGTTCGGCAGGTGGGCTTCAGATTAAAAATGAGAGGAGTAGGCAAGAAACTTGCGAAATAGGGAATTCATGGAGAAAGCAAGCGTGTCCGCTCCCAGCGACGGGGGGAATGTGACCTCCTGGGATTTCAACTCCCAGGTCATGCCCTTCGTGGACTCCCTCTACAACACCGCGTATCGGATGACCCGTTCGGCGGAGGACGCCGAGGATCTGGTCCAGGAGACCTTCTTCAAGGCCTACAAGTACTACGACAAGTTCGAGGAAGGCACGAATCTGAAGGCCTGGCTCTTCAAGATCCTCAAGAACACGTTCATCAACAACTACCGCAAGCGCAAGCTCGAGCCGCGCAGCGTCGACTTCGCCGAGATCGAGGACTCCTTCGAGCGGATCGTGCGGCGCGACAACTCGGAGCAGCCGGCCGATCCGGAGTCGGAGTTCTTCTCCGGCGTGCTGGACGACGACGTCAAGAAGGCGCTCGAGTCGCTGCCGTACGACTACCGGATGGTCGTGATCCTGGCGGACCTCGAGGACTTCTCCTACAAGGAGATCGCCGAGATCCTCGATTGCCCCGTCGGGACCGTGATGTCCCGGCTCTACCGCGGCCGCAAGCTCCTCGAGAAGGCCCTCCTGAAGTACGCCCGCAAGAACGGCTACATCCGGGGCGCCGAGCCCACGAAGATGCGGACGCGGCCCCGGACGCCGCAGCCGGCCTAGAAGAGCGGGCCGAAGCGGGGAAGGGTCCCCCGGCGCGTCTCGGGGGACGACCCCCTTCCTTCGAAGGACGGAATAAGGGTGGCGGTCGGGCGGTTCTTCCCTGCGGCCCGATGGACTGCACCAGAGCGCGATTTCTCGTTTACGCCTACATGGACCGGGAGCTGCCCCGCAACGAGGGCGAGATGCTCCAGCGCCACCTGGCCGGCTGCCCCTCCTGCTCCGCCAGAAGCCGCTCCGCCCGCAACCTGGTCAGGCTCCTGCAGTCGCGGCTGGAGCGCGCGCCCGCGCCGATCGGCCTTCGGGAGAGGCTGAACTCGGGCGCCTACGCCCCGCCTCCGAAGCCGCGCTACGCGCCCCTCGGACTGGCCGCTTCGATCCTCCTTCTCCTCCTGCCCCTCGTCGCCGACCAGCCGTCCCCGAGGACGGCGGCGATGTCGCTGGCGGGTCCGGTGGCCATCGCCGGCGCCGTGCCGCAGGTCATGCCGGTCCGCCAGATGAGCGGAACGTTCGTCTGCCTGCAGTGTGAGGCCCGTCACGGCGGCGGCGTCTGCCCGCTCGACGAGCGCGTGCACGAGCTCGGCTTCTGCGCCGACAACGGCGAGACCTGGCGGATGATGACTTCGGACTCGGCGCTGGCGCAGGCCTCCGTCGGCCAGGCCGTCACCGTCGAAGGCGTCGCGTTCCCGGAGTCGGGATTCCTGCGCGCCTCCCGAGTCGGTTACTGATTCGCCGGGCGGCGAGCCGCCGCCGGTTTCCGTTTCGAACCCCTCCCGTACAATCGTTTCGTGGCTGACTGGATCGAGGCGAGCGCCCCCGCGCGCGTGGACCTCGCCGGCGGCACCCTCGACCTCTGGCCCCTCCACGTGCTCCATCCCGGATCGGTCACGGTCAATCTCGCGATCGGCCTGCGGGCGCGGTGCCGCGTGCGGCGCGGCGCGGCCGGCTTTCGCGTGACGGTGCCGGACCTCGGCTACGAGCGCCGTGTCGTACGGCCGGGAGAGCTGCTCTCGGATCCCCGGGCCGCCCTGGCGGGAGCGCTCCTCGAGGCGCTCGACATCCGGGAGCCGCAGGAGATCGAGCTCTCCTCGGAGATTCCGTTCGGATCGGGCCTCGGCGGATCCTCCTCCATGACGGTCGCCATGGCGGCCGGTCTCGCCGCCAGCGTGCAGGCGCCCTTCGAGGGACCCGCGCGAGTGGACCTCGTGCGCGACGTCGAGACGCGCGTCCTCGGCAAGCCGGCGGGCGTCCAGGACTACTACCCTCCGCTGACGGGCGGGCTGCACCGGCTCGTCTTCGAGCCCGGCCGCACCGCCGTCCAGCGGCGCGACGCCGACCCGAAGGCGTGGCTCCGGCACCTGACCGTCTTCGACACCGGAGTCGTCCACGCCTCGGGCATGAACAACTGGGAGATCTTCCGCGCCCGGCTGGAGGGAGACCGCCGGGTCGCGGAGGCCCTCGACCAGGTGCGCGCGGCCGCGCGCTCGATGGCCGAGGCGGCGGAGCGGAACGACTTCGAGGCGATGGGCAAGGCGCTGGCCGAGGAGTGGTCGGCCCGGCGGCGGCTCGCGCCCGTCGTCTCCTCGCCCGCGATCGAGCGCGCGATCGAGACGGCGGCCGCCGCGGGCGCGTGGGGCGGCAAGGCCTGCGGCGCCGGAGGCGGCGGCTGCGTCATCGTCCTGTCCCCGCCGGAGCGGTCGGCGTCCGTCCGCGAGGCCCTGGGAAGGCTCCCGGAGGGCCGGATCCTGTCGGTGGCGGTGGAGAACGAGGGGCTGAGGGTCGGACCGCCTCCGCGGCCTCTCTAGGGCCTAGCGCTCCTTCATCCAGGCCACGCACTTCTCGAGCTCGCGACGCATGGCCGCGGGCGACTCGGCGCGGTGCCACGAGCCGTGTCCCGGGAGCACCCACTCGAACCGGAAGTCCAGGAGCCTCTCCATGGAGCGAGTCGTGTGCGGCCATGAATACCAGTTCGCGTCGCGGAAGGCGACGAGGTGGCCCCGCCGCGAAGACCACGCGAGGTGGTCTCCCGTGAACAGGAACTTGTCGCGATAGAGGAGCACCGCGTGGCCGCGGGTGTGGCCGGGAGTCGGGATCGCGAGCAGATCGTCGGCGATCCGGATCGGGTCGGCGCCCGTCAGCTTGCGCTCGACCTCCTGAGTTCGCGCGGTGACGTCGTCCGCATGGAGGATCCGCTCGCAGCCGAAGCGGCGATGCAGCGCGGCATGGTCGGCGACGTCGTCGCGGTGGGTCAGGAACAGGGTCGCGACGCCGCCGCGGTCCTCGAGCGCGCGCAGGAGCGGCCCCGCGGCCCGAGGCGAGTCGACCAGGACGTTGGCGAAGCTGCGGGAGGCCTGTCCGTCCCCCGTTTCCCCGGCGGGCCGCTCGATGAAGTAGCTCCAGGCGCCGAAGGAGCTCTCCGCGGTGAATCCGCAGAAGGAGACGTTCTCCTCGATCCGCTCGGGATACGCGCGCACCCCCGGCGTGGCGTCGGTGCGGGAGGCCGTGCCGATCGAAGCCGTCGGGCACGCGACGAGGGCCATGAGCGCACGGCGGCGTCCCTCGGCGGTCTCCGGCTGGCTCGCCACGAACGAGTGCCCGTCGCCCTCGGCGAACACCTCGGGCGCGACGCGGCGGCACGTGTCGCAGTCGATGCACGACCGGTCCACGTAGAAGAGGCCGGGAGCGTTGTCTGGGAGGCGCTCGGCGAGGGTCGCCATCAGAGCTCTTCGAGCCGGGGGACAGTGCGCTCGTTGACGACGTTGCCGGTGTTCAGAGTCGTCGCGGGCTCGATCAGCACGACCCAGCACTCCTCCGGCGCGAACGGCTTGTGCTCGACGCCCTTCGGGACGACGAAGAACTCTCCCTCGTCGAGCTCGACGTCGCCGGTGCGCAGACCCATCCGCATCCTGCCCTTCACGACCAGGAAGAGCTCGTCCTCCCGCTCGTGGTGGTGCCAGACGAAGTCGCCCTTGAACTTGACCAGCTTGACGAGCGTGTCGTTGACGGTCCCGACGATCTTGGGCTGCCAGTGCTCGGAGAAGAGCGAGAACTTCTGGTTCAGGTTCACCTTGTCCATCATCGGTTCTCCTTACTGTCATCCCGAGCGTAGCGAGGGATCCCTTTCAGTGCCACCGTGCGGCTCGGAAAGGGATCCCTCGGCGCCGCGCGCCTCGGGATGACCGGGTCCGGACGCTTCGCGTTGACCCGGTCACATCCTTTCCGGCTGCGGAATTCCCAACAGCTCGAGGAGCCTCGCCATTTCGCGCTCGAAAATACGCGCGATCGCGACGCGCCGGTTCCGGACCGCGGCGTCGGGCTCCTGGAGGATTGGCTGGCGGTGGTAGAAGTGGTTGAACGACTGCGCCAGCCCGAACGCGTGCCGCGCCAGAGTCGCGGGCTCCAGCGCCTCGACCGAACGCTCCGCCGCGTCCGGGATGGACGCCGCGTCGAGCGCGATCGTCCACAGGTCGTCGGTCCATTCGCCGCCGTCGCCTTCGAGCGCCTCCTCGGAGATCTCGTGCGCGACGCCCTTCTCCCGCAGCTTCCGGAAGATGTTTCCAGCGCGGACGAGGGAATACTGGAGGTACGGGCCCGTGTCGCCCTCGAAGTTGAGCGCCTCGTCGAAGTCGAAGGCGATCACCTTGGTGCGCCCGACCTTGAGCAGGAAGTACCGCAGCGCCCCGACCGCGATCGCGCGGGCGTCCTCCTCGGCCGACGATGCCGCTCCCGCCGCCTCGCCTCTCGACTCCCCGCGCCGGCTCTCGACCTCCCGGCGGGAGCGCTCGAGGAGCAGCTCGACGAGGTCGTCCGCCTTGACGCCGAGGCCCTTGCGTCCCGACATCTCGACGTACGGCTTCTTCTCGTCCTCCGGGGAGAGCCGGTACTCCTCGCCGAACCGCTCCGCGAGCTCCCGCGCCGCCTTCGGCGAGAGCGCCACGATCTCGTAGGAGAAGTGCGTGGAGCGGTCGGCCTCGCTCGGATAGCCCAGCGTCCGCAGCCCCTCCTTGACGACCTTCTGCAGGTACGACTGGCGGACGTCGATGACGTTGATCACGCGCGTGCCGCGGCCGAAGCGCGGGGCATCCGCGGATCCACCCGTGTGGGCGCTGCGCCACACCGGGTGCGCGCGCACCGCCTCGGGGATCTCGCTCTCGGGAACCGCGCCGACGCCCCAGTCGACCCGGAAGGGCACGTAGTCGAAGTCGATCGGCAGGAGCCCGAACTTCCAGAGCTGGTACGCGATGTCCTTGCCGGTGTACGTCACCGTGCCGTTCGAGCGCACGAGGATCTTGTCGGGCTCCTCCATGCCGGCGAACTCCTCGGACTCCGACAGCGGCAGGACCCAGCAGCCGGCGTGCTTTCCCTCGGTCTCCTGGTGGATCGCGCCGGCCTTCTTCAGGAGCTCGAAGGCCGTGGCCCAGAACTTCTTGTGGAGGATGTCGCTCTCGCGCGGCAGCAGGTCGTACGCGATTCCGAGCCGGCCCATCGTCGCGACGTGCGAGGAGACGACGGCCTCGACGACCGCGGCCGCGACGCGGGCGGTCTCGTTGTCTCCCGCCTCGATCGCGTGGAGGATCTCGTCGCGCCAGGACTTCGAGGACGGCTCGGACGCGTACGTGCGGCCGACCTCCGCGTAGACGTCCCAGCAGAGGTAGGCGAACCCCTTCGGATTCGCCGTGGCCTCGCCCTCCGGGAGCCGGCGCTCGGCCACGGCGGCCTCGACCGCGCCGACCGTGCGCACGCCCTTCAGGTGCATGAGGCCGGCCACGACGTCGGCGACCTGGACCCCCGTGTCGTCGAGGTAGTTCTGGACCTCGACGGCGTGGCCGAGGTGCCGCAGCGTCCGGACGAGCACGTCGCCCAGGACCGCGTTGCGGAGATGGCCGATGTGCGCGGCCTTGTTCGGGTTGATGTTGGTGTGCTCGACGATGACCTTGCCGGACCGCGGAGAGGGCGCCGGCGCCGCTGCGAGGAGTCCGCGGACGAAGCGCCCGCGATCCAGGAAGAAGTTGAGATAGCCGGCGCCCTCGACCCGGACTTCGCGCACGCCGTCGGGAAGCGTCACCGCCGAGGCCAGCTCGGTCGCGATCGCGCGCGGCGCCTTGCGGAGCGCCTTGGCGAGGTCGAACGCGACGGGCGACGCGAGGTCGCCGAGCGCCGCCTTCGGAGGGCGCTCCAGCGCCACGCGCTCGACCTCCGCGCCGAGCTTCTGCCGCACGGCTTCGCGCACGGCGTCCACGAGTCTCGTCCGAATCGTTTCGAGCATGGTGCGCGATTATAGGAAAGCCGCCGCCGCGGCCGGACCGCGGACTAGAATGGGGCCGATGAGCGTCGCCGTGACCCGCTCGGTCTCCGTTCACGCCAGCGCCGCGGACGCGTTCGACGCGTTCACGCGCGTCTCGGACCTGCTCTCCTGGCTCTGCGAGGGCGCGCTCGTCGGGCTGCGGCCAGGCGGCAACTGGGCGGTCGGGTTCACGGACCGCCGCGGGGTGACCGAGGCCACGGTCCTCGGCAAGATCGAGCAGTTCGAGCGCGGTCGCAGGCTCGTCGTGGGCGACATCTCCTACGAGCCGCGCGAGGGCGAGGCCCTCTCGGGCATCCGGCTCGAGCTGACGATCGCCGAGGAGGACGACGGCTGCCGGGTGACCGTCGAGCAGGAGGTTCCGGACGGGGGTCCCGCCTACGCGAAGTACCAGGGCGAGGTCGCCCCCGCCTGGGAGGCGAGCCTGGCGGACCTGAAGCGGTACCTCGAGGGCCCGCGGCGCCGGCGAATCCTCATCGAGGCCGGGCTGCCGGAGAACTGAGCGCGGCGATGGAGAGCCTGGGCGACACGAGCGGAAGCGAGACCTGCCGGCTCTGCGGCGGCGTGGGCTGGGTCGTGGAATCCGCGGACGGCCGCAAGCAGGCGCACCCGTGCGTCTGCCGCGGGGCCGCGATCGCCCGCGCCCGGCTCGACGCGGCGGGGATCCCGCAGCGCTACCGAGACTGCACGCTCGAGAACTTCTCGGACAACCACGTCAGCCTGACGAAGGCACGGAGCGCGGCCCGAGAGTTCGTGGACACGTATCCGGCGGTGGAGGCGGGCCTTCTTCTCGTCGGGCCGTCGGGTCGCGGCAAGACGCACCTCGCCTGCGCGATCCTCTCCGAGCTCGTGAAGACGAAGGGCGTGACGGGACTCTACGTGGACTTCTCGGATCTCCTCATGAAGATCCAGACGTCGTTCCGTCCCGACGCGGACATGTCGAAGGAGTCGGTCCTGACGCCGTACGCGGAGACCGAGCTGCTCGTGATCGACGAGCTCGGCGCCTCGAAGCCGCACGCTTGGGTGCTCGACGTGCTCTACAGCCTGCTCAACACGCGCTACAACCGCAAGAAGCTGACGGTCGCCACGTCCAACTTCGAGGACGACCCGGAGCCGGGGACGGGCGAGCGTGACCGGCTCGAGGACCGCATCGGCTACCGGCTGCGTAGCCGGCTCTACGAGATGTGCCTGATGGTTGCGCTTCGCGGGAACGACTTTCGAAAAGACGTCCTGGGCACACGGATCCGGTCCCGCTTTTGAGCCCTCTGCGCCGCGCGCTTCGACTCGCTCCCTGGACGCTGCTCTGGGCGCTCGCGTGCGCGACCCAGACTCCGCCGCCTCCCGCCGCGCTGCCGTCCGCCGAGAAGGCGCCCGTGCCGGTCCCCGCGCTTCCCGTCGCGCCGCCGTCGATCCCCGCGCCCTCCGGCACCGTCTACCGCGTGGGGCTGAAGAGCGACCTGACCGAGGTCACGCTCGGGACCGCGGGGACGATGTGGATCGTGGCCTCGGGCGATCGCGCCGAGCTCGTCCAGGGCCCGCTGTCGGTCCGGGTGGCCGCTCCGGGACCCGCCACGAGCGTCGCAGGCGCCGCGGCCGCACCCGGCCCGGACGCCTCGGCGTCGTCCTTCCAGATCCAGGCCGGCGCGTTCTCGCAGGAGGAGCCGGCGCGCAGGCTCGCGGACCGGCTGGGAGGGGCCAACCAGCTGCCCGCGCAGGTCGCGTTCTCGGCGGATCGCGGCGTCTACCGCGTGCTGCTCGGCGCGTTCCCCTCGCGCGCGGACGCCGACGCCGCGCTCGAGAGGCTCAAGGCCTCGGGCCAGGACGGCTTCGTCGTGCCCGGCGGACCGCGGCCCCCGGCGGCCGCGCCCGCGCGCCTGGCCGTGGCGGGAGGCGGCAACATTCGCACGGAGCTTTCCCCTCCCGTGGACTTCTATCCGCCCGCGCCCGACGCCCGCGTCACGTGGGACGGCGTTTCCTACCGCGGCAGCCTGCGCGTGTCCGTGAACCCGCGCGGCACGCTCAACGTCGTCAACCGCGTAGACCTCGAGGACTACCTCTACGGCGTCGTCCCCTCGGAGATGGGCCCCAAGCGGTTCGACGCGATCGAGGCGCTCAAGGCGCAGGCGGTCGCGGCGCGCACCTACGCGCTCGCCCACCGCGGCCAGTTCGAGGCGGAGGGCTACGACATCTGCGCCACGCCGAAGTGCCAGGTCTACGGCGGCGTTCCGGTCGAGGACCCGCTGTCGTCGGCGGCGGTCGACGGCACGCGCGGGCTCGTCCTCGCGTACCAGGGACAGATCGCCGACGCGCTCTTCGTCTCCACGTGCGGCGGCGTCACCGAGAACGTCGAGAACGTGTTCTCGGGCGGTCCCGTGCCGTACCTCGTCAGCGTCTCGTGCGGGGAGCTCGCCGCTTCGGAGGTCGAGGGCGCGAACGTCCCGCGCGACACGGCCGGCGCGCGCACCGCTCTCCAGTGGCGCGGCTACGTGCTGCGCCGCCACGTCCCGCAGAAGGCCGCGACGCGATCCCCCCGCGCCGCGGCGCTCGAGACCGCTCAGGGCTGGGCGGGCGTCGAGCGCCGCGGGTCGCCGCCGTCGAGGCTCACGCCGGCCGCGGTGTATCCGTCGCTCGTCGCGGACTTCGGACTGACGCCGTCGCAGGAGCTCCACCTCACGGAGCGGGACGAGAGCTACTACGGCGAGTCGCCCTCCGCGGCGGGCC
>JADMIO011437970.1_pt1 | contig 12584 bp, 11 predicted proteins | sample 8958161 | NCBI WGS metagenome assembly JADMIO01 (sample SAMN16585339, study PRJNA669376) | soil metagenome | isolation source: Crop rotation soil | place: USA: Cullars Rotation, Alabama | collected 2011 | reverse complement strand
GCCGCGACTTCAAGTCACGTGAATTCCAAGCTTCGGATCCCACTGTGCTGGAAAGCGCGCCGTCGTCGGCATCGCCTTCGCAACCGAGAAGACATTCGAAGATCGCGATCTCGAGGCATTGTCGGAGAGTGCCGAGTCGCTGCCTGCGACACATTGAGCGCAGAACCTTCAGGGCGTGACGCGCATTCGGCCTTCAGGCGTGACCGTAAATTGGGCGCGATCGGTTGCGATGAGTTCGCGCGCGGCGAGCAGCTGGGCGCAAATCGTTTGCTGGCTGTCCGGGTCGAGGCGCCCGAAACTGACTTCGATCAGGGCGAGAGCCAGTTCTTTGAGCTCGCTTGGAGAGAACGATGCCCAGAGCGCTTGCTTCGCGGCGTCGAGAGTCGCACGAGTGAAAAGGTCGTTGAGTCGTAGTGGGTAGCTCCTGCCGGAGTGTTTCGCAAATAGCTGAATCTCGAAGGGCGCCCGCGACCGGACATTGAACTCCATCGCTTCGAGCACGAGTTGGTCGACTACGTACGTCTCCTTCAGGTGCTCGATCAAACGGGGGCCGATGAAGGAAGCCCGAAGCATGGCGAGCATCCGCTCCTCGAAACCGGCCATCTTGGCTGCGGCGTCGTTCTCCGGGCGCCTCTGGATCACCGAGGCAGCGGGCATCGCCGTGCCGAAGACCTCGACCTCGCCGTCTTTGATCTGCTCCAATCGATCCACGCGGATCGATGCGCCCGATGACAGCGTGAAAGACGGCGGATGTTCGGAGAGACGAAGTTGGCGAAGCCTGCCCTTGAAAGTGCCGCCGCCCGCAACGACCTCCAACTCTCGATCGGCGAGACCGAAGAGCGTGGAAGCCAGGATCCCGTCGCTCAGTTCCACCCGCTCTGCATGCGGTTGATCGATGCGGGTGACGGCGAGCGCAATCTTGAAAGCAGCTGCCAGCGCAGGTGTTTCGTGTTCGGTTTCGAAGCATCGGCCGAGATGATCGACGATGAACTTGCGCTGCCATGGATTGGAGTGCTGTTTCACGTAGTCGATCACCACTGAGATCGCATCTTCGGAACTGGCCAACGCGACGATGGCGGTCGCAGGCAGCGCATAATTCGACTGCGCTCCGTTTTCGCCGAAGTGGATCAAGGTCTTGATCGCTCCAACCGCGGTGCTCATGTCTCGGGCGCTCGCGAAGATCGCACTCAATGCAGATCGGGCAGCCAGCTCCAGCCCCGGTCGATGATCTTCTCGCGCCGGCTTCTTCATTCGACCATGCGCGATCGCGGCGAGGGATGCGAGCTTGGCGCAAAACTCGCGATCGGCCAAGAACCAGTCGCCAAACGAGATCTGGGTTTTGTCGAAGGAATCGATCTCATCTGCGAGTTGGTTCGCGAGATCGAAGATCATTTCGTGAGCACGTTCCGGTTGATCGACGAGGGCATCGAATTCCTCAAAGAACTCGGCCGGAAAACGTACGGGCTCACCGTGGGCGTCGAGCGAAGCGATCTGCTCCGCGTTGAGGATGCCCGCGTCGGCGGCAACGGGCAATCGCGGTACCCACCGCGCCGCATCGCGAGTCACGGCAAATGGATTTTTCTCGTGCAACTTGAGGATCGTAGTCAGTTGCCTTCGACTCAATTGGCTAACGTCGATTCCTTGCATCGCCGCCGACCAAGCGAGGGACCACAGCGCTTTGCGATCGTCTGGCCTCCGATCTTGTTTCGATTGGTGCAGCGTCGAGCGCGCGCTGCGCGCCGCTTGATCTCGCAAGACTGCGATCCAATCAGACAGGGAGTTGATCTTGGGCGCAGGCAGCCGCTCGGCGAGAGGTCCCGCGTGCTCCGGTTGGGGTTCGATCGCATCGGTGGGCTCCGCGGCGGCGGGTGAAGCCTTTTGAGGAAGCCGAATCAGCCTTGCAAACTTGGGATCGATGCGGACGCGGACCACGCCCAAGTATCGCATCCGGCGATGATTCTGTTCGTCGCCGCCGCCGGCTGAGCGCCGCACTCCCGTTCTCCGACTCCGAGCTCGAGGAGAGCCTGCTCACCCCACTGCCCATTTTCGTGAGACCCGGCGTCCGCAAAGGCCCGACGCAGTTTGGAGCATGACTCGAACGCGTAATTGTAAAGAATCGTTGCCCATATTTCACATTGCCGCGGTTATGGAGTATAGACTCCGTAATGGCTCGGCCTCCCTCGATCACCGATGAAGAGATCCTCGCTTCGGCGCGGGCCGTCTTTCTCGACAAAGGCATTACCGCGACTGTCGAAGACGTTGCCGAGCGCTGTGGAGTTGGAGAAGCGACGGTTTTTAGGCGCTTTCCGACCAAAGAAGCGCTGTTTCTTGCGGCGATGGACACCTCGGAGGAGCCGAGCTGGGTGCGCACGCTCGCGGACAAAAAAGACGCCGAGGATGTACGAGAGGCCTTGCTTGAACTGGCGACTCAGATGCTTCAGTCGGCGCGCAAAATGTTGCCGCTTTTCTTGATGCGAATTTCAAATCCCGCCGTCGGCCCTCCCGGACCGCCAGAGCGTATTCGGCGTGCTCTCGGAACGCTCTCGGACTTTTTCGCTGGGCACATCAAAGCGGGCCGGATCAACGGATCGGATCCGCGGGTCACGGCGCGTGTTTGGCTCGGCGCGATTCAACACTTCGTGCTCTTCGAGAGCCTGAGCAAGGCACACGGGAAAGGTTTCGCAGAGATGAACGCAGATGTGTATCTCGAGGGGCTCGTCGACATGTTCTGCGTTCCGCGCAAGGGAGCGCGAAAGCGATGAGTTTTTTTGACGGATTTCGGAGCCGATACTCCGAAACAGCGATCGTGCTCGGGATCCTGTTCTTCGCTTCCGCCGCTCGCGCCGAAGACCGAGTTCTGACGCTTGACGAGGCGATCGCGCTCGCCCGCGACCACAATCGCGACCTCTTGGTGGCACGAGCCCACCTCGAGGAATCGGCGGCGAGCGTCGAACAGGCTTGGGTGGCGCTGCTTCCGCAGCTGAGCCTGCAAGGCAAATACACGCACAATTACAAGAATGTGGCCCTCGATCTCGGGAGCTTGAACGCCGGCGCCAACGGACTCGCCGAGGTCTTGCGAATGACCACGAGCGATCCCGATCAGGCAGCAGCGCTCAAGAACTACGAGGCGGAGAGTCAGAGCGCGGCGAGTGCGCGACCTCCGATCGTGATCCAGAAAGGGGAGCAGCTCGACTTTGCGATCAATGCGGTGGTCCCGCTCCTCGTGCCCTATGCCTATTCGGCACTCCACTCCGCCCAGCTCAATCAGCGATCGGCCACCTCGAACGTCGCGGTCACGGAGGCGAACGTTCTCCTCGGCGTCGCCCGCGCCTACTTCGCGGCCGCAGGCACCGATGAACTGATGATCGCGAGAAGGCACGCCGTCAGCGTGGCCACCGAAACCTTCGACAACGCGAAGGCGAGGGTCGCGGCCGGCGTCGTCAATCGCGTCGAGATCACCCGAGCGGAGTCGGTGCTGGTCCATGCTCGGCAGGATCTCGCCGAATCCGAGAGCGCACGTTCCGCCGCATACCGAGCGCTGGCGACACTGCTCGGGTTGAAAGATCGATTCAATGTTCGCGGCGATAATCAGATCTTGGACGTCGGGCCCCGGGCCGGCGAAGCTGTTTCACCCGCGGACGCGAGTCGATCGCGGCTTCGGGAACAGGCGATCGCTCTGCGTCCTGAGTTTGCGATGTACGAAGACGCGATCGAAGCGGCGTCCGCGAGCGCGCGCTCCGATCTTTGGCGCTGGGCGCCGACGATCTCGGCTTTCGGCAACGCGCGCGCGTTCAACTATGCCGGTTTCGCCGGCGACACGTATTCGTGGGCGCTCGGGGCGCAGCTCGATTGGGTGCTCTACGATGGCGGTGCTCGCGACGCTCTCCGCCATGTTGCGGAGGCGCAACGTGCCCAAAATCAAGCGCGCCTGGATCTTTTACGCGACACCGTCGAAGACGAGATCGCCAACGCGAGCGAGGCGCTCGATACCAAGCGACAAGCGTTGGAAGCGGCGCGGCGCGCCCTCGATCTTTCGAAGGAGACGCTCGGCTTGGTCCGCGCCCAATATGAAGCGGGTACCACCCGGCAGCTCGAAGTGTTGCAGGCGCAAGATGCGCTGGTCGCTTCGGAGGTCTCCGTGGTGCAAGCCCATTTCAATCTCGCGCTCGCGGATCTCGAACTGCAGCGCGCGGTCGGTTCCTTTCCAGCGAAGGAAAAAGAGCGATGAACGATCAGAAAGAGACATCGAAATCGAAAAGCCGCACCGTGTTTCTCGGAGCTGCGGTGGCGCTCGGGGTCGCGTACGGCGGATATAAGATCTATCTCGCCAAAAAACCGTACGAGTGGAGCGGAACCGTCGAGGCGCGAACGATCAACGTCGGCTCGCGCACCGGAGGCCGCGTCAAAGAAGTGCTCGCGCGCGAAGGCGAGAGCGTTCAAGGCGCGCAGCCGCTCGTCGTCTTCGAGCCGAGCGATTGGCCGTCGCAGCTGATGCAGGCGGAAGCACAGCTCGCGCAGGCCGAAGCGAACCTCGAGAAACTGGAGAAAGGCGCACGGCCGGAGGAGATCGAACAAGCTCGTGCTCGTGCTTTGACCGCGCGTGCCGCGCTCGCGCAAACCGTCGCCGGATCGCGACCGGAACAGATCGCCGCCGCTACCGCTCGTCTTTCCGTGCAGCAGGTCGCGGTCGAAAAGGCGCGCCTCGAAGCGGAACGAATGCACAAACTCGATCGCGCCGGTGCGGCCGTGCCTGCCGATGTCGAAAACGCCGAGATGGCGCTCAAAATGGCGACCGCGCAGCGCGATGCGACCGAGCAGGAGCTCGAGCAGCTGAAGAACGGATCGCGCCGGGAGGAGCTCGATCAAGCGAAGGCGCGTCAGATGGAGCAAGAAGCTTCGGCGCGCTTGGTGACTGCGGGATCGCGCGTCGAAGATATCAAAGCGGCGCGCGCTCAAGTTCAAGGGGCACAAGGCCGAGTCGATCAGATCAAAGTGATGCTCGAAGAGCTGACGGTGCGCGCTCCGCTCGCATCGCGGGTCGAAGCGCTCGACCTCCGGCCGGGCGACATCGTCGCTCCCAATGCCACGGTTGCCGTTCTCCTCGAGGAAAAGGAACTTTACGTGCGCATCTATGTTCCGGAAACACTCCTCGGACATGTGCAGATCGGACAGAACGTCGACATCACCGTCGATTCGTTTCCCGATGAAAAGTTTCCGGGACAAGTCGAACACATCAACAGCATCGGTGAATATTCGCCGCGCAATCTACAGACGGCAGACGAGCGCGCCGATCAAGTCTTCGCAACCCGCATCGGTCTCAAGGGCGGATTCGATCGCCTGCGCGCCGGCATGGCGGCCTTCATCAAGGTGCCCAAATGAGCGAGCGAGTGATCGAAGTCGAAGGTGTGTCGCGACGTTTCGATGATTTCTACGCGCTGCGCGACGTGCACCTCTCGGTGTCGAAAGGAATGGTCTACGGCTTGCTCGGGCCGAACGGCTCTGGAAAGTCGACGTTGATCCGTATCCTCTGCGGACTGCTCGCACCGAGCGCCGGACGCGCGAGCGTCCTCGGCCTCGACGTCGTCAAACAAGGCGAACAGATCCGCCGCCAGATCGGATACATGAGCCAGAAGTTTTCGCTCTACGAAGATCTGACCGTATTCGAAAATCTAAGCTTCTATGCCGAGATCTACGGCCTCAGCGGGCAAAAGCTCCGCGATCGGCGCGACGCGGCGATCGAGCTGACGCACATCGGACCGTACGTCGACAAGCTCGCGAGTCAACTCTCGGGCGGATGGAAGCAACGGCTCGCGCTCGGTGCGGCGTTGATGCACGAACCGCGCGTCGTATTTCTCGACGAACCGACGGCGGGGATCGATCCCGTCGCGCGGCGCGAGCTTTGGGATGTGCTTTTTCAGCTCGCGGCTCAAGGGATCACGTTGCTCGTCACGACCCACTACATGGACGAAGCCGAACGCTGCGGTGAAGTCGGCTACATCTATCTATCGAAGATGTTGGTTTCGGGCACGCCGGATGAACTCAAAGCCATGCCTGCCGTCAACCAGCCGAACACGCGCCGTCTCGAGATCGAGACCGCCGATACTGCGCGCGCCCTCCGCTGGCTGCAGAGCGAACCGTATTGTCGGAGCGCGACGATCTTTGGGCAGGCGGTTCACGCCGCGATCGTCAGCGAAATGAGCGACGCCGAGCTCGATGACCGACTGAAGAAAGCCGGCTTCCTCAGAGCTCATCTCCGCGAGATCGCGCCTTCGCTCGAAGATGTCTTCGTCGCTTTGACCGAAGCGGCGGCCGTGGAACGGCGCAAGGAGGGCAACGCATGATGGCCTCATTCCGCGCGGTGTTTCGTAAAGAAGTCCTCCATATCCGCCGCAATCGAGCGGTGCTCTTTTTAGTGGTGATGATGCCGGCGATGCAGATGACGATGTACGGCTTCATCGATCAGACAGTGCACGATATTCCGACGGTGATCGTCGATCAGGATCGCTCGGTCGAATCGCGCGAATTGATGGATCAACTGCGCGCGACCAAGACGTTCGCGATCCAGAGCGTGACTGCCAATCCGCAGATCGCGCGTACCGAGATCATCGCCGGACGCGCCGGCGTCGGGATCGTGATCCCGCCTGACTTTCACAACAAGCGGGCCCGCAACGCGCACGCCAAGATCTTGGTGCTGATCGATGGCTCCGATTCGACAGTCGCATCCGGCGCCCTTGCCGCGGTGAACGGGGTGATCGCCAACCGCAATCTGGAGATGGTCGCCCAGAACGCCGCGCTCGAGATGCCGCTGTCGGCGCAGCCGATCATCCTGTTCAACCCGGAAGGCCGCACCGCCAACTTCATCATCCCCGGCCTGGTCGCGGTGCTTCTTCAGATGGTCGCGATCATGCTCGCGTCGGGATCGATCGTCCGCGAGAGGGAGAAAGGCACGATGGAGCAGCTTTTGGTGAGCCCGGTCGATCCTTTGGGATTGATGCTCGGCAAGGTGGCGCCCTACATGTTTCTCGGGCTGCTCGAGACCGCGTTGATCCTCTGCCTGATGCGCTTCGTGTTTCAGGTTCCGATCCGCGGCAGCCTGGTCTTCCTCTTCGGAGTGATCATCATCTATCTCGCCGCGCTGCTCGCGCTCGGGCTCTTCATCAGCACGCGCGCGAAAACGCAGATGGAAGCGCAGCAGCAGTCACAGATGCTCTTTCTCCCGTCGATCTTTTTGTCCGGGTATCTGTTTCCATTGAATGGAATGCCGCTGATCCTGCAAGGGCTCGGGCAGATCATGCCGACGACACACATGGTCGCGGTGATGCGCGGAGTCGTTCTCCGCGACGCGGGCCCGTTCGAGATGATGCCGCACGTCCTCGCGCTCGCGGCGACCGCGGTGATCTTGATCTGGGCGAGCGCGCGTCGCGTCGCGAAAATGACGATCTAGTCACGAGTGGCCGAGGACGGCCGCTATGGGCACTTTGACGTATCCTCAGCTGCCGTATCGTTTTTGCACTCGAGGACCGTGCATTTTGCTTGCGACGCATGCACGCAAGGAATGCTCAGGGATTCCTGATCCTCAGCTTACTGATCGCTTGCGGCCATGAATCGCCGCGAGGAACGCTCCCGACGGCGACGCCGGATGCGAGCGTCGGCCAGCGCGGGCCGTCGTGCGCGCCTTGCCAGCATGATCAAGAGTGCGGATCCGGGAACTTCTGTCTTTCGGAACCGAGCGGTGCACGATTCTGCGCGGTCTCCTGCGTGGGCGCGGGCGATTGCGCTGACGGCGAGTTTTGTACCGAGGTGGTCGGCGCTTCCAACGCGGCCATCGGTCACGCGTGTCGTCCGGCGAGCGGATCATGCACCAGCGTCAGTGTGAGCCCCGATGGCGGAGTCACCGGATCCGAAAACATGCCGCGTCCCGATGCCGGTGCTCCGCAATGCACCGCCGACACTTGGAACAGCTACGGCTGGGACTTCTTCAGCACGCATTGCGCATCGTGCCATGCGAACTACAACTCGCTCGCCGGTGTCGAAGCGGACGGAAGCCGCATCAAGAGCGATCTGATGACCGGACGCATGCCGACCAACGCAACGCTGCCGCAAAACGAGATCGGGCGCGCCGTTCGCTGGATCGATTGCGACATGCCGCGATGAAGGGACCACTCATGAAATGTTCGCTGCTCCTTTCGACGCTGCTCGTCTCCGCCGGATGTCAGGGCGCAAATCCGCTCGAAATCAATGTCTCGCATCTGCCGATCATCGGCGGCACCACCGATCGGAACGATCCGGGCGTCGTCGCTCTCTACGCAGTCGATGGCGCGCATCCCAATAACGGCGGCGCGCTTTGCACCGCAGAGGTCATCGCCCCGACGGTGCTGCTGACGGCGGCGCACTGCACGATCACCGACGAGATCGGCCCGAACGCGGTCTTCTACGTGATCGACGGCTACGATCTGCAGCAGGCGACGCCGATGAACCTCGATGTCACCGAGCTTCATCACGATCCAGCCTTCGACATCGATCACCCGGAGAACGGTCACGACATCGGCGTCGCGATCCTCTCGGCGCCGATCGGGATCGTTTCTTTGCCTTTCAATCGCCAACCCTTGTCGCGCTCGATGTTGAATGGTTCGGTGCGCTTGGTTGGCTACGGGGAGAGCAACGGCACGCGCGGTACCGGCGCGGGAACGAAGCGACAGGTGACGACGACGCTCGCCGATTTCGACAGCATGCTGCTGCAGGTCGGTGGGCCCGGCCAAAACACCTGTAACGGCGACTCCGGTGGACCTGCTTTTATGACGATCGGCGGAGTGGAGACGATCGTCGGCGTCACTTCATTCGGCGACGAAACCTGCGCACAAAGCGGCTTCGACACCCGCGTCGACACCTATACCGCGTTCATCGATCAATACAGCGGCAACACCTGCACTCCGCAATGCACCGCTAAGAGCTGCGGTCCCGATGGATGCGGCGGCACCTGCGGGAGCTGCGCGATCGGATCGATGTGCACTGCGGCGGGGCAATGCATGACTCAACCGATGAGCGATCCGTGCGATCGGACGAACGGATTCGAGACCGAACCCAACGACACCTCGCGGACGGCGAGTGCCCTCTGCGCGAGCGGCACGATCCGAGGAATGCTGGCGCCGAGTGATCAAGATTGGTTTATTTTCCAGATATCCGCGGAAGAGAGCTACACGCTGACGCTCAGCCAGCGAAGCCCAGAGCTGCAACTGAGTCTCTACAAACTGCTCGACGGCGTGATGACCTGGCTCGGCGATGCCACCGATCCGCATAGCACCGCCGACGAGTCGCTCTCGCTTCATGCCTCGAGTGCCGGGACATATTTCGTTCGAGTCGCCGGGACGACTGCGAGTCAACCTAATTACGTTTTGAAGCTGCAGGCCCGTTGATCGGCGGCCCGACGACCTTCTGTCCGACGGTCGAACGAGTTCGGGGCGACGCTCCGGGGATCGATCGCGAGAACGCGCCTCTTGCGAGCGCCGATAGTCTTTCGCGCTCTCGGGGAGAATCATGCGTCGAGCCCACGGCATCACTGGACAAATTCCCACTCAAGGCAACGCGGCCGCTGCCGATGCTGCGAAGACCGGTGCAACCGACGCAGGAAAGCCGGTGGTCGCGACCGATCGCCAGTTCCCAACAGTCCGCATGGTCGCTCGGCCGTCGATCGCCCAGCGTGAGCTGTTTCCGCGCATGCTGACGCGCGCTGATCTCGGAAACGTTGAGGCGGCGAGCACAGCGCTCGAGAAGATGCTCGGCCTCCAGGGCTTGCAGGCGGTGACGCGAGCGCTCGCGATCGAAGGCCCGCGCTTTCGCGACGCGCTCGTATCGTACGCGATCCTTGCCGACTCGGCTCTCTCGGCGCTCGACTATCGCGTCACGGGAAATGGCTGGAAGGGATGGAATCAGTTTTCGACGAAGTATCCGGCGAGCCGTGAAGGCTATCGAACGCGCAGCTACCGGCCTGACCTCGAGCTCGCCTCGAATTCACGTCGCGTCGCTTCACAGAAGAATCTGGCCGCGAACTTGCTCGTCGCGCTCGGCAACGAGGCGCCGGTCGATGCGCTCGAAGGCGCACTGGTCGCAAACTTCCTCCGCGAACTCAACGTCGATCCTGCGACCTCTGCGGGTTGGAACTCGAACGTCGCCTCGGTGGCGTGCGCGCTCGATCGCGAGCTCTTCGTTCCCTTGCGCGCGCTCCATGATGCGACCGGCAAACTCGATCATGACGGCGTTCCGCTCGGCGATCATACGCGCCCGGAACTCGATCGCCGTTGCCGCGCTGTCGTCGAAGATTTGATCCGCACCGTGGCGGATGGCACGTTCGCCGATTGGCGCTTCTCGAATCCGCTCGGTCGCGCGCAGCTATCTGCGCTCACGCCCGATCAAGAACAAGCATTTCGGAAGCCGCGCAGTGTCGTGATGGCCTCGCCCTCCAAGCCGGAGCTGCGCACGCGCAACGAGCAGGGCGACGGGCTCTTCTGGCTGACGAAGATCGCGGGCCCGAGCCACGGTTTCGACATGCTCTCCCAATGTCATCTGGCGCTGCTCGCCAACGCGCGGAACAATGGGATCGTTGTCGACGTCGACGGTCGTCCCGACGCAGCCCGATCGGTGGTGCGCGTCCTGACGACGACGAAGAACAAGCCACTTCTCTACCTCGAGATGTTGCAGCTCTGCTTCGAGCTTCCGCAGTTTTCAGGAGTGGAACGGGACGATTATCGGATTCCCATTTTGCGCCACGCCTTGGAAATGGCGCGCGAAATGAAAGTACCGCTGGCGATCGCCTATTCGAAGTACGAGAACACCGAGCAGTTGCTCAAGGAGCTCGGCGTCAAGGGACGGCGCGGCGAGCTCGACATCCATCTTCATCCGAGCAACGGCGTGTTCGAGGCCTCCGATTCGATGGTCGGCGCGCATCATGCGCCGCAGGTCGATGCGCGCGATGTCCATATTCCGCCGGAGCGCACGATGTACACGCTGTCGACTCCGGGCCCAGCGCTGATCATCGAGCCCTCCGAGATCCCGGACTTCAGCGCCAAGCGTCGATGACCAGACGCGGTGATGGTTCGAGCGAGAGCGTGCCGTCGAATCGGTGCGCCTTTTGATCGTTCCAGGGCAGAGCGCTGCAGACCTCCTGATAATTGCAGTCGAATCCCGAGCAATGGAAGGCGTCGTTCTCGGGATCGATCAATGTGATCGACCGTGAACCGGTCGAGATTGCGGCATCGGCGGAGCATCGATTACAACAAGCGTTCGCTTCGGAGCACCATCGCAGCGTGCATCGCGCTTCCGATAGCGTCGCGGGCGCGACCACTTCGATCGCATCGCCGGCGAACTCTTCCGGATGTTGATCGAGCATCTCCAAGGTCACCGGACGATAGGCGCGAGCTCGCGCCGAGCATTGATCGAAGCACGGAGCGCGGATGCATTGAACCGGACGACACTCATTGCCGACGCCGCATTCGGCATCGCTCTGACAGCCGCCGAGAACTTCGTAGCGATCGACGCGGAACCGATAGTCGGAATCGTTGTTGGCTTCGACGAGAACCGTCAGCGACCAGCCATCGGCGCCCTTGGAATAGACGTTGGCGTCATCTTCGCGAAACACCGAAACCGTACGGCCTTGTTCATCGATCACGCGGATCGTGGCGCCATTTCGAGCCTCCAGATCGACGAAATGGACACGGATCTTTTTTGCCCCACCTTCGCGGATCGAAAACTCGCGCTGTCCATCGCCGTCCGATCCCGCCTCGATCGGGTGCGCGATCGCGATCCACTTTTCACCATCAGGGCGCGTGTCCGTGAGCGATTCTGACTGCGAGGCGCCCTCGTTTGCCTCACCGTTGCAGGCCTGGCTTCCGACAGCGGTCGCGCTCGCGGCAACAACGAACATCCAAGAACCCATTCGACGTATCATGGCATCCTCCGTCTCCGTTTGGAGCGGATGAATGCAATGGGCTCGCCAAGAGTGATGACGTCGAATGCCCCGATCCGGTGAGGCCGATTCCTGATCGGGTCAGAGGGCTTTAAAGGTGCCGTCGCAAGACATGCGCGCGTCGTCGACGGTGCGCGGTGAATAGTAGATGTCGACGGTGTCTGCGGCGTCGAGGCTGCTCAGATCGCATTCGCCGATCCGATTCTCCGCGGGGCAACCGTTCTCTTCCCAAACTGCGTTGGGGATCGTGCCGCAGAGCGTCTTGAACGACTCTTTGACTCCCGGAAGCGTGGTGCTCTTTTCTTGGCAGCGATTTTCATTCGTGATGTTGCAGCCCGCTTTGTTGCCGCCGCAGCCGACGAGCGCGGACACCGCCACAATCATTCCGAATCCGAAGAGTCTCTTCATGGCGCACCTCGATAAAGGAAAGCGTGTCCGGCCGCAAGATCTGTCAGATCTCGAACCCAGGCTCGGTCGAAGAGAGAATGGGATCGAGCACGTCATTGCTCTTGCTGCGATTCGCAAGTTTCGGCGTGCCCGCGATCGCGGCTTCGCTCGTGACCGTAGGCTGCACGGCGCGGGCATTGCCGAACATGGCGCCTCCGGATTCGAGAGCCGAGGGCCC
>JADMIO010703472.1_pt1 | contig 12585 bp, 12 predicted proteins | sample 8958161 | NCBI WGS metagenome assembly JADMIO01 (sample SAMN16585339, study PRJNA669376) | soil metagenome | isolation source: Crop rotation soil | place: USA: Cullars Rotation, Alabama | collected 2011 | reverse complement strand
GCGGCCAGGGCGGAGAGAAGAGCGCGCAGTCCGGCGAGAAAGGCGGCCAGGGCGGAGAGAAGAGCGCGCAGTCCGGCGAGAAAGGCGGCCAGGGCGGAGAGAAGAGCGCGCAGTCCGGCGAGAAAGGCGGCCAGGGCGGCGAGAAGAGTGCGCAGTCCGGCGAGAAGGGCGGCCAAGGTGGACAGAGTGGCCAGAAGGGCGGCGAACAAGGCAGCGGGCAGGCTCAAAAATCCGGGCAACAGGGCAACGGCGAGCCCGACACGGATGCCGAAGCTCGCAGCGCGCGCGCCGACGCCGAACGCATGGAACAGATGGCCGCTCGCATGGAAAAGGCCGCGCGCGGGATGTTGGGCGGCCAGCCAACTTCTCCGCAGCGGGGCGATCCATCCAGCTTGAGTCAGACGCCGGCTGCCGACGCGCTGCGCGCAATGGCCGACGCACGCGCCGCTGAGCAGACCGGCGATCAGACCGGCGCGCAACAAGCCAAGGATGAAGCCGCGCAGCTTCTGGCGCAAGCCGCCGAAGCCGCTCGGGGGCAGGCCACTGGCATGCAGACCGCCGGCAGCAACGAAGCGCAAGCGATGGCGATGGCGCAAGGTCAGGGAGAGAAATCGGGCCAGCAAGGCGGTGAGAAGGGTCAGGGCGGAGAAAAAGGCGGCAAGGGCGGCAGCAAGCAAGCCAATGCCGGGAAGTCCGGCCAGGGGCAAGCAGGCCAGCAACAAGGGCCGGGCGGCCAACGGAACGGCGGCGCGCAAAACAGCAGCGGGGCAACGCTGCAGGCCGTACGCGCGCCGATCGCCGTCGCACCCCCGCAGGGCTTCCCGATCGACCGTACAACGTGGAACCGTCTGCCCGACGATCTGCGCCGCGACCTGCTCAACGCCGCCGGCGGCCGCTTCCCGGCCGAATACGAGACAAGCATCCGGCGGTACTTCAAGAACGTGGCCGCGATTCAACAGGAAGAGGAAAAGAAGTAAGTGCGCGTTCGTTAATGACACGGAGAAACCGATGCAATCAGAAGGCAGAAGGCAGAGAGCGGAATGCAGACGACTGGGGCGCCGCGTCCCGAGCTTTCTGCCTCTTGTCGTTCTGCTTTCGGCTTTCTGCCTTCTGCCTTCCGTCAGTTCCGCTGAGATCGCCACCGAAGACGAAGCCGCGATCCTGAAAAAACTCGAGACTCAGGAACCGCGCGACAAGGCGATCGCCAAGGCCGTCGATTTCCTGTTTACGCAGCAGCGCCAGGACGGCAGCTTCACCGACAAATATCCGACCGCGATGACCGGGCTGGCCGTGATGGCCGCGATGGCGGCCGGCCACACGCCCGACGACACGAATCGCGGTCCGGCGATTCGCAGGGCGCTGAACTTTGTGCTCTCGCAGATGAGCGACGATGGCTACTTCGGTCGCAATGACAACTCGCGCATGTACGGGCACGGCATCTGCACGCTGATGCTGACCGAAGCCGCGGGCATGACGCGCGATGAAGTGCTCGAACGCAAGTTGCTCGAAGCGTGCAAGCGCGGCGTCAAAGTGATCCTCAACGCGCAGGCGATCCAGAAAGGCGGCGGGCACCAGGGCGGGTGGCGCTATGAGCCGACCAGCGGCGACAGCGACCTCTCGCTGACCGGATGGCAGACCATGGCCTTGCGCTCGGCCAAAAACATCGGCATCTCCGTTCCGAATACGGCGATCTCTGCGGCGGTCACGTACATCCGCGAAAACGCGGGACCTGATGGCGGCTTCGCGTACCAGGGCAAAGCCGATCATCCGGTGCTGCGCGGCATTGGCATGCTGGCGCTCCCGGTCTGCGGCGTGTACGACGCGCCCGAGCTGGGCAAGAGCACCGCGAAGATGATGGCCGACCCGCCGAAGTGGCAGGGGCCGTGGTTCTATTACAGAACGTACTATGCGGCGGTCGGCACGTACCAGATGGGCGATGAGGCCTGGAACAAATTCTATCCGTTCATCGACGAAGCGCTGATCTCACACCAGAACGCCGATGGAAGCTGGCCCGAGCCGCCCGGCAACAATGAGCTCTCCAACTACGCGCCGACGCCGATTTATTCGACCTCGATGGCGGTGCTGGCGTTGGCGGTGCACAGTCACCTGCTGCCCATCTATCAGAGATAGCGGTTACGTGGTACGTGGTACGTGGTACGTGAACAGCAACGAGCCGAAGTAGTAAACCATCAGCCCTATTCCAGAATTTCTCAAAAACTTCTGTGTACCAGCCGATGCCTTCCCGTTCCAGATGACGGGAGGCATTCAATCATGAAACTTCGACTACTGACAATTCTCTGTGCAAGTGCGCTGATGCTGCCGGTGCTCGCAGCGGATTCCGGACAGCCGGGCGGGCGGCCAGCCCGTCCACCACGCGGCGGCTCCGGAACGGGGAGGCCGATGGGCCAGAACGGGCAGGGCGATCAAGCGGGACAGAATGGACAAGACGGAGGTCAGGGCGGCCAGGGTGGCCAGTCAAACGGCCAGCGACCTCCCCCGCCCGGACAGCCGCCGCCGATGCCCAACGCCGATGAATTCTTTCAGCACTTCGACGCCAACCAGGACGGCGTCGTCACGCAGGAAGAGTTCATGCAGAACTTCGGCCCGCCGCCAGATGAAGGGGGACCGGGAGGCCAAGGCAATCGCAACGGCAAGCAAGGTCGGCGTGGACCTCCGAACCAGGGTGGCCAGGGAGGGCAAGGCGGACCGGGCGGTGAGCAAGGCAACAACGGCGGTCAGCCCCCGCCGCCTCCGTGGCAGGACGACAATCAGGACCAGGGCAACCGACCGCCGCCACCTCCGATGCAGCAGAACGGCCAAGGCCAGAACAGTCAAAATGGGCAGAAGGGCGGCGATCAGCAGCGTCGGCAACCTCCCACCAAAGACCAGCTCTTCGATCAGCTCGATACGAACCACGATGGCGCGCTGAGCCGAGATGAGTTCAACGCGATGCCGCCAATGCCACAACCTCCGCATGGTCCGCCGCCGCAGGATCAGCAAGGCGGCCGGCCCGATCAGCAGGGCGAGCAAGGGCAGGGTGGTCCGCAGGGCCACGGACACCGTCCCCCGCCGCCAGAGGAGATCTTCAAGAAATTGGATCAGAACAGCGACGGCCAGATCACACGCGAAGAGTACGAGCAGGCTCAGCAGCAGCAACAACCGCGGCGAGGAAAGTGAGTTCAAAGCTTGCCGATGAATTCGGCAATGGCGGAATTCACGATCTCGCTGTGTGTCAGAAAGAACATATGATTGGCGCCGTTAACGGGGGCAAAGTGCGCCCCCGGTATTGTTGACGCCAATTCCTGTCCTGCGCGCAGGGGAAGCACACGGTCGGACGCGCCATGTAAGATCAATGAGGGAAGTGTCAGCCGTTTCGCATCGTCGATCAGATTCATCCGCCGCAGCATGTCCATCGCACCAACGTAGTACCTATAATCAAATCGCGGCGGCGGAACCAGCAACTGAGCTTCCGCCCGATTGAATCGGCCAAAAAATGTCGTGTGCTGAAGAAAGCTCCGGCCAAACTTCCGCATCAACCACGGCGAAGACAGTCGTATGCCTGCCATGCCGGCGCGCCGCCACCACCGCAGTGTCGCAGTCGATCCAAACGTACCGAGCAACAGCAGTCCGCGCAGCTTGATTCGCCCGCGGATCGCAACCGCGAGGCTCATTGCGCCGCCCATCGAAGCGCCACCGAGTACCATCCCGCCGGGAAGCCGATCTAGCTTCGAGGCCGTGATGTACGCTTCGAGGTAACGCGCATACGACGCCAGCCCGGTTTCATCTGCGATGGGCTCGGTGCGATTTTCAAAGAGATGCAGTTCTCCCAAAGCGCCCAAGGGAAGCTGGCGAATGAATCCGGAGGCGTTCATGCCCATGCCAGGAATTAGCAGGATTGCGGGCGCATCCGGACTGGCGCACTGATAAGGCGCCTCGGCCGGACGCATCACCTGTATAGGCCCAAGGTCTGATTCGATCGTGACCGGTCGCAGATGGCGCTGGATATCCAAACTCGGAATCGGGGGCAACGTCATATTCAGCTCTCGTTAGCGAAGCAATGCTTATAACCGAACTCCTGCATCGTCACGGAGTGACTTTTGCGGTCAGTAGTGGTATTGAAAAGAGCAATGAGCGAACCTGTCGCGACCGTCCCCGCACCCGCAAAGACCTTGGATGCAGCGGAGCCCCCCTGTGTTCCACGTCCCGACCCGCTCACCCCGCTGGCGGGCTGGTATCTCCGCCCGCGTTTCGGCGTGGTGACGTTGCTGCCCTTGCTTGCGGGACTGACGATGTGCCTGTTGCTGGCCCTGCTGCGCGGCGCCGGGCAGGATCCGCACGCGAACTTGCGTGAAAGCACTAGCGCCATGCTCGCGCAGGAGCCGCCTGATGTCCCTGCTGCCGAAAATGCGGCGGCCGATTACGGAAAGGTGGGCGCGCTGTACTCGTCTTACCTAACCTTCGATCCAAATCCGCAGAACTATCCGATTCGACTGCTGTCCAAGGACGGCCGGTTATTCGAGAATCCTAAAATTGTGGCGTACCTTCAGGCGAATGCCTCCGCGATATCGATGCTGAAGCTCATCGCTCAAAAACCTCATTACAAATTCAAGCTGAATTATTTGATGGGTTGGGCCGTTCCTTTGCCACATCTGGGCCAGATACGGGAGTATGGTCGCTGCCTGGCCATCGATGCGCGCGCAAAGGCTCACGGCGGCGACCATGCAGGCGCCGCCGCAGATATCGAAGCCCTCTACAAGATCGCCGGGCACCCGGCTACAGATCCTTTTTTGATCTGCGGCCTGGTCCAGGCGGCAGTGGAGCAGAACGCCTATGACAGCATCCAGGCGATCATGCTGTGGGATACGCCGGCTCAACAAGCTGAGCTCGAAGCCTACCGGCGCTCATTTCCAGAAAAGCGCGACTGGCGCGAGCGCTGCCTGCGGTTCCTGCGCGCGGAACGCGCAATCGGACTTTACTCGATCGACATGATTGCCATCAAAGGGGGCGGTCCGCGCTGGCGCACACCCACGTTCCTCGACAACCCGCATCTTTACAGCGCGTTCTGCTATGCGTCGGATCGCCGCCGTTTTGCACGCATTCTGGACGACTGGATCGCGTCCACCGAGAACGGCCGGCCGCTCAGAGATGTCCTGGAATTTGAAAAGGATGAGCCATTCAACGGGCCTGCGGTCATGACGCAGGAGATGCTGCCCAGTACCCGCGCTTTCGAAACTTTTATTAAGAATGAGCTGCGCGCACGCGCCATTGACGCGGGTCTGGCGGTGCTGCTCTTCCGCCTGAAGCATCACCGTGATCCGACAGCGCTGAGCGAGTTGGTTCCAGAGTTTCTCGAGAGCGTTCCCGAGCACCCGCTCACGCATGAACCGCTGATATTGAGCGAGAAGAAGAACCCGCCAGACCCGTTCAGTGAACTGAAAGAAGCGCTGGAGCAATTTAGAGGCGAGCGCGTCCGGACTATTCCAGCGCCCGCGCGAACCGAGAGTGCCGGTTGGGAATTCATATTGCCGCCGCTGAACTCCAGCGCCATAAAAAGAAAGTAGGGGATGCGATGACTGATGCAACTTCTGCGCTCGCGTCCACCTCCACATGGTGGACACGCTTCTGGCAACGCAGAGCCTCGCGAGCGCGCGCCGCGCAGGGTTTTGACCTGAAATTACTTCGCTTCCCGGTCATGATCACGGCGCTGCTTTCGGCGTTGCTGCCATTTGATTTTCATCCCGCGGTAAATATTGCTGCCATCGTCGCGTTTCCGATCCTGGGGCTGCTGGTCTGTCTGTACTTTGGACACATTCTGATGCGCCGCTTGCAGTGTTCGCTGCTTGAATTCGGCGTGCTCATTGTCGTCTTCGGCAACGCGGCAGGGCTGGTGCTGACCTCGTCAGGCACGATTGCGCTGAGCTGGAACTGGCTGCTCACCATTTGTCTGGTGTTGACGGCATGGATTGTGTACGGCGCCGTGCGCGGCATGTCGCAGGCCCGGCTACTGGGAGTCGGGGTTGGACCAGGGCGCATCGTCATGATGCTGCTGGGCTGGTTGACCACCGCCGCTCCCGCATTTCTAATCCTGGGACTGTTTCTGTTGCTGCCGGATTACCTGGACCGTTCATTCGCCAGAGTCATCGGCGGGGGCCTGACGCGCTGGGGTTTACCGGTGGTGATCGCGGGATTGTTTGGCGTAGGCGCAGGAATCGTGCTGCACCTCAAGACGAAGCGCGCCGCGCGTAAAATTCTCCGCGAAATCTAAAGCTCGCGCTGCACTTGTGAACCGGATTTTTATCGTAATTGGTTGCTTTGATTGTCTGGCGGACCTACTGTTTCACATAGCATTCCACTCGTTTATTTTAAAGGAGATTTTTCATGGGTGCTCGCCTGGGCGGAATTGTCATTGGAGCAGTAGTGATTTTTGCATTGCGCACGGCGTTCTCGCCGAGTCTGAATCAGCAGATCATCACCGAGTGCGACAAAATCAACAAGGTCTGCCCCAAGATGGTCGATGAGGGCGTGCGCCTGGACAAGGCCACTGCCGGCGACATGTCGATCACACTCGATTACACGCTGATCGGCGTCCAGCCCGGCGCCAACGAGTTGAATGCGCTACAGACGCTGATTACGGCCAATTTCAAGAGCGACAAGGACGTGCGCGCAATGCTGGATCGCAACATCAAGGTCACGTTCCAGTTCCACGACGACAAAGGCGCGGTGCTGAAATCGTTCGACGTAACCAAATGAGCAGTGGAGCTATTTCGATTTTTCGGACGACGGCTTCTCCAACTCCGCCAGTTCGGAAGTCAGATACTCGCCGCACTTCTTTTCCGTTCCATCTTTGAAACGAATCAGATAAGGCTGACCAGATGTCGATGAGACGCTGGCCGCCTTTTCGATGAAGTCTCTGGCTGAGGCGATCTTCGCGGCGTTCGAGTCGAGCTTGCCACGCAGGAATTTCACCGCCATTTTCGCATCATACTCCGAGCCGTTACGGACGAACACCGCGTCCTTCAAATTCTCGATCTTCGACAACAGCGCCTCGATCTTGTTTTTCTCCGCCTCGGGCAATTCGGCGGCGCGAAGAGACGATGCTGCGCCAACAGCTAGAAGAACGATGAACAACCGTTGGCGCAGCATCGAAGACTCCTGAAACAACGCGCGAAGCGCTCTTAGAACCGACCCCTGACCCCTTCCGTTCAGTAGTTACATTGCTCGAATGCGTGCTTCAGCGCCGCGATGGTCGCGCCCTTCGGTGAGAACTCCTGGCCGACGAAGCCGTCGTAGCCGGTTGAGCTGATCGCTTTGGCGATTGGCGGGTAGTAGAGCTCCTGATCGGTGTCGAGATCGTTGCGTCCGGGGTTGCCGGCGGTGTGGAAGTGGCCGATGTATTTGATGTTCTCTTTCAGCGTGCGGATCACGTCGCCTTCCATGATCTGCATGTGGTAGATGTCGTAGAGCAGCTTGACGCGCGGCGAATCGACGCGTTTGACGACGTTGACGCCCCACATCGTCCGGTCGCACTGGTAGTCGTTGTGATCGACCTTGCTGTTGAGCAGTTCGAGCACCAGCGTGACGCCGGCTGACTCAGCGGCCTTCTTGACGCGCAGCAGGCCTTCGGCGGTGTTGTCCATCCCGCGGTAATCGTCGAGCCCGTTGCGGTTGCCGCTGAAGACGATCAGGCAGGCGATCTGGTTCTTCTTTGCCAGCTCGAGCTTCTGACCGAGCTCGTTTTCGATGCGCGAATGGTTCTCGCGTTTGTTCAGACCGTCGGTCAGCGACTGATGCCCGCCGATCGTCGCCACGCGCATCCCTGCATCGTGGATAGCCGACCAGTACTTCTCATCGACCATCTCGACGCCCTTGTACCCGATCTTCGCCGCCTCCTTGATCAGTGTGATCGGATCTTCGTTCTTGCGTGCGAACGACCACCAGGCAAAGGACTGTTTGAAGGTAGACATGCTTTCTCCTTTTTGAGTTTGGAGTTTTCGGGTGTCGAGTGCCGAATATTGAGTATGAGTGTTAAGCGAACCTCATTCGACCTCGACATTCGTCATTCGAAACTCGTTAGAGGCTCACCGGCTTGCCTGTCCGTATCGATTCCTCCGCTGCGACCGTCAGCAGCGCCGTACGCGCCGCGTCGCCATACGGCGAGCGGATCGTCGCGGCGCTCTTCTGCTTCACCGCGTCGATGAAAATGCGGTCTTCCTTGCCGAAAATGTCATCTTCGCCGGGGATCTCTTCCTTCCAGCCGCCCGTGTGCTCGATCTTCACCGAGTGCTCCCAGCCCGAGAAGCGGAAGGTCTCGGCAGTGCCGTGGACGTTGAGGAAGATGCCGCCGACGGGCGTCTGCACGGAAGAGAACAGCGTCGCCACCGCGCCGTTCTTGAAGCGGATGTTCACCGCGCTGGCATCGTCCATGTTATAGCCGGGATGCGGGTCGCTGAACGCTTTCGTTGCGTGCGTGAAAACTTCGGCCGCTTCTCCGCATAGGTAGCGCACGACATCGAAGGTATGCGTGCACTGCTCGACAATCTGTCCGCCGCTCTTGGATTTATCGCCCCACCAGGCGCCGATGCCGGATTCCGCGAGCTTTGGCCGCTTGCCCGCTCCGCCGCTGAGCCATCCGCCGTACACAACAACTGGCGGATTGACGGCGAGCAGTTCTCTGGCGCGCTGCACCGATTTGCGGTGGCGGTTCATGTAGCCGGCGCAGGTAAGCAGCCCGGATTTCTCGACTTCCTGCGCGATCTCGTTCATCAGGCTGGGATCTTTGCCGACCGGCTTCTCGACAAAAAATGGAACGCGGTGCTTCAGCGCCAGCAGTTCAGGTTCGCCATGAGCGAACGGCGGCAGCAGCAGAAAGACGGCGTCGAGTTTCACGGCGTCGAACATCTCGGCGGGCTTGGAGAACGCTTTGCCGCCATGCTCGGCCGCCATCTTCTCCGCCGCCTCCAGACGCACGTCGCAGAACGCGGCAAACGCAACGTCGCTGAAGTTTTTCATCGCCTTCGTGTGATTGGCCGCCATACCGCCCGCGCCAACGAAGCCGATCGCCAGTTTCTCCGCCATGATCCTCTCCTCTGTGGTTCAAAAACTCGTCGTTAACTTTTCGATTTCGGCCGAGACTGCGGCACGACCAGCTTGCCGAGCATGTCCGACTCCGGCTCTTCTTTCTTCACCAGCCGGTCGCCCTTGGGCACCAGGCTCTCGTGTTTAAAGAACCAGACGCCGGCGCCGAGTAACACGATACTGCAACCCAGTATGATGAAGCAGACGTAGCTTTTTTCGCCCACAAACCGCACCGTGTCCGGCCGGCCCGGCAGATACACGACTTCAATCTGATTGTCTTCAGGACGCTGCCAGTTGGCGGCCGGCGTGAATGAGCTATTCCGCTCCGACCCATCCTCATCGATGAAAACAAACGGAACGTCACCGCGCTTGCGGCCGGCGGATTCCTCGCTTTCCGGCATCAGCGTCGCGATGACGGTGCGCCCCGAGCGGCGCATGCGGATTTCACTGGCCGACCACAACCCGCCGACTGCCAACGCAATGAACCCGGCCAGGAACAGTTTCAAGCTCAGCGGCATGCCCCGAAATCGTAGGAGGATTTAAATGGGGGCGCCAGCAAAAAAGATTTGTGGCACAGATGCGTCGTATCCCTAATATATTCTATCGTCCCTTTCCTTCAGGAGGCCATCCCCCGTGACCCGCACGCTGATCCAGCACGACGAATCCCTCTTACCCCACGCGCCGGACGTGCTCGAGCGCGAGACCTTGGACAACGGCTTCTCCGCCGGCTGGGGATTGCATCATCAGCCTTCTGAGCGCTACATCCTCGACTGCCACACGCATATGTGGACCAACACCGCCGCAAACGTGCAGCGCTGGGTCAACAACTATTACGAACGTGCGGGCGCGATGCGCCTGCGCCGCCACGTGGCGCTCGACGGCAGCCCGAAGAACGCCGCCGCATTCGCCAAGGTGAGCGCGAAGGACGATCGTTTCCTCTGGCTGGTCTGGCCGCACTACGGCAAACCCAATCTCAAATTCTTCAAGAAGGCGTCAAAGCTGCCAGGCTTCTCCGGTCTCAAACTCCACAACTATTCGGTCATCGAGGAAGGCGCCAAGCCCGAATGCTGGCAGACGCGCGAGTGGGACGACATGTTTGCGTTCTGCGCTGAGATCAAGAAGCCGGTGCTCTGGCACGTCACTCAGCGCCTCACTGACAGCCCCTATATGGGCGGCGGACGGAATTCGTATTGGAAGGTCGGCTGGCCCAAGGGCGTCAAATACGGCAACCAGGACCTGCTCGACGTCTTCATCGATGTGGTTCAGCGCCATCCGAAAACGCAATTCATCGGCGCGCACCATCTCCACATTGGCCCGGAGAAACTCAGCGCGCTGTTCGACACGCACGACAATCTGTTCACCGATCTGTCTTGCGGCAACATCGTCCGCATCGGCGACGACCTCTATGAGGACGACCGGCAGCGCTGGCGGCGCTACGCGTTGAAGTACTCCGCGCGCCTGCTGTTCGGCACCGACTGCGTGCTCGGCAGCACCGCTGGTCTCTGGTATTTGTGGGAGACGCTGGCCGCGCACATCCGCTTCCTGCACCAACTACGCCTGCCGAAAGAAGTGCTCGAGAAAATCGCTCACGAGAATTTCGAACGGCTGGCCGGGCTGCAGCCGGTGGAGCTCAAGAACGCGGATTGGCTGGCCGTGCGGCCGTAGCTTCGTCAGTAAATTCGCGCGAAGCGTCCCGTAGCACTGGCCACTAGCCTTTTGCGTAGTCCTTAATCGGCCGCCAGCACGCATTCATTCCGGCAAACAAGCGCGTGGCCTCGCGTGGGCCTTCGCTGGACGGTGTGTAGTTCGGGAAGTTGGGCGGCGGGAGTTTCTCCCACGATTTCAATAGCGACGTCACGAAGCGCCATGCGTGGTAGACTTCGTCCGAGCGCGTGAACAGCGACGCATCGCCGCGCATCGCGTCGAGCAACAGGCGCTCGTACGCTTCCGGCAACCGCTGCTTGAACGCCTGCCCGTACAGGAAATTCATTTCGACTTCGTCGAGCACCATCCGCAGGCCCGGCTGCTTGCATGCGACCTGCAAGCTCATGCCTTCGTTGGGCTGGATGCGCAACACGAGCTGATTCGGATGCAAACCCCCGTGCAGGCAGTAATCGGACTCGGGAACAGCCTCGAACAGCCGCTGCGGGGGATGCTTGAACGTCACCGCGATCTCGCTCAGCCGCGCCGCCAGCCGCTTCCCGGTCCGCAAGAAAAATGGCACGCCGGCCCAGCGCCAGTTGTCGACCTTTAGCTTCAGCGCGACAAACGTTTCGGTCGTGGAGTTCGGATTGACGCCCTCTTCTTCTCGATAGCCCTTGGCGTTCGAACCTGGTCCGTACTGGCCGCGCACCGACGCCGCCAGCGCGTCCTCCGGCGTGAACGGAACCAGCGAACGCAGCAGCATCACCTTCGCATCGCGGATCGCATCGGCGTCGAGCGCCGGCGGCGGCTCCATTGCCACCAGCGTCAGCAGTTGCAGCAGATGGTTCTGAACCATGTCGCGCACCGCGCCGGCCGTGTCGTAGTACGCGCCACGCTTGCCTTCCATGCCGAGCGTCTCGGACACGGTGATCTGGACGTGATCGACATACTTCTGATTGAACAGCGGCTCGAAGATCGAATTCCCGAAGCGGAAACCCAGGATGTTCTGCACCGTCTCTTTGCCGAGATAATGATCGATGCGGAAGATCTGCGATTCGTCGAGCACCGAGGTGATCGTCTCGTTGAGCTGCTTTGCGCTGTCGAGATCGCGGCCAAACGGTTTTTCGATGATCACGCGCGTCCACGTCGGCGCGTTGCGCGGCTTCACGAGTCCCGCCTGCCCGAGTTGCTTGACGATGATTGGAAAGAAATTCGGTGCGACGGAGAGATAATAGAGCCGGTTCCCCGGCAGATTACGCAGCCGTTCGAGTTCCTCGAGCCGCCCTTTCAATCCGTTGAACGCATTCGCATCGTCGTTGTTGCCCGCATAATAATGGAGCGCCTGAATCAGCGGATGCTTCGCGAGATCTGCGGGCGCGGATTTGCCGAGTTCCTCTTTCAGCGAAGCCGCCATCTTGTCACGGTAAGCTTCGTCCGTCATCGGCGAGCGCGAGAACCCAATGACGACATAGCGTTCGGGTAGAAACCCGCCTTCATGCAAATGATAAAGCGCTGGAATCAGCTTGCGATGCGCCAGATCGCCTGACGCGCCGAAGATGACGATCGCCAGCGGATCCTTAACGCGCACCGCCTCCGCCTGCAGCCGCTCCTGCACCTCCGCCCGCCGCAAAACGCGCGTGCCGCCGAAAGCAGTGTCCATAACGCCCTCCCGTACCGCAGGCTTCCAGCCTGCACGAAAGACAATGTTGCGCAGAGCTCGCGGAAATCCAGAAGCGAATGAGCAAGCATCCTGCCGCCTTGTTCCTTGGCGCCCACAACCCCTAACCCCTAACCCCTAACCCCTAACCCCTAACCCCTAACCCCTAACCCCTAACCCCTAACCCCTAACCCCTAACCCCTAACCCC
>JADMIO011054815.1_pt1 | contig 12586 bp, 10 predicted proteins | sample 8958161 | NCBI WGS metagenome assembly JADMIO01 (sample SAMN16585339, study PRJNA669376) | soil metagenome | isolation source: Crop rotation soil | place: USA: Cullars Rotation, Alabama | collected 2011 | reverse complement strand
CCGCGACTTCAAGTCACGTGAATTCCAAGCTTCGGATCCCACTGTGCTGGAAAGAAACCTCTTCGAGATCGCGCATGTAGCGATGAACGTCTTCGCGATCCGGACTGAGCTTGACGATCGGATAGCCGACGAGTTGGCCCAGGCCGTGATAGGTAACTTTGCCGCCGCGATTTGTTTCAAACACTGTGACGTTGCGCTGCTGCAACTGTTCGGGATCGAGCAATACAGCGGAGCTCTCGCCACGGCGTCCGATGGTCAGGGTGTGTGGGTGTTCGAGCAGCAGCAGCGTGTCGGGTTGTGTGCCGAGCTTGACGGCCTGTTCTGTCTCTTTCTGAATTGCGAGGCCCGTTTGGTAATCGACGAGGCCGAGCCTTTGGACCAGAAGCTTTCTTTCTCTGTTCATGCAACCTGAATAAACGCCTTGGCGTCGTGCTTTGTGGAATTGTAGCAGCCGCTTTGGTCTTTGGTACAATCGGGTATCCGCAAAGTCGAAGAGGAGAATCATGTTCAAACGCATCACCACTGCTTCGCTCGCAGCCATCCTTATCGTGCCCGTCGCCACGTTGGGCCAAACGCGCAGCCGCTCGAGTCGCGCGAGACCCGCGCCGAAGACGGCCACGCAACCAGTTTCGGCAGTGCGCACGGCGGGCGCCACCCGCGTCGCCGATCAGATCAAAAACATGACCCGGTTCATCTATCTGCTTGGCGGCGTCACGAGTGGTATCGCCGCGGTCGATGAAGCAGCGCGACGAAACGAAGCGACGCCCGAGTTGGTCCAAAAAAATCAGCAAAGCAAGACGACGGTGAAAAACAGTATTCAGAACTTCCGTGCGGCGCTCGACCAGCTCGAAACAGACTTTCGCGCCACGCCGGAATTGCAGCCTTACTACATCAAGCTCGCGGGTTCAGCGTCGGGCGCCGCAACCGCGGAAGAGCAGGCGGCTGCGAATCAATTCGACGCCGCGGGACGATCGTTACTGAACGTGATTAATCGATTGACGGACGTGTTACTGATTATGAGGCAGTAACCCGAGGTTACTTGGCTTTTGGATAGTAGCCCTGGCGCGCGCGCACCTTCGCATCGGCGCGCGCCGGCACGGTCACCTGGATCCGCCGAAACTGGCCGGGCGGCGCATCCGAGTTGCCGTAGTACTGCAGCAGATACTGCCCCCGCAATTCCGCTGCAACCTGCCGAAACACTCGCTCGAGATCCTTATCCGACTCCGGGACGAACGCGGTGCCGCCCGTCGTCTCGGCAATCGCTTCCATGCTGGTTTCCGCACGCATGCTGATCTGATTCAGCTTCACTGACGGTCCACCGGGATTTACCGAATAGAAGATCGCGTCGGCCTTTTGCACGGCCTGTTGCACAGTTCCCACGGCTTGCCGGTGAGCTTGTTGCGAGCGCGAGAGGATCGTGCCGGAAGTTGTCTGCCCGTTGTTCTGCGCGCGATATTGGGCCAGCGACAGGTCGCGGATTTGTGAGCTGAAGTTATCGTCACCGTCGGACAATACGACGATCACGCGCCGATAATTGCTCGGGGCATTTGCCTCGAGATATTTCGCGGCGGCAATCACAGTGTCGTAGAACGCGGTCGGCACCGGCGTCGTCGCTGCCGGGATCGTCAACATCTTTGTCGCTGACGTCTCGGCTGAAGCCAACGGTTGCACCAGTTTCGGTTCATCGGTAATCGTGAAAATCGCAGCCTTGTCCGCCGATTTCATCACCAGCTTCAGAAACGTCGCCGCGGCCGTTTGCTGCGAAGCAAAGAAGCCTTTCGAACTGACACTGCTCGACACGTCAAATAACAACGCAATCGCCAAAGGTACTTGTTCGGGATTACCGATGTCGGTGATCTCCTGGTCTTTCCCTTCTTCGATCAAGCGAAAGTCAGGTTTGGTCAACCCCTGCACCGCATTGCCCTGCGCGTCGGTTACCGAGACCGGCACCATCACGAGGTTCGACGTGACTTTCACCACATCGAGCACTTCCTGTTCGGGCGGTTTGGGAGTGGGGGTTGGTTTTGGTTTCCAGAGCGGCGGCGGTGGCGGCATCTGTTTGACGCTTTGCGCCAGCGCCTTCGTGCCGAAAAGCGGGAAGGAAAGAAAAAGGGCCAGCACTCCGATCAGGAATGCCGGCCGCCAAAAGTTTTTCTCAACCCCTGTCATCGTTGACACCCTCGAGCCGCTACGTCGTGCCGTCAGTTTTGCTGGCGGCATTTTCATCCTACCGCTTTATCTTACCCATTAGTTGCGGCATGATCCACGGCTCTTTGGTGCCTGCTCGGGTCTGTGGAGTTGCACTCGTAAAGCAACTCCACAGAGTCTCTAGGTTTAATTACCGGAACCCGAAGTACCTGGGTTCATCGTTGGCGTAGGAGCGGTCAGGCCCTTGTTAACAAGCAGCTTGATCTCGACGCGCCGATTTTGCGCACGACCTTCACGAGTCTCGTTCTCCGCAACGGGGTTCATCTCGCCATAGCCGTACGGCGTGATGATGCGACGCAGCGGAATCTGATGATTCTCAACGAGGTAACGAATAACGGCGTCAGCACGACGCTGGCTCAGTTGCCGATTGAGATTGACGCTGCCGCGCGAATCCGCATAACCGGAAACTTCGAGCACGTAACCTTTCGCGTTCATCGCCTTGCTGGCGAGCTGGTCCAGGGTCGATTTGGCGTCAGGCGAAAGCACTGCGCTGCCGGTCTTGAAGTTAACGGCGGCAGTGTCCTGCGGCTGATAGTCGTCGAGTGCCGAGATGCGCTCGTTGGTGGCGTTGACACCGGCAACCGCGGCATCAGCCGTGGCCTGTGCAGCCTTCGCACCGCCGCGCGCGGCGTTTGAAACGGCCGCTAGTTCTTCCAACTGGCCCGACAAACGCTGAGCGTTGGCTTCAACCTGGCTGAGTTTCGACTCAGTGGTGGAGGCTCGCTCTTCGAGTGGCGCAGCGCGCGATTCAACCGCACGGGCAACTCGCATGTCGGCTTCATTGAACCGAATCTTCTCTGCCGCCAATTCACCGGAACCATTACCACGACCCTCAACCTCGACGTTCAAACCGCGCAGGATGCTGGTCTGGGCATAGTTGCTGCCGCCACGAAGGAAGCCACCGTGAGTCTTCACGCTGGTCTTGTCATCCAGACGGACAGTCGTGTCCACGCCGTTCATGTCGCGCACCACAAAAGTGTCGGCGTCACGACGCGTGACCACGCCTTTGATCTTGAGCTTCTGGCCGCTGGTCACTGTGCGCGAGCCAGCCGGGTTGGTCGTATCTTGTGCCAGGATTGGGGAGGCTGAGAAGACTAAAAGGCAGAGAGTAACCACTGCCGGGGCAAACAATTTCTGTTTAGTGAATACCATCGAATTTTCTCCTTACTAAGCTAGTCTGATGCGCTCTCAGGCGCTCCTTTTAGGCCATTGGCGATCGTTTTCGCCTCTCGCCTCCCGCTACGTAATTTTTGCGGATGACATCTCTTAGAACTTACTCGGAGCTAAGTCAATAGGCTTCGCTATTTTTCATCTAATCACCACTGTATCGCAATGAACCTACGTGAGTTGTTGACGACATCTCGCGAAAACTACACGGAAAAATCACCCGATTCCAACTGCTCTTTAACAAACGCGAGGAAGCGTTCGGCGTCGGCGCCGTCAATTACGCGATGATCGAAGCTCAACGCGAAGTAAGCCATCCAGCGAATGGCCAGGAAGTCGTCGCCGTCAGCGCTCGTCATTACTTTGGGACGTTTTTCGATCTTTCCGACGCCCAAAATCGCGAGCTGCGGCTGGTTGATGATTGGTGTGCCGAATAGACCACCGAAGACGCCCGGGTTCGTAATCGTGAAGGTTCCGCCCGTAACTTCGTCGGGCTTCAACTGCTTGGTCCTGGCCCGATCCGCCAGATCATTTGCAGCCCGGGCCAGGCCGGAGATGCTCAAATCGTCGGCGCGTTTGATGACCGGAACGATCAAACCCCAATCGAGGGCCACGGCCATACCGAGGTTGATGTCCTGCTTGTAAATGATCTGTTCGCCGCTGACCTGGGCGTTGAAGATCGGAAACTTGCGCAAGCCTTTGTTCACGGCTTCGAAGATGAACGGCATGAACGTCAGCTTGGTCCCGGTGCGTTCATAAAAATTGTCCCGATGTTGTTCGCGAAGCTTGGCGACGCGGGTCATATCGATCTCGTAGACAGTGGTGACGTGCGCGGAAGTGCGCCGAGACAGGACCATGTGCTCGGCGATCTTCTTGCGCATGACGCTCATTTGTTCGACGCGATCGCCCATCTGTGGTCGTGGCGGCGGCGGGGCGACGATCTCAGGTTGCTGCGGTTGTGGCTGCACTTGCGGCGCGCGCGACGGTGTCGCAGCAGACGCTGCTTCCGGTTGACGGACTGCTGCGGGTTGGCTCGTTGCCGAAGCGGTTGGGCTACCCGACTCGATGTAGCTCAGGATGTCGTTCTTCGTGACGCGGCCGCTCAGACCCGTGCCTTCGAGTTTGGAAATGTCAACGTTGTGCTCCTGCGCGATCTTTCGCACGAGCGGGCTCGATTTTGTGCGGCGCAGGTCTTCAGCGGTTGGGACCTCTGAAGTTTGGGCGGATGGTTGGGGAGCCGGTGCTGGTGATGGCGGCGGTGGCGCTGGAGCCGGTGTCGGTTTCGTTTGGGCGGGAGGCGGTGTTGGTTGCGGAGTTGGCGCTGGCGGCGCTGACGTCGGCGGGGGCGGTTCGACAGCGGCCGGTTGAGGTTGAGGAGACACAGCTTTTACAGATGAACCGGTACCGTCGCCGTCAAGCACTGCGACGACTGTGTTCACTTCAACCGTGTCGCCTTCCTTGTAGCGAACTTCCGTCAACGTGCCGGCGGCCGGCGAAGGAATCTCCGCGTCGACTTTATCAGTCGAGATCTCAAACAGCGGTTCGTCGCGTTCGACACGCTCGCCGACCTTCTTCAACCACTTCGTTATCGTCCCCTCCGCGATGGACTCGCCCATCTGCGGCATCACCACTTCAGTACTCATCTCGTCTCCGTCTCGTTCTTCACGTTCTCGTCCAGCGCTCGATCCGTCTTCATCCGTGTAATCCGTAACTAATAAGCCGCCAGCTTGCGCGCCGCTTCGACCACATCTTTCGTTTGCGGCAAGTAGTAGTCTTCGAGCGGCGGCGAATACGGCACCGGCGTGTCGATTGAAGCTACTCGAATCACCGGCGCGTCCAACCACTCGAACGCCTCTTCCGCAATCAACGCCGCAATCTCGCCGCCAATGCCGCCAGTGCGCGACGCTTCGTGCAACACGATCGCCTTGCTCGTCTTCTTGACGCTCGCGAGAATCGCAGGCTTGTCGAGCGGAGCGAGGGTGCGCAAGTCGATGATCTCGACGTCCAAACCTTCCTTCTCGAGTTCTTCCGCAGCGTCGAGCGCGGTCAGGACCATCGCGCCAAAAGTAACGATCGACAAGTCGCGTCCGGAACGGACCACGCGCGCTTTGCCGATCTCGACGATGTAATCGTCGGCCGGCAACTGTTCGCGCAAACGCGGCAAGCGATAAAGCTTCTTATGCTCGAAAAACAACACCGGATCGGGATCGCGAATCGCCGCTTTGATCAGGCCCTTGGCATCGTAAGCGGTTGACGGCTCGACGATCTTTAGTCCCGCGGTGTTGAGAAAAAACGCCTCCGCGTTCAGTGAGTGAAACGGGCCGGAACGCACGCCGGAGCCACATGGACCACGAAACACCGCCGGAATTCCCGCGCCCCAGCGATAACGACACTTCGCCGCGTAGTTCGTCAGCAGATCGAAGCCCGCGGAAATAAAATCGATGAACTGAAACTCCGCGACCGGCCGCAGGCCCATCAACGCCGCGCCACACGCCGCGCCGACGATCGCGCCTTCCGAAATCGGCGTGTCGATTACGCGTTCGTTGCCAAACTCGTCGAGCAAGCCATCGGTAACTTTGAACGCGCCGCCGTAAGCGCCGACGTCTTCGCCGATGACGAATACCGACGGGTCGCGCTCCATCTCCTCCCAGATACCCTGACGAATGGCTTCGACCATCGTGGCCTGGCCGCCGCGTTCGGGCCGCGATGACTTGTGTTCCTTTTTAACCGTGGTTGACATCTTCTCGACTCTAAATTTACGACTCTAAAACTTTCGGCCGGAATGCCGGCGGCACGATGCTGTTGTCGAAAACGTTGTAAGCCGCCTGCTCCGCATCGGGCATCGGCGACGACTCGGCCCAGGTACAGTCTTCGTCGATCTCGCGCACGACGTCTGCCGTGATCGCGTCGAGTTGTTGTTGGCTGACCCCGGTTTGCAGCAGATATTTTTCAAACCGATCGATTGGATCGTTGTTCTTCTCCCACCATTCGATCTCACCCGGCGGGATGTAACGTTGATCGTCGTGCTCGGCGTGGCCTTTGCGGCGATACGTCTTCGCTTCAATCAAAACCGCGCCGCCGCCGCGTCGCGCGTAATCCGCGGCTGCTTTCGTGACTTCGTAACAGGCGATAACGTCGTTGCCGTCGACGATGTAAGCCGGGATACCGTAGCCAGCAGCCTTCTCCGCCAGATCCTTAACGGCGGTCTGCAAACTGGTCGGCGTTGAATAAGCGTAGCGATTGTGTTCGGCGACAACAATCAGCGGCAGTCGCTGCACGGCGGCGAAGTTCAAACCTTCGTGGAACGCGCCGGTGCTCATGCCGCCGTCACCGATATAAGCGATGCCAACAAATTTCTTTTTTTGCATGCGCGCGCCGAGCAGGATGCCGGTCATCACCGGGATCATGTCGCCGAGATGCGAGATTGGACCAATGAAGCCCTTCTCCATGTCGCCGAAGTGAATGTTGAGATCTCTGCCGCCGGATGGTCCCCACGCCTTTGCCATGTACTGCGCAAAGATCTCGCGCGGCCGGATGCCTTTGACGAGCACCGCGCCGAGATCGCGAATCAGCGGCGTGATGAAATCATGCGGCTGTAGTGCGTAAGCACTGCCGACGGCGGTTGCTTCCTGGCCCAACGAACGAAACACACCGCCTACGACTTTCGTCTGGCGATACAGATTGACGATTCGTTCTTCGACGAGACGCGTGAGTTTCAGGTAGCGATAAAGTTCGAGTAGCTGTTCGGGTTTGAGCGTGGTTTCACTCGTGCACGTCAGCGGTTCGCCGTTGGTTGACTTACGGGGAGCAAACTTCGTGCTGACACGCATCTGAAAGCGTGGTCGTTTCAAACGGCGCCGGCGCTTGTCACGCGCAGCGTCTTTGTCGACGGTTTTTTCGGACTCCATAAATTAAATATGTATTGCGAGATCGTGAACGCCTTCGGCGGCTTCCATCACTGCTTCGGAAACAGTCGGATGCGCGTGCATCGTGCGGCCGAGCTCGTCGGCGGTTGATTCGAGTTGCATCGCCACACACGCTTCCGCGATCAGCTCCGTCGCGTGTGGTCCAATGATGTGCACGCCCAGAATCTCGTCGTACTTCTTCTCGCTGACGATCTTCACGAATCCTTCTTCTTCGCCGAGGATGCGCGCCTTGCCCGACGCCGAAAACGGAAAACGTCCCACCTTCACGTCGTAGCCCTGCTCTTTCGCTTTGGCTTCGGTTAAGCCGACTGACGCGACTTCCGGATCGCAGTAAGTGCAATTCGGCACGAGCCGCAGGTTGATCGGCCGCACATCCTTTTGTCCGGCGAGATGTTCGACCGCAACGATGCCTTCCTTCGACGCGAGGTGCGCGAGCAACGGCGTCGGCACGACGTCGCCAATCGCGTAAACACCTTTCTCGGCGGTCTGCTGATACTCGTCAACCTGGATAAAACCGCGATCGACTTTAATCTTCGTTCCCTCGAGGCCCAGTCCCTGCGTGTAAGGCATGCGTCCGACCGCGACGAGCAACATCTCCGCTTCGAGCGTTACGTCTTCACCCTTGCTGTTCTTGCCACTGACCTTCACGCCCGCCGGAGTTTTCTCCATCTTTTCGAGCTTCGTACCGACCAGCGACTTGATGCCGCGTTTGCGGAAACTACGTTCGAGTTCTTTCGAAACCTCTTCATCTTCCAACGGCACGATCTGCGGCAACAGCTCAACAATCGTCGTGTCTGCCCCAAAGCGCGAGTACACGGAAGCAAACTCGACGCCGACCGCGCCACAACCCATCACGATCAGCGACTTCGGCACGTCTTTCAACTCGAGTATGTGATCGCTGTTGACAACCGTTTTGCCGTCAGTTTCAAAACCCGGAATCGGCCGCACTACCGAACCGGTCGCAATGATGATGTTTTTCGTTTGAATCGTCTGCGATTTGCCTTCGGCGTCGGTCACTTCCACGCGGCCCGGCAACGCCAACTTTCCGGTGCCTTTGATCACCGTGACCTTGTTCTTCTTCATTAGATACTCGATGCCCTTCGAGTTCTTCAGCACGACCTTATCTTTTCGCTTCTGCACGTCGGCAAACGCGAGTTGAATTCCCGAAGCTTGCACGCCAAAGTCAGCCGCGTGCTGCATCTGCTCGAAAATGTGCGCCGACATCAGCATCTGTTTCGTCGGAATGCACCCGCGCAGCGTACACGTGCCGCCCAAGCGGGTATCCTTTTCAACGATTGCAGCCTTGAGTCCCAACTGACCAGCGCGAATTGCAGCTACATACCCTCCCGGACCGCTGCCGATAATCGTCACGTCAAACTGTTCGTTTGCCAATTTATTCGGAATCCCCTCTTAGACCAGTGGTAGATGTTAAAAGACCGGGCATTATAATCATTTCACTAAACCACACACAAAAGGACTGGATCATGAAGCATTCTGAAGGTTTTCTAAACATTGTTAACGACGCGAAGAGCCGTGTTCGTGAGGTAAGCGTGGCGGAAACTCAGCAGCGCATGCGCGACGATAGCAACGTAAAACTAATCGACGTGCGCGAAGATAACGAGTGGAACGAAGCGCACGCCGCGGGCGCGATACATCTCGGCAAAGGCATCATCGAACGCGATATTGAAGCCACGGTGCCCGGCAAAGATACCGAGCTGATTCTTTATTGTGGTGGCGGTTATCGCTCGGCTTTGGCCGGGGATGCACTGCAACAGATGGGTTACACGAACGTGTTCTCGATGGCCGGCGGCTGGAAAGCGTGGAAGGAAGCTGGCGGCGATATCGAAAAATAAAAGATGGGCGTGCTGCCTGAGCAACACGCCCAAGATAAGTTCGCGTCGGTGCTAGAACTCGAACCGCGCCGCGAACTGCACTTGCCGCTCTCGGAACAACGTGCTGTCAGCACCCGTCACGTTGAAGAACGGATTGGTGCCGACGCCGTTGAACGTCAACGTCGAACCCGAAAGGTTGTAGAGCGTGCCGTTGACGACCGTCACCTGCGTGCGGTTGAAGACGTTGAAGCCTTCCGCCAGCACTTCGAGTTTCAGTTGTTCACTCAAACTGAAGCGACGTGAAAGTCTCGCGTCAACGTACCAGATATTCGGTTGCTTGAAGAAGTTGCGCGGAAACAGCGCAAACCTCGTGGAACCACCCGAGCCATTCGCACCGCCGCCCGGTGTTTGGTTGGAAGCAAAACCAAACGACCGCGGATCGATGCTGCCGCTGATGTTGCCGGTCACGCGCTGTCCTGAGAACGCATTCAAAATCGGCGCGATCGTCCAGCCGTTGAAGATGTGCTTCGCAGCGCCGTCAGCAAACGGATTCGGCATGTAGACCACGCTCGCCACAAACTTCTGCCGGCGATCGAAAGCCGACAAACCCTTTTCACCCTGCTGATCGAAAGCATTGAAGGGCAGGTTGTTTGTAGTGAACGTCGTCGAGCTTTGGCCGTTGTCCATCGCGCGCGACAACGTGTAGTTCGTTTGGAATTGCAGTCCGCTCGTCAAACGACGATTGGCTTGCAACACGAGCGCGTGATACTTCGAATACACGTCGCTGCGGATCGCGGTAAGTTGCGCAAACCGCGTGTCCGGACGCGAGCCGGTGAACAGCGGCGTGAGATACGTCTGGCCATTGGCTGGTCCACCGGAGACGGTCAACGCGACGGTGCGTGTCGGCGCCGGCAAGTTCGTATCGACGAAGTTTGGCAACGAATTGCCAAAGCTGCCGAGGTACGAAGCGGAGACCACCGTGTTTCTCGTAATCTCGCGTTCGAAGATGAAGTCCCACTGATGAATCTGCGGGAGTTGAAAATTCGCATCGAAGAACTGCACCGCGCCGACCGGTGGGTTGGACGCAGGCAGCAGATTCGGATAGATCGGCAGGAACGCACAATCGTCAGCACCGACCGCTGGAGTCGCGCCCGTGCACGCGAACGGCAGGTTGGCTGCGCTCGTGGTGAACTGGCGCTGGCCTTTATCGATGCCCACGCCTGTGTTGACGAGGGTGTTGTAAACGGTCGAGTTGATCACGCGGCCGTAATAGAGGCCCCAGCCGCCGCGAATGCTCGTCTTGCCGTCGCCGTTCAGGTCGTAAGCGAAACCGATGCGCGGACCAAAGTTGTTTTTGTCACTAACCTTGTTGCTGGTTTGCGGCAGCAGCGGATTCGGATTCACCGGATCGGGATTGCGCTGGTATTCGTAACGCAGTCCGAGATTCAAGGTGAGTCGTGGCGTTGCGCGCCAGTCGTCCTGGATGAAGTAGTTGAGATCCTGCGTCTCCATATTCAAACCGAGCACGCCGAAGCCCTGGTTGAAGTTACCGGCGTAGCACTTGCCCGCGCGACGGAAAACAGTAGGCGTAGCAGCGCTAACAGGACTGATGCATCGCCCCGCGGGGCTGGCGCCGCTCGACAACGCGCGAATCGCGCCGTTCGTTTGGAAGTTGACGTAGTCGACGATGAAATCGGGGAGACCGGTCGTCGCGCCGGTGTAATTGAACTCACCACCGGAGAAACGCAGGTTGTTGATGATGTCCTTGACGAAGTTGACGTCGCCGCCGAACTTCCACGTGTGATTGCCGGCGGTCAACGTCACGGTATCGGCAAACTGCCAGCGTCGCTCATCCGGAAACGCAGCGCGTTCGAGAAACTCAGGCATGCCGAACGAGAACGTTGTCGCCCCAACGAGGATCGTCTGCGGTGAACGTCCACCGACCGCAGTTGTCGGTTCGCCGGCTACCGGCGGCTGACTAAATTGAAACTCGTTGTCGCGGCCCCACTGCATGCGAAATTCGTTGAGCAGCGTTGGACTGATGGTCGAGGCGAGCTTCGTGTTGACGGAATCGATTTGCACGAAGTCGTCGCCGAAGTTATCGATGGCGCGTGTGTTCGTAGCCTGCGTTTGAATGCCGGCCGGAGAATTCCAGCGCAAGCGGTTGTAACTAACCGTCAGCGTGTTCGCGTCGTTGATGCGCCAATCGACTTTGGGCAGGAAGAGTTTTTGATCGCCCGTCCTTGGAACCGGACCGGAAATGCTGGCCAGGAAACTTAGCGTGCCGTCGATCTGCGCATTCGTCAGACCGCGACTGATCAAAGCGGTACGGTTCGCCGAGCTCAGGTTCAGAAAACCGTTTTGACCAAAAACCGACAAGCCGGGGAAGTTGCGCTTCTGTTGATCGTAGCTGAAGAAGAAGAACGCTTTGTCTTTGACGATTGGACCACCGATCGTGCCGCCAAACTGATGGCGCACGTCTACGGGTTTGTAACCAACCGGCGTGAACACTCCATTCACCAGCGCCTGACGAAACGCGAGCGGGTTGCGCGCGCCCCACTTGTTGTTGCGTTGATAGTAGAACACGCCGCCGTGAAACTCGTTCGTCCCGCTCTTCGTGATCGCGTTCACCACGCCGCCGGCTGAACGGCCGTACTCCGCCGAGTAGCTGGAGGTGTTGACCTGAAACTCCTGAATCGCCGCCTGGCTGATTGAATAACTGATGCGCGTGCGCCCACGTTCTTCGGCGAAGAACGCCTGGTTGTTGTCGCCGCCGTCGATCGTGTTGTTGTTCAGCAGTCCGGAGATGCCGCGGAAACTAATCAAGCCGAACGTGCCGTCGGGAACAGCGCCCGGCGTGAGTAACGCGAAGTTGGACCAACGCCGGCCGTTGATCGGAAGTTCGTTGATCGAAGTCTGGTTGATGTTGCTGGAGAAGTCCTGTTGCGTGGTGTTGATAACCGGCGCTTCAGCACTGACGTCGACTGTTCCCGTGACCGGTCCGACGGAGAGCGAAACTTCGAGCGGCGTTTCGCGTCCCACTTCCACGATCACATTCTCTTGTGTCAGCGGACTAAAGCCTGATGAGTTGACCGTGACGGAGTATCTCCCCGGTTGCAGGTTAGCGACTTTGAAACGTCCGGTGTCATCGGTAGTCGCCGAATCTTCCTTGTTCGTTTCGGTGTTCTTTACCGCTATCGAAGCGCCAGGCACGACCTCCTTGTTTGGATTGGTTACTACGCCGCCGATCGCGCCCGTGGTTGTCGACTGCGCAAAGGCAATCGCGCAGACACTTAGCACTGAGAGATCCCCTCATAATTTCCCCAAAGCGTAACCATGTGTGAATAAATTTTGAGCTAGTAGGGTTGCAGCCACGAGTAAGTCTTCCCTTGTTATTGTGTAGCCAGAATGCCGCAAAACTTCCATGCCTAAGCGAACAGATCGGAAGAGCACACG
>JADMIO010904420.1_pt1 | contig 12586 bp, 13 predicted proteins | sample 8958161 | NCBI WGS metagenome assembly JADMIO01 (sample SAMN16585339, study PRJNA669376) | soil metagenome | isolation source: Crop rotation soil | place: USA: Cullars Rotation, Alabama | collected 2011 | reverse complement strand
GCGGGCACGGCGAAACCGCCGAGGCTGGCGATACAAAGAAGGGATACGGCAAAACGGGTCACGGCGGCCTCCTGGCAATATACCACAGGTACGCCCATGCCGCTCCGGCAGCACGTTACAAACTCTGTCAGGTGGCCGATTGTGCATTCGCGAAAGCGGTGTTAGCGTCAGGTTTTCATGGAGGTTCCGATGCGCCTGAAATCTGCTCTCTTCGCCGTCACCTCCTGTCTTGCCCTTGCGGCGCCCGCCTTTGCCGCCGATAAGTCCGGCGATGGGGAACCGGCCTTTCGCGCGCTGTACAAGGAACTGGTCGAAACCAATACCGTGCAGGGCGTCGGCAGCTGCACCCTGGCCGCCCAGCGCATGGAAGCGCGCCTGAAGGCTGCCGGCTACAGCGACGCTGACATCCACCTGTTCATTCCTGAAAGCGCACCGAAGGATGGCGGCATTGTCGTCACGCTGAAGGGCTCGGGCTCGAAAAAGAAGGCCGTCCTGCTGCTGGCGCACATCGATGTGGTCGCCGCCAAGCGCGAGGACTGGACGCGCGATCCGTTCACCCTGATCGAAGAGAACGGTTATTTCTATGCCCGCGGCACGTCCGACGACAAGGCGCAGGCCGCTATCTGGACCGATCTGCTGATCCGCCTCAGGCAGGAGGGCTACAAGCCGAAGCGTGACATCAAAATGGCCCTGACCTGCGGTGAGGAAACCGAAGGCGCCTTTAACGGCGCCCACTGGCTGTCCACCGAGCACAAGGACTGGATCGACGCCGAATTCGCGCTCAACGAAGGCGCCAATGGCCAGCTCGACGAAAATGGCAAGACAATCGCCCTGAACATTGAAGCCGCTGAGAAAGTTTATCAGGACTTCAAACTGGAAACGACCAATCCGGGCGGCCATTCCTCACGCCCGGTGCCGGATAACGCCATCTATCAGATGTCGGCGGCCCTGCCGAAAATCGGCGCGCACGAATTTCCGGTCATGCTGAACGACGCCACCCGCGCCTATTTCACCCGCATGGCGCCGATCACCGGCGGAGACGCCGGCACCGCCATGCTGGCCATCGTCAAGAACCCGCAGGATGCGGCGGCCGATGCCATCCTGTCGAAGAACGCCCGCTGGCATTCGATGCTGCGCACGACCTGCGTCGCCACCATGATCGAAGGCGGTCATGCGCTCAATGCCCTGCCCCAACATGTCGCCACCAATGTCAATTGCCGCATCTTCCCTGGTGTCAGCGTCGAAGACGTGCAGGCGACCCTGGTCAAGGTGATCGGCGATCCGGCGGTCAAGGTGTCGGTCGTCGAACCCCGCAGCCTGGCCACGCCGGCGCCGCCCCTGGGTGCGGATTTCCTCGGTCCGATCGAAAAGGTCTCCGCCGAGATGTGGCCGGGCGTGCCCGTTATCCCGACCATGAGCACCGGCGCGACGGATGGCATCTATACCTCGGCCGCCGGCATTCCGACCTATGGCGTCACCGGCCTGTTCACCGATCCCGACGACGGCAATATCCACGGCCTAAACGAAAGGGTCCGGGTCCAGTCGCTGATGGATGCGCGGCGCTTCATGTATAAGCTGGTCAGGCTTTACGCCGCGCAATAGCCTTCCCATATAGCCGCTATGACCGCCCTGACGCTGAAACTGCACGACACCATCGCCGGCATTGGCCAAGGCGTATGGGATAGCTTAAGGGATGACGATAACCCCTTCACATCCTACGCCTATTTGAGCGCCCTGGAAGAGACGGGCTGCGTTGATCAGGCCAGCGGCTGGCAGCCTGTGCATCTGGCGCTGAGCGATGCGGCGGGTGTGGTGCGCGGTGTCATGCCGCTCTATGTCAAATACCATTCGATGGGCGAATATGTCTTCGATCAGGCGTGGGCGCGAGCCTATGAACAGGCCGGCGGCGAATATTATCCGAAGCTGCAAGGCGCCATTCCCTTTACGCCGGTGACCGGAGCGCGGCTGATATCCCCCGATCCGGCGGTAAGACGAGCCCTGGTCGAGGCCGCCATGTCGCTGTGCGAGACCAACCGTCTGTCGTCGCTGCACGTCACCTTCCCACGCGAGGACGAATGGCGGATGATGGGCGATATGGGGCTGCTGCAAAGGCGCGACCGGCAGTTCTGGTGGGACAATGCCGGCTATGCCACCTTCGACGATTTTCTGGCGCAGTTGTCCTCCAATCGCCGCAAGGTCATCCGTCGCGAGCGTCGCGATGTTCAGGCGATGCTTCAGATGCACCACATAACCGGCGAAGATATAACGGAAACGCATCTCGACCAGATGTACGCCTTTATCGAAAGCACCTATGACCGCAAGTGGGGTTCGCCCTATCTGACGCGAGACTTTTTCAGCCGGGTGCATCAGACGATGCGCGACCAGATCGTGCTGATCTTCGCCTATGACGGCGATCAGGCGGTGGCCGGCGCCATCAATTTTGCAGGCGGCGATACCCTTTATGGCCGGCAATGGGGGGCGCATGTCGATGTCCCCTTCCTGCATTTCGAGGTCTGCTATTATCAGGCCATCGACTACGCCATCGCCCACGGGCTGAAACGCGTCGAGGCCGGCACGCAGGGCGAGCACAAACTGTCGCGCGGCTACCTGCCGCACAGCGTCTATTCCGCCCATTATATTCGCGACAAACGTCTGCGGGCACCGGTCGAAGCCTATCTCAACCGCGAACGCGAAGCCGTGGTCGAGGACATGGAAGCGCTGGAAGCCGAAGCCTCACCGTTCAAAAAAAGCGGCTGATGTGTTAAGCTCGGTCAAAAGGGATGAACCCAAGGTGCACCATGGCAGAGCGTTACAAGACCTATTCCACGTTTTTTGACTTTTACCTGAGCGAACACAGTCACCCGGCGACGCGCGCCGTGCATTATCTGGGTTCGACCTTCGGCATCGCAGCGCTGATCCTGACCATAACGACCGGACAGGTGTGGTGGATCGCCGCCGGCCTGGTGGCGGGCTACGGCTGCGCCTGGATCGGCCACTTCTTTATCGAGCACAACAGGCCAGCCACCTTCAAATACCCGCTATGGTCCTTCATGGGCGACTACCACATGTTTTTCCTGTGGCTGACCGGCCAGCTATCGAAACGCCGGGCGCTGGCCGCTTCCAGGGGTTGACGCTCATACGCGACAGGCCTATGCGAACCCGTACTTCGGAAAGGGTTCGCTATGCATGTCTTCGCTTTCGCCATGGTCGCGCTGGGTATGGCGCTGACGCCGGGCCCGAACATGATCTACGTCGCTTCCCGCAGCATCAGCCAGGGCCGCAGCGCCGGCTATATCTCGCTCGGCGGCGTGTTCACCGCTTTCCTGATTTATATGTTGCTCGCCGTCTTCGGCATCACCGCCGTCCTGATGGCGGTGCCCTACGCCTATGACGCCCTGCGCATCGGCGGCGCGCTCTACCTGCTATGGCTGGCCTGGAACGCCGTCAAACCGGGCGGCAAGGCGATGTTCGACATCCACGAACTGCCGAAGGATTCGCACGTCAGGCTGTTCAGCATGGGTTTCCTGACCAACCTGCTCAATCCGAAGGCGGCCGTTCTCTATCTCAGCCTGCTGCCGCAGTTTATCGACCCGAAAGCCGGTCACGTTCTGTGGCAGTTGCTGACCCTGGGCGTGGTGCAGATCTGTTGCAGCATGGCCATCAATGGTCTGGTGGTTTTCGGCGCCGGCAGCGTCGCCAACCTGCTGCGCACGCGTCCCACCTGGGTCAAGCTGCAACGCTGGATCATGGCCAGCGTCATGGGCGCCCTCGCCGTCCGCCTGCTGGCCGATTCACGCCGCTAGGGCCTTGAACCAGTTTTCCAGGCTAACCGACTGAATGCGCATGTTTTCGGCACGCCTGGCGGCCTCTTCGTCACGGCCCCAGGTTTCGCTCTGGAAATCATCGCCGATGCGCGAAGCGGCGAAAGCCTCATCACCCGTCAGATGCCCGCGCCACAACGCCAGAGCCAGCACCACCGACCCCAGCATCGGAATGGCCAGCATGATCCCCGCCTGCTCATAAGGCGTGGCATTGGCGATCAAGGATTGAATACGGCGGATGGTTTCTTTCGGCTGCGGCTGATGGATCAGCGTCTTGTTCTGATGGAATTGCAGATCAAGCACCGCATCGGCCCAGGTCAGGATCGGATGCCAGACTTCGGCTTCGCGCGCCACCAAGGCAGACGGATATTCCGACGGATAGCACAACAGGTCGGTTTCCGAATAACGCGTCACTTCGGCCAGGGTTTCATCGAGAATTTCGCCCATGCGATCGACCGAGGCAAAGCCCAGCCGCGTCATCGGCATATCGGTAAACTCGACATGTTCGCCGACCGCCGCCCACTCGGCTTCGATTTGCGCGGCAATCGTTTTGTTGGGCAGGATCAAGACGTTGCCTTTTGGTGTCTTGACCGGGCGGCCATCGAGAACGACTGAAATTCCGCCCTCAACCTCCGTCAAGCCGGTAGCCTTCCAGAAACGTTTCGGGCGGAAACCGAGACTGTCGGAGGCTTTGGAAGGAGCTTCAGCTTTATACGTCATTTCAGTAACTTGCGGCTTTTTGTTCAACCTGCGGCGTAAAGGCGTCCAGCGCCGCCTTCAGTTCGGAAAAATCATGGACGATATCCTGCGCGCCGGCCCGTTGCAGTTCCTCGACCGTATGAAAGCCCCAGGAAACACCAATGGCGTGGACCTGCGCCTGACGCGCCATGTTCATATCATGGGTCGCGTCGCCGATCATGACGGCTTCGTGGGTGGCGACACCCAAGGCATTGAGATTACGCTGAAGCATATGCGGATGCGGCTTCGAGGGGCCGTCGTCGGCACAGAACGTCACGTCGAACAGATCGTTCCAGCCATGCTTTTCGATGGTGCGTGTGACGCCACGGCGCGAATTGCCGGTGGCCATGCCAAGCAGCCAGCCCTCCGCCTTTAGTGTCCGCAAGGTCTCTTCGGCGCCGAGATAAAGCGACTCGGTGAAAGACGGATCGGCATGGAAACGCAGGAAGGCCTGCTGGAATTCGTGGGTATAGAGGGAAATCGTCTCATCCTCCAAATCCGGGCGCATCATGGCCAGGGCGTCGCGCAACGACACGCCGACGATGGCGCGCACCTGATCATAAGACGGCGGATCAACATTGATGGCGTGAGCGGCTTCAACAGCAGCCCGGAAAATCGATGACCGGCTGTCGATCAGCGTCCCGTCCACATCCCAAACGGCTAGTTTCAGACTCAACGCTTTTTCTTCTTCTGCTTGGCGAATGGATCGGTCTCGGCCTCGTGCTCATCGAAACCAAAGCGATCGAAGCCCGCCTTGATCACCGGATCGAGCGGCGCTTCGACGATCAGTGTGCCATTGGTCGGATGCGGCAGCTCAATACGGCGGTGATGCAGTTGCAGTTGCAGCCCTTCGGACAGCGACTGGCTGGCTTCATTGCCATATTTCGGATCGCCGAGGATAGAATGGCCAATGGCCTGCATATGCGCCCGAAGCTGGTGAGTACGGCCGGTGTGCGGGCGCAGCGCCATCCAGGTGACGCGCGGGCCAGCGCGCGAGATGGTGACATATTCGGTTTCGGCCACTTCGGCGCCGGGTTCGTTCGGGTCGGCCGGCTGGACGATTTCACGATCGTGGAAGCCCTTCTTGACCAGCGGCACGTCGATATAGCCGTCTTCCGGCTTCGGATTGCCGACGACCAGCGCCCAGTACGTCTTGTTGGCGCGGCGCTTGGCGAAGGCGCCCGACAGACGCGCGGCGGCCTGCGGGGATTTACCGAGCAGCAGAACGCCCGACGTATCGCGGTCGAGACGGTGGACGAGGCGCGGGCGTTCCAGCCCCTCACCCCACGCCGACAGCAGACGGTCAATATGGTTCTTGGTCTTGGTGCCGCCCTGCACGGCCAGGCCGGACGGTTTGTTGAGCGCGATAACGTCTTCGTCCTCGTACAGCACCATCGAATGGGCAAAGCGGATTTCCTGCGGGCTCAGCAGGGCGCGCTCGCGCTTTTGCTGATCGACATCGGGCGCTTCGGGCAGCGGCGGGACGCGAATGGTCGAACCCGTCGCCAGACGGGTGTCGGCCTTCACGCGGCCGCCATCGACGCGGACCTGGCCGGAGCGCAGCATCTTGTTCAACTGGACATGGTTGATGTGCGGCCAGCGGCGCTTGAAAAAACGGTCGACGCGAATGCCGTCCTCACCATCGGTGATGTACAGGGTTTTGACTTCTTTGCTCATTAAGCGAATTTCCGGATCAGGAAGAGACCAGCCATCACGGCGGCGACAGATAAAAGGACAGAAAGCGTGGTATAACCGAACGCCATGGCATAATCGCGGCGCTCCAGCATCTGCACGGTTTCCAGCGAAAACGACGAAAACGTCGTGAAACCACCCAGCACACCGACGCCCAGCAGCAGACGCGCGCGCTCGGTATCGACCACGCCTTTCAGCGGCCCAAGCAGCAGGCCCATCAGGACGCCCATCAGCAGCCCGCCAACGATATTGGTGGCGAAAGTCGCGGTCGGCCACGATCCCGGCCACCAGGCCTTGACGCCAACCGCCAGTCCATAGCGCGCCGCGGAGCCAACAGCCCCGCCAAGCATGACTAAAATAAGATTGAACATATCCGGGGTCATACCCCTCTTCACCTTGGGATCATAGTCCTTTAAGCTCGGAATCGGAACAAAATTCAGGGTAACCGGAACCATGAGCCTGGCCGCACAATACGATCCCGCCAATATTTTCGCCAAAATCCTGGCCGGGGACATTCCTTCGGTAAAGGTTTATGAAGACGAGCGAACCCTCAGTTTCATGGACGTTTTTCCACAGTCGAAGGGGCATACGCTGGTCATCCCCAAGGTGCCGGCGTGCAACCTGTTCGATATCCCTGCGGACGACCTGAAGGACCTGATCGCCAAGACCCAGATGATCGGCCGGGCCGTTCGCGACGCGCTTCTGCCCGACGGCATCCGCATATCGCAATTCAACGGCGAAGCCGGCGGCCAGACCGTCTTTCATATCCATTTTCACATCATTCCGGTCTGGGAGGGCGTGACGGAGCGTCCGCACGCCGCCGGCAAGATGGCGGATATGAAGGATTTGAACGATATAGCCGCTCAGATTAAAGCGAAACTGTAATGACCTTTTACGTCCTCCGTCATGGCCAGACCGACTGGAACGTCGCGGCCCGTCTGCAGGGATCGACCGATATTCCGCTGAACGACACCGGTCGCCGGCAGGCGCATGTGGCGGCGAAAATTCTGAAGGACCAGGGCCTGACACGGATCATCGCCAGCCGCCTGTCCCGCGCCCTGGAAACGGCCCAGATCGTGGCGGAGGCCTGCGGCCTGACACCGCTGATCGACGACCGGCTGATCGAACGTAATTTCGGCCTGTTCGAAGGCATGACCATCGATGAGGTGCACCAGCATCGTGAAGAGATGCGCGAACATATGAATCCGCAGGCCGACGTTGATGGCAAGCATTACCCATGGAATGCCGAACCGCTGCCGGACGTCATCGATCGCGTCTATGCCTGCATCAATGCCTATCGCGCCGAGGGTCAGTGCCTGTTCGTCTTTCACGGCATCCCGTTCCGCGCCGTGACACGCAAGTTTCTCAACGACATGTATTCCAGCCCGAACGCCGCGCCGGTGCGGTTTGAGGACACGGACGGCAAATGGCGGATGGTTCCCCTCGATCCGGATAACGCCCCGATCCAGCAGATCTATAATGCGCAGACGACGATGGGGCGTATCTGAGGCGTCTTTAAGGTGTTGCTGTTTCGTGTTACCCCTTTAGCAAAGCGGGGGAACGCCATGACCAATACGCAGCTCAAACCCAATGAGGCCCTGATCGTCCGGCTGGTGGTCGGACTGGTCTTCGGGCTCGGCATTGCGTGGCTGATCAAATCGTTCGATGCGCTCGAAGGCAAACATATCCCGGTGTGGGCGCAGGCCCTCACCAGCACGCTGATCCTGGGCGCCTTCATCCTGTGGGCCGGCGCCAGCGCGATGAAGCGGCTCAGCCTGGCCATATGGGGCGTCGTGGCGTTAGGCCTGATCGCGCTCATCGCCTGGAACCGCGCGGCGCACGGGCTGGACGACACCTACAATCCGTTCTTCGTCAACCTGTCCTTCCTGATCTACCCCTTTCTGTTCATCAGCCACGAACTGATTTCCAGCGCCGATCAGTCAGGCAAACCCATCGCCCCCTATAGCCTTTATTTCGACGAGGCCTGGAAGCGCGGCGTGCAACTGGCCCTGAGCGGCCTCTTCACCGTTCTGTTCTGGGCGATCCTGTGGCTGGGCGCGACCTTGCTGGGCTTCATCGGTTTCAGCTGGTTCAAGGACCTGCTGAGCAACGACTATTTTTCCTGGCCGGTCACGGGCCTGGCGATTGCGGCATCGGTCAATCTCGGCGACGTCCAGACCAGGCTGATGCATAACTTCCGCGCCCTGGTGCTGGGTGTGTTGTCTTGGCTGTTGCCTGTCATCACGGTGATTGGCGTGCTGTTCGCCGTATCGCTGTGTTTCAGCGGACTGGAGCCGTTGTGGAAAACCAAGGCCGCGACGGCCTCCTTGCTGGCCAGCTGTGTGGCGCTGGTCCTGCTGGTCAATGCCGCCTATCAGCAAGGCAATGCGGACCGTCCGGTGCATATCATCCTGCGCTGGTCGGCCCGGATCGCCTGCGGGCTGCTGCTGATCTTTGCCGGGCTGGCCACCTGGTCGCTCTACCTGCGCATCGCCCAGTACGGCCTGACGCCAGAACGCGTCATGGCATTAGTGGGCGTGGTGATCGCAGTCCTTTACGGTGCGGGCTATGCCATCGCAGCCGTTGCTCCCAAGGGGCGCTGGCTGAGCCTGCTGGAGCCGGTCAATGTGACGCTGGCCTTCGTCATGGCCCTGATTTCCTTAAGCGTCCTGACGCCGATCGCCGATCCGTATCGCCTGAGCGCGCAATCGCAAGGCCAGCGCGTCGCCAGCGGCAAGGTGGCGGTGGACAGGTTCGACTGGCGCGTGCTCCGTTTCGAGACCGGCACCTATGGTGTGGCTGAGCTCCAGCACCTCAGCAAGAGCAGCAGGAATACCGCCATCCGCGTGGCAGCGGGCAAGGCACTGGCACTGGAGACGACCGACCGCTACTCGCGCCCCGATGAAAATGTGCTGGAGATGCGGACGCCCAATCCGAAACAGTTTGTCGTTGCCCTCCCCAAGAACGGAACGATGCCCGCCGATTTCCTGGCGCAATCCTTCGCAGCGAACGAAGACCTGCCCGATTGCGCCGTCAGCGGTATCGCCTGCGAGGCCGCACTGGTCGATCTCAACCGCGATGGTGTCAACGAACTGGTACTTCTCGACGACCGGCAGCTGACAATTTTCATCAAGCAGAGCAAATGGCGGCTGTTGACGCGGAATTACGTATCGACGGACGAGCGCGCCGCCTTCAAAAACGGCGAGATTTCGGTCACGCCGCGGGACTTTGACAATTTGACCGTCGGCAAGAGCAAACACCTGCTGCGCGTCTATGATCAGAACAGCCCAAGGTCCGATACCGACCTTGTCAGTAACTAGCCTTCTGCATAAACGGTAAACCAGCGAATAATTCGACCGACTTGACGCGGGCAGCAACGCTGTGGATCGGCATGGAGATGATCAGTTCATCGGCCTGAGTCTGGTCGAGGAAGCTGCCCAGGCGCTTCTCGATCGTTGCCGGTGAGCCGACCATGGCATAGCGCAGCATGTGGTCGATCATCGCCTGCTCGTCCGGCGTCAGGTTGGCGACGGCATCGTAATCAGGCTTCGGGAACGGCTTTCTGACATTGCGGCGCAGATTGGCGAAAGACTGCTGCATCGACGTGTAGAGATAGTCCGCCTCGGCGTCGCTGTCCGCCGCCACGCCCATGACACCAACCATGGTGTGCGGCTTGGCAAGCGTGGCCGACGGGCGGAAATGCTGGCGATAGAGTTGCAGCGCGTCAAACAGCAGTTCCGGCGCGAAGTGCGAGGCGAACGCATAGGGAAGCCCCAGTTGTGCCGCCAGTTGCGCGCTGTAGAGCGAAGAGCCAAGCAGCCAGATCGGCACATGCGCATTCATGCCGGGCACGGCCAGGATGCGCTGGCTTTCATCCGGCGCGCCAAGAAGACGCTGCAACTCGATGATATCGTTCGGGAAGGTTTCGACACCCGATTCCTGATGGCGGCGCAGGGCGAGCGCTGTCGCCATGTCGGTGCCCGGCGCACGGCCCAGCCCCAGATCAACGCGGCCGGGATAGAGCGCTTCCAGCGTGCCGAACTGTTCGGCGATGACCAGCGGCGAATGGTTGGGCAACATGATGCCGCCGGAACCGATGCGGATTTTCGATGTCGCGGCGCCGACATGGCTGATCACCAGCGACGTCGCCGCCGAGGCAATACCGGGCATACCGTGGTGTTCCGCCAGCCAGTAGCGACTGTAGCCCTGCGCTTCCGCCGTCTGTGCCATGCGTTGCGACGCCGCCAGAGCGTCGGAAATGGAGCTGCCGTCGGCAACCTGCGACAGATCGAGAATGGAAAACGGTATCATGCGGCGCTCCTTGTGCTGGAGCTTATGTAGGCGCTTCGGTTACGATTGAAAGACCGAACCGGCGCTTATCGTATCAAATATAATGTGTGAAAATCTCTATTTCTTGCAGCCCGCCATCCCGTGCAAAACGCAAATCCAACCAGACGCCGGGCTCACCACGAATTACCGCTGCAGAGCAAAAAGTAACATCGGCGTCAATGTTTGGATTCGTCGCGTGCGTCTCACAGTCGAAGGTCAGGCCCGTCTTCTCCGAAATGCGTGTTAAGATCGCCTGCCTATCGACGCTGGCATCGATATTAAACGGCAAAGGCTTGTCAGACGTACCGACTACAATCGTTTTGATCACCACCCTGCCCTCCCAGGTAGTGTATTTAACGGCCATGTCGTCTGTAAAGGTGCAGCCGCCGTCAGGATCGCAGGCCCAGCCGGTAACGCCTGCCGGCTCCTTCCTTATTTCGGCACCATAATCAATGCGGCCGAAATCCCATTTTTCCCGCGCATAAGACGGACTGGCCACAACCAGCAGTGCCAAGACGAGCGAAAATATCTTCATGACCTGTCTCCTCTGAAGTCAGATAAGGTCCAATCACAACCGCAGTCAAAGAAAAAGCCCTCCGGCACTTACCGGAGGGCTTCGATTTCCTTAAGGGCTTGCCCTTAGTCCACAGCTTCGGCCTTGGAACCCGCCTTGTCGGCGCCGCCCTTTTGCGACGGCGTGATGTCGAAGGCGATCTTGCCGTCGGCCAGCTTGACCAGGATATGGCCACCCTTGACCAGCTTGCCGAAGAGGATTTCGTCGGCCAGCGGCTTCTTGATGTTTTCCTGGATGACGCGGGCCAGCGGACGGGCGCCATACAGTTCGTCATAGCCGTTTTCGCTGAGCCAGGCGGCCGCTTCGTCGGTCAGTTCGATCGAGATGTGGCGGTCGGCCAGCTGCATTTCCAGCTGCATGATGAACTTCTGGACAACCTGCGAAATCACTTCCGGCTTCAGTTGCTTGAAGGTGACGATAGCATCCAGACGGTTGCGGAATTCCGGCGTGAACAGACGCTTGATGGCCTGCTCGTCTTCACCGGTGACCTTTTCACGGCCAAAGCCGATCGAGTTCTTCTGGTTGTCCGAAGCGCCGGCGTTCGTGGTCATGATCAGGATCACGTTGCGGAAGTCGACCTTCTTGCCTACCGCATCCGTCAGCACGCCATGGTCCATGACCTGGAGCAGGATGTTGTAGATGTCCGAATGCGCCTTCTCGATTTCGTCCAGCAGGACGATCGAGTGCGGTTGCTGGTCGACGGCGTCGGTCAGCAGGCCGCCCTGATCGTGACCGACATAGCCCGGAGGGGCGCCGATCAGACGCGAGACGGTGTGGCGCTCCATATATTCCGACATGTCGAAACGCAGGAGCTCCACGCCCATGGTGGCGGCCAGTTGCTTGGCGACTTCGGTCTTGCCGACGCCGGTCGGACCGGAGAACAGGTAGCAGCCGATCGGCTTTGACGGATCGCGCAGACCGGCACGGGCCATCTTGACGGCCGTGGACAGTTGCTCGATCGCCTCGTCCTGACCAAAGACGGTCCGGTTGAGATCGTCACTCAGGTCACGCAGGGCCGTCGCATCATCACGCGATACCGATTTCGAAGGGATACGGGCGATCTTGGAGACCACATATTCGATTTCCTTCGGACCAATCACCTTGCGGCGCTTGTTTTCCGGCATGACCATCTGCAAGGCGCCGGCTTCGTCGATCACGTCGATCGCCTTGTCGGGCAGCTTGCGGTCGGTAATGTAACGGGCCGACAGTTCCACCGCCGTCTTGATGGCGGCGTCGGTGTATTTCAGATGGTGGAAGGTCTCATAGTACGGCTTGAGGCCTTTCAGAATCTTGATGGTGTCATCCAGCGTCGGCTCGTTGACGTCGATCTTCTGGAAGCGACGGACAAGCGCCCGGTCCTTCTCGAAGTGCTGACGATATTCCTTGTAGGTGGTCGAGCCCATGCAGCGCAGGGTCCCGGCCGCAAGCGCCG
>JADMIO011057203.1_pt1 | contig 12587 bp, 9 predicted proteins | sample 8958161 | NCBI WGS metagenome assembly JADMIO01 (sample SAMN16585339, study PRJNA669376) | soil metagenome | isolation source: Crop rotation soil | place: USA: Cullars Rotation, Alabama | collected 2011 | reverse complement strand
GGCGAGGGTGCTCTCGCGCTGGTCGCCGTCGAACGGGCCCTGCGGGCCGAGCCGGGCTGCACCATGGCCCGGCTGCTGCTGGGCGGCATCGACGGGATGGTGCCGCCGGCGGCGCTGCGGGAGATCAGCCGGGCGGTCCGCGTCGACCTGGCCCGCGGCTCGTGACCGGGTCACTCCCTTGCGGGAACAAATGTTGAGATCGCAAGCATTGAGGCTGGTGTCCCGCCCACCGCGCACACACCCGCCAGGAGCCTCCCCGTGACCTCAGCCCGGACGCACCACCCCCAGCTGTTCCGCCTCGACGCCAGCCTGGGGGGCGACACCTCGGTGTCCCGCTCGCTGGCGGACACCTTCGAGAAGGTCTGGTCGCTCGAGCACCCCGACGGCACCGTGCTGCGCCGTGACCTGGGCGCGGAGCCGGTCCCGTTCATCGACCTGACCGCTGTCGGTTCGCGGTTCGTCCCGGCGGCGGACCGCACCCCGGAGCAGCAGGCAGCGGTGCAGCTCGCCGGCACGCTGACCGACGAGCTGCTCTCGTCGGACGCCTACCTGTTCGCCGTCCCGCTCTACAACTGGACGCACCCGGCCAGCGTGCAGGCCTGGGTCGACCGCATCCTCACCGCAGCCCCGCTGCGCGCCGGCGAGGGCGAGCCGATCGCCGGCCGCCCGGCCGTCGTGGTCCACAGCCGCGGTGGCGGCTACGGCCCCGGCACGCCGCGCGAGGGCTGGGACCACGCCGAGCCCTACCTGCGCCGGATCCTCGAGGACGTCTGGAAGCTCGACGTCACGGTGGTCACGGCCGAGCTGACGCTCGCCGCGACCGTCCCGGCGATGGCCGCGCTCAAGGACCTCGGCGCGGCCTCCCTCCGGGCCGCTCACGCCGCGGCCGAGGACCACGCGCGACGGGTCGCCGAGCTGGTCGCCGCCGGCCGGCCCGCCGTCGACCTCAGCGCCGTGCGCGAGGCCGTCTGACCGTCGGCACGCCGCGGCGTCCCCGCTAGGGTCCGCGGCGTGCGGTGGCTGCGGCGGGTGCTGCTCGGGGTGCTCGTCCTGGTCCTGGTGGTCGCCGTGGCCGCCGGCGCCTTCGTCACCTGGACGGTTCGCCGGTCGTTCCCGCAGCGCGACGGCACCGCCGCCTTGGCGGGTCTGCACGCGGACGTCACGGTCTACCGCGACGACCACGGCGTGCCGCAGCTGTGGGCGGACGACGCCGACGACCTCTTCCGGGCGCAGGGCTACGTCCACGCCCAGGACCGGTTCTGGGAGATGGACTTCCGACGGCACGTGACCGCCGGCCGGCTGTCCGAGCTCTTCGGGCCGGACCAGCTCGACACCGACGAGTTCGTCCGCACCCTCGGCTGGCGCCGGGTCGCCGAGCAGGAGCTCGCGCTGCTGGACCCCGACACCGTCCGGTACCTGCAGGACTACGCCGACGGCGTGAACGCCTGGCTGAAAGGCCGCTCCGGGTCGCAGCTCAGCCTCGAGCACGGCATCCTCGCGCTCACCAACCGGTCGTACCACGTGGAGCCGTGGACGCCTGCCGACTCGGTGGCGTGGCTCAAGGCGATGGCCTGGGATCTGCGCAGCAACCTCGACGAGGAGTACGACCGGGCCCGGGACGCGCACCGGCTCGGGCGCGACGTCGTCGAGTCGCTCTGGCCGGCCTACCCCTACGACCGGCACCCGACGATCCTGCCGACCACCCAGCTGCCGGTGGCACCGCCGGCGTCCGCCGCGCGCGTCGTGCCGACGGTGCCGCAGCTGGCGGCCCTGCGTGCGGTGCACCGGGTCGTCGACGGGGTGCCGGACCTGCTCGGCGCGCACGGCAGCGGCCTCGGCTCCAACTCGTGGGTGGTGGGCGGTCAGTTCACGAGGAGCGGGCTGCCGCTGCTCGCCAACGACCCGCACCTCGGCCCCACCCTCCCGTCGGTGTGGACCCAGATGGGCCTGCACTGCAGGACCGTCGGGACCGACTGCCCGTTCGACGTCGCCGGCTTCACCTTCTCCGGCGTGCCCGGTGTCGTCATCGGCCACAACCAGGACATCGCCTGGGGCTTCACGAACCTGGCTCCGGACGTGGCCGACCTCTACCTCGAGAAGGTCGACGGCGACCGCTACGAGTACGCGGGCCAGCAGCTGCCGCTCGCCGTGCGGACCGAGACGATCCGCGTGGCGGGGCAGGATCCGCGCACCGTCCGGATCCGGTCGACGCGGCACGGACCGCTGCTCTCGGACGTGAGCAAGGGCTACCGGCGGCTCGGCCGGAAGTACGCCGTCGCGCTGCAGTGGACCGCGCTGACGCCGGGTCGCACGATGGATGCGCTGTTCGCGCTCGACCGGGCCACCGGCTGGCAGGACATGCGCGCCGCCGCGGAGCTCTTCGAGGTGCCGGCGCAGAACATCGTCTACGCCGACACCGCCGGGCACATCGGCTACCAGTCGCCCGGCCGGATCCCGGTGCGGTCCTCCGGTGACGGGCGGTGGCCGGCCCAGGGCTGGACCGGGCAGCAGGAGTGGCGCGGCTACGTGCCCTTCGACCAGCTGCCCTCGTCGTCGGACCCGGTCGCGGGGTTCGTGGTGACGGCCAACAACCCCGTGGTGCCGCAGGGCTACCCGGTGTTCCTCACCAGCGACTGGGACTACGGCTACCGGGCCGCGCGGATCACCCGGCTGGTGTCCGCGCTGACCGCGCGTGGCGCCGTCACGGCCGCCGACCTGGCCCGGGTGCAGGCCGACACGCACAACAACCTCGCGCCGGACCTGCTGCCCGCCCTCGCCGGCGTCGACCCCCCGGCGCGGGCTGCCGGCGCCGCGGCGCTGCTGCGCGGCTGGGACGGCTCGCAGGGCCCGGACTCGGCGCCGGCGGCGTACTTCAACGCGGTGTGGAAGCAGCTGCTGCGCATCGCCTTCCAGGACCAGCTGCACAAGGCGCAGCGGCCCGACGGCAGCGGCCGCTGGATGACGGTCGTCACGACGCTGCTCGACGACCCGACGTCGACGTGGTGGGACGACGTGCGGACCGCGCGGAAGGTAGAGACGCGCGACGACGTGCTGCGTGCGGCGATGGGTGCGGCGTACGACGACCTCGCCGACCGCCTCGGTGGCGACCCGGACGGCTGGCGCTGGGGGGAGCTGCACGCGCTGCCGATGGAGAGCCCGACGTTCGGCCAGTCGGGCATCGCGCCGGTCGAGTGGCTGGTCAACCGCGGGAAGGTCGAGGTCGGCGGCGGCGAGTCCACCGTCGACGCCACCGGGTGGACCGCGACCGACGGCTACGGCACGGACTGGATCCCGTCCATGCGCATGGTCGTCGACCTGTCCGACCTGGACGCCTCCCGGTGGGTGCTCCATGCCGGTGCGAGCGGGCACCCGTTCCACGAGGACTACACCGACCAGACCGAGCTGTGGCGGGACAACACCCGGGTCCCGTGGCTGTTCAGCCGGCCCTCCGTCCGCCGCGCGGCCGAGCACACCCTGGTGCTGACGCCCGTGCAGCCGTAGCTGACCGGCGAGTCAGCAGACGGGCGGAGCCGCTGTCCTAGGCTCGCGGACATGACGGAGAACGCCCTGCCGCAGCGGGCCCGCGTCGTCGTGATCGGCGGCGGGGTGATCGGCTCCTCGGTCGCCTACCACCTGGCCCACCTGGGCGAGGACGTCCTGCTGCTGGAGCGGGACCGGCTCACCAGCGGCACCACGTGGCACGCAGCAGGGCTGATGGTGACGTTCGGTTCGACCTCGGAGACCTCGACCGAGATGCGGAAGTACACCCGGGACCTGTACTCGCGGCTCGAGGCGGAGACCGGGCTGGCGACGGGCTTCACGCCGGTCGGGTTCATCGAGCTGGCCACCGACGACGACCGGTTGGAGGAGTACCGCCGGGTGTCGGCGTTCAACCGCTGGTGCGGTGTCGACGTGCAGGAGATCTCGCCGCGCGAGGTGCTCGACCTGTTCCCGCTGGCGAAGGTCGACGACGTGCGCGCCGGCTTCTACGTCGCCGGCGACGGCCGGGCCAACCCGGTCGACGTGACGATGTCGCTCGCACGCGGCGCGAGGCTGGCCGGGGCCGGCGTGCGCGAGGGCGTGCGCGTGCTCGACGTGCTGACCGACCGCGGTGCCGTGACCGGTGTCCGGACCTCGGCCGGCGACGTGGAGTGCGAGGTCGTCGTCAACTGCGCCGGCATGTGGGCCCGCCAGCTCGCGGCCCGCAGCGGCGTCACGGTCGCGCTGCAGTCCGCGGAGCACTACTACCTGATCACCGAACCGTTCGAGGGCGTGTCCGGCGACTGGCCGGTGCTCGAGGATCCGGCCAGCCACGGCTACTACCGCGAGGAGGGAGGCGGCCTGCTGGTCGGACTCTTCGAGCCGGTGTGCGCGCCGTGGAAGGTCGACGGGGTGCCCGACGACTTCTCCTTCGGCCAGCTCCCGCCGGACTGGGACCGGATGGGGCCTTACCTCGAGACCGCGATGAGCCGGGTGCCGGTGACGGCCGACGTCGGCATCAAGACCTTCTTCTGCGGACCGGAGAGCTTCACGCCGGACCTTCAGCCGGTGGTCGGCGAGGCGCCCGAGGTGCGCAACTACTTCGTCGCGGCCGGCCTCAACTCCATCGGCATCCTCACCGGCGGCGGCCTGGGCCGTGCGATGGCGCACTGGATCGTCGACGGGCGTCCCGACATCGACGTCACCGGCATCAACATCGACCGGCTGCACGCGTACCAGACGAACCCGGAGTACCGCGCGACCCGCACCGTCGAGTCGCTCGGCATGGTCTACCAGTGCCACTACCCGAACCGCTCCATGCAGACGGCGCGTGGCGCCAAGGTCTCGCCGCTGCACGAGCGGCTGGTGGCGCGCGGGGCGTACTTCCGGGACGTGTCCGGCTGGGAGGGCGCCGACTGGTACGACCCGACGGGCGGTACGCCGGAACCTGGCCCCCTGACGTGGGGGCGGCCACGGTGGTTCGACTGGTGGGCCGAGGAGCACCGCGCCGCGCGTGAGGACGTCATCGCGATGGACATGGCGTTCATGGCGAAGTTCCTCGTCCAGGGCCGCGACGCCGGGGCACTGCTGCAGAGCCTGTCCGCCAACGACGTCGACGGCGACCCCGGCGTGATCACCTACACGCAGTGGCTCAACGACGGCGGCCGGCTCGAGGCCGACCTCACGGTCACCAAGCTCGACGACGAGCGGTTCTGGGTCGTGGCCTCCGACACGGCGCACCGGCACGTCGAGGCCTGGATGCGAAGGCACACCGGCGACCGGCACGCCGTGGTCACCGACGTGACGTCCGGCTACGCGCAGCTCAACGTGCAGGGCCCGCGGTCGCGCGAGCTGCTTCAGTCGCTGACGTCCGTCGACCTGTCGAACGACGCGTTCCCGTTCCGCGCCGCGCGGCGCGTCGACATCGGCTTCGCCCGCGCCCTGTGCGTCCGGATCACCTACCTCGGCGAGCTCGGCTACGAGCTCTACGTCCCGGCCGAGCAGGCGCTGCACCTGTACGACCGGGTCGTGGCCGCAGGGCCCGAGTTCGGTCTCCGGCACGCCGGGCTCAAGGCGCTCGCGAGCCTGCGGATGGAGAAGGGCTACCGCGACTACGGCCACGACATCGACAACACCGACTCGGTGCTCGAGGCCGGGCTCGGCTTCGCCGTGTCGTACGACCACGACTTCGTCGGCCGGGCCGCGGTCGAGGCGAAGAGGTCCGGCGGGCCGCTGGACAGGCGGCTGGTCCAGGTGCTGCTCTCGGACCCGCAGCCGATGCTGCACCACTCCGAGCCGGTGCTGCGCGACGGCGTCGCCGTGGGCTACGTGCGTGCCGCCTCGTACGGTCACACGCTCGGGGGAGCGGTGGGGCTCGCCATGGTGCAGGCGCCCGAGACGGTCGACAAGGCGTGGCTCGAGGGAGCCGACTGGCAGGTGGAGGTCGCCGAGAGGGTCGTCCCGGCGACCGTCTCGCTGCGGCCGCTGTACGACCCGACGAACCTCAAGATCAAGGCCTGACGGCGCGGCGGCGGCGGGGGACGAGCAGACCGGGCCCGGTCCTCACCCGTGGTGGAGGAGGCGTCGTCCGGACCCGGCTCGTAGCGTCGTCGAGGTCGGGGCGAGTCCCTCGGCCCGTCAGGCCGCAGCCCGTGCGGCCGACGGCCAGGTCCGGGAGGATCGGATGGCGGCACCGGGGGCGCAGACGACCCAGCCGGGCAGGATGGTCGGTCCGACGAGCGAGTTCAGCCTCTTCTTCCACGTGAAGCCCGGTGAGGGCGCGGCCCTCCGGCAGGCGCTGGAGGACCTGCAGCAGACGCCGGGCTACCGGCCCGGCGACTACGACATGGCCATCACGTCGATCCATGAGGCCCGGTTCGTGCTGTTCGACGACGACACACGCCTCGCCTTCGTGACCAGCTTCGACGGTCCGTGGGACGCCTACATGGAGGACTTCTTCACCTCCGGGCCGACGCTCGCGCTGTTCGACGTCATCTTCCGGCACTCGGCGGGCTACGACGGCCTGCCGGACCTGGCGGCCGTGAAGGCGTTCGTGCTCGGTGCGGAGGAGACGGCGGCGGCGTACGCGCGGAACTACGGCGGCACGGTGAAGGAGATCCGCAAGGCGCAGCGCGTGAACCAGGCCTTCCAGCAGGTGCTCGACCACCCGGACGCAGCGGCGGCGCTGCAGCACCCGGCACTGCAGCCCTTGCTGGATGAGGCCGCCGACTAGCCGGCCGGACGGCCGGACCGGACGACGATGTCGGATCACATCTCCGGCCCGCGAGCGCTGGCCGACCCGATCGCGGACATCACCGACGTCTACGCGTTCCCCAGCCCGGAGCGGCCGGGTCATGTCGTGCTCGTGCTGAACACGCTCCCGTTCGCACCGGCCGGCGCACGGTTCTCGGCCGGCCTGGTCTACCGCTTCCGGCTCCGGCGCCTGGCAGCCGCCGCCGACGAGCCGGGGTCGTTCGTGGCCGGCGAGGAGGAGTACGTGGTCGACTGCCGGTTCTCGCCTGCTGCCGCGCCCCCGGGCGGGCTCCCGGAGCAGCGCGGCACGTGCACGCTGCCGGACGGGACAGCCGTGGAGCTCACCGTCGACGACCCGGCCGGCGGCGCCGGGCCCGGTGCCCGGGTCTTCGCCGGCGTGCGCTGGGACCCGTTCATCATGGACGCGCCGGCGGCTCTCAGGACGATCGCGACCGGCGAGCTGTCCTTCGTGGACCCGAGCTCGATCTTCCTGGACGGCAAGAACGTCCTCAGCCTCGTGGTCGAGCTCGACGCCTCGGTGCTCCCAGGTGCGGAGCTCGTCGGTGTCGTCGCCGAGACCCTCACGGGCGGGCTCTTCGCGGTCCGCATCGAGCGCGTCGGGCGACCCGAGGTGAAGAACATGATGCTGGCGCCCAAGCAGTTCGACCAGGTGAACCGTGACCTCGAGATCCGTGACCTCTACAACATGGAGGACGCGTTCGACCTGCAGGACACCTACCGGGGCGCCTACCGGGCGCGGCTGGACGCCAACCTCGCCTTCTGGGACGGCCTGGACGGGACGGTCGACTGGCCGGCCGCCGGGAGCGGCAGCGGACATCCGCTCACCGACCTGCTGCTGGACGACTTCCTCGTCCTCGACGTCACCAAGCCCTACCAGGAGAGCGGTTCGTTCCTCGAGATCGAGCTCGCTGCCCGTCGCGGTCACGCGCACCGGACCTGTGGCGGCCGGGCCCTCAACGACGACGTGATGGACACCATCTTCACCCTGCTGGTCAACGCGGGGAACGGGCCGGTGATCCGCGACGGGGTCGACAGCTCCTCGCGACCGGGCTCGCGGGAGTTCCCCTACCTGTCCGCGCCCAACCCGGAGCCGCCCGTCGCTCCCGGGCACCACTGATGCCGGGGCGGGCGAGGAGCGGCGGGACGTGGTGACCCTCCCGGACGCAACCGGTCTCGAGCTCGGCGACATCCAGAGCGGCGCGCTGCACGAGCGTCCCTCGCCGTACGTCGGCAGCTACCTCCTGCTGCGGCTCGACGACCGCTCCGACGGGCGCGAGCTCGTCCGCCGGCTGCACGCCCTCGTGGCCGCCGGCCCGGCGTCTGCCGGCCCGGTGGCGGGCACGTCCCTGACCGTCGCCTTCACGTACCACGGGTTGAAGGCTCTCGGCGTGCCGCAGCAGTCGTTGGACAGCTTCGCCCCGGAGTTCCAGGCCGGGATGGCGGCCCGCGCGGCCGAGCTCGGAGACGTCGGGGAGAGCAGCCCGGAGCGGTGGGAGGCGCCGCTCGGGAGCTCCGACGTCCACGTGGCGGTGGCGCTGCTCTCCCCGGACCAGGCCCGACACGACGCGGTGGTGGAACGGGCGCAGCGGGCTCGCCACGAGCTGCCCGGCGTCGAGCTGGTCTGGCGCCAGGACTGCTACCAGCTGCCGACCGGCCGCACGTCGTTCGGCTTCAAGGACGGCATCGGTCAGCCCGCGGTCGAGGGCAGTGGGCGTCCTCCGTCCGACCCTGGCGACCGGCCGCTGAAGGCCGGCGAGATCATCCTCGGCTACCCGGACGAGACCGGCGGGCTGCCGCCGATGCCCACGCCGGACGTGCTCGGCAGGAACGGGACGTACGTGGTGTTCCGCAAGCTGCACACCAAGGTGGCGGCCTACCGGCAGTACCTGCGTGCCAAGGCGGCCGACCGTGCCGCGGCGGACCTGCTCGGCGCCAAGATGGTCGGCCGGTGGCCGAGCGGTGCACCGCTGGCACTTGCACCGGACCGCGACGACCCGGGGCTCGGCGACGACCCGCGGCGGAACAACGCCTTCGGCTACGGCGACGACCCACGCGGCTTCAAGTGCCCCGCCGGAGCTCACGCCCGACGGGCGAACCCGCGGGACGCCTTCGACGAGGACGGCAGCGTGGACGTCCGGCTGCACCGGATGATCCGACGCGGCACGAGCTACGGACCGATGCTCCCCGAGGGCGTCCTGGAGGACGACGGCGTCGACCGGGGCATCGTCTTCGTCTTCGCCGGCGCGCACCTGCGGCGCCAGTTCGAGTTCGTCAAGACCCAGTGGCTCAACGACGGCATCTTCATCGGTGCGCCGCCGGAGCACGACCCGCTGGTCGGGCGGAACGACGGCTCCGGCCGGTTCACCATCCCCGGGAGACCGATCCGTCGCCGGCTGCAGGACCTGCCTCCGTTCGTCGTGACGCGGGGCGGCGAGTACTGCTTCGCCCCCGGGTTGCGTGCCATGCGCTGGCTGGCGGAGCTCGAGTCATGACTGGGCCAGGACCGGACGAGAGGACTGCCGTGACGACCGACGCCGCACGCACCCACCGGTGGGACGCACTCGACTTCGCGCCGCCACGAGCCGATCTCGACGAGCCCGAGTCACCGGTCCTGGTCGACTACCTGGCGGAGGGGCGGATCGCCGTGGTCACCCTCAACCGGCCGCACGCGGACAACGCGATCACGACCGAGATGGGTGCCCGGCTGACCGAGGCCGTCGAGACGATCGCTGTGCGCCCGGCCGTGCGGGTCGTGATCCTGACCGGCGCCGGGGACCGTGCGTTCTCGGTCGGCAGCGACCTCCGTCAGCGCAGGTCCATGACGAAGGAGGACTGGCTCCGGCAGCGTCAGGACTTCGACCGGACGCTCTACACGGTCCGCCAGCTGCGCAAGCCGATCTTCGCGGCCGTCAACGGGATCGCCTACGGGGGCGGTTCGGAGCTCGCGCAGAGCACGGACTTCATCATCGCCGCGGACAGCGCCACGTTCGGCCAGCCGGAGGCGATGCTGGGACTCGCGGCGGGGGGCGGGTCGCCGGCGCTGCTCCCGCGCTTGCTGCCTCCCGGCAAGGCACTGCAGATGCTCATGACGGGCGACCCGATCACCGCCCAGGAGGCACACCGGCTCGGGATGGTGAACGAGCTCCATCCCCTGCCGGAGCTGCGGGAGGCCGCGCTGCGGATAGCCGGCACGATCGCGAGCAACTCGCCGACCGCGGTCCAGGCGGTGAAGCGGGCCGTCCAGCTCGGGCAGGGGCAGCCGACCGAGCAAGCCGTCGCGATCATGATGGACGCGCACTGGCGCTCCGCGGTCCACACCGACCGCGTCGAGGGCATCGGCGCATTCAACGAGGGTCGCGATCCGACCTTCCTCGACCCCGACTTCTAGCTGCCGGGCACGGCGACCGCGTGACCCTCCGTCGACAAGGAGACCGAGAGATGACTGTGACCAGTGACCTTGCCGCGGCTCGGGCAGCGCTGCAGATGATCAACCCGGCTCCGTACAACGCGGAGGCACCACCGCGCGCCCTCCTGGGGGATATCACGCCGAACGAGCTGCACTACGTCCGCAGCAACTTCGCGCCCCCGGGTCATGACGGCACCCTGGCGATCGGCGGTGCCGTGGCGCGCCCCACCACCCTGACGCTCGACCAGCTCCGCGACCTGCCGGCCCACGACCTCGCCGTGACGCTCGAGTGCGCCGGCAACGGCCGGCTGGCCATGCGGCCGTTGCCCACGGGGGAGCCCTGGGGTGACTACGCGGTCTCCACGGCGCGCTGGACGGGCGTGCTGCTGCACGAGGTGCTGCAGGAGGTGCAGCCGGCCGTGGACGGCGTCGACGTCGCGTTCACCGGCGCCGACCACGGCCCCTACCACCTGCAGCCGATCCTTCCCGAGACGGACCGCGAGGACCTGACGTTCGTGCGCGCACTGCCGCTCGCCCAGGCAGCCGACCCGGCTGCCGACGTCCTCATCGCCTACGCCATGAACGGCGAGCCTCTGGCCCCGGACCACGGGGCACCCTTCCGGCTGGTCGTCCCGCACTGGTACGCCGTCGCGTCCGTCAAGTGGCTGACGCGCATCGACGTCCTCACCGCGCCCTACACCGGAGAGTTCCAGACCGGGCACTACATCTACGAGTGGCCGGACCGGGCGCACGAGCCCGTGACGCTCATGCGGGTGCGGGCGCGGATCACCGCACCGGAGCCGGCGTCGGTCATCGCGCCCGGTCCGTGCGTCGTCCGGGGCAAGGCCTGGTCGGGCACGGGGCCCGTCACCCAGGTGGACGTGAGCCTGACCGGCGAAGGCCCCTGGCTGCCGGCGACGGTGGAGCCTGCCACCAGCCCGTACGCGTGGCAGGACTGGACGTTCAGCTGGGACGCCCGCGACGTGGGACGCCACACGCTGCGTGCCCGGGCGACCGATGCTGCCGGCAACGTCCAGCCCGAGGTCCCGCCCTGGAACCGCCTCGGGTACGGCAACAACTCCGTCGAGGTCGTCTACGTCGACGTCGGGTAGCGCGCCCAGGGGGTCCGGCGTCGAGGGGCTCTAGTCTGTCCGACTTGTGAGCCGCTTCGTCGACGTCGCCGCGCCGCCCCGGCTCGGCACCGGCTTCCGGTGGCTGATGGCCTCCTCGTGGGTGTCCAACCTCGGGGACGGCATCGCGCTCAGTGCTGGCCCCCTGCTGGTCGCGTCCCTCACCGGCGACGCGTTCCTCGTGGCGTTGGCGGCGACGCTTCAGTGGCTGCCCCCGCTGCTGTTCGGGCTGGTCGCGGGGGCCCTGACCGACCGGCTGGACCGCCGGCTGATCGTGGTCAGCGTCGACCTGGCGCGGGCCGCCGTCGTTGCCGTGCTGACGCTGGCCGTGGCGACCGAGCACGTGTCCATCGCGGGGGTGCTCGTGACGCTGTTCGTGCTGAGCACCGCCGAGGTCTTCGCGGACAACAGCTCGCAGACCCTGCTGCCGATGCTCGTCGCCCGCGACGACCTCGCGGTGGCGAACGCCCGGCTGCAGACCGGCTTCATCACGCTGAACCAGCTGGCCGGGCCTCCGCTGGGCGCTGCCCTCTTCGCGGCCGGCGCCGCCTGGCCGTTCGGCGCGCAGGCCGTCGTCGTCGGGCTGGGGGCCGTGCTCATGTCGCGCGTGGTCCTGTCGCGGGCTGCTGCCGCCGGACCTCGCAGCACCCGGATGCGGCAGGACATCGCGGAGGGATTCCGCTGGGTCCTGCACCACGCCGCCGTCCGGACGCTCGTGCTCACCATCTTCACGTTCAACATCACCTTCGGGGCCGCCTGGTCGGTGCTCGTGCTCTACGCGACCCGGCACCTGGGTCTGGGTGCGGTCGGCTTCGGCCTGGTGACCACGGTCAGCGCACTCGGCGGGCTGGCCGGGACGGTGTCCTACGGCTGGATCACGCAGCGGGTGAGCCTCGGGAACATCATGCGAGCGGGTCTGGTGATCGAGACCCTCACCCACCTCGTGCTCGCCCTGACCACCAGCCCGGCGGTCGCGCTGCCGGTCTTCTTCGTGTTCGGCGCGCACGCGTTCATCTGGGGGACGACGTCGATCACGGTCCGTCAGCGTGCGGTGCCCACCGCCCTGCAGGGCCGCGTCGGCAGCGTGAACCTGGTGGGCGTGTACGGCGGGCTGGTCATCGGGTCCGCGATCGGGGGTGCCCTCGCCCAGCGCCTTTCCAGCACAGTGGGATCCGAAGCTTGGAATTCACGTGACTTGAAGTCGCGGCCGCACTGACCCTATAGTGAGTCGTATTAATTTAAATCATACCAACATGGTCAAATAAAACGAAAGGCTCAGTCGAAAGACTGGGCCTTTC
>JADMIO010909365.1_pt1 | contig 12590 bp, 9 predicted proteins | sample 8958161 | NCBI WGS metagenome assembly JADMIO01 (sample SAMN16585339, study PRJNA669376) | soil metagenome | isolation source: Crop rotation soil | place: USA: Cullars Rotation, Alabama | collected 2011 | reverse complement strand
TCCAGGCCTCCCGCCTGGCAATGAAACGAGCTTTGGAAGCGCTCTCCCATCAACCGGATTACCTGCTTATTGATGCCGTCCGCGTCGACACCCACATCGCACAACGGCCCCTAATCCACGGCGACGCCCGCTGTCGCTCCATCGCTGCTGCCTCCATCATGGCCAAGGTCTCGCGTGATCGCATCATGGCCGAATACGAAGCGCGCTACCCTGGTTATGGATTTGCCCGTCACAAAGGCTACGCGACGCCGGAACACCGCCGCGCCCTCACGGAACTCGGGCCCACGCCGGAACATCGCATGAGTTTTCAGCCAGTGAGAATCGCCGCCGGATTGGAGCCGGTACAGGCGGCCCTGGACTTTGAAGTAACCGCATTCCTGGCAAACGAGACTAACGACGAGTTTGTAATCGAGGCCGGCACATGTCCATAACACCCGAGCCCATCGCTACCCAAGCGGCCGAGCCCGAGCCCTCCCTCCGGGGAACTTGGCAGGGTAAGGCTGCGTCCTTGCTATTTGCCATCTTCTGCATGGAACTCGGTTTCTTCCTGCTGGTCTTCCCCTGGACCGACGCCTGGTTCACCAACCGTTTCTCCACCTTCGCCGCCGAAACTTATTGGTCCGTCACGGCCGCGTCCTGGTGGCGCCAGATCTGGCCGAACGCTTTTTTCCGCGGCGCCGTCAGTGGATTGGGTGCCGTCAACTTATACATCGCCCTTTCCGAAGTCTTCGCCTTACGCCGCTTTGTCAGACCCGAGGACGAAACGTAGCCTACGGACATGCCCGTGCGTTCAAGGAAACATTTCGAGGGATAATTAGAGAAGCCAAGTGGAACAAACCAACACAACCGCACTCAAGACCCCACCCCTGGTGGTGGCCCCCGCCGAAGAAAAGAAGCCCAAGACCGACCAGCGCGGCACTATCGCCGAGTGGACCGTCACCATCCTTCTTCTCCTCTTCGGTACCACAACCTTGGTGCAGGCCTTCGTGATCCCCACAGGGTCCATGGAAGATACCCTGCTCATCGGCGATCACCTCTTGGTAGACAAGCTCGCCTACGCGCCCCACGGCAAAATCGCCGGCGCGCTGCTTCCCTACACCGAGGTCAAGCGCGGCGACATCATCGTGTTCCGTTACCCGGTCGACATCCGCCAGACCTTCGTGAAGCGTGTCATCGGCGTCCCTGGCGATCACATCCGCGAAGAGCGCAAACAGGTCTTCATCAACGGCAAGCCGCTCAACGAGCCCTACAAGTTTCACAAGACCGAATATTTCGACCCCTTCCGCGACACCTTCCCGAGTGAGCCTAACCTGCCCCTCGACACTCTCGGCCAGGACATGCTGACCCACAACGTCGTGAACGGCGAAGTCGTCGTCCCCCCCGGCCATTACTTCGCCATGGGTGACAACCGCGACCACTCCCTGGACTCGCGCTACTGGGGCTTCGTCCCCCGCGAAAACATCATCGGCAAACCGCTGATCGTGTACTGGTCCTACGACGCCCCCACCGACCAACTCGCCTCCGGCAACATTGGCCTGGACCACATCCTCGACATTGCGTTCAACTTCTTCTCGAAGACCCGCTGGAACCGCACCTTCATGCTCATCCGCGGCTACAATCACCCCAAGATGAACTAGTGGGGCCGGGCTTCTAGACGGCAGCCGCCTTTTGGGCGGCTCGGTCACTTAGTTGCGGCCTACGCTACTCGCGAAATCTCGACGTCCGGCTGCGGCGCCACATCTCGAAATACGACGGCAAGAATAGGGGGCGCCACGATTGTGGTTGCGACCGCCATAAACACGACGACGCCGTAGACTTCCCGGGATACCGCCCCGAGCGCCAGTCCGATCTGGGCGACAACCATCCCCACCTCGCCCCGCGGAATCATGCCGACACCAATCCGTAGCGCATCCTTGCACCCGAGGGGCAATGCGCTCAACCCGCACCCGATCAGTTTCGAGATCACCGCCGCCACCACAATCACGATCGTCAACGCAATCAGGCTTGAGCTCCTAAAGGCGGCCAGACTGACGTTCAGCCCAATGCCGGCAAGGAAGAATGGAACCAACAGTTCCGATGCGCCGCAAGCCAGATCGTGCACTCGATGGCCGACGCGGCCGGCCAATGCCATGCCGGCGAAAAATGCCCCGACAATGGCGGCGACTCCAATGTAGACAGCCAACACGGAGAGCGCGAACAAGAGCACCATTGCCAGCGAAAACTCCGCCTCAGCCACACGCAGGCTCTCCTGGATTTTCGGTACCACCCTGCCCATCGCCTTATTGCCCCAAACGGCAATCACCAATACGAAGCCCACCGCCAGCAAACACGTCGTGGCAATTTCCATCACATCGATCTTGCCGCGCGCCATGCCGCTCACCGCGGCGAGCACCAATAGACCAAGAACATCGTCGATCACCGCCGCCGCCAGAATAATCTGGCTCGAGCGTTCATGCAGCAGCCCCTTGGACGCCAGCACCTGCGCCGTAATGCCTACACTGGTGGCGACCATGGATGCGCCCACGAAAATTGCCTCCACCGGGCGCGATCCCCACGCCGCAAGAATGCTCCATCCCATCAGAAAAGGCACCACCACGCCACAAGCCGCCACCAGCGCCGCCCTCCCGCCGAGGCGAAGCAACTCCTCCGGTCTTACCTCCAACCCCACGCGAAAGAGCAGGAACATGACACCAAGATCGCCCAATATCGCTAGAAAGCCGTCGCGCGTCACCCAATTCAGAACACTCGGTCCTACGATCACGCCGGCCAGAATTTCGCCCACAATTCCCGGTTGTCCGAGCCGCTCGGCCAATTCAGCCATCATTTTCGCGGCCGCGAATACAATCAGTAGCGACAGCGGGATGGCCAACGCTTCTGACGAGGCGGCAAAGAGGGCAAAGGGCAAGGGCAGGTCCATCATCGTCCGCCCGCGACAGTTTGATGATTCAACGTTGGCTGAAGCAAATACTGCACCACGTAGGGATCTGACAGTGACATTCGCCCACCTGATCGGAAGTCAAACCGGCTTTGTCTGAGTTCCTGCAAGATTCGGACCGATGAGGCGAACGGAGACTGGGGTCCGAGCCTTTCAGGTTAACCGAATCCACTCGGAGGAGGCAATATGTTGCCCTCTTCTAGAGCTAGGCCAAACCCGACTCTCCATTCCATCGCTGAGTTCACTGTCCTCCAGGCCCACCGGGTGCATATCCCAAGCCGTGTACCCAATCCGCCCCTGGCTGCATCCAATTATCAGGGAGCTGGCGCGCTTCTATCGGGCCTTTCGAATTGGGCCTTTTGGGTCGGGGAAAGCGTCCACGCTCGTTTCGCTCATTTCCTCCCGTTGGCGCTTTCCCTTCTTTTTCTTGAGCCCGTTCTGGGCCGCGCAGATGGCCTCAGCCCACATCGATTCCGTGTCAACACCCGTGCGCCTGCCTATGTTTCTTCAGCTCCCGCTGAGCCGTCCGGAACTGATCCAGATACTCCCGTAGCCCACTTCCCCGGGGAGCCCTTCCAAGGTCGGCGGTTCCCGCCATTGCGGTCGGGTTCTGCGCATCACTCAATCGATCGCAGCCCGGTACCCTTCCTGAATACAGTAGAAGCTGATCCGCTAGTGCAGTAACTCGATTCCTCAGCGTGATCTTCGTGGCGCAAACCATAGTGTGATCCCGCGTTCCGATCCATCACGACCCGTGCGCGTTGCGCTTCCATCCAGATTGATCGTTGGCTTACGGCTAGGGGTTCTAGACCCGGGGAACACCTGCGCGCGGCTTCCCTTCTCCCGCCATCGGACCACAATTTTCCGCTCAGCGTCCTCAGGCACGGATAATGAACAGGGAAATACATGCCCACCGAACGCGAGAAGATGCTGGCCGGCGACCTCTACAACGCCGATGATCCCGAACTGATCACCGCCCGCGTCCACGCCCGCAGCATCTGCCGCCAGTTGAATACCTCCGACCCAGCCGACATCACGTTACGAAGGTCCCTGTGCACCCAGCTCTTCGGCAAAGGCGGCGACACCGTCCGCATCGAGCCCCCGTTCCACTGCGACTACGGCACTCACATGGAACTTGGCGAAAACGTCTACTTCAACTTCAACTGCATCGTGCTCGACGTGCGCCCCGTCCGCATCGGCGACCACACCCTCTTCGGCCCCGGCGTCCAAATCCTCACCCCGCTGCATCCCCTCAACGCCGAACTGCGCCGCCAGCTGGAATATGGAAAGCTCATCGAGATCGGCTCCGACGTCTGGGTCGGCGGAGGCGCCATCATCCTCCCCGGCGTGCGAATCGGCTCCCGAGCCATCATCGGCGCCGGCAGCGTCGTCACACGTGACATTCCCGCGGACGCACTCGCAGCCGGCAACCCCTGCCGCGTCATCCGCCGCGCCGCCGACACAGACCGCAACCCACAGGTTTAGCTACCCTCAGAAACCTCACCGGCAAACCGAATAGGATCTCCATCGCGCTCGACCTGGACCCGCCATCGCTTCGCCGCCCAATTCACCACGGAATATCGGAAACAATTCGGCCGCCTCCTCAAACAAGTCGCCTTAGCCCACACCTATAACGGTCTTCCCTATCCCGCCTATCCCCCGCAACCTAAGGGAGGAGGCCCATCCGCCCGCAAACCGAATTCATTCGGTTCCACCAATGACAGCCGCCCCCCAGAAATATTCCCCGTCGAATCACCCGCTTAGTCGAGCGGCTATGTACGAACCCGCTTGATGAACGCCACACTAGCCCTAGTAGATGATCTTTGAAATCCAAATTTTGAGGGCGGCCTTCCGCACGAATCCGCGCCTCACCGTTTGATTTCCGGTTATCACCGGACAAAACCGGACTCCGATCCGTTTCTCACCGGTTCCGCAATCCGATTTACGCCCGTTTTTGTTCAGCAAACCGGAGCTCTGTCCGCCCCAATCTGCGCCAGCGCAATCCGATGAACCAGCCGCGGTGGGTGCCAGCCGGTGGAAACTCCCCATCGCCCACCGAACAGCAATGGGTCGCTTCGGCGTCGAATGAGCTTGGTTCTGACCGAAGCGAACCACCTCTCGCTTCCTGTATAAACTGAGGAAGTGGCGAAAGGTAAGGGTCTGTCAATGAAATGGAAGCCAATTGCCGGGCTTTTGATGCCCCTTCTCGCGATGGCGCAGCTGCAGGTCCGCGATCGAACGGTCGGCGGCGAATTGACGGGCTATTACTGGATGGATCTGACGAAAGACGGCCGCATCGATTTCTTGTTCGGATTTCATGCAGGCTACCAAGCAGCGCGGCCGGATGCCAACACGCCCGCTAGTGAAGATTGGGAGCGGAACAATCCGGTTCCGGATGGCACCTACGGCGACTTAGTGCAGGCTCTCAACACGTTCTTTATGGACGCTGATAACAGGCCCATGCCGATCACCGCCGCCATGAAGCTCATCAAGATGAAGCAGGAAGGCAAATCTCAAGCCGAGGTTGATGAAAGGTTGGCACGCTATCGCTCCGTGTTCATTGCTGCTCCCAAAGAAGCGTGCGCTTCCGGGAGGCTGAGCACCGAAGAGTGCCGCGCGCGTGGACTCGCCATCAGCACCAGGCCGACGGGTCCGGCGAAGTAACCCCTATTGAAATGCCGCTTGCAGACGATCGAGTTCGCTAGCACCGGGACACAGTTTTTCGAACGCAATCTCCGTCAGAGCCGCGTCGGGAGTTTGGTTCAGCTCGTGAAGTTCGGGCGTTGACTCATCGAGATAGAGCAAACCCGTCGGCACTATTCCCTGACCCTGCTGCTCCTGCAGATAAGCCATCACTGCGTTTCGATTCGTCGGGTCGTAGCCTGGGGGAAGCGCGGTGAAGTTGACCACGCTGCCGTCATGCATCGTGACGCTGGTGATTCCATTGGCGCTGATGTTGGTTAGGATCTCGGCCGCCGGAGCGACGAAGTCCGTTTGGGTGGTTTCTGCGAGGTGCTGGCGCGAGTACAGGTAGCTCTTGGTCGACCCTTCGTGATCATTGAACGTAACGCAAGGGGAGATGACGTCGACCAGCGCGAGGCCCTTATGCGCGAGCCCAGCCTTGAGTACAGGCACGAGGCGGTCCTTATCGCCGGAGAAGCCGCGAGCCACGAAGGTTGCCCCGATACTGAGCGCGAGCAGCACGGGATCGATGGGCGCCATGCGATTCGGCTCGCCTTTTTTGCTCTTCGAGCCGAGGTCGGTGGAAGCGGAGAACTGGCCCTTGGTGAGTCCGTAGACGCCATTGTTCTCGATGATATAGAGCATGTTCACGTTGCGCCGGATGGCGTGAGCGAGCTGGCCGAGGCCGATGGAAAGCGAGTCCCCGTCGCCCGAGATACCGATATAGGTGAGTTCGCGATTGGCGGCGTTGGCTCCGGTGGCTATGGAGGGCATGCGGCCGTGGGCGGAGTTGAAGCCGTGCGCGCCGGTTACGAAGTAAGTGGGTGTTTTGGACGAGCAGCCGATGCCGCTGAGTTTAGCGATGCGTTCCGGCGGCGTTGAGAGTTCCCACAGCGCCCGTATGATGGCCGCGGTGATAGAGTCGTGCCCGCAGCCGGCGCAGAGCGTCGACATCGTGCCCTCATAATCGCGAATCGTGAGGCCGAGTGCGTTCCGCTTCAGGCTCGGATGGGTGACGGGGGGCTTGGCGATGGAGGGCATGGTGTTTCTATACGGCTTAGCTATTCGGTGGCAGGCTCGGGTTCCTGCATCTGGGTAATAACTTCTTCGATGACGTGATGGGCGCTCAATGGGAAGCCGCCATATACAAGGATGGATCGAAGCTTCTCCTTGGCGATGCCGGTTTCGAGCGTAAGCAGCGAGCGCAATTGAGCATCGCGATTTTGCTCAATGATGAAACTGTAGTCGTGCGATTGCAGGAACTCTTCGACCGCTTTGTCGAAGGGAAAGCCGCGGAGCCGCATCACATCGAGCGGCGTCCCTTGGCGATCCAGGCGATCGGCGGCTTCGCGCACGGCGGCGTCGCATCCACCGAGAGTGACCAGGCCGATCTTGGCATCGGCTCGGCGTTCAATCATCGGCGCGGGCACGAATGCGGCAGAAGCAGCGTGTTTCCGCGTCAGGCGATCGAGCACATCTTGATACTCATCGGGCATTTCCGTGTAGCCGCCGTAGCGGTTGTGGCCGGAACCGCGGACAAAGTAGGAACCTTTGGGATGAACGCCGGGCAACGTGCGGGCGGCAACGTGATAGGCGTCTTCGTTCGTGTAACGCTGGAACTTGGGAAGCTTGTCGATTTCTTCGCGCGTCAGGACACGGCCACGATCGGGGCGGAAGTTGTCATCCCATTTCAATTTGGGTACCACCCAGTCGTTCATGCCGATATCGAGATCGGTGAGCATCATCACGGGAGTTTGGAAGCGCTCGGCCAAGTCGAAGGCTTTCACGGCGAAGTCAAAGCACTCCGCGGGATTCGCCGGAAACAGCAGGATGTGTTTAGTGTCGCCGTGCGACGCATAGGCGCATTCGAGCAGGTCGGCCTGCTGCGTGCGCGTGGGCATGCCGGTAGAGGGGCCGACGCGCTGGACGTCGACGATGACGAGCGGGATCTCGGCGTAGTAGGCGAGGCCAATGAGCTCGTTCATCAGCGAGATGCCTGGACCGGAGGTCGACGTGAAGGCACGCGCACCCATCCAGGAAGCACCGATGGTCATCCCAACGGCGGCGAGTTCGTCCTCGGCTTGCAAGATGAGGTAGTTGTTCCTGCCGGTTGCCGAATCCTTACGATACTTTTCGCAGAAGCCTTTGAAGGCATCCATAACGGACGTCGACGGGGTGATCGGATACCAGGCGGCGACGGTCGCACCGGCGTAGAGGCAGCCGAGCGCGGTCGCAGTATTGCCGTCGATGAGGATCTTGTCGCCGTTGGCGTTCATCGGCTCGAGATGGAACGGCAGCGGCCAATCGAAGTTGTCGCGAACGTAGTCGTAGCCGACACGCAGCGACTGCTGGTTGGAATCGCGCAGAGCCTTCTTGGTTTTGAACTTTTCGTCGAGAAGCTGGTCGACTACCTTGATGTCGATGCCGAGCAGCGCAACAAGCGCACCGGCATAGACGATGTTCTTCATCAGGATGCGCGTGCGGGGCTCCGGATACAGTTTCACGCAGATGTCTGCGAGCGGAATACCAAGGAAGTGGACATCATCGCGGAGCAGCTTGGGATCGAGCGGCCAACTGGAGTCGTAAAGCAGATACCCGCCACTACGCACTTCCTTCACGTCGCGCGCATAGGTCTGCGCATTCATCGCCACCATCAGGTCATATTCGAGCGACCGCGAAATGTAGCCATCGCGATTTACGCGGATCTCGTACCAAGTGGGCAAGCCCTGGATGTTCGATGGGAATAGGTTCTTGCCCGAAACTGGGATGCCCATGCGGAACATGGCCTGCATGAGAAGCCCGTTGGCGCTGGCCGAGCCGGTGCCGTTGACATTGGCGAGCTTGATGGCGAAGTCGTTGACTTTAGACTGCGCTGACTGGTGCATAGGTCTGGATATTGACGAGGGCGCCGGCATACGGAATCGCGAGGTCGAATTTCTGCATGTCCCAGGCGGCAGTGGGACAGCGCTCGGCGCAAAGTCCGCAGTGGACGCAGACGTCTTCGTCCTTCACCATGACGCGCGGAGTTTGCGGCAGGCGATCGGACACGTAGAGATCTTGCGTAAGATTAATTGCAGGAGCGGAAAGGCGCGAGCGCAGATCGGCTTCGTCGCCGTTGCGCGTGATCGTCAGACACTGTACGGGGCAGATGTCGACGCAAGCGTCGCATTCGATGCAGCGCTTTGTAACGAACACCGTTTCGATATCGCAGTTCAGGCAGCGCAGTACTTCGCGCGCGGTCTGGTCGGGGTCGAAGCCGAGTTCGACCTCAGTGGTCATCTGGCGGAAGCGCTCCGCCAAGTCCACGTGGACCATCTTCTGGCGGCCAACGGCAGTGTAGTCGTTGTGATAGCTCCACTCGCTAATACCCATCTTCTGGCTCACCAGGTTCATGCCCTGCGGAGGGCGCTCGGTGACGGGTATGTTCCGGCAATAGTTATCAATCGAAATGGCGGCTTGATGCCCATGCTCGACGGCCCAGATGATGTTCTTGGGACCGAAGGCCGCATCCCCGCCGAAGAACAGCCCGGCTCGTGTGGATTGGAACGTCTTCTCATCGACGACCGGCACGTCCCATTTGTCAAATTCGACGCCGAGGTCACGCTCGATCCACGGGAAAGCGTTCTCCTGGCCAATGGCGAGGATGACGTCATCGCACGGCAGAATCACGGTCTCAATGGTCTTCGACTTACGCGCTTCCGCATCCCACTCGAGGCGCTCGAACTCCATGCCTACCAACCGGCCATCTTCAATAACAAAGCGCTTCGGCGCGTGGTTGATGACGATATCAATGCCCTCTTCTTCAGCATCTTCGAGCTCCCAATCGGATGCCTTGAAGAAGCCGCGCGGGCGGCGGGCCATCACCTTGATCTCTTTGCCGCCGAGACGCCGGGACGTACGGCAGCAATCCATCGCGGTATTACCGACGCCGATGATGAGCACGCGTTCACCAATTGTGTCGGTATGTCCGAACGCGACAGACTCCAGCCAATCGATGCCGATGTGGATCCGATCGGTGTCGTAGCGGCCCGGGATCTCGAGATTCTTACCTCGCGGCGCGCCCGTACCGACAAAGATCGCGTCGTAATTCTCAGCAAGCAGGCCGTTCAGGCTCTCGACCGGCGAGTCGTAGCGGATATCGACGCCCATGCGGAGGATCATGTCGATCTCTTCGCTCAACACGCTGTCGGGCAGGCGAAATGACGGGATATTGGTGCGCATCAGACCGCCGGGCTTCGATTGCTTCTCGTAGATGGTGACAGCGTAACCGAGCGGCATCAGGTCATTGGCGACAGTGAGCGATGCGGGGCCAGCCCCGATCAGCGCGACACGTTTGCCGTTCTTTGTTTCGGGGGCCTTGGGAAGCGCGTGGTCGATATTGCCTCGCAAGTCCGCCGCCACGCGCTTCAAGCGACAGATCGCTACCGGCTTCGCATCCACTCGGCCGCGGCGGCAGGCCGGTTCACACGGCCGGTCACAGGTGCGCCCCAAAATGCCGGGAAAGACATTGGACTGCCGATTCAGCAGATAGGCATCGTCATATCTGCCCTGTGCGATGTAGCGGATGTACTGCGGAACGTTGGTGTGAGCCGGACACGCCCACTGACAGTCGACGACCTTATGAAAGTAGTCCGGGGAACCTACTTGGGTTGGGCCCATTGCTTATTTCGCTCATCCCGACACGAACCTGCGCAATCGGGTCGGCCTTATTCTACGCCAAAAAAATTAGCGCGGCTAGGGCCGATATAGCGAAACAGCCCTACGCGTTCACCCCGTGACATTTCTTATACTTTTTGCCACTGCCGCAGGGACAGGGGTCATTTCGGCCCACGTCCTTCTTATTGTTGAGCACGGGCTGCTGCGCGAGGGTCGGCTCAGTGCCTACCATCGAGATCTGATCCATCTCGCGATCCTTCTTGCGTTGGATCGAACGGGCAAAATCTTCGAGCGACTTCTGCGCGGCCTTGCGCTGGTCGGTTGCGATGGCGATCGGCTCGGGGGGCGGAGGAGCGACGGCGACTTCCGGAGGAGCCTCAGCAACGGCGACACCACCCGAAGAGTTGCCATCGAGCGTTGGCCCGAGTTCCATGGTTGCGCTATAGGCGTCTTCGTCCAGCTCCGGCGGACCATCGGACGCCTGCAGGAAGTACAGATACCGCACGGTGTCGTCCTCAATGCGATCCATCATCGCTTCGAAGAGCAGGAACGACTCTTTCTTGTACTCGACCAGCGGATCCTTCTGTCCATATCCGCGAAGGCCGATGCCTTCTTTGAGGTGATCCATCGACAGCAGGTGGTCTTTCCACTGCGAGTCGATGACGTTGAGCATTACGATGCGCTCGGTTTCGCGCATGATTTCGGGACCGACGAGCGCTTCTTTTTCGTCGTAGCGGCTGCGGAGCACTTTCAGAACACGGTCTTCGATTTCGGCGCGCGTCAGGCCGCCGAAGTTCTCGACAGGCAGCTTGACGCCGAATTGATTCAGAACATCCGAGGCTAACCCGTTGAGATCCCACTGATCCGTGCGCGCCTCTGGCGGGATGCGCTCCGCGAGGAAGGTGCCGACGATTCCGTTGACATAGTCGAGCATCTTCTCCTTCATCGAGCCGCCTTCGATGAGCGAGCGCCGCATGTCATAAACGGCAGTGCGCTGCTTGTTCATGACGTCGTCGTATTCGAGCAGATGCTTACGAGCAGCAAAGTGCTGCGCTTCGACAGCCTTCTGTGCGGCCGCGATGCGCTTGGTGATGAGCTTCGACTCGATCGGCACATCTTCTTCCATGCCGAGCCGCAGCATCAGATTCTGAATCCGCTCGCCGCCGAACACGCGCATCAGGTCGTCTTGCAGCGAGAGGTAGAAACGCGCCGAACCAGGATCGCCCTGACGACCGGAACGGCCGCGAAGCTGGTTGTCGATACGCCGTGATTCGTGGCGTTCGGTGCCCAGGATGTGCAGGCCGCCGAGCGCGACCACTTCGTCGTGCTCTGCCTGCGTCGCCGCCTTGAACCGGGCCAATTCGGCTTCCCACTGGGCCTTTTCTTCCGTGCCAGCGCCGGCGATCTGAAGCTGATCCGGATCAATCCCCTGCTTCCGGAAATACTCCTTGGCCATGAATTCCGGGTTGCCGCCGAGCAGAATGTCGGTGCCGCGACCAGCCATGTTGGTCGAAACCGTGACCATGCCTTTGCGGCCGGCCTGGGCAACGATCGATGCTTCGCGCTCGTGATTCTTGGCGTTCAGCACCTCGTGCCGGACGCCCATCTTCGTCAGTACCTTCGAGATGCGCTCGGACTTCTCAATCGAAACCGTGCCAACCAGCACCGGCTGGCCCTTGTCGTGATACGTCTTGATCTCTTTGGCCGCGTTGCGGAACTTCTCTTCCTCGGTGCGATAGACGATGTCTTCGTACTCGATGCGCTGCAACTTGCGGTTGGTCGGGATCGGCAGCACGTCGACCTTGTAGGTCTTGCCGAACTCGGCCGCTTCGGTTTCCGCTGTACCAGTCATGCCGCACAGCTTTTTATACATGCGGAAGTAGTTCTGGAAGGTAACCGTGGCGAGCGTCTGATTCTCGCGCTCGATCTTAACGCCTTCCTTGGCTTCCACAGCCTGATGCAAACCATCGGACCAGCGGCGGCCTGGCATCATACGGCCGGTGAATTCGTCCACGATCACGACTTGGCCATCGCGCACCACGTATTCCTGATCGCGGTGATACAACACGTGCGCACGCAAGCCCTGCTGCACGTGATGGTTGATCTCGATGTTTTCCGGATCGTAGAGGTTGCCAATGCTCAGCAACCGCTCGACCTTCAGCACACCCTCTTCGGTGAGCGCTACGCTCTTGGTCTTTTCGTCGACCGTGTAATCGCCGGTGGTGTACTTTTCGCCGGGCTCCTTGCCCTCGATCACCTCGCCGCGCACGAGCTTCGGGATGATGACGTTGATGCGGTAATACTTGTCGGTCGATTC
>JADMIO011367302.1_pt1 | contig 12591 bp, 10 predicted proteins | sample 8958161 | NCBI WGS metagenome assembly JADMIO01 (sample SAMN16585339, study PRJNA669376) | soil metagenome | isolation source: Crop rotation soil | place: USA: Cullars Rotation, Alabama | collected 2011 | reverse complement strand
TTTTCGCGCTGAGTGAAGTCGTGTCGACGCTTTCCGCTTCGCGCTCGATCCAATAATCAAAAAAATCGCGCGCGGAAGCGACGCGCCTTTCGAATTCATCCTTCCCATTTCGACGAACGAGCGAATCGGGATCTTCTCCGGCCGGCATGTCGACGATCCGCACGACAAGATCATGTTGAAGCAACGAGTCCAGCGAATGGGCAGCGGCTTTTTGTCCGGCTTGATCCGCATCAAAGCAAAGCACGACTTCGTTGACGAAGCGCTTCAGAATGCGCGCCTGTTGATCCGTGAACGCGGTTCCCTGGGGCGCGACAACATTCTTAATGTCCGCTTCGAACAAGCTGATCAGGTCGAGCTGGCCTTCACAGACGATCGCGCAGTTCGCTTCAATCAGGGCCCGCTTCGTTTTGTGCAGCCCAAACAACACCCGCCCTTTTTGGAAAAGCGGCGTTTCGGGCGAATTCACATACTTCGCAGCCTTCGGGTCCGATTCCAGCAAACGCCCGCTGAAAGCAATCACTTCGCCGACGTCGTTGCAGATGGGAAACATGATTCGGCCGCGAAACCGGTCGTAGACCTCGCCGCTTGGCCGGTCTTCATCCCGCGGTTTGACCAGACCGCTCTGCAAAAGCTGTGTTCTCGAATAACCGCGATCCACCGCCCATTTCAAAAAACTGTCCCAATTGTCCGGGGCGAATCCAAGCTGCCAATCTTTCGCCACTCGCCGGTCGATTCCGCGATTTTTCAAATAGGTGCGGGCCGGCTCGGCGAATTCTTTTTTTAAGAGATTGTCCTGAAACCACTCCGCGGCTTCCGCGTGGAGTTTTAGCAACGTTCGCCGTGACTCGTGCTGCCGGTCTTCCTCTTCTCCGCCCCGTTCCTCGATGACTGGAATCCCGGCCCGCGCGGCAAGCTTTCGCACGGCCGACGGAAAATCGAGATGCTCATATTCCATCACGAACCGGAAGGCGCTTCCGCCCACACCGCATCCGAAGCAGTGAAAGGTTTGCCGTTGCGGGTTGACGTGAAACGACGGCGTTTTCTCCTGATGAAACGGACAGAGCGCCTTGAAGTTTGCTCCGGCGCGTTTCAGCGGAAAATAGGAACCTATCACTTCGACGATGTCGTTCGCCGCCGCGATCTGTTCGATTGTTTCGGAAGGAATCACCGGTTCGATTTTTCGCTCGTTTGTCTCATGAAGCGATGCCAAATTTAACCAACGCCTGAAGCTTTCCAACCGATGAGAAGACTATCAGTAATCGCGCTGGTCTCGATGTTGGCGATGGCCGGGAGCGGGTACGGCCGCGATACGATTCATAAGGGGGACGTCGTGGTCGTGCCGCTGAACGGTGAAATTTCAGCGTCCCTCCAGATGTTTCTGCGCCGCGCGGAGAAGATGGCAGAGACGAACGGCGCGAGCGCCATCATTTTTGAAATGAACACCTACGGCGGACGGCTCGATGCGGCGGCGGAGATCGTAAAGGCCCTGAATCAAACTACGATTCCCACTTACACGTTCATCAACACTAATGCCGGTTCGGCGGGCGCAATCATCGCGGTGGGGACACAACACATCTACATGGCGCCCGTGAGCGCGATCGGCGCCGCCGCTCCTATTTTGCCCACCGGCGAAGACCTTCCGGCGACTTTAAAAGATAAAACACTGTCGTACTGGACCGCCATCATTCGGGGCGCAGCCGCCAAGAACGGTCATAACCCTGACGTAGCGGTCGCGTTCATGGACAAAGACAAGGAGGTGAAGATTGGCGACCGCGTGATTCATCCAAAGGGAACTCTGCTGAGCCTCAACGCCCAGGAGGCAACTGAAAAGGTCAACGGCAAACCGGTGCTCGCTGACGGCGTGGCTGACTCGATCGCCGATCTAATAAAGAAAGCGGATCTCAAAGGCAATGTGGAATCGATTCATGCTACCGGCTTTGAGCACCTCGCATTTTGGATCACCGCTCTTGCGCCGGTCCTCTTGCTGGGCGGGATTGTCTGCGCATGGCTCGAATTCAAAATTCCAGGTGCAACCGTGCCGGGAATCCTTTCCGCGATCTGTTTTGCGCTTTTCTTTCTCGGTCACTATCTGGCCGGCCTTGCCGGATGGGAAGTCGTGGCGCTCTTTATTCTCGGCGTTACGCTGGTCATCATCGAAATTCTTTTCTTCGCCCATTCCACCATCATTTTCGGCGTGGTCGGCGTTTTTCTCATGCTCGCCTCAATGCTTTGGGCAATGATTGATCGTTATCCCGACCAACCACTTCTCCCAACCGGCGAAATGCTAGCCGTTCCACTGCGTAACCTTTTTATCGCGCTGATCGCGGCGGTGATTGTGATCTGGTTGCTCGCAAAATATTTGCCGAAGACGAGCATTTACCGGCGGTTTGCCCTGCTGACGGCCAATCCACCCGGCCCCTCTCTGGCTGGAGTGCCGCGAGAGTTTGCGACTACGGTTGAACTTTCGCCCGGAACAGAAGGCACCTCCATGTCGATCTTGCGGCCGAGCGGCAAGGCGCGCTTTCTCGATCAAATCATTGATGTGGTCACGCAGGGCGAATTCATCCCGCCGAACACCGCGATAATCATTGTTCGCAAAGACGGAATGCGAGTTGTCGTTCGAGCGCGTTCTTAACCACCCGCGACGACTCGAATAATTTCAACGCGGTCGCCTTCGGCGAGTCTTCGCTGGTTCCATTCCCGCCGGTGCAATGCGACACCATTGTGCTCGATCAAAACCGCTTGGGGCGACATTTGATAGCGATCTACGAGTTCCGCCACATTTTCAGCGCCCTTTGTCTCCGCCGCTTCGCCATTGAGAAAAATCTGCATTAGCCCGTGAGAGCCTGTTCCCAATCTTTCCAGACTGGCTCCAAACCTCGGCTTCGCAATAGAGCGGCGATTTTTTCCGGCGACCGATCATCACTGATCTCGAACTGACCGGTTGCGAGTTCATCTTCACCATCCTGAAACTCAGGGGGCACGATGCGGCCACGGACCGTGTGATGGAGATGTTCGGTGCCGCGCCGCGTATAGCCACCAGGCTCGGTATGGCTTCCTGCGCTCATCATGGTCACACCGAGAGGAATTAGTGCGTCGCGCAGGGCGGGACGTTCGCGGGTGCTTAAGACGATTCCGACCTGTGGAAAGGTTAATCGGATCGCGCAGATCAACTGCGCCAGCTCACGGTCGGTTATTGAAAAAAGAGGACGAAAACCTCCAGCCGCGGGTCGCAATCGCGGGAGGCTCACTGTGATTTGGGCCTGCCAGCAATGTTGCAGCAAGTATTCAATGTGAGCCACGAGCGCGATGGCTTCGTCCTGCCATCGCCACAGACCGAGCAAGGCGCCGATGCCCAGGCGCCGGAAACCCGCAGCATATGCCCTTTCCGCCGAGTCCAACCGGTAATCAAAGTCGCGTTTGGGCCCGGCGGTATGCAGTTCCGCATAAACGCCCCGATGGTAAGTCTCCTGATAAACCACCAACCCTTCAGCTCCTGCGCGCACGACCGGCACGTATTCACCGGTAGTCATCGGAGCGACTTCAATCCCGATCGATGGAAAAAGGGGCGACAACGCGCGAACGCACTCGGCCAGATATTCGCCGCTAACGAACTTGGGGTGCTCACCCGCCACCAGCAGGATTTGGCGAAAGCCCGCGTCCCAAAGATAACGCGCTTCGGTTAGCACTTCATCGACACTCAATGTGACACGCAAGATGGGGTTATCGCGTGAAAAGCCACAATACTGGCAGTTGTTGATACATTCGTTCGACAAATACAGCGGAGCGAATAGCCGCATGGTTCGCCCAAAATTCTGCAGAGTGAGAGTTCGCGATTCCTGGGCCATCGACTCGAGTTCGCGGTCCGATTTGGACGCGATCAGTTGCTCGAACTGGCGTACGGAAGAGGATTTCCGCAAGACGAGATTGTCGAGAACGGAAGCGAACGACATTCCACAATTTCACGCTAGCGCGCGTCAGCGCAAACGCATCTGGTCAGAAAGCAAAACGCCGGAATGCACGAGGCATTCCGGCGTTTAAATTACGCTCTTCTGACCTTAGTAAGAAAAGGTGACGCCGAACCGGACCATTCCGAAGTCCTGATTATCGCTGCCCCCACCGGGGATCAGCTTCAGGGCCGTGTTAATGACCGGGGTCGAAGCAAAAGGAGCTCCGAAGAAGTTGCTAACGTTCGCGCCCTGCTCGGTGAACACTGACAACTGGTCGGACTCATCGTGCCCGAAGACAAAGTTCCATGAGAAGTCAGCCATCAAGCCGATGTGGCAGGTGATGCGGTATTCCATTCCAACGCCCAACTGACCGAGGCCGCGGATATGGTTATTAATAACCGGATCGGTGGTCCAGAATTCCTGCTCGTTGGTGACGAAGAACCCTTGATAAGGCGAGACTCCGCCCGGGAACAAAATGTTTGCTCCGCCGGGAAGCGAGGTGCCGGGGGCCGTCGCAACGATTTTCTCATTGAAATACTTGTAAGTGGTCGCGCCACCATCAATGAAACCGAGACCGAACCATGCGTAAGGAGCAAAACGTCCAAACGGATAGCGCGCAGTCAGGGTGACCAGGCCGCCGCCCGCGAAATTGGTCTTCGCGGCGAAGCCGAGGCCTTCAAGGCCGACGCCAAAGTAACGGCTGAAGAAATATTTTACGTCAACACCGCCGCCCCACGCATCATCGCGGGCCCAGAGTTGGTTCTTGCTCCATTGGCCGAGATTGATTCGCTCATTTGGATTTTGGGTTACAGGCTCTTCCAAAAAGCCGGTGGCGATATCGAAGATCGTCGGATCGGTATCCGGTGTGAACGGATCGACTTCCGGGACATCGAAGTGGCCGGTGTCGGCCGCGAAGGACCAGGAGGCCCAAATACCGAGGTCCCATTCATGAGCGCGATAGAAGTCGCACACAGGCGGTGCCGGCTGCATCACTTCTTTCTTCCCGGAATACTGTTCCGGGCCGTCGGCAAAAATTGCCGGCGCTGCTGCGAATAATGCGAACAATGCGCAAAAGGTTAAGGTCAGTTTTTTCATAACTTGGCTATGCGTTTAGGGTTTCTCCGGAAGTTCGTCAATAAAAAAAATAATTGTTTTTCTATAGGCTGTTTCAGGGGCCATCCGAGGCCGATTTAAGGTTGTTTCGTGCCTTTTAACACGAAACCGTCACCCAGCGTCAAGCACCGAATTTTACCCTGGTTTTACCCAAGGCCGCTGGTTCTAACAAAACGGCCGGGGGCGGTCAACCCCTGAAATTGAGGTAAAAATCGGGCCCTTCTCCGCGGGGCAATCCCGGGGTCCCGTCCAGTGCCCTGGACTCCGCCAGCAGAGATGGTTACGACTTGAGCTCGGCGCCCGTGTTGGCGTCCGTCACGATGAACTTTTCGTGATGATAAGTCGGGTCTCCCCGAAACATCAGTTTTCCAGCATAACGGCGCTCCAGTTCGATCAACAAATCTTCGTCTTCCTCCTTCAATCGCTTGAGCACATCGGGGTTCAGGATGACGCGAAAATCGTGCACGCTATCCTGATATTTTCGCATCACCGTGTTCAAGGTCCGATGCAATTCCACACTCGTGGACATCGAAGTTTTGACCACACCGCGACCACCGCAGTACGGACAATTTTCGTAGATCGTGTCGCTCAAACTTTCCTGCGCCCTTTGCCGGGTCATTTCCATCAGGCCGAGTTGCGAAATCGGCAGCACGTGGGTCTTGGCTTTGTCGCGCCGAAGCCGTTCCTTCATCAAATTATAAACCGCTTGCTGGTCCTTGCGGCTTTTCATGTCGATGAAGTCGGCAATGATCAGGCCGCCGATATTTCGTAGACGCAGCTGGCGCGCGATTTCGTCAGCGGCCTCCAGGTTTGTTTGCAAAATAGTTTTCTCGACGTCGCGCCCGCCTTTGTTTCGGCCGGTGTTCACATCCACCGCAACCAGCGCTTCGGTTTCGTCGATCACGATGTAGCCGCCGCATCTCAACCAAACCTGGCGATGAAACGCGTCATCGATTTGTTTCTGGATCCCGAGCGCCTCGAAAATCGGCTCGGCTCCATCATAATGCTTCAAACGACCGCGTGATCGTCGCGAAATTTTGTCGACCAGCTGGCCCATCCGCTCGAGAGCCTCGCGGTCATCCACCAGCACTTCGTCGATTTCTTCAGTCAAGAAATCACGCACCGTGCGCTCGACCAAATCGGGCTCTTCAAAAACCTGGCAGGGCGCGGGGTTATCGCGAATCCGTTGTTCGACCTCCGTCCACTGATCAAGGAGAAAACGTAAATCGCGCACGAAATAACGCGCGCGCTGACCTTCGCCGACGGTACGAATGATTACACCGATGCCTTCCGGAATTTCGAGATCGCGCAAAACCTTTCGGAGACGGCTTCTTTCTTTTGGATCTTCGATCTTTCGAGAAACTCCGCTTCGGTCGCTAAACGGCATCAACACCAAATAGCGTCCGGCGAAACTCAAGTTCGTCGTCACCCGCGGCCCTTTCGTGCCAATCGGCCCTTTCGTGACTTGCACGATCACCTCGGAGCCAACCGGGTAGATACTCGGAATATCCTTCGCGGTGATCCGGCTCCGCTTTTTCTTCGACGGCCGGTCGACTTCTTCGATCCCGCTGTCGAGAGCGGCAGGAAGCGCGTCCCAAAAATGGAGGAACGCGTTTTTATCGAGGCCGATGTCGACGAACATCGCCTTCAGGCCCATCTCGATGTTTTTGACGCGGCCTTTGTAGACGCAGCCGACGATATTGCGCGAGCCGCTGCGCTCGACGCTATATTCTTCGAGTCTGCTGTTCTCGAGCAACGCCACTCGGCGCTCGAGTTTTTCCACACTGACTACCAGTTTGTTTCCGGTCTTGCGTGCACCAATACCCAAAATCTTTTTCACTCTGTCCAACATAAATCTCCAAAGGTTGAGCGATCTCGAGCGGAAGCATGATGAAGTAACTATTCATTGCTCGTTGAATCGCCATTGATTGTTAAAACCGACGACGTGGAACGGGCGTCGGCTGCGGAGCCTGCTGCCGTCGTCCTCCACCAAATAATCTTTCAAAAAAGTTGAGCGGCCTCGGGGTTGGCGCGGCAACAGCCCGCTGAACTCGCGGCCGCTTCGAGACCTGCCCCTGGGCGTCGGCTTCCTGCTCGACGTCCGGCGAGGCGCTGTCGCTCGCCATTTGCACATCGGCGCTGCTTTGACTCGAATCCGTGCCTTCTTCGTCTTCGCCGCCGACGTTACTTCCCGTATAGCTGACTGATTTAACCAATTGCAGTGGATTGGGGTGATGTGCCGGCGTGGTCCACGCCACCTGCATATCGAATTTCCCCTCATCCTGGGCAACTATGCGTTCAAGAATGCGAGTCGCAATGGGACCCGCGACTTCGCCGCCGTGCCCCGAGGCGCCCTGCACCATCACCGTGACGACGTATTTCGGATGATCATATGGCGCGAAACAAACAAACCAGGCCACGTTTTCCTCGTGCCCACGCTCGGTGGCCTGCGCAGTGCCAGTCTTTCCGGCGACCACAACATCTTTCAAACGCGCTCTGCCGCCCGTTCCGCCGTCTTCATTCACGACCTTCCACAAGCCTTTTCGCACAATTTCCATTTGATCAGGCGTAACTTCCCGGCGCAAATCGGACCGCACCCGGGGCGTTTGAGATACGGCGGGTTTGCCGTGTTCATCGAGGACCGGCGAACCATCCTGATTCAAAACCTTGTCGACGAGTCGGGGGTAGTAACAAGTGCCGCCATTCGCTACCGCAGCGTAAGCCATCGAGAGTTGCAGGGGCGAAACCAGGGTATAACCCTGGCCAATCGTGACGTTGGCCGTCTGGGCGCTTGACCATCTTTCCTGCGGATGATGAATCGCCATCCACTCAGGCCCCGGCATGTTTCCTTTTTGTTCGTTGCTCAATTGCAGGCCTGATTCCTCGCCAATTCCGAGCATCTTGCCGATCACATCCATCGATTGAATCCCGCCGGCGTTCCCGTACTGATAAAAGTACGAATCGCAGGAAACCTTGAGTGCGTCAGCCAGCCCGATTGTTCCATGCGTATAATGTTTTGACGCTACCCAGCATTGAAAGAAATGGTCCCCGTAGCTGACGCCGCCACCGCAACTGTATTTGTTATTCGTTAGGCCTTTGCGCAACCCCGCGAGCGCTGTAATCAACTTGAATGTTGATCCCGGCGGCAATGCGCTGACGGCGCGATCGACCAGCGGATCGGCTTCGTCCTTGCGCAACGCCTCCCAATCTTTCTTTTTAATGCTCGGGATAAATGAGTTGGGGTCAAACGAAGGCACCGAGGCCATTGCCAGAATATTCCCATTGTTTGGATCGACAACGACGGCACCGGCCCGGCTGACCGCTCTCAATGCTTCGTCGGCGATCGCTTGAATGCGGGCATCGATGGTCAGGAAAACATTCGCACCTTGCTTCGGCGGATCTTCCTTTAACACTCCGTCGATCGCGCCCTTGGCATTGCGCCGGAGATAGCGCACACCCGGTTTGCCGCGCAAATATTCGTCCATCGCTTTTTCGATGTTCGATTTTCCTTCAACGTCTTCCTGAAAAAACGTGAACTTTCGCGCCTCCTCCTTGTTGGTGTCGTCGGGTGCTCCGACATAACCCAGAATGTGGGACGCCAGCGCGCCGTAAACGTACGAACGCACAGGCTTAATCGCGATATCGACTCCTGGAAGCCCGACATCGTGTTCCGAAAACTTCGCCATCGTCGGGAAATCGATGTCTTTGATGTAGGAGTATGGAACTTCGGTGTCGTTGCGGTAATGACGTTCGAGGTTCTTGGAATTGTAATCGCGCGCCAGATCCAGGTCTTCCAACCGCGGAATGATTCCGTCGTTAACGATCTTGATGATGTCCGGCTCCTTTACGTCCTTGGGCATTCCGCTGATGATGGTGCGATGTTCCGCCAACGGCGGTGAGCCAAAGCGCTCGCGATATCCCTTCACCATTTCCGGGAGATAAAAATCAACTTCGTAGCTGGCGCGGTTTTGGACCAAGGTCAGACCGTTACGATCCTTAATTTCACCGCGAACCGACGGGATGCGCACGGTTGCCTGGGAACTTCCGCGAATTTGCGCGGTCCATTCCGCACCGTGCGCGACCTGGATCCACCACAAGCGCAGGCCGAGCGCGCCCATCCCGAGCAGCATCAACAGGCCGACAAATTGGATTCGCAATCGCGGAGTTAATCGACGCCGATTCATTCAAAAATCCTTTCCCCTAAATAAATACGCGCTCATTCAAAAGTTCTTTCCGGTAAATATGGATAACGCGTCACCCGCGCGACCCAGTTCAAGATCCAAAAAATGACCGGGGCCATCAGCATCGCCATTAATCCCGGTCCGCCGATTTGCCACCAAACTTCCCGCGTGAACATGAACGTGCCGCGCCGAAAGGTGATCATGAGGTATTGCGCCAAGATGATTGCAGACGTGCAGATGCCGGTCAGCACGCAATGAACTTCCCAGCGGCCGCGAATAAACAAAGGCCTTAAGCCATGCATAATTCCCGCGAGCACAGCGTAAATAAGTATCGATGAGCCGAGCGATATTTCAACTTTGCTGGCAATCACCTGCACGGTCAGCGCATCCAGCAGAATTCCGGCGAACAACGATATCGCCAGCATCAACGGAAACGGCAACGCCATTGCGCCGTAAAAAACGATCACCGGCGCGATATAAATGTGCGCGTGATACATCCAATCCAGCGGCGGGATAAAAAATTCCGCGATCTGCGCGATGACGAGCAGGACCAGCAGTATAAAAAAGAAAATCATTTGCGTCCCGTGACCACGAACACGTCTTCCAGATGCGAAAGGTCGACCGCCGGCGCGAGTTTCGCCTGACCATCCAATTCGCGAACCTTGAAGCTTTTCACCGTTCCAAGCAGCAATCCCGATGGGAAAACTCCGCCGACGCCCGAGGTGTAGGCCTTCTGGCCCGGCTGAAGGTTCGCCTGCTTGGTCAAGAAATTCAGATCGAGCAACGGGGCCAGCCCGCCGGAAACGCGTTCGCCGGAAACAATCCCCTGCTCGCGCGTGCCTTCGACCGACGCAGCCACTTTGCAATTCTCGTCCGTGACCAGCAATACCACCGCAATGGTGCTGCTCACGGTTGTTGTCTTTCCAACCAAACCTTCGTCGGTCACCACCGGCATGTCGGTCTCAATGTGATCCTCCTTGCCGCGATTGATTGTGACGGTATGCCACCAGGTCGAGGCATCACGGGTAACGATCTCCGCCGGAATTAACTTGAAGACCGAGCGTTCGCGATAATTCAAGGCGTGCCGCAACCGGTTGACTTCATGTTCGACGTCACGGAGCGCGGAGTTGGTGGCTTTCAACTGACGGTTATCGACCCGGAGGGACGCATTTTCCTTTTCCAATTCATCCAGGGATTTCAAACCGGTGCGCACCGAGGTGATTTGCTTTTGCACACTGGAACCGGTGGTGAAAAACGGAGCGAGAAGCTGATAAACGCTCGCCTGAAATTTCCGGGTCGTATCCGCGCCAAAACTCAGGAAGTAACCGAGAATGGCCCCGAAAATCAGCAGCGCGATGATGCTCGTGCGGCTCATTAAATTGCAGATCTCAGATTGATGATTGCAGATTGAAACAGAGATGCCGCGAATTGCCGCCCGCAATCTGCAATTTGAAATCTACAATCTGAAATTGTTCTAGCGCCACTGGCGATCTGCCGCAGCCACTTGACGCAAAAATTTAAGTTCATTCAGACATTTGCCCGTGCCTTCGGCCACCGCGCTCAACGGATCTTCGGCAACATGGACAGGCAAACCAGTCTCCTCGCTCAAAAGTTTATCGAACCCACGCAACAGCGCGCCGCCGCCCGCCAAAACCAAACCACGATCCACCAAGTCCGCTGAAAGTTCGGGCGGACACCGTTCCAACGTGATCCGGACCGAATCAACGATGGTCGAGATCGGTTCCAGCAACGCCTCCCGCACTTCCTGCGAAGTGATCATCAACGTTTTCGGCAATCCAGCGACCAGATCGCGGCCCTTCACTTCGACGCTGGTTTCTTTTTCACTCGGATAAGCCGAGCCGATTTTGATTTTGATTTCTTCCGCCGTCCGCTCGCCGACCATCAAATTGTAAGCGCGCTTCATGTATTGAACGATCGCCTCGTCGAGTTCGTCTCCCGCGACCCGCACGCTTCGGCTGAAAACGATTCCCGACAGCGAGATCAGCGCCACTTCGGTGGTTCCGCCACCAATGTCGATGATCATGTTGCCGGCTGGATCTTGAACCGGCAGGCCAACGCCGATCGCCGCCGCCATCGGCTCTTCGATCAAATAAACTTCGCGGGCACCGGCGTGAGTTGCCGATTCGCGGACCGCACGCTTTTCGACTTCGGTAATTCCCGACGGGACCGCGATCACAACGCGTGGTCGCGCTTTCACCCTACGGTTGTGGACCTTGGTGATGAAGTGACGCAGCATCGCTTCCGTCACTTCGAAGTCCGCGATAACGCCATCTTTCAGCGGCCGAACCGCGACGATGTTCGACGGAGTTCGACCAAGCATTCGTTTTGCCTCGTCGCCGACAGCCAGCACTTTGTTCGTCCCCGCCTGCACGGCAACGACTGAGGGCTCGCGCAAGACGATGCCCTGATCTTTGACGTAAACGAGCGTGTTGGCGGTACCGAGATCAATACCGATGTCGTTCGAGAGAAAACCGAAAAGTCCGTTGAACATGAATTTAATGTTTCAGCGCGCTCAAAAACGCAAATCTTCCAGCAAACGGTGCGCCTCGGAGCGCGATTCTAATCGGCTGAAACGCGGTAACATGAAACGGCGGCTCGCGTCGTCAAGCTCTTAATATATATAGAGCGCATGCCCAAGGTGCTTATCGCCCCCTCCATCCTGGCTGCCGACTTTTCCCGCCTGGGCGAGGAAATCCATCAGGTCCAGCAGGCCGGAGCCGACTGGATCCATTGTGACATCATGGACGGGCATTTCGTGGACAATATTTCGTTCGGACCGGCCATTGTCGGTTTTGTTCGCAAACAGACGAACCTACCCCTCGACGTCCACCTCATGATCGAGCACGCCGATCATTATGTACCGCGATTTGTCGATGCCGGCGCCAACTCGATCACGGTCCACGTTGAATCGGAAGCAAACCACGACGTTGAAAAAACTTTGAAGCAGATCCGCAATGCGAAATGTCGCGTGGGATTAACTTTGAACCCGGACACGGACTTCAAACTCGTCGAGCCGTTCCTGGATCAGATCGACATGTTGCTGATCATGACGGTGCACCCGGGCTTCGGCGGTCAATCGTTCCGGCCCGAACAAATGGACAAAGTGAAACGCGTCGCGAAATGGAACGAAGCGCATGAGCGCAAAATCGATATCGAAGTCGACGGCGGAATAAATGCGGAGACCGCGCATGTTTCGATCGAAAACGGCGCGAATGTTCTCGTCGCCGGGACGTCGATTTTCAAAACGAGCGATTACGCAAAAGCGATTCGCGATTTGCGCGGCGAACCTTAAACAGGTAGCGGCGACTGACCAGTCGTCATGGCGG
>JADMIO011432856.1_pt1 | contig 12593 bp, 10 predicted proteins | sample 8958161 | NCBI WGS metagenome assembly JADMIO01 (sample SAMN16585339, study PRJNA669376) | soil metagenome | isolation source: Crop rotation soil | place: USA: Cullars Rotation, Alabama | collected 2011 | reverse complement strand
GCAAAACCCCCCTATATACATGCAGCCCAAAAAACATTCTGAGTTCTGCCCCCTGAATTCTGAATTTTCGATTAGCCCCTCTCCATCCGACAATCCACTCCATATTCCCCTCCATATCACCCCAAAACCCCGTGCGCACGGCCCAAGAAACCGACTTTCCTACCCACCAGGTGGAAGATTGCCAACCCCCCGCGCGCGCAAACAGAAAATTTGGCATCCTTCCCCTTCGTCGCTCCGTCGCTACGTCGCTTGGTCGCTCTTTCCTGAGGGTCATTGTTCATTGAAAAATTCATTCGTCATTTATCATTCTTCATTCGTCATTCCCCCCTCCCTTATAATCCCCCCATGGACGACCACCAAACCTACCTTCTCAACGGCCTCCTCGCCCGCCACTTCGGCCTCGGGCGCATCGTCCGGTTCCGCCAGGTCCCCCGCGGCCGTCAGGCCGACACCTTCGAACTTTTCACCGCCCAGGAAAAAGAATACCTCGTCCACCTGTATCCTCAGACCTTCACGCCCGAGCACCTCGACTTCATCGCCCGCACCGTCAACGCCCTGGATGAGAACCGCTTCACCGTCGTCCCCTTCCTCCAAAACAAAACGGGCAGCCGCGCCGCCGAAGGCCCGCAGAATTCCCGAATGCTCGTCTCCCTCGCCCCCGCCGGCTCGGCACTGGCCCCGCACGATTTCACCGAGCACGACATCTCTCAGATCGGCCTTCGCCTGGCCTGGATGCACCGCCTCCTCGCCGAGCAGCTCCCCGATCCCGCGAGCATCAAACAACCCTCCCTTGCCGACCGCTTCGCGCAACAATTCCTCGGCCCAAATGCCACAAACCGAGCCCACCTCGAACGCCTCCACTCGTTCCTGTCCATGTCCACCCCGCAAGGCTGGGCTCACGGCGACATCCAACCCGCCGCCCTCCTCCACGATGCCGACCATCAGCTTCGCACCATCACCGATTGGGCCCTCCTCCACCCCGGCAGCAGCCTCGAAGACATCGTCGAAGCTTTCCTCATGCTCGCCACCGATTCTTCTGGCAGTCTCCAAAAAGACCGCGGCCACGCTCTCCTGGAAGCCTACGGCTCCCTCGTCCCCATCGCTCGCCTCCCATGGACCCCCGTCGTCGCAACCTGGTGCGCCCAGCACCTCCTCGATCACGCCCAGCACAACCGACCCCTCCCGCCCGGCCTGCCGGCCCTTATCGAGTCGCCCGAGCGCCTCGCCACCGCCCTGGCCTCCTGCACGTAGAAGGGGAAGGGGGAAAAGATGTTACGCCTGAAATGCTGCAAGTACCCGCGACAGAATGTGATTGGACACCGCCACCCCGCTCTCGGTAATCCGCGCCGCATCGTCCAGAATTTCTGCATGCCCCGATTCAACATACGCCCCCAAAACCCTCTCCAAAACCGGCCGCGCATCCACACCCGTGCGGCCCTGGAATTCGGAAAACGAAAGTCCCTCCGCCAGGCGCAGCCAGAACACCGCCGCCGCCCCCGCCCAGGCTTTCCGCGAAAGCCCCTCCAAACCGCTCACCGGCACCCGCGGCTCTGGACAATCCAGCGTCGAAAGATAATGCGCCAGGCTGCCGGCATTCTTCCACTGCCACGCAACACCATATCCGGAAGATTCCGGCAGCGCCAGGTGACTTCCCGCACTCGGCCCCCATCCCAACCAATTCGCCGCCTTCCAATACGCCAGATTATGCCGGCATTCCCGACCGGGCCGCGCGTAATTCGACGTTTCGTAGCGCACAAAGCCCGAACCACGCAGCCGGCGATACACATGTTCAAACATCGCCAGCTCCGTCTCCTCATCAATCCTGCCAAACTCCCCCCGCGCCAGCCGCGCCGTCATCGCCGTCTGCGGTTCATAAATCAGCGAATAACACGACATGTGCGAAGGCTCCAGCTCCAGCGCCCGCGCCAGCGAAACCTCCCACGATTCCACCGTCTGTCCCGGAATGCCAAAAATCAAATCCACATTGAGATTGTCAATCCCCACATCACGAGCGATGGCAAATGCCTCCGCCACGCTCTCCGGATCGTGATCCCGCTGCAGCATCCGCAACTCGGCCAGATGAAACGACTGCGCCCCAAAGCTCATCCGATTTACACCCCCCGCCTTAAGCACCTTTGCCCGCGCCGCATCAAACGTGTTCGGATTCGCCTCGACCGTAAATTCTTCGAGTCCCCCCATATCCACATGCTCGCAAAAGATGTCCAACAGCTGCTTCAACTGCTCAGCCGAGAGCAGTGTCGGTGTGCCGCCTCCAATGAATATCGTGCGCGGCTGCGCTCGCCCGAAAAACCGCTCGTGCAGCCGCGCCTCATTCTCCAATGCCCTCAGGTAAGCATCCGCCCGGTCCAGATGCCCCGCCAACGAATAAAAGTCACAATAATGGCACTTTGTCGAACAAAACGGTACGTGGATATACAGCGCCGCAAGCTCCCCTACTCTGCCACGCAATTCCTCGGGAAGCCGCCCCGGCATCTGCGCCACCGGCAACCCAACCCGCGCCACGTCCGCAGCGGCCTCCGAAGAAAGACCGAGAATAGACACCGTTTTCATTCCGCCATTATATCCGGCCGGCAAAACGGCTTCGAACGTCCCCCACGAACCGCTCTTTTTCTCTTGAACCTTGATTCTGCTAAGGTTAACTTGCGTGAAGCACCGCAGTTCCAACGCCCGCGCCAAGCGCGGCTGGACATTTCTTCGCAGCCGCAAACTCAAATCGAGGTACCGCTTATGGGCGCAACCCTGGTCATGTTTACCGAAAAGGGCGAACGCCGCGAGTTCAAGGTCAAGAGCTCCGGCGGGCCGGACAAAGCCACCATCGGCCGCAACAAAGAATGCGATATCCAGATCGCCTTGGGCGTTGTCTCCCGTCGGCACTGTGAAGTCACGCTCAAGGGCGACAAACTCGCGGTGCGCGATCTGGGCAGCTCCAACGGCACCTATGTCAACAACAAACGCGTACAGGAAGCCGAAATCGCCGCCGGCGAAACCCTCACGATCGGGCCGGTCATCTTCACGCTGGTCATTAACGGCCAGCCACAGGAAGTCAAACCCATCCGCACCATCATCGGCGGCAAAAAGAAAAAAATCGCAGCCGGGGCGAGCCCCAAAAAGCCCGAAGACTCCGGCAGCATCGACCTTGGCGATTCGGCAAACCTCGAGATCGCCGCCGATTCCGATCCCGAGGCCAGCTCCATCGCCGCCCTCGAAGAGCTCTCCAAGAAAAACACCGAAGCGTCCTGACGCGAACGATCGGGCCTGCCAAATTCCGCCCAAGTGGGAACTCTCGCCGCCCGCGGATCGTCTATACAGGTACGATCCTATGCTCGAACCCATGAAAACCTCCGCACGCACGTTTCTGGCACTGGCGCTTGCCGCACTTTTATCCGGCCAAGCCCAACCAAGCGACATGGTCCGCCCGGGCTCCATCGAAATAGACTCTGTCCCTGAATCCAGAATCGTGGACCTGCCCGTCGTCAACCACGGCTTTGCCGATGACGAACCGCTCAAAGGCCCGCTGACCGCACTGGTTGACCAGCTTCGCTCTGCCGCTTACTCCCAGCGCGAGCAGGCTTCGCAGCGCCTCCTCCGTCTACCCCCTGACCGCCTTCCAGAGCTCGTCCTGGCCCTGGAGCGCGAGTCCGATGCCGAAGCGATCGCCCGCCTGATGCAGGTCGCCTCCCACTTGTTCCTCAAGGAGCGGACATTTCTTCAGCGGCCCAGCTTTCTGGGCGTCTGGTTCAAGGACAACATCGTCAGCCTCATGGGCGTGCGCTTTGAGCCCGAAAGCATTCGCCTCTCGCCGGATGACCTCACTCTCGCCAGGACCGTCGTGGTTACCGACGTCGTCATCGGCCTGCCGGCGTATCAGGTGCTGCATCCGGGCGACCGCATTGTGGCCGTGAACGGAAAACGGTTTGAGCTGGAGATGACCAAGTACGATTTTCAAGCGGAAATGCGCGCCTTCTGGCCCGGCGCCATTTTCCATCTCACCATTCTGCGCGAAGGAAAGCCGATGGAGCTGACCATGCAGATGGCCGGCGTACCCGCAGACGCTGCGGGCGACGTAGACCAAGCCGTCAGCGACCGCGCCGCAGCCCTGGAAAAATTCGTTAAGAACCTCAAGACCGGCGACAGCAGTCCGCCGCTCCTCATGAAGCCGCCCACCGATCTTGGCCTGGCGCCTCATCCCATGCTGCCCAGCGGCCGTGTCATCCTGGATGCCGGCATCGACAAATAAGTTCGTAGTTCGCGGCTCGGAGTTCACGCTTTAGCGTGTTTGAGTTCGGATCAATCTGGCGACAACAGCTTTTGTTCGAAGCACGCTCAAGCGTGACCTCCAAACCACCCTCACTTGCCGGAAAACAATTCCGCCGCCCGATTCCAGTTGATCACTTCCCAGATCGCCGATAGATAATCCGGCCGGCGATTCTGATATTTCAAGTAATACGCATGCTCCCACACATCCACGCCCAGCACCGGCTTCCCCGAAACCGCGCCCGTCGGCGTCAAAACGCTATCGGGCATGAGGGGATTGTCCTGATTGGCAGTCGAGGTAATCGCCAGTTTGCCATCCTTCACGATCAGCCATGCCCAGCCTGAGCCAAAGCGCTTGGCCCCGGCTTCCTGGAACTTGGTCTTGAAGTCTGCAAACGACCCAAACGACGCCTTGATCGCGTCGCCCAGAGCACCATGCGGCTCGCCACCGCCGCCATGACCTTTGCCGGCCAGAAGCGTCCAGAACAGCGAGTGGTTCACGTGCCCGCCGCCGTTGTTCCGCACCGCGGCGCGAATATCTTCGGGCACGCTCGTCAGATTCCGAATCAGCTCCTCCGCCGACTTGTTCGCCAAGTCCGGCTTGGAACCGACCGCATTGTTAAAGTTCGTGACATACGCCTGGTGATGCTTTCCATGGTGAATCTGCATCGTGGTCGAATCGATCACCGGCTCCAAGGCGTCAGGTGCATAAGGCAATGGCGGAAGCGTGGCAGGCATGGGTCCCCCAATCAAAAAGGGCGTGTCTCGGGCGATTCGCCATCACGCGATGGCGATTGCCGGGGAAATATCTGTTCCACTTTATAGGGGCGGATTCACTCTAAGGTCAAGAACGGAATCGCTCAAAGTAAACAAGGTTGCGACCTATCACCTTGCGGCGTCCAGATCAATTTTAAACATCGGCTGCGTTGAAGGGGAAAGGTTCACAGTCTTTTGAGTTGCTCGGCTCATGTCCTGAGGTAGGGACCACACATAAAACCCGCGGTCGGTCCTCATCGTGCAAACCGCCTCATACTTGCCCGCGACAATGCGCGGCAATTCTGCCTTTCCATTGGCATCCGCCTTAGCCGGGCTAATCAACATGTTTCCTTTCCTTCCCGCCTTCCACATCGGGATCAAAGTCTCCTGAAAATAGCGAGGATAAATATTCAGGTTTTGTTCCCCGTTGGATGTGGCTTGGCCACATAGGAAAACAGGAAGAAGTTCCTGCCAACTCCGTGGCACATCCTCCAAATCATTCTTGTAGTTCTTCCCATTGCGATAGGCCTGATCCAGAACTCCAACGTCTGGAACGCCGGGCTTAGGGTCGCGGCTCCAACCGTTCTTGGAATCCCCAATGTAACTCTCTATCGTCTCGAGCTTGCCAAACGCAGAATTGAGCTCGCTTTCGATGCTTCGATGGTCCGCGTCCTGGACGAGCAAGTAAACGTTGGCCTCCTCAAGCCTTTTGCCACCCGGATCAAACTGAACGATCAGCGTAGATTGCTCCTTTAGATATTCATGCGGCGGATAAGCAGTCGAAAGCGCTGGTCGCTTATCCCTCAGAAGGTCGCCTGATATATCAGCCCGGCCCAGCTCTTTCATTTCAATGATCTTCGGTTTTTCGTCGCTCCCGACTTGGAAGACCCAATCTTCTACCACAACTTGGTCGCTCCCCCGCTTGACGTAGTCGTCGGCAACGTGCCCACCATCGAGCGGCATTGGTACGAAATTGCGGCCTCCGTCAAGATATCCAATGGGATAATACTGCTGTCTTTTGTCGGTCACGAGTCGAATCTGCGTTGCCGTGATGCGGAAGTAGTTGTCATTTGGATCATTGGTTACCTTGGGTTCCTTTTCCCCCTTTTTGACTTCGGTCCTCACGACGATGAGCTGGTCACGAGTCGGTGATAAGGACGCGTTCTGAGTGTTACGTTTTGGATCTGCGAGGCCCGCTTCCACCTGTTTCTTTAAGCTGTCGCTTTCCGCCTTATCAGTTGGGATCCACACGCTGTCCACTTTGAATAGGTCGGCTGGTACGACCCGGAGCGACCCGCGCACGACATTGTTACGATATCCGTAATTTTCCGCCATGAAATCGGGATGAATAGCGGTCCATCCAGGGGTACCGCCAAGCCCGCGCGATCCGCCTTTCCAAATTGCCAACACGAAGTTGTCTGGCCAGAACCATACGTCCTTCCGCTTGCGGGATACCTCCCCCAATTGCGGTTTTTCATCCATCGCCTGCATCGCGTTTTCATCTGGAAAACGGTCAAACCCCATGATCACCCGCGGCAGGGGCAGCATTTCAATCCCCAGGAGCACGCTCCCGATCACCACCAGCGATGTAAAAAATCCAATGGTCCCCCCGCCAATGCGGTTGACCCACAAGGGCAGCTTGATGTTCTCCGGCACCATGACATCCGCAACCACGCGCGTGATTGAAAATATGACCAGAAACAGCACCAGAAACGTCACGCCGCGCGCATATTCCGGCCGCCAGCCGGCGATGATGCCCTGCGACACTTCCATCAGCGCCATCGCCAGGATTGACGAAAAAATCGCAGTCCCCAGCGCCAATAGCGACGAGAGCAGCCCCTGCGTGGCCAGATAAAGCGTCGTCAGCACGATCAAGAGCAGAACAATAAGGTTGAGCATCATGTCGATTGTCCTTTCGGCGGGCCTTGCTCCGCCGTGATCATTTTACCTTTGTGCCGGCGCCGTACCGGTGCGGCTGGAGGGATTTTCCGCGGCGCCCTTGTCAGGCGTCATCACGCGCGTCACCTCATGAATAGCCGTCACACCCGCGGCGAACTTGCGAATGCCATGCTCCACCAGCAGCAGCATATTGTTCTTCCGCGCCATCTGCTTGATCTGGGCCGAGGTGGCGCCGCTGGCCAGCGCCTTTCGCATTTCATCGGTCACCAGGAGGACTTCAAAGATGCCGGTGCGTCCCTTAAAGCCGATGCCCGCACAATCCGGGCAAATAATCGCCCGGCCTTTCTTATCGACGATCGGCTCGGTGTTGGCCTTGAACGACTGCAGATTGCGCCCCACCGGCAGGTTGAGCTTCTTCATCGTGGCTTCATCAGGCTGATACGGAATCTTGCATGTGGGACAGAGGATTCTCACCAGCCGCTGGGCAATGATCATCCGCAGCACGCGCGAGGCCTCGCTCTTGTTGCCGTTCATCGACATCCACATTTCCAGTGCCGACATGGAATCCAGCGCCGGCAGGGACGTATACACCCGGTGGGCATCGCCCTGCGTATCGCCCGAGAATCGCGTGATCAGCTCCGCACTGGCATTATCCGGTATCTGCGATACCAGCGCGATGTTGGGCTCCTTGAGCATCACCGATTGAAGCGTCTTGGCAAAGCTCGCATCGGGCGCCCGCGGATCGAATTTATTGATCGTGACGCCTTCGATTTCCGTCTGCGGATTAAGTTCCAGCGTCTGCACGGAATTCGTAAACGCATCATGCGCTCGGATCAGGGCATAGAGCGTCGTCGTGCGGCCCTGTCCGCGCGGCGCGGCGACAATCACCAGCCCCTTGGTGTCCGACGTCACCTTTTTCACGTCGGTGAGTTGCTCGGAGGTCATGCCCAGCTGCTCTACCCGCATGTCCCATTGGCCTTTTTCGTTGGCGCTGATCAGAACGCGTTCGCCGGCCGTCGAGCCGCTGGTGCGGACCGTCCAGACGGTTGTCGAGCCATCGGCATCGCGCGAGCGGAAGTTGCCCGTCTGCGGCCGGCGCCGCTCCTCGACCGAAAGACCCGAGAGAACCTTAAGCGCCTGAATCGCCGCTTCGGCCGAAGGGCGATCCACCGCCGGCTGCATCGCCGGCATGCCATCGGTAATGAGGCTCAGCGAATACCCGTCCTTGGCCGGCGAAAGGTCCACGATTTCTGCACGCCGCATCAGCGCCTGAATGACGATGGCGTCCGCGGTGCCCAGGCCGGCGGCCAGAGGATCCTGCGGACTGGGCAGCGGCATAAGGGTGTTGTCATGGCGCAGATAAGTCAGCTGCACCTGGCGGGCGTTTTTCCGCTCCTCCATCCGCGTCGACATGCTGCCGGCGGCCTGAATGGCGCCCTTGAACAGATGCCCGGAGGGGCCCAGCGTCTTGACGCGAATCACCCAGAACGCCGCGATCATGCCGCCCGCGATGACCAGGTTGATGGGCAAGGCCACCCAGAAGAACGGCACCACCAGCCACACCACCAGCATCGCAAGAAAGACCCCCGCTGCCCCCAGTTTCCACGGCAGCTCCGGCTGGTCGACCAGGTTCTTGGTCACGTCGTCTGCCAGAAACGTCGCAAACCGTGCCCAGGCCACCAGGCTCGCCAGAGCGATCAGCCAATAGATAGGGTTCACATACTCAAATAGAGCCATACGTGTTCCAGTGTATTTAACGCGGGCTAGACGCGGATGATCCCCGGGATTCGCATTTTGTTCAAGCAGGATCAAGCAGCTGCCGCCGAGCGCGGCAGGGCAAAGGGGGGGGTTAGCCGCCGGAAGTCTTGATCCCCCGCATGCGCATCTTGAGTTCTTCCGGGTTGGGCGAAGAGGCAAGCGCTTCCTTGGAGGAAATGACTTCCTTGGTCACCAGCTCCGCCAGCATGTCGTTGAAATCGATCATGCCCGTGCCGCGCTCGTTGCGGATGACCGAAGTCAGCTCATTTTCGCGCCCTTCGACGATGAATTTCTTGACGTTGATGGAGTTGAGCATCACTTCCACACAGGGCACGCGCTTGACCTTGGGATCCAGGGCAGGAATGAGCTTCTGGAAGCAGATCGCCACGATGTTAGCTGCGAGGGCCTGCCGCACGTTCTCATGCTGGTCCTTGGGAAACAGCTCCAGCACGCGGGTGATCGCGCCGGGGGCGCTTGAGGCGTGAATCGTGGAAAAGACCAGGTGGCCGGTTTCCGCCGCCTGGACGGCCGCCTGGAAGGTAAACCGGTCGCGCATTTCGCCGATCAGGATCACGTCCGGGTCTTCGCGGACCATCGAGCGGATGCCATGTTCAAATGTGTCGCAGTCCAGGCCGATCTCGCGCTGGTTAATCAGCGCCTTTTTATCGACGTAGGAGTATTCAATCGGGTCTTCAATCGTGACCACGTGCACGTTTTTGGTGGTGTTGATCTGTTCGAGCATCGCCGCAATGCTGGTGGTTTTGCCCGAGCCGGTGATGCCCGCCATGATGATCAGGCCCTGTTCGCGCTCCGCGATCTTCGAGAAAATGTCCGGCAGGTGTAGCTCATCATAGCTGGGAATGCGCGGATTGATGCGCCGCGCGACCAGGCTCGAGGTCCCGCGCTGCCGGAACACATTCACGCGAAAACGCTCTGTCTTGGTCAGGGAGTAGGCCATATCCAGCGTGCCGTGGACATGAAAATCGTGTAATTGCTCCGGAGTGAGCATCTCTTCAATGATTTCGTCGACTTCCTTTGGCGAGAGCGGCGCCGTCTTGAGCACCCGCAGCTCCCCGCCCACGCGCACCCGCGGCACCGCGTCGGACTTAAGATGAATATCCGATCCGCCCACCGCCGCGACCGTCCGGAAATAGGTATCGATGCGCCGCTTCTTTTCGACAATTTCCGACGCTACGCCATGCGATTCTTCGCTGGGGACTTCGCCTGGACTTTCAGCTTCTGACATGATTCCTCACCTGCCACATGCGGAACACAAACAACTGCCACACCACCCCTGCAGTATGGCGATATAGCCCTGTCCTGGCAAGGCAGGGCCGAGCGCCTGATCCCCCCTGACCAAAGACCCGTCAACTTACGTTAACACCCCGTCTAACCCACCCAACCCCAGCATTTCCACCGCATAAAACGGCTCGGCATACCGGCGGTAAATCGTCCCCCCAAAGTATGACCCGATCGTCTCAACATACCGCACCACCGCCCCGCGCTCCTCGCCCGATCGGCCCGTATAAAACTGCGATTGATAGCAATTCACCGCCGCGAGCTTTTTCTCCCAGAACGCGCTGACATCCACGCAAAAACTCGCCGGGAAATTCACCCGCAGATGCGTGCAGAAATAATAAATAATCCGCCGGCAGTAATAAGGCTCGCCGGGAATCGTGGACTTCGTGAGCTTGCCATCAAAGCGCGCATCCTCCCCAATCCGCGTTACGGCCATGTGATCCGGATGCGCATCCGACGGATACGGCAAAAACAAAATGTCCGGCCGCAACTGCCGATAAAGCGCCGCGATCCGATGCCGCCCTTCTATCGAATAAACCACCTCCCGATTCTTAAACCCCGCGGGCACCCGCCGCACGCCCAGCACCCCCGCCGCCTCCGCCGCCTCCTTCGCCCGAACCTCCTCCGACCCAAATGGCGTGGGCTCCCCCGTGGTCATGTCCACCAGCGTTACCTCATGGCCACCGGCGACAAGAAGCGCAATCGTCCCCCCCATCGCCAATTCCTGATCGTCCGGATGGGGACCGAGAACTGTAATTTTCATTGGCATCCCAAATTATGATGGCTTTACATACCGAGATGAAACATCAATTTCTTCTGCCCGCTAACCCACGACGGCAATTCTTTAATGGGAGGCATGCTTGATGCGGATTTTTGCAGGTTTGCTCTGAATTGCTTGAAAGCGGGGTTCTCGTCTTTGAAATACGATTCTTCAAGCACCTCTCCAGATTCGGCGGATATTGTTGCCCTGGACAAATTTGGACCGCCCGGCACAAACGGAGGCGTTCTTTCGCCAGCGGTTCTGCAGAACTCATCCCGAGAATGATCCTCGTTTATTTCATACCACACTCGATCCGCATACCCCGGAAAGGCCGCCTTCTGAACGAACGTACGACCTTCGACCACTACAATCAACCACTCATATACAGGGGCCATTCGATCATGAAATATGTAAATGACTGCCCCACTTTTCGCAGTATCTGGCCCTCGCACCCGTACATTTTGGCTTGAGTTATCACATGCTGCCACTAACGCGGCTAGAACCATTCCAACAACTAAGCGCCCTGTCGATTGCATCATATTAAGGCTCCTCCCGCGATCGAGCCGCCACGAAATCCCAAAATTTTACCGCTTCTCCACCCCCACATAATGCTCCTCCCGCGCCCCGGTGTACTCCGCCCGCGGCCGGATCAATTTGTTATTCGCATACTGCTCCAAAACATGCGCCACCCACCCGCTCGTCCGGCTGATTGCAAAGATCGGCGTGAACATATCCCCCGCAATATTCAAATAGTGATACACTGACGCCGAATAAAAATCGACGTTCGGCTTCAATCCCTTCGCCCCCGTCACCAATTCCTCAATCATCACCGACATCCTGTACCACTGTTCCTGGTTGGTCAGCTTCCCAAGTTGCCGCGACATCTCGCGCAGGTGCTTGGCCCGCGGATCGCCATTTTTATAGACCGCGTGGCCGAAGCCCATAATCTTTTCCTTGCCGGCCAATTTGTTCCGTATATACCCATCCACATGATCCGGATGGCCGATTTCGTTGAGCATCTTCATCACCTGCTCGTTGGCCCCGCCATGGAGCGGCCCCTTGAGCGCACAGATTGCCGCCACAATCGCCGAGTGCATATCCGTGAGCGTCGCCGCCGCCACGCGCGCCGCAAACGTCGACGCATTCAATTCATGATCCGCATGCAAAATAAACGCCTTGTCCAGCGCCCGCACCGAGAGCGGATCAGGCATGATCCCGCGCAGCATATACAAAAAATTCGCCGCCAAATTCAGCTCCGGCCGCGGCGCAATCGGTGCCCGGTCATTGCGAATCCGCTCATACGCCGCTACCGCCGCCGCCATCTGCCCCTGAATCCGAATTGCCTTGCGCGCGTTGGCCGCTTCCGACATGTCCTCCGATTCCGCATCAAACGTCGCCAGCGCCGAAATCGCCGTGCGCAACCCTTCCATCGGCGTCGTCCGCCGCGGAAACATCTGCATCACTTCAATCAAACCCTGCGGCAAAGCCGCATGCGCCGCTATCGATTGCCGCAGTTCATCCAGCTCATCCTGCTTGGGCAGCCGCCCATGCCAGAGCAGATAAATCACCTCTTCAAACGTCGCATTCTCCGCCAGCTCATCGATGTTGATGCCCCGATAACGCAACACGCCATCTTCAATGGACGTAATACTCGAAGCCAGCGCCACCACATCGCGCAATCCCGCCGCCGCCGCGGGCGAACCTGTCGTTGCAGTCTCTGCCATATTTCACTCCCGTGCGACAGATCAAACGCGCAATCATACCGTTGTCCCTGACATTCGGCGAGAAAAGGCGTCAAACAATCACCAATGACCAATTACCATTTACAACCCCCTCCCCCGCCTCC
>JADMIO010549138.1_pt1 | contig 12594 bp, 6 predicted proteins | sample 8958161 | NCBI WGS metagenome assembly JADMIO01 (sample SAMN16585339, study PRJNA669376) | soil metagenome | isolation source: Crop rotation soil | place: USA: Cullars Rotation, Alabama | collected 2011 | reverse complement strand
GCTACGTCAGCGCGTGCGCGGCGCTGGCCGCCATGTTCGGTGCCTGGGTGCTGACGGCGCATGCCGTCGCCAGCGTCGCCCGTCCCCTGGGCGAGGCGCGGGCCCGCATCGTGTCGCCGGTCCCGGCCGAACCCTCTGCGCCGGTGCCACGCGACACCGCGCCGGCGATTCGGATCTTCGCCTCCCGAGGCGCGCTCGACGCCTCGATGGTATCGAGGCCGTCGTGGCGGCAGCGGCTCGACCTCTGGTCGACGAGCGTGGTGCCGTTCTGGCTGGCCGGGGTCGTGCTTCTCGCCGGCCGGCTGGTCCTGTCGTGCCTGGGTGTTGCCCGGCTGCGGCGGGGACCATTCGTCCCCGTTCCACGGGCGGTCGACGTGCTGGCGCACGACGTGGCCGCGCGTCTCGGGATCGCCCGTCTCGTGCGGGTCGTGGAAGCCGCTCGCGTCAGTGCGCCGGTGCTCGTGGGCTGGTTGAAGCCGGTCGTGATGTTGCCGGCCAGCGCGATCGCGGGCCTGTCGCCGGCGCAGCTCGAGTCGATCCTGGCGCACGAGCTTGCCCACGTGCGGCGGCACGACGTGCTGGTGAACGCGGGCCAGGCGGTGATCGAGGTGGTGCTGTTCTACCATCCGGTCTGCTGGTGGATCTCGCGGCGAATCCGTGTGGAACGCGAACACTGCTGCGACGACATCGCCGTCGCCGCCTGCGGCGACGAACTGGTGTACGCCACGGCCCTGGCCGATCTCGAATCGCAGCGCAACGCTACGCGGCTCGCGCTGTCGGCAGCCGATGGGGCGCTGTTGGATCGCGTGCGTCGCATCCTGTCGATGCGCGACGGCGGCGAGCACGCCGGCCGGGCCGTGCCGGCCACGCTCATGGCTGCCGTGGCCGTGGCGCTCGTGGTTGGCGCCCTGACCTTACGGGCTTCCAGCGGCGATGGCCAGACATCGACGCCGACGGCCGGACGCTCCATTCCACCCGATCGCGCGGTCCTGCAGGGACGAGTCGTCGAGGCGGGTTCCGGGCGCCCGGTTCCCGGTGCCCGGGTGCAGGCGATGAGCCCGAATGGCACGTTCGAGGGCGCGACCGACGCCGATGGACGCTACGAGATCGCGTCGCTGACCCCCGGCAGCTACACGGTGGCGGCGCGTGCGCAGGGCTTCGTGGACGGCTACTACGGTCGCGGTCCTGGCATGGCACAGGACTTCGGCGCGCAAGTGATGACGCGGGGCGGGCGGATCACCGCGGGCATCGATCTGCGGGTGCAGCGGGCCGGTCGTGTCAGCGGGCGGATCTTCGACGCGAATGGCAACGGCCTGGCTGGCGTCGAGATCGAGCTGGTCCGGCCGCACCCGGAGCCTGGTGATTCGATCAGGAGAGCCGTGGCTTTCGCGCAGACGGAAGAGGGCGGCGCCTACGACCTCGCGGGCGTGGCGCCCGGCGACTACTTCGTGCGGGCGTACATCGGACGGTACGGTGCACCAGACCTGTTTCAGCTTCTCGACACCCTCGCCAGGGCAACCGGCACCCCCGCCGTGTACGGGTCGACGTTCTACCCCGGCGTGGCCGACGAGCAGGCCGCGCAGCCAGTTCGCGTGAACGCGGGGCAGGAACTGCCCGGTGTGGACTTCGCGCTGGCCACGACGGGACGCTTCACGGTGGCTGGCCGGATCGTGGACGAGACAGGAGGCTCGTTCGAAGGCGGGGCGGTCAGCCTGGTATCGATGAACCCGAACGGTCGTCCGGAACAGGCGCCAACCGCGCCAATCGACGCCCAGGGCCGTTTCGAGCTGCACGACGTGATCCCGGGAACCTACATGGCCCGCATCGTTCCACTCGCGCCGAGACCCCCCGGACCGCCGGCGCCTGGGGCGCCGAGCCGTCTGTTCATTCCGCCCGATCCGCTGACTGTGACCGACGCGGACGTCTCGGATCTCGAACTGCGGGTGAGAGCCACCGCCCGTCTGGCCTTCAGCCTGGTTCCGGACATCGGCGTGACGCGCAGGTTCGAACGGGAGTCTCTGGGGCTCTCAGTGGCCCGAGGACCGTTCGATGGGGCGGGGCTGCAGATGAGCACGTTCGGGAAGCTGCTCGGGCCCGAAGGGACGCCGCTCGAGATGACGACCGCAAGCGGCCCGGTTTTCTTCAAGGTCGAGGCGCCACCCGGGTGGATGGTCAAGGCCATCCGGCTCGACGGCCGTGACCTCGAGGACGGCGTCGCGGAGCTTGCGCCCGGGCGCCGCGAGGTCGAGGTGGTGGTGACCGATCGCGTGAGCGGCGTCTCGGGTGCCGTAGTGGACCGCCGCGGGCGTCCCATGCCGAACTATTCCGTGATCGTGTTCCCACCCGAACCGACGCGGTGGCACGTCGTCTCACCCGCGATCCGGGAGGCACGGACGGACAGCGACGGGCGATTCCAGATCGACCGTCTGCCTCCTGGCACCTATCGGGCCGTGGCCGTGCCGGCGCTTGCGCGCATGACCCTGGAGAGCGCCGCGGTGCTCGAGCGCCTGGAGACCTCGTCGGAAGAGATTCGCCTGGCCGAGGGCCAGAGCCTGGTGGTGTCGATTCGGGCGTCCGCCATGCCGGCCGGCCCGGCACCATGAAAAGGCGCGAATCAACGGCGAAACCTGCCTTGACAAGACGGGCCATTGCCCGCGACGATCCCCGCGAGGCTGACGGCTAAGGGGCGGCACACCCTCGGCACAGACAGGCCCACGGTGGGGCAAGGGGGATCATGAGAGTACGGCCGCTCGTCATCGCAGCCTCCATGTGGAGTGTGCTGACGGCCGGCCACATGATGTCGCTCTCGGCGCAGAGTCCCGCGCCCGGCCAGGACGAGGTGGCGGCGCCCGCCGCGGTTCCCAGTCATCGCGAACTGCTCGACACCTACTGCGTCACCTGCCACAACTCGAAGGCCGAAGCGGGCGGCGTCGCGCTCGACACGCGCGATCCCGCGCGCGTTGACGAGGATCCCGAGCTGTGGGAACGCGTGGTCCGCAAGCTGCGCTCCGGCACCATGCCGCCGCAGGGCGTGCGCCGTCCCGAGCCGGCCGCGCTCACGGCGTTCGTGGGACACCTCGAGAACGAGCTCGATCGTCGAGCGGCCACGGCGCCGAGTCCGGGACGTCCGGTCCTGCGGCGTCTGAATCGCGCGGAGTACGCCAATGCGATCCGCGACCTGCTGACGCTGGATGTGGACGTGGCCGCGCTCCTGCCGCCCGACGATTCGGGCTACGGGTTCGACAACGTCGGCGACGTGCTCACCGTGACCCCGGCCCTGCTCGATCGCTACCTGGCCGCGGCCGACCGGATCAGCTCCCTGGCGGTCGGGGACACGGACATCGGTCCCGGGGCCGAGATCTACAGAGCGCGGCACGATCTGTCGCAGGACCAGCACATCGAGGGCCTGCCGCTGGGCACCAACGGCGGCATGCTGGTGCGCCATACCTTTCCACTCGACGGCGAGTATCTGGTCCAGGTGAAGCTGTTCCGCAGCAACATCGAGTCGGTGCGTGGCCTGGAGACCCGCAACCAGCTCGAGATCCTGCTCGACGGCGAGCGCGTGCACGTGGCCAGCGTCGGCGGCGACGAGGATTTCGCGGCCGCCGTCGAGAACCCGACGCTGGCGGGTGACGCGGTCGATGCGCGGCTGCAGGCGCGGGTCATGGTGAAGGCCGGTCCCCGCAACGTCGGCGTCACCTTCGTCCAGAAACGCGGCGAAGGCACGCGCCGGCTGCAGCCGTTTCTGCGGAGCTCGGCCGATACGTTCGACTCCACCGGCCGCCCCCATGTCGAGCGATTGACGATCACCGGTCCGTTCAAACCCGGCGGCGCGGGCGAGACGCCTTCCCGCAAGCGCATCTTCGTCTGCCGCCCCTCGGATCCGTCCGCCGAAGGCGCGTGCGCGTGGCGGATCATGAGCACGCTGGCGCGCCGCGCCTATCGCCGGACGCCAACGTCCGACGAGATCGACGGCCTGATGACCTTCTACGCGAACGGCCGCCGCAAGGGGTCGTTCGATGCGGGGATTCAGATGGCGCTGCGCCGCCTGTTGGCCAGCCCCAAGTTCGTGCTGCGGCCGGAGCGCGAGCGCGAGGGGATCGCGCCCGGCAGTCCGTATCCGGTCGCCAGCGACGAGCTGGCGTCGCGTCTCTCCTTCTTCCTGTGGAGCAGCATTCCCGACGACGAACTGCTGACCGTCGGGGGCGCGGGCCGGCTGACCGATCGCACCATCCTCGTCCGTCAGGTCCGCCGCATGCTGGCCGATCCCAAGGCCGACGCGCTCGTGGCGAACTTCGCGGGCCAGTGGCTGCAGCTGCGGAACCTGCGACGGGTGGTGCCGAACTCGAACGAGTTCCCGGACTTCGACGACAACCTGCGCCAGTCGCTGCGGCGCGAGACGGAGCTGTTCTTCCGCAGCATCGTTCGCGAGGACCGGAGCCTGCTGGATCTGCTGACGGCCGACTACACGTTCGTCAACGAGCGGCTGGCCAGGCACTACGGGATTCCCAACGTGTACGGCAGCCACTTCCGGCGGGTCACGCTGACCGACGACGCGCGCAAGGGCCTGCTGGGCAAGGGCGCGGTGCTGACCGTGACGTCGCACGTCGATCGCACATCGCCCGTGGTGCGGGGCAAGTGGTTGCTCGAGAACATTCTCGGCACCCCGCCGCCGCCGCCGCCCGCCGTCGTGCCGCCGCTGCCGGAGACCCAGCCGGGCGAGAAGCCGCGAACGATGCGCGCGCAGATGGAAGCGCACCGGCAGAACCCGGCCTGCGCCAGCTGCCACAAGCTGATGGATCCGCTCGGGTTCGCGCTGGAGAACTTCGACGCCGTCGGGGCGTGGCGCACGGTCGATGCGGGCAGTCCCATCGACGCGTCGGGCCAGCTGGCCGACGGGACGACGGTGGACGGCGTCGTCACGTTGCGACAGGCGCTGGTGAGCCGTGCCGACGTGTTCGTGCAGACGTTCGTGGAGAAGCTGCTGACCTATGCCCTCGGTCGCGGGCTGACCGCCGACGACATGCCGGTCGTGCGCGCCATCGTCCGGCAGGCGGCGGCCAACAACTACCGCTTCTCGACCATCGTGCTCGGCGTCGTCACCAGCGCGCCGTTCCAGATGCGGATGAACGTCGGCAGGGCCGAGCCAGGACGAGTCGCGGTGACGGACAGCCGTCAGCCGGTACAGTAGTCAGCCAGTGCAGTAGGGAGACCGATCATCATGTTCATCACCAGGACCGCGCTACCTCGCCGGACGTTCCTGCGTGGCACGGGCGCGACGCTTGCGCTGCCGCTGCTCGACGCGATGGTGCCGGCGATGACGGCGCTGGCCCAGACGCCCGCGAAGGGCCGGATGCGCTTCGGCGCCATCTACATCCCGCACGGCGCCATCCTGGACCAGTGGACACCCGCGACGAGCGGGCCGGGCTTCGAGCTGTCGCCGTCGCTCAAGCCGCTGGAACCCGTGCGCGACAAGCTCGTGGTGATCAGCAACCTGACCCGGGCCGGGACGACGGTGGGCGATCACGCCGTGGCGCCGGCGGGCTGGTTGACCGGCGCGCAGGCGAAGAAGACCGAGGCGGAAGACGTGCGGGCCGGGATCACGATCGACCAGATCGTGGCGAAGCAGATCGGCCAGGACGCCGTGCTGCCGTCGCTCGAGCTGGCCACGGAGGATTTCACCGGCTACATCGGCGGCTGCACGCCGGCGTTCAGCTGCGCCTACATGAACACGATCACCTGGGCGTCACCGACGACGCCGCTGCCGATGGAGATCAACCCGCGCCTGGTCTTCGAGCGGCTCTTCGGCCGCGCCGGGACCCACGCGCAGCGTCTGGCGCGCATGCAGGAGGACCGCAGCATCCTCGACGCGGTGCTCGGCGACCTGAACGATCTGCAGCGGACGCTGAGCGTCCGGGATCGCGCCAAGGTCGAGGACTACATGGACGACGTCCGCGAGATCGAGCGCCGCATCCAGCGGACCGAAGAGAAGAACCGCAACGAGGTGCGGACCCCCGACGCGCCCATCGGCATTCCCGACGCCTTCGGCGACCACGTGGCGCTGATGTTCGACCTGCTGGCCGTGGCCTTCCAGTCCGACATCACGCGCGTGTTCACGTTCATGATGTCGCGCGAGGCCAGCCAGCGGACCTTCGCGCAGCTGGACCTGACCGAGCCGTGGCACACGCTCTCCCATCATGGTCACAAGCCGGAGAAGCTGGCGCAGAACGCGCGCATCAACCTCTACAACGTCGGGCTGTTCGCCAATTTCGTGCAGAAGCTGGCCGCCACGCCCGACGGCGACGGGACGCTGCTCGATCAGGCGCTGGTCTTCTACGGCAGCGGCATGAGCGACGGCGACACGCACGGCACCGATCCGTTGCCGCTCGTCGCGGTCGGCGGCGGCGCCGGTCAGGGCCACCGGCACCTGGAAGCGGCGCCACGCACCAACATCGGCAATCTCTGGTTGGGCATCGCGAAGAAGTTCGACAGCCCGATCGACAGCGTCGGCGAGAGCACCGGTGTCTTCGAGCTCTAGCGGCCTCGAGGCGTCGCGCCTGCGCACCAGCGGTCCTGTCCGGCGGGCCGGACCGCGCCTGGCGTGCGGACTGGCCGTGCTCGTCACCACGTTCATGCCGTCGGCGGCGCGGGCGGCCGGCGATACGCGCCTCATCGACGCCGTCAAGAACGCCAACAGCCAGGCCGTCCGCCTGCTGCTTCGTGACCGGGTGGACGTCAACGCCGCGGAGGCGGACGGCACAACCGCCCTGCACTGGGCGGTGCAGGCCGGCGACCTCGCCACCGTCAAGCAGCTGCTCGACGCCAGGGCGGACGTCAACGCGAGCAACCGCTACGCGGTGACGCCGCTGTCGGTGGCGGCCACGAACGGCAGCGAAGAGATGATCGCGACGCTGGTGGCGGCCGGTGCCAACGTCAACGCTGTGCTGCTCGAGGGCGAAACGGTGCTGATGACGGCAGCCCGCACCGGGAACCCCGCCGTCGTCGGACTGTTGCTCGAGCGCGGCGCCGACGTCAACGCGCACGAACGCGGCTACGGCGAGACCGCGCTGATCTGGGCGACGGCGCAGAACCACGCCGCGGCCGTCGAGCGGCTGATCGCCGGCGGCGCCGACCTCAATGCCCGCTCGGCGGTGATGAAATACGCCAAGCCCCGCACGCCGATCACGGTGCTGCCGCGCGGCGGCTGGACGCCTCTGATGTACGCCGCACGGCAGGGATCGATGGAGGCGGGCAAGGCGCTGGTGGAAGGCGGCGCGGACCTGAACCTGCGCGATCCCGACGGCACGACGGCGCTCATCCTGGCGATCATCAACTCGCAGTACGACTTCGCCGCCATGCTGATCGGGGCGGGCGCGGCCCACGACATCGTGGACGAAGCCGGGATGGGTCCGCTCTATGCCGCGGTGGACATGCACGCGCTGCCGTGGGGATTCGGCAGTCCGGAGCCGAAGCGCAACGAAGCCAGGGACAGCCTCGACATCCTGAAGATGCTGCTGGTCCGTGATGCCGACACGAACGCACGGCTCAAGCGCACCGCGCTGCAGCGGCTGCATACGCCCGGCGATCCGACGCTGGCCGCCGGCGCAACGCCCTTCATGCGCGCCGCCAAGTCCGGCGACGTCACCGTCATGCGCCTGCTGCTCGACCACGGCGCCGATCCGAAGGCGCTACAAGCCAACCACACGACGGCGCTGATCCTGGCCGCGGGGTTCGGCTGGCGCGACGGCGACAACAACCTCAACACCAAGGACAAGGGCACGCAGGCCGAGGCGATCGAGGCCATGAAGCTGTGCCTGGAGCTGGGGCTCGACATCAAGGCCGCCAACGACGCCGGCGTGACGGTCCTGCACGGCGCCGCGATGCGGGGCGACACTGAAGAGATCGTCAAGTTCCTCGTCGCCAACGGCGCGCGCGTCGACGCCAGGAACAAGGACGGCAAAACCGCGCTGGACGTCGCCCTCGAGCGGAAGGGCCAGGACGGCGCCGACGCCGTGATTCCCGGCACCGCCAACCTGCTGCGGGACCTGCTCGCACAAGTGGAGTCGGTCGCGCGTCGCTGACGCTCACACCAGCTGGTATTCGGGCGTGCTCATGACGAGGTGCATCGTCATGCGCAGCGGATCCTCCAGGTAGGTCTTCGCGCGCTCGAGGCTGTCGGTTCCCAGTTCTTTCGTCAGGAACCCGACGAGGGCATCGCGCATCGTCTGCGACGCCGGCACGCGCAAGGTTCGTCCGACGAGGACGTCGATCGCGTCGCCCGCCGTCTTCGCGCCGCTGTCGAGCACCATTCGCGTCAGGTCGAACTGCGCCGCCTGTCGCGGCGTGGGGATCAGCTTGCGCGCCGCCTGTTCCCAGCCGATGTAGCCGGAGATGCGCGTGTTGAACCGTTCGTCGCGTTCGAGGGCAACGCGGTCGAACGTGGTCATGTTCGCCGGATCGCTGACCGCCGTGGCGGCGCCGATGTCGTAGCCGTCGCGCAGTCGCTGACCGAGCACGTCGTCCGAGCCGGCGTTGAAGTTCCAGTCGCGGAAGCCCGTCATGTCGGGCACCAGCACCTCGCGGGCGACGTTGCCGCGCGCGATCAGCAGCCCCGGTGTGATCCACGCCTTGCCGCCGGCCCAACCCGCCACCGAGGGGGGATTCAGCAGATGCTGGCCCATCGCGATGGTCGACTGGTTGAAGTCCGGCACACCGGGCATGGCGTCGACGCCGAGGTGCTTCATCATCGCCACCAGATGCTCCACCGGGCCCTTGATGTGGCCGCCGTAGCTCGCCTGGCTGTAGAAGTCCCTGGAGAGGAAGATCGCCGTCAGCAGCGGCTTCGCCTCGTAGTCGTGCTGCCGCAGCACCGCCCCCAGCTTCTGCCGGAGCTGCGGTGACAGTTCGTCGCGCACCAGGAAGCGGTAGATCTTGCCGGCCAGGAACTCGCCGGTGACCGGCTGCTCGAAGACGATCTTCAGGACGTCGACGCCGTCGAAGGTCCCGGTGCGTCCCAGGAAGGTCTTCGCGCCCGCGTCGTGCTTGGCCGCGTCCACCTTGAAGGTGAGGTCGTCGAAATACCACCCGGTGAACGCGCGCGCGCACTCGCGGACGTCGGTCTCCGAGTAGTTGCCCACACCCATGGTGAACAGTTCCATCACCTCACGGGCGAAGTTCTCGTTGGCCGCACCCTTCACGTTGTACTGTGCGTCCAGGAAGTAGAGCATCGCCGGGTTCTGCGCCACCTGGATGGTCAGCTCGCGCAGGTTGCCGGTGGCATGCCGCTCGAACAAGGCGATTTGCTGCAGCATCTTCCGGTAGTCGCGCACCTTGTTCTCGTGCGTGGCGAAGTGCCCGTGCCACAGCAGCGCCATCTTCTGTTCCACCGGGTGCGTGGTCTGCACCATGCGGTTCGCCCACCAGTAGCCGACGCGGCGCGTCTCGAGCATCGTGGCGCGCAGCCAGTAGAAGAAACGATCGGATACGGGCTGCACCGGCCGGTTGCCGGACGGTTTGTTCTCCACGCCCATGGCTCCGCCGGACTTCTCGGCGCGGTCCGTGGCTTCAGGACGGCTCTCGGGAAAGCCGGTCAGCGACGGATCCCACAATCCCGACTCGACGAAGGGCCGCATCTTCGGGTTGGGCAGGCCTTCGTAGTGCACCAGCGAGCGGACGGCGCGCTCCGGTCCCGCGTCGGCCAGCTTCTGGATCTCGGCCGGCGTGTCGCCGAAGCCGGCGTGGGCCAGCAGATGCGCGGCGCGGTCGTAGTTCCAGTCCGCCGCGGAGATGGGCGTCAGATCGTCCTTCCACGCCGCCGGCCCGGGCGACCATTCGGTGCGCATCGCCATCGTGTACTCCCGGGCCTAGGTGCGGAAGAAACCCAGCGGCGCCAGGTTCTGGCCAAGCACCCTCGCCGCATCGGCGCCCATCCAGTCCTGGATGAGCGTGGCATAGACCTGGCGGAAGTCGGTGGTGCTTTCGAGGTTGTCGCCCAGCACCAGATTCGTCAGGCTCGGCGCCTTGCCGTAGAGGCCGCCCTTCACTGCGTTCCCGATCACGAAGTTCACCTGCGCGGTGCCGTGGTCGGTGCCCAGGCTGGTGTTCTCGGGCACGCGGCGGCCGAACTCGCTGTGCACGTACATCACCACGTCGTCGGCGCGGCCGATGCGCGTCATCTCCTGGAAGAAGCCGGCGATGGCGTCCGAGCAATAGAGCAACTGCCGATCGTGCGGCGCGGCCTGGTTCACGTGCGTATCGAACAGGCTGTTGCGCAGCGGCACGTAGTACAGCTGCGTGGGAAAGTCGGCCTCGATCAGCGCCGCCACCTTGTCCAGGTCGAGCAGCCGCAAATCAGGATTGTCCTTGCCCTTGTAGCGGCTCCAGGCGGCGCGCACCACTTCCGACGCCTGGGCCGCGCTCTTGGTGACCTCGAGGACGTAGCGGTGGGCGTCGCCCGCCGCCGTCTGCCCGGTCGCCAGCGCGTCCGCCACCGGCTTCTCCTGCGCGAACAGCGCCCGCTGGAAGCGCGTCGGATCGACGAACACCAGCGGCACGTGGTGTTCCGCCTTCACCGCCAGCGTCTGGCTATCGGAGATGTTGACGATCATGTTGGCGCGCGCGCCCGTGGGATCGAGCGCCGCCGCGGTGCGGCCGACCCAGCCGTACTCGTTGCCGCTGTTGGGCGCCGCGGTGTGCCAGAACGAGGCCGACGAGAAGTGTGAGAACGACGGCCGGTCGTAGCCGACGCCCTGGACGATGGCCACCTTGCCGTCGTCGTACATCCGCTTCATCGCGCTCATCGACTTGTGCCAGCCGAGGTGCGCGTCGATCGGCAGCAGATCCTTTTCCTTGATGCCGATGGTGGGCCGATGCGTGTAGTAGGCGGGGTCGCCGTAAGGCACGATGGTGTTCAGCCCGTCGTTGCCGCCGAACCACTCGAACACCACGAGGATTCGGCCCGACGAAGCCGCCGCCAGGCTGGCCTGACCGAGCACTGAGGGCACGGGGCCGATTCCGCCCAGCAGGCTGAAACCCAGCCCGCCCGCGCCCAGCCGCATCAGGTCGCGACGCGATACGCCGGAATCGCTCAGTCGAGTCGTGGTTGCCACGCGGTCCGCCTTTCCGGGCCCCAAGAATACTGCCGATCCCTGCTAATGTCTCCCCATGTCCGCTGGATGGCCGACGTAGCGTGGGCCATCACACACCGAAGGGAACGACGCCATGACGCGCCTGGCCATGCTGCTGCTTGCGTTCACCCTGCCCGTTCTGGCGCAGATGCCTCCCGCGCCGCTCGATCCGGCGGAAAGGCGCGCCGTGGTCGAAACGGCCGGCGAGTTGCTCACCGCCAACTACATCTTTCCCGACCGTGCCGTCGAGGCCAAGGCCCGGCTCGACGCCGCCCTGGCCGCCGGCGAGTACAACGCCATCGCCACGCCGCAGGCCTTCGCCGACAAGCTGACCGCGGATCTGCAGGCCGTCACCCATGACAAGCACATGCGGGTGTTCTTCAACGCTGGTCCGCCGCCGGCACCGCCCGCCGCGGCCGCCGCGCCGCCGCGCGCCAATGCCGGCTTCGTCCGCGTCGATCGCCTCAAGGGCAATATCGGCTACATCAAGTTGCAGGGCTTCCCGCCCGCTGCCGGCCCGTTTGCCGCCGCGGCCAACCAGGCGATGGCGGACCTCGAGGAAACCGACGCCCTGATCATCGACATGCGCGACAACCGCGGTGGCAGCCCCGATGGCGTCGCCTATCTTTGCAGCTTCTTCTTCGACTCGAAGACGCCGGTGCACATCAACAGCTTCGTCAACCGCACATCGGGCACGCTGGAATTCACCAACCAGGATTTCCACACCAGGGCGACGCCGGTGTCGTATCTGGGAAAGCCGGTCTATGTGCTGACCAGCGTGCGGACCTTCTCGGGCGGCGAAGAATTCGTCTACGACCTGCAGACCCAGAAGCGCGGCCGGCTGATCGGCGCCGTCACCGGCGGCGGCGCCAATCCCGGCGGCACGCATCCCGTCAATCCCCGCTTCGGCATCTTCATTCCCGGCGGTCGGGCGGTGAACCCGGTGACCAAGACCAACTGGGAGGGCACCGGCGTGACGCCGGACGTCGCGACGGACGAGACGCTGGCCTTTCAGGCGGCGATGCAGGAGATCGTCGCGACGAACCCCACCAGATACGCCGCGCTGAAGGCGCAGGTCGATGTGGAAAGCGCGGTCGATCCCTTCGTCGAAGCCAACCTGATGAAATTCCGCGAACGGCAGCAGCCCGGTGGCGACGTCATGGTGCGCCAGCTGTTCGAGGGCATGTCGTCGGGCCAGCCCGACTACACCATCATGACGGAAGCTCTGGCCGCCGGGATCAAGCGCAACCTGACCTTGTTTCACACCGACATGAGCAAGGCGGGTGCGGTGACCGGGGTGAAGTTCACCGGCGTCGGGCCGCAGGGCCTCGATGACTACGAGCTGACGACGGCGAGCTCGGTGGTGCGCTTCGGCATCTATCTGGAGGACGGCAGGATCGTCGCCATGAGTTTCGGTCCGCCACAGCCGCGGCGATGAGCCGTCTGACTGACTGAACCCGCGGCGGGG
>JADMIO011081537.1_pt1 | contig 12595 bp, 11 predicted proteins | sample 8958161 | NCBI WGS metagenome assembly JADMIO01 (sample SAMN16585339, study PRJNA669376) | soil metagenome | isolation source: Crop rotation soil | place: USA: Cullars Rotation, Alabama | collected 2011 | reverse complement strand
CCCGGTTGATAGTTTTGGGTATTACAGAAAAAATGGAGGCGATTATTTTGAGTGGATCGATATGGGTAGTTATGTTGGACTTGATAATCCACTTTGGATGGAATGGACCTTTCTTAAAGATAATCTGACAACTGGTGGTACATGGACATCCACTTCATTCTCCGGCCCCTTTACGAATAACACTGTTGTGCCGCCTGTCACCGCTAACATTACATTAAGATGGGAATTTACAATTATAGGTCAGAATATTCCGGTAACCGTTGGTACAACTAATTATACAAATGTTATAAAAGTAAAACAGGAGTTAAAACAAGAGACAACACCAGGTACCTGGGCACTCGTAGCTTATTTCGAAAGTTATTTTGCAAAAGATAAGGGTCTTATAAAACAAGATCTGTTCAACAATACAGGTGGACCTATTACTGTCCAGGATGTAAGACGACTCGTGATCTATTGATTTGAAATGTATAAATAAAAAAGCCCTGTTAATACGGGGCTTTTTTTTATTAAGTAAAGACTTTATTATTCATAACTGGCAAACCAATCACTATCTCTTTCTTCTATATTATCCGGCTGGATTTGTTTATTTATATTTTGCAACAATCTTGCCTCGTCCTTTTGAGAATAAGGATTGACCATCGGAAGGATCTTTAACCCATCAGCATACTTCTTTTTATTGCTGGGCTTTGTATAAATATGCAGGTAAGATTTTTTTTCAGTCTCCTGTTCTTTTATAACCTTAAGCGGATAAGCTGAAAAATAAAAATTGGGTTGGCCTGAGCTTTTCATAGTGGGCGGATTTTTAAGTAACGGTTTCATAGCTTATTGGAAACGTTAAATTATAAATTTTATGGTGTGAAGCATAGGTAATTTTTAAATAAAAAGCGGGGAAATCTACCCCGCTTGTAATCGTATATTTTCTAGTACTTTTTTAATTGAGTTTTCCAACCATGTTTTCCGGTTTCACCCATTCATCGAATTGTTCAGGGGTAACATAACCCAATTTCACTGCCATTTCTTTTAATGTTGTTCCTTCTTTGTGTGCTTTCTGTGCAATCTCTGCCGCTTTATAATAGCCAATTTTTGTGTTCAATGCTGTTACCAGCATCAGGCTATTATCAACATGCTTTTTAATATTTGCTTCAATGGGCTCAAGACCGACTGCACATTTATCATTAAATGAAACACAACCATCGCCGATCAATCTTGCACTATGCAAAAAATTATAGATCATAACTGGTTTGAAAACATTTAATTCAAAATGACCGGTGGCTCCGCCGATATTAATTGCCACATCATTACCCAACACTTGTGCAACGATCATTGTCAACGCTTCGCATTGTGTTGGATTTACTTTCCCCGGCATAATAGAAGATCCTGGTTCATTATCAGGAATAAATATTTCACCGATTCCGCTTCTCGGGCCGGAGGAAAGCATCCGGATATCGTTTGCAATTTTCATTAAACTTACCGCAACAGTTTTTAATGCACCGTGTGCTTCTACGATTGCATCGTGTGCAGCTAATGCTTCAAACTTATTTTCGGCAGTAATGAAAGGCAAACCGGTAAGTGTTGCAATATGTTTTGCAACATTTTCAGAATAATTAGCCGGTGTATTTATGCCAGTTCCAACTGCTGTTCCACCTAAAGCCAATTCACTTAAATGTGATAAGGTATTTTTAATTGCTTTTAATCCATGATCAAGTTGGGAAACATAACCACTGAATTCCTGTCCGACTGTAAGTGGAGTGGCGTCCATAAAATGTGTGCGGCCGATCTTCACTACTTTCATGAACTGTTTACTTTTCTCTGCTAAAGTATTTCTTAGCTTTTCAATTCCCGGTATTGTTGTTTCAATCAAAATTTTATAAGCAGCAATATGCATGGCAGTCGGGAAAGTATCATTTGAAGATTGCGATTTATTTACATCATCATTGGGGTGTAAAAATTTTTCTTTGTCAGAAAGATTTCCTCCATTGATCACATGACCACGGTAAGCCACAACTTCGTTTACGTTCATATTACTTTGCGTTCCGCTTCCTGTTTGCCAAACTACTAATGGAAAATATGCGTCAAGCTTTCCTTCTAATATTTCATCACAAACTTTTCCGATCAGATCAGATTTTTCTTTGGTTAAAACACCCGCTTCAAGATTAGTAATAGCTGCCGCCTTTTTTAAATAAGCGAAAGCCTTTATGATCTCTTTAGGCATACGATTAATATCCTGTGCGATCTTAAAATTATCAATACTGCGTTGAGTTTGCGCTCCGTAATACGCATCAACCGGAACCTTTACCTCGCCCATTGTATCTTTTTCTATCCTGTAGTCCATAAAATTTATTTGATTTAAAAATATCGGCGCAAAGGTAAGTCAATGCGGCAAACGGTTGCGCCAATTTTAGATTGGTTCAAACCAATGGTTTACTTTTAGCCGCAAAATCGGGGCTTTGTTACATGAAAAAATTTAGTGCATTTTGGCTGCTGTGTTTAACTATTAATTTATCAGCACAAACATATCAACCCAATTGGGAATCGCTTGATAAGCGACCAACTCCACAATGGTTCAAGGATTCAAAATTTGGCATCTTTATTCATTGGGGTGTTTATTCGGTGCCTGGCTGGAGTACTAAAGGAAATTATGCTGAATGGTATCAACAAGGTTTGCAAACAACAGATACAGCAAGACAAAAATTTCACAAAGCAAAATTTGGAAACAGAACTTACTATGACCTTGCTAATGATTTCAAAGCTGAATTATTTAATCCTGATGATTGGGCAAAATTGTTTGAAGCATCGGGAGCAAAATATATTGTGCTGACATCAAAACATCATGACGGGTTTACATTGTGGCCAAATCAAAACGCCAATAAAACCTGGGGCTTTCCATGGAATGCAAGAGATGTGGGTCCGAAAAGAGACCTGATCGGGGATCTGTTCAAAGCGGTTCGTAAAACTTCTGTACATGCGGGAATGTATTACTCATTGTACGAATGGTTCAATCCTCTTTGGAAAAGCAATCCAAAAAAGTATGCAGCTGAGCATGTATGGCCACAAATGAAAGAGCTCATTAATAATTATCAGCCAGAAGTTTTTTGGACGGATGGGGATTGGGATGCACCTCCCGAAACATGGAAGAGCCAGGAATTTCTTGCATGGTTATATAATGAAAGCCCGGTAAAGGACAAAGTGATCGTGAATGACAGATGGGGGGCAGGTGTTCGATTTAATCATGGCGGTATTTATACACCGGAGTATCAACCTAATCTTGATTTTGAAGATCACGATTGGGAAGAAAGCCGCGGCATGGGATATAGTTATGGATACAATCGGGAAGAAGATGCGTGGGATTATAATACTACCCAATCATTAGTAATTGCATTGATTGATAAAGTAAGCCGTGGTGGAAATTTTTTACTGGACATTGGTCCTGATGAACATGGAAAAATTCCGCCGATCATGCAGGAACGTTTATTGGAAATAGGTGATTGGTTGAATGTAAATGGGGAAGCGATCTATAATACAAGAAAATGGAAAACACCATTTCAATGGGGCGATGGAAAGAAAGATTGGAAAGGTGAAGGTGATATGATGCTAAAGCTTACTGTTGATCCTGAACCTGGTTATGCAGTAAAAGAAGTTTTTTATACTTATAACCTCCCAAGCAATAATTTATTCGCCATTTTTCCAAAGTATCCGGATAATAGAAAGCTTATTTTGAAAGATGTAATGCTGCCGGCGGGAGCTAAGATCAGTTTTCTTTCTACAAAAGAAAATTTACAATGGAAACAAACGGGAGCAAATGTTGAGATCAGTTTACCGGAATTTAATCCTAATAAAATAAGATCCCCTTATGCATATGTAGTGAAGATTGAGAATTTCGGCAGGTATGCATCAAAACCCGAAATCAAAACCGATTATTCAAAGAATATAATGAAGCCAACAGTGACCATGAGTACAGATATGGCAAACGTAATTTATTATACAATTGATGGGTCAAATCCGGGTCAATCGTCTATTTTATATAAAGGTCCTTTTACGGCAGAAAAAACGATGACTATAAAAGCCATTGCAATGACGGGCGGCACATTGTTGAATTCTCCGGAACAAATTCCAAGTTCTGTATCCACAAAAGAAATAAAAACATACGAATGGAAGATTGCATTAAAATCCGCAAATGCAAAACCGGGTATCGCTTATCGATATTTTGAACCAGCTGGTAAAATTGATCTTGGTTCTATTAATAATACTCCAACCTCAACCGGGGTAGCCGATATACTTTCAAATAATAAAAAGCAACGAACTGATAAGTTTGCATTTGAATTCACTGGCTATATTAAAATCGGGAAAGATGCTATTTACACTTTCTTTACCGACTCAGATGATGGCAGCATGCTCTATATTGATGATGAAGAAATAGTGAATAATGATGGAGATCATGGCAATGTAGAGAAAAACGGCAAAGCAGCATTGAAAAAGGGTTATCATAAAATAAAAGTTCTTTACTTTGATAGTGGCGGCGGCAATTCATTAAAAGTTTCTATGCAATCAGAAGGCGGAAAGAAAGAAATGATACCAGCGACTTTATTATTTCATTAATCAACAAGCTATATGAATCAAACCAGGAACTCTTTTCTTTTTGCTTTTATACTTGTCACCAGTCTTTTTTTCCTCTGGGCTTTTTTGCATAATACAAATCCCATCCTGATCCCTCATTTAAAAAAAGCCTGCCAGCTTAGCGATACGCAATCATCTTTCATTGATCTTGCTGTTTACCTGGGTTATTTTTCTATTGCCATTCCAGCGGGATTGGTGATGCATAAGTATGGATATAAACGAGGAATAATAATAGGATTATGTCTTTATGCAGCAGGGGCATTATTATTCATTCCGGCAGCATCTGGCAGAACATTCGGTTTATTTCTTGCCGCATTATTTATACTTGCTTCAGGTGCTACCTTCCTTGAAACGGTTGCTAATCCATATATTTCGATATTAGGGCCTAAAGAAACTTCAGAACAGCGATTAAATTTTGCACAATCATTTAATGGAGTTGGTGCATTCGTAGCTCCGCTTATCGGAGGTAAATTTATTTTATCCGGCGTTGAACATACAAAAGAGGAATTGAATCAAATGGCTGCAAATGGGACACTCAATGCATATTTGCAATCTGAGGCTGACACTGTAAAAATTCCTTATTTAATAATTGCCGTTGTTGTGGTAATTGTTACGATCGGTTTTCTTTTAACTAAATTACCTGAAGTGAAAGCGTCAGATACAGCTGATGCACATACTGGGTTTTCGTTATCGGTCCTGCGCCATCCTCATGTGCGTTGGGCGGTTATTGCACAGTTCTTTTATGTGGGTGCTCAGGTTGGAGTAGGTAGTTTTTTTATACGGTTTTCAAAACAGGTGATGGATCTCGGGGAAAAACCAGCCTCTTATTTATGGGGATCGATCGCTATGGTGGGTTTTATGGTTGGCCGTTTTGCAGGAACATTCCTGATGAAATTTATTAAGCCGCAAAAACTATTGTTGATATATTCAATCATCAATATCCTTTTACTTGTTATCGCATTAAATACGCATGGTAAGGTTGCTGTCTATGCAGTGGCAGCAGTTCCATTTTTTATGTCGATCATGTTCCCAACAATTTTTGCTTTGGGTATAAAAGAATTGGGTGAAGAGACAAAAACAGCGTCTTCGTTACTGGTCATGGCAATTGTTGGCGGGGCATTAGCTCCATTGCTAATGGGAGGAATTTCCGATTATACAGGCAGCATGCAAAAAGCCTATATCATACCTTTACTTTGCTTTATTGCAGTAGCATTGTTTGCATGGAGAGGTTATAAAATAAAACAAATAAATGTTTCGTCTTAATAACAAAATTGCAGTGATCACTGGTGGTGGTAGTGGAATCGGGAAAGCTATTGCAAAACTTTTTGCAAAGCAAGGCGCCATAGTTCACATTCTTGAATGGAATACAGATACGGCAAATGAAACTGCTGATGAAATAAAAAATGACAGCGGTAAGGCTTCTGTACATAAATGCAACGTTGCTGACCAAAAAGAAGTGCTTGCGATATTTGATAGCATTGGTGCAATCAATATTCTTGTCAATAATGCTGGCATTGCCCATATTGGCAAAGCAGATAACACCAAAGAAGAAGATTTCGATAGAGTGATGTCAGTAAACGTAAAAGGAGTTTATAATTGTATATATGCCGCAATACCTCAATTAAAGAAAAACGATGGCGGCTGTATTATCAATATGGCATCTGTCGCAGCACATGTTGGAATACCTGACCGTTTTGCATACAGTACAACAAAAGGAGCGGTGATGGCAATGACATTAAGTGTTGCAAAAGACTATTTACAGGAAAACATTCGCTGTAATTCTATTTCACCGGCAAGAGTGCATACACCGTTCGTAGATGGGTTTTTAAAAAATACTTATCCCGGTAAAGAAGAAGAGATGTTTGAGAAGCTTTCAAAGACGCAACCGATAGGCAGGATGGGGACGCCAGATGAAGTCGCAGCACTTGCATTATATCTGTGCAGTGATGAGGCATCTTTTATTACCGGGTGTGATTATCTTGTTGATGGAGGATTTGTTAAACTCAATAATTAAATCAGAACCAGGATTAATGTGATTATAGGGATTAGGAGGAAAAAGGTATATTTTAAAATTTATTTGAATTCTCCTTAATCAAAAATGAAATGAAAAGATCAATTTCAATTTTACTTTCAGTCTTCTTTAGCTTGTATATAAATGCACAATCTTATACGCCTACACCTGAAAATCTTACAGCAAGAAAAGAATTCCAGGATAATAAATTCGGCATGTTCATTCATTGGGGTGCATCAAGCGTACTTGGTGCCGGTGAATGGGTAATGAATAACAGGAATATTAAAGTGGATGAGTATACAAGGCTGGTACAAATTTTTAACCCTCAGAATTTTGATGCAGCTAAGTGGGTTGGCATTGCAAAAGCTGCAGGGATGAAATATATCACATTTATAACTCGTCATCATGATGGATTCAGCAATTGGGGTACAAAACAATCTGACTGGAAAATAACAAATACTCCTTATCACAAAGATGCATTGAAGCAACTCGCCGATGAATGTCATAAGCAAGGCATCAAGCTTTTCTGTTATTATTCATTGCTTGACTGGTATCGCAGCGATTATCAATATGAAACGGGGAGAACAGGCAAGGGGACGGGAAGAACTGAAAAAAGTAATTGGGAACATTATATCAATTTCATGAAAGCTCAGTTAACTGAAATACTTACCAACTATGGGGAAATATCAGGTATTTGGTTTGATGGTCATTGGGATCAGCTAGATAATGATCATGATAAAGGACAAGTATCAAAAGTAAACTGGCATTATGAAGAAATATATAAACTCATTCACAGTTTACAGCCGTCATGTTTGATCAGCAATAATCATCATTTGGCGCCGATTCCGGGTGAGGATTTCCAGGCATTTGAAAAAGATCTGCCGGGGCATAACACAACCGGGTTTGGTGGCGCATCAGTTTCTGTATTACCATTAGAAACATGTGAAACAATGAATGACAGCTGGGGTTTTAATATCACTGACAGAAATTACAAGTCGGTAAAAAAAGTAATTCAATACATAGTGAAAGCTGCGGGTTACAATGCAAACTTCTTATTGAATGTTGGCCCTATGCCAGATGGAACAATTCAGTCTGAATTTGCCGACACTTTAAAAGCGGTTGGTAAATGGATGGAGAAAAATGGACAGACTATTTATGGAACAAGAGGAAATATAATTCCGCCAAAGGATTGGGGAACGATGACCATAAAGAACAAAATGGTTTATATGCACATTCTCAATAAACCAGAGAATCCTGCTTTTATTTTTATTCCTGAATTAAAAGAAAAGGTCTCAAAAGCTTTTTTATTGAACGGGAATAAGGAAATAAAATTCAAACAGCAACCCGAAGGGACTTTTATTTATATTGATGGAGTTGTGCTGGATGATATTGATACTATTATTCAATTGGATCTAAAATAAAAACTAAAGATGAAACTGATTCGTTTTGGTGAAGCCGGCAAAGAAAAACCCGGTGTTATTATTAATGACATTTGGTTTGACGTATCGGAATTCATTCCCGAGTATGATGAAAAGTTTTTTGAAACTGATGGCTTGTCATTGCTCAAGACAATTGTAAGTGAAAAAACATTAAAAGAAATTTCAAGGGATACCCGACTTGGTCCGCCAATTGCAAGGCCTTCCAAGATCATTTGCATTGGTTTGAATTATTCTGATCATGCGACTGAAAGTAAAATGCAGCTACCTCCTGAGCCAGTTATTTTTTTTAAAGCAACTACAGCTATTGTAGGACCGAATGACGACCTCACTATTCCTAAAAACAGCAAGAAGACTGATTGGGAAGTTGAACTTGCATTTGTTATTAGTAAAAAGACGTCCTATGTTGATGAAAAAAATGCAATGGATCATGTGGCGGGATATTTGTTACACAATGATTATAGCGAAAGAGAATTTCAATTAGAACGAGCAGGTCAGTGGGTAAAAGGGAAAAGCTGTGATACGTTTGCGCCGCTTGGACCATTTTTGGCAACACCAGATGAAATTCCGGATGTAAATGATCTGCGACTTTGGTTAACTGTAAATGGAACAATGATGCAAGATGGTAATACAAAGAATCTTGTTTTTAAAATCCCACATCTTGTTTCTTATTTAAGCCAGTTCATGACCTTGTTGCCCGGAGATATTATTTCAACAGGAACACCAGCAGGTGTGGGACTGGGACAAAAACCAGAACCGGTGTATATAAAACCTGGCGATGTGATGGAGTTAGGTATTCATGGTTTGGGGAGTAGCAGGCAGAAAGCAGTAGCATATAAAGAATAAACCTTAAACTAATGAAAAGATTTTGTCTTGCTTTGGATCTGAAGGAGGATACCAAATTGATCGCTGAATATGAGGATTACCATAAAAATGTTTGGCCGGAAATAATAAAAAGCATTAAAGGATCGGGCATAGTAGTATTAGATATTTATCGTACGGGCAACAGGATGTTTATGATCATAGAAGCGAATGAGGATTTTAGTTTTGAAAAGAAAGCGACATTGGATGCAAAGAACTCCAAGGTTCAGGAATGGGAGAACCTGATGTGGAAATTTCAACAAGCATTGCCATGGGCAAAAACCGGTGAGAAATGGATCTTGATGGATAAGATTTTTAGTTTGCAGGAGTACTGAATTCTGACTACTATGATAATTGACACACATGTACATTTTTGGAAGTACGATAAAAAAAGAGATGCATGGATCACCGATGATATGAAGATCCTGAAGCAAGATCATTTACCTGCCCATTTAATACCCACACTTAAAAGAAATGGCGTTGATGGTTGTGTAGCAGTTCAGGCAGGACAAAGCGAATATGAAACACATTTTTTGGTTGAGCTTGCAAAAACACATCCTGAGATAAAAGGGGTTGTTGGGTGGACCGATCTGCAAAGCAAAAACATTGAAGAAAGACTTCAATTCTTTTCTCAGTATAATAGCATCAAAGGCTGGCGTCATGTAGTGCAATCTGAACCTGACGATTTTTTATTAAGGGGCGATTTTCAAAATGGCATCAGGGCCTTAGCACCTTTCAATTATACATATGATATTCTTATTTATCATTATCAATTGAAACCTGCGCTTGAGTTTGTTTCTAAATTTCCGAATCAAAAGTTTGTTATTGATCATTGCGCAAAACCAGATATTGGCAAAAAGAATATTGAGGAATGGAAGATATTAATGAAAGAAATGGCGCAACATCCGAATGTCTATTGCAAGCTTTCCGGATTATTCACTGAAACCAGGTGGAAGCAATGGAGTGCCGCTGATTTTTATCCCTATCTTGATACAGTGTTTGAAGCATTTGGAGCTGACCGTTTAATGTTTGGAAGTGATTGGCCTGTTATGTTACTTTCAGGAATTTATGTGCAATGGAAAAGTTTATTGGAGAAATACATGGAAAATTTGGTTGAAGAAGACAGGTTGAAAGTGCTTGGTGAAAATGCAATTGAATTTTATAATTTATAAGTATGAATTTAAATTTAAAAGGTAAAGTCATCATTGTTACGGGTGGGGCTAAAGGAATTGGTGCAGGGATTACAAAGGCGTTAGCAGCAGAAGCTGCAATACCTGTTGTTGTTGGCCGTGATGCAAATGATAATGACACGATCATTAAAGAAGTTGGAGCTGGCTTCGGAATAACTGCAGAACTCACTCATCCCGAAGCATGCGAAAATGCCATTAAGGCAACGCTGGAGAAATTTGGAAGGATCGACGGATTGGTAAATAATGCAGGTGTTAATGATGGTATAGGATTAGAAAAAGGAAACTATGAATCATTTATTGCATCTCTTCATAAAAATGTTGTGCATTATTATTTGATGGCTCATCATGCTTTGCCTGAATTGATTAAAAGTAAAGGAGTTATTGTGAATATCGGAAGTAAGGTTGCTGAAACAGGACAAGGTAATACGTCTGCCTACGCGGCATCCAATGGCGGACGTAATGCATTGACAAGAGAATGGGCTGTAGAATTATTGAAATATGGAATAAGAGTAAATGCAGTGATCGTTGCGGAATGTTATACTCCACTTTATGATAAATGGATAAAAACTTTGCCAAACCCGGAAGAAAAATTAAGATCGATCACTGATAAAATTCCACTAGGAAAAAGAATGACTACTGCTGAAGAGATCGCCGATATGGTTGTATTTCTTCTTTCTGAAAGATCAAGTCATACAACAGGACAACTAATTTATGTTGATGGCGGCTACACACATCTTGACAGGTCATTGTAAGAATTATTTTAAGGTTATGAAAAAGATATCAATACTTTTTTCTCTTTTCTTGTTAGTTAACTCAATTCGGGCACAACAAGCCGAAAACATAATTATAATTACAACCGATGGTTTTCGCTGGCAGGAGGTGTTTAAAGGAATGGATTCGTCGATCGCCAACAATTCAAAATTTAACCAGGGTGACAGCAGTTATATTTTTGAAAAATACTGGAGCAATAATGAAAACGAAAGAAGAAAAAAATTGATGCCATTTTTCTGGAATACAATTGTCAATCACGGGCAGATCTATGGTAACAGGAAACTCGATAATAAAGTCAATAATGCAAACCCTCATTGGTTCAGTTATCCCGGCTATAGTGAGATCATGACCGGTTTTGCGGATTCAACGATCGACTCAAATGAATTCCCGCCCAACCCACATGTTACTGTTTTAGAATTTTTAAATCAACAACCAAAATTTAAAAATAAAGTTGCAGCATTTGGCGCATGGGATGCCTTTGACAGAATACTAAACCAGCAAAGAAGCGGCATCCCGGTTTTTTCTGCATTTGATACCATTGGAGGAAAAAATCCTACAGCAAATGAGAGATTAATAAATACTATGATGCAGGATTCTTATCGTCCATTTGGTAACGCAGAATGTCTTGATGTATTTACTCACTATGCGGCTCTTGAATATTTAAAAACAAAAAAGCCAAAAGTGCTTTATATCTCTTACGGTGAGACCGATGAATGGGCTCATCATGGTTATTATCGTTCTTATCTTGATGCTGCTCATTTGGTAGACAAATGGATAAAAGAAATATGGACTTTTGTGCAAAGTGATCCACAGTATAAAAATAAAACAGCTATTCTTATTACTACAGATCATGGCAGAGGAGATATAAATAAAAAAGAGTGGACTGATCATGGCAGTGGCGTTGCTGATGCATATGAGATATGGTTTGCAGCAATGGGTTCCGACATTCTTTCATCAGGTGAACAAAAAAATAATGTTCAATTATTCCAGGATCAATTTGCACAAACAATTGCAAAACTTTTAGGAGTTACTTATAAAGCAGGTCACCCTATTTCACCAGAAATTAAATCTGTACTTAAGAAATGAAAAAAATATTTTTTTACTTATTACTTTTCTTTTTTTCTGTTATGCTACAGGCACAGGTAAACAAAAGACCTTTACCAACAAAACAGCAACTGGCCTGGCATGAAATGGAATATTATTTCTTTTTTCATTTTGGACCAAACACATTTACTGATAAAGAATGGGGTCATGGTGATGAACCAGAGGATATTTTTAATCCAACTGATCTCGATTGCAGGCAATGGGTAAGAATTGCTAAACAGGCGGGAGCAAAAGGAGTGATCATCACTGCAAAACATCATGATGGTTTTTGTCTATGGCCGAGTAAATATTCAACGCATACTGTTCGCGAAAGTAAATGGAAGGATGGTAAAGGAGATGTGCTGAAAGAATTATCACAGGCATGTAAGGAGTATGGTTTAAAATTCGGTGTATATATTTCGCCATGGGATCGGAATCATCCAAAATATGGAACACCACAGTACAATGATGTGTTTGTAAACATGATGAAAGAGATCTTCACCAATTATGGTCCTATTTGTGAACTGTGGTGGGATGGTGCAAATGGCGAAGGCCCGAATGGGAAAAAGCAAATTTATGATTGGGATAGATTCAAGAAAACGGTGAAGTCACTTTCTCCCAATACAGTT
>JADMIO011529903.1_pt1 | contig 12596 bp, 11 predicted proteins | sample 8958161 | NCBI WGS metagenome assembly JADMIO01 (sample SAMN16585339, study PRJNA669376) | soil metagenome | isolation source: Crop rotation soil | place: USA: Cullars Rotation, Alabama | collected 2011 | reverse complement strand
CTCGCTCCGCAATTTTGTTTTTTGGGACTGATGTAGCACCTGCCAGTCGGGATCGCTGCCGTTGCCGAGCCGGGCGTAGAACGAAGGATGGGGACCGGTCGTGAAAACCATCGGGTCGAGACCGCAGCATGATTCGCTCCGATATGCGAGCCGGGTTCCGTCCGGAGACCACGCCGGCTCGCGGCCCGTGCCGGGCATTTCGGTGATCCCTGTGCCATCTCCGTTCATCCGGAAACTCGAGCTCGCAGCGCCGAACACGATCTGCGATCCGAGATTTGGCGGAATCCAGTCCGGCTCGTACGCGTTCAGCGAGAAGCTGGCCGTGAGGTTCGTCTTACCCGTCCCATCCGCGTTCACGGTGTAGATGTCCGACGCGCTTCCCGTCCCGGGGGAGTCGTACGCGATCTTCGTTCCGGCCCCCGACCAGGAGGGGTTGTACTCCCCATAGGTCGTAAAGGTCACGTTCGTCAGACCTGTGCCGTCCGTCCCGAAGGCGTAGATGTCCGACCCGCACCCGGGGAACACGCAGTTGGGAAAGGAGGCCACGAGCTTCGTCGCGTCAGGAGACCAATCCAACCCGAATACCGCGACGCCCCGGTCGAGCACGAACTGGGGATCATTCGCGTACTGGTCCCCGATGTACACCGCGGTGCCCGAGGTGAACGCGAGCCTCGATCCATCCGGTGAGTACGCCGGATTGGCGCTGATCCCGTCGTGGGTCAACTGGAGGGCGGCGTCGTTGTTGTCCGGCTCCGAGCTGTAGATGTCGGTCGAGGCATCCGACGCAACGCCGGTGAACGCCACACGGCCGTTTTCTCCAGAAAAAGCGGCGAGCGCGGGAGCTGCAACCAACAGCCCGACCGCGAGCATGGCCACCGCGAGACGGAGCAACACCCGCCTGCTTGACACCATCCGAGCAACCCCTCCCATTGAGAGGAGTCGATCTTAGTCGGCGCTGAGGCGCTGGGAAAGGGCTAGCCGACTTCGGCGGGCTCTTGCTCGCGGCCGGCAAGCCGGTCGCGGCCGCGCTGCACGGCGGCGAGGAACTTCTGGAGGTTGACCTCGAGCGTGTTCAGGATCTCGTCGGCGTAGTCCTCTGCGCCGAGGCGGATCTCACGCGCCCGGGCGTTGGCGTCCTCGACGATCTCCTCCGCGGCGCGCTCGGCCTGGAGCGTTATCTCCTCCTGCGAGACGAGGCGCTGCTGCTGGTCGCGAGCCTCCTTGAGGATGCGCTCGGACTCGCGCTTGGCCTCGGCCAGCATCTCCTGGCGCTCCTTCACGATCCACCGCGCCTGCTTGATCTCCTCGGGGATCGTGGCCCGCATCTGGTCGAGCAGGTCGTAGATCTCCTCGCGATCCACGCGCACCTGATCGGTCAGGGGCACGGGCTTGGCGTTGTGCACCAAGTCGTCGAGCTTGTCTATGAGTACGAGAACGTCCACTTAGGGCCTCCGGGCCGGGCTTGGAAGATTACGTCCTTGTCTTCGAAAAGTGTCTATGTGCTTGTCCTTGACAACCGATCGTGCAAGGCCTGCGCCACACCGTCCGGCACGAGGTCCTCGATGTCTGCTCCAAAAGTGGCCAGCTCCCTGACGCCTGTGGAGCGCAGAAAGCTGTACTGAGGAGAAGCCATCAGATACACGCTCTCGATGTCGTCAGCCAGTTTCCTGTTGAGCTGGTTCATCTCGAACTCGTATTCGAAGTCGGAGATGGCTCGCAGCCCCTTCACCAGCGAACGAGCACCGTGTTTGCGGGCAAAATCGACGAGCAGCGTATCAAACGTGTCTATTTCGACGTTTGGCAGTTTTTCCGTGGCTTGCAGGAGAAAAGCGCGGCGCTCGTCGGCCGTGAAGAGCGTGCGTGACTTACGCAACGGCTGGTCCACGACGCCCACGATCACGCGGTCGAAGATCAGCGCGGCCCGCTCGATGATGTCGAGGTGCCCGTTGGTGACCGGGTCATAGGAGCCCGGGCAGACGGCGACGTGTCCGTCGAGGGTCATCTCAGGCGGCGCTGTAGACCGCTACCAGGGTGTCTCCGTAGCGCCGCTCGGTGAGCAGCGGGAGGTCCATCCGCAGCGGGTGTTTGGCAGAGCTCTCGCACACGATCCGGGCTCCGGCCTCCAGCACCGGAGCCAAAAGCGGCCCGAGCGCCTGCCCGAGCCGGGGCGCGAGTCTATATGGCGGGTCGAGGAGGACCAAGTCCCACCGATCCCCGTGGCGGGCGGCGCCCCTCAGGAAGGAGAGCACGTCCGCCCGGAAGACGCGTGCCTCCAAGCCGAGGCGCTCGAGGTTGTCGCGCACGGCCCGTATCGATGCCGGATCGGAGTCCACGAACGTCGCCTGCGCCGCTCCGCGCGAGAGTGCCTCGATGCCGAGCGCACCCGAGCCCGCATAGAGGTCGAGCACCCGCAAGTTCGTGACCCGGCCGAGGATGCTGAAGAGCGCCTCTCGCACGCGGTCCGCGGTCGGGCGCGTGCCGGCGCGACGCGGCGCCGTCAGGCGCTGGCCGCGATGCTCGCCGGCGACGACCCTCACCGTCAGGCAGCGATCGGCTCGACCTCGAGCGCACCGAAGCGCCGGTCGAGTGTCCATCGCAGGACCGCGTGCTCGGCGCGCTCGAGTGCGGGGTCCTCGCCCAAGAGCTCGATCGACCATGCGCGCGCGAGTTCGAGCAATGCGGAGTCCTCGGGCAGCCGGGCGACGCGGAACTCCGGCAGCCCGTGCTGGCGCGTGCCGAACACGTCGCCCTCCCCGCGCAGCGTGAGATCCACCTCTGCCAGCTTGAAGCCGTCGCGCTCGGACGCGACCGCGTCGAGGCGCCGCCGCGACAGCTCGGAATGTGAGTCCGAGAAGAGCAGGCAGTACGACTCGTGCTGCCCTCGCCCCACGCGGCCGCGCAACTGGTGCAGCTGCGAGATGCCGTAGCGGTCGGCCTCCTCGATCACGATCACCGACGCGTTTGCGACGTCGATGCCCACCTCGATCACGCTGGTCGCCACGAGCACGTCCACGGCGCCCGACGCGAAGCGGGACATCACTTCGCGCTTCTGTCGCGCCGGCATCTGGCCGTGCATCACCTCCACCTTGAAGTCGGTGAACTCGGTGCGCGCAAGGCGCTCGCCCTCCGCCGTGGCGGCGCGCGCTTGGAGCGCCTCGGACTCCTCCACCAGCGGGCACACGACATAGCACTGCCGTCCCTCGCGCAGGCGCTCGCGGATGTACTCGTAGGCACCGTCGCGCTTGTGCTCCGGCACGACCCAGGTCTTCACCGGGCGGCGGCCCTTGGGCAGCTCGCGCAGCGAGGTCGTGTCGAGGTCGCCGTACAACGTGAGCGAGAGCGTGCGCGGGATCGGCGTCGCGGTCAGGTGCAACAGGTGCGGCGACAGGCCGTCGCGCGCCTTGCGGTCGAGCGCCGCACGCTGGCGCACGCCGAAGCGGTGCTGCTCGTCGACCACAGCGAGCGCGAGGCGGTCGAACTCGACGGCCTCCTGGATCAACGCGTGCGTCCCGACCAGCAGCCGCAGCTCGCCGGTGCGCAGGCGCTCCATCACCTCGGCGCGTTCGCGCGCGGACGTCGATCCGGTCAGCAGCCCGACCGGAGGGCCGAGCCGCGTCGCGTCCTGGCCGGCGAACAAGCCGTCGCCGATCAGCGCCTGGATCGTCGCGAAGTGCTGCTCGGCCAGAGTCTCGGTCGGAGCCATCAGCGCGGCCTGCATGCCTCCCTCCGCGACGCGCAGCATCGCGTACAGCGCGACCACGGTCTTGCCCGAGCCGACCTCGCCCATCAGCAGGCGCTGCATCGGCCCGCCGCTTGCGAGGTCGCCGTCGATCTCCTCGACGGCCTCCTGCTGCCCGTCGGTAAGGGTGAACGGCAGGGAGTCGAGCCAGCTGCGCACGATGTCACCGCGCGGCGCAACCGCCTCGGCCTCGCCCACCTCGCGGCGCGTGCGGCGCCGCATCACGACCGCGAGCTGGAACAGGAACAGCTCCTCCAGCGCAAGGCGGCGGCGCGCGACGTGAACCTCCTCGAGCATGTCCGGCCAGTGCGCCGCGGACAACGCGGCATCGCGGGGCGGCAGGGAAGCGCGCGCACGCAGGCGCGCCGGCAGCGGCTCGACGGCGTGGTGCTGCAGGCCCCGCAGGCCCCAGGCCAGCTCACGGATGCGCCGTGCGGACAGTCCTTCGGTGGCCGGATACACCGGCACCAGGCCGGTCGTGTGACGCCCCATCCCCTCGCCTGAGCCGCGCTGGATCTCATGCTCGGCGACGCGGAAGGTCGGGCCGCCGCGGCCCGCCTCCAGCCGGCCCCGGAGCAACAGCCCGACACCTTCCTTGAGCTGATCGGCGAGGTATGCCTGGTTGAACCAGACGGCCTTGACTGGACCCGTCTCGTCGGCGACCTGCGCCTCGAGGATCGTCAGCCGGCGTCTGCGCGTGGGGCGCACGCGGCAGTTGCGGACCTCGACCGCGATCGTCGCCTCCTCCCCGATCGCCAGCGCGGCGACCGTGCGCGTGTGCTCGTAGTCGCGATGGTCAAACGGCAGATGCTCGAGCACGTCGCCGACCTCCTCGATGCCGAGCTTCGCGAAGTGGCGGGCAGCCGCCGGCCCGATGCCTTCGATGGAGGTGAGCGGGACGCCCAGCAGGCTGGGCCGCGGCGACGAGACCGGAGCCGCGAGCAGCCCCTCGCGGGTCTGGGCGGCGCCGGTGCCGAAGGCTCTCGGCGGCGCTGGTGTGGCGGGAGTCATGCGATCAGATTAGGCCCCGCTCAAGACCGTTCTGTCGCAGCCCGGCTATTCCGCCGCGATCAGCCACCAGTAGTGCGGCTGCCCGCCGTCGTGGAGCTCCAGCTCCACTCCATCCGGCGCGAGCGCGGCGAGCGCAGGCTGCTCGAGCGGAGCGTCGGCGCCGCACACGCAGGTGAGGATCTCGCGGCCCTCGGCAAGCCGTTCGAGCACGCCCACGAGCGTCTGCTGCGGCTCTCCCCACGCCACGATCTGCTCGTCGACGAAGCCGACGGCGTCGCCTTGTGCAAAGCGGCCCTGCTTGTCGGCACGCGCAGCCGGGGCGACAGCGCCCGTGGCCATGTCCGCGAGCGCGCCACGCAGACGGATGGCGTTCTCCTCCAGCCCCAGGTCGGGGTCATGCTCGACTAGGCACGCAAGGCCAGCCTGCGGCCAGCGCGAGTCGACCACCGCGACCTCCTTCTCCGACAGCTCCGCCGCGCGCTCGGCGGCGAGGATCACGTTGGCGCTGTTGGGCAGCACGACCACCTCGGGAGCGGCGACCTCGTGGATGCCGGCGAGGATCTCGAAGGTGGATGGGTTGAGGGTGGGCCCGCCCTCGACGACGTGCGCGCCGAGCTGCTGGTAGAGGCGGCGCATCCCGGCGCCCGATGCAACCGCGACGACTCCGCACGTCATCTGCTGTGCCGGATGGGCGCCGTCGCCCGCGAGCCGCGCTGCGCGCTGCTCCTCCTGCTCGTGCATGTCGGCCACGTCCAGCCGCTCGACCGTCCCGATCCGGTCGAACACCGCGACCGCGCGCTCGGGCTCGTCCGTGTGGACGTGCACGCGCAAGGTCGCGCGGTCACCGACCACCAGCACCGAGTCGCCGATCTCCTCGAGGGTCGGAACGTGGGTGCGTCCGGCGGGCAGGTCCGTGCCAAGCACGACGAAGTTCGTGCAGTAGCGGTAGCGGCTCGACTCGTGATGATGCTCGTGCTGGGGTGGTGTGACGTCGTAGTGCGCCACCTCCGGCAAATCGGCCTCCGCCCCATGCAGGGCGGCGAGCGCGCCGGCGATCAGCAGGGTCATGCCATAACCCCCCGCATCGACGACGCCGTGCTCTCGCAGCACCGGGAGCAGCTCGGGCCCGCGCTCGACGGACTCCTGCGCCGCCTGTAGGGCCTGCTCGAGCACCGCCGCGAGCAGCGCGTTCTGCTCCTCGTCGGTCGCGTCGCTCGCCAGCCGCGCCTTCGGCATGTGCGCCACCTCGGTCGCGACCCGGTGCGCCATCTCGCGGACCACGGTGATCATCGTGCCCTCGGCGGGGTCGCGCACCGACGAGTAGGCGGCGTCGGCCGCGCGCGCGAGCGCTGCCGACACCAGCACCGGGTCGACCAGCTCACCGGGCCGGCTGGACAGCTCCTCGGCGGCGCCGCGCACCACCTGCGAGAGGATCACGCCGCTGTTGCCGCGCGCGCCCAGCAGGGCGGCGCGGGCGACGGCCTTCACGATCACGTCGCGGCCGATGCTGTCGACGGGCTGGCCGTTGAGCCGGTCCAGCTCGTCCATCACGGCACGCAGCGTCTGCGCCATGTTGTCGCCCGTGTCGCCGTCGGCGACCGGGAACACGTTCAGGTCGTTGATCTCCTGGCGGCGTGCCTCCAGCTGCGCGCACGCAGCGGCGACGACCTTGCGGAATCGCTCTATGGAGGGATCGGCCAAAAGAACCGACCGGCTGGGCTTACAGGGCCTTTGCCACCTTGCCGGCCTTCAGGCAGCGTGTACACACGTAGACGCGGTGGCGATGGCCACCCTCGTCGATGCGCACCTTCTGGAGGTTGGGGTTGAAGCGTCGCTTGCTTGCGACCATCGAGTGACTGCGGCTGTGCCCGAACGCCGGGCCCTTGCCGCATACGTGACATACCTTTGGCATCCGCGGAAGTGTAGACCCTTGGACTGCGGGCCTCAGGCAGGCCGCAGACCGGCGGCCAAGCGGGCCATCTGGACCGTCGCGAGGGCCGCGTTGTAGCCCGTATCCCGCTTGTCTCCGCCGGTCCGGGCCAGGGCCTGGTCCATCTCGTCCACCGTCAGGACCCCGAACGCACAGGGCACCCCGGTGTCCAGCTGGGCGCGCGTGATCCCGTACGTTGCGCCTTCGCAGACCCAGTTGTAGTGGTCGGTCTCACCGCGGATCACCGCTCCAAGGCAGGCAACGCCCGCATAGCGGCCCGTCTCGGCGCACTGCTTGGCGGCGAACGGCAGCTCGAATGCGCCCGGGACGTCGTACGTGTCGATCTGCGATTCGGTGACGCCCTGCTCGGCGAAGCCCTTGACCGCGCCGGCCGTCAGCCGCTGCGCCAGGTCCTCGTAGAAGGTGGCCCGCACGATCGCGAACCGCTCGGGACCTTCGGCAGAGCGGTCGTGGCTGCTTGCAGTCACGACCTAACTGTTTTCCAAATCTGCCTGTTCGACGACGCCCATCACGAGACGCGACTCGACCTCTTTCTTGCGGCGATCGGCTTCGCGCTCGTCGCGGAACAGCTGCTCGTCGAGCGGCAGTCCCTGGTGGTGCAGCATGTGACCGAGCTTGTCGCGCTTGGCCTTCAGGTAGTCGCGGTTGTGGACTCCCGGCACCTGCTCGATCGGGATCTGGTCCGCGACCTCGAGGCCGTACCCCTCCATCCCGACGATCTTCTTCGGGTTGTTCGTGAGAATGCGAATGCGGTGCAGCCCGAGGTCGACCAGGATCTGGGCGCCGATGCCGTAGTCGCGCAGGTCCGCGGGGAGCCCAAGCTCGAGGTTGGCGTCGACTGTGTCGAGGCCGCCCTCCTGGAGCTTGTACGCGCGCAGCTTGTTGAGCAGGCCGATCCCGCGGCCCTCCTGCGCGAGGTACAGCAGCACGCCAAGCCCTTCCTCCTCGATTCGGCCGAGCGCGTCGGCGAGCTGCTGGCCGCAGTCGCAGCGCATCGAGTGGAACACGTCGCCGGTGAGGCACTCGGAGTGCACGCGCACCATCACGGCTTCACCCGCCTCGGTGGCGGCGCGCACGTCGCCCTTGACCATCGCGACGTGGTGCTTCTCGTCCATCAACGCGCGGTAACCGACGACGTTGAACTCGCCGTACTCGGTCGGGAGGTAGGCCTCCGCGACGCGCTCGACGAGCTTCTCGGTGCGGCGCCGGTATGCGATCAAGTCCGCCACCGTGATCATCTTCAGGCCGTGGCGCTCGCAGTACGGGATCAGGTCCTTGACGCGGGCCATGGTCCCGTCGTCGTTCATGATCTCGCAGATCACCGCCGCGGGGATGAGTCCAGCGAGCCGCGCGAGGTCGACGCCCGCCTCGGTCTGCCCGGTGCGTTCGAGCACGCCTCCGGTGCGCGCCTTCAGGGGGAACACGTGGCCCGGCTGCACGAGGTCGTGCGGCTCGGCGCGCGGGTCGATCGCAACTTGGATCGTGTGCGCGCGGTCGTGCGCGGAGATGCCGGTGGTGACCCCCTCGCGCGCCTCGACCGAGACCGTGAACGCGGTCTCGAACGACGACTCGTTCTTTGCCGCCATCAGGTCGAGCCCGAGCTCGTCGCAGTGGTCGGACGTGAGTGCGAGGCAGATCAGGCCCCGCGCTTCGCGCGCCATGAAGTTGATGTTCTCCGGCGTGGCGAACTGGGCGGCGAGGGTCAGATCGCCCTCGTTCTCGCGATCCTCCGCATCGCACACGACCACCATCCGCCCGGCGCGGATGTCCTCGAGCGCCTCCTCGATCGTCGCGAATGCAGGGTTCTCACTCATGTATCTAGGCGGCTACGCCGCCACCTAAAGTCAGGTGCTTCGCGCCTGCGGCGCTCGCTTCTCATGTCTTGGCTACCAGCTTTTCCACGTGTTTTGCGATCACATCGACTTCAAGGTTAACCGGGCGGCCCTCGATGTCCCGGCCGAGGGTGGTGCGATCCAGGGTCTCGGGGATCAGCGCCACGGCGAAGCTCGCGTCGTCAACTTCGGTGACTGTGAGGCTGACTCCATCCACGGCGATCGAGCCTTTCTCGACGATGTAGCGCAACAACTCTGGTGGTGGCTCAAAGCGTACGGTGCGCCCGGTGCTCTCGTCGGTGATCGAGCTCACACGCCCGACACCGTCGACGTGGCCCTGCACGATGTGGCCTCCGAGGCGGTCCGCCGGGCGCAGCGGCAGCTCGAGGTTGACCTGCTCGCCCGGCGCCAGCGAGCCAAGTGAGGTGCGCGCGACCGTCTCCGCGCTGAGATCGGCCTCGAATCCGGCCGGCCCCGGTTCGACCGCCGTCAGGCACACGCCGTTGACCGCGACCGAGTCGCCTGCGCTCAGGTCGGCGGCCAGCGCGGCTTCCACGCGAATGCGGGTCGCGCCGTCGCGGGACGCCACCTCAGCGACGCTGCCCAGCTCCTGGACCAGCCCGGTGAACAGCCCCTACCACTCCTCGAGCCGAGCGCAGAGCAAGACGTCCTCGCCCGACATGTGGACGTCCATCGTGTGCGCCTGGCGCGCGTGCTCGATGGAATCGCTGCCCTCCCCTTCGAGCGAGACACGGGCCGAACGGCCGCCGACCGCGATCGGCGCGATGAAGATGCGCATCTCGTCGACCTCGCCGGCGTCGAGGAACGAGCCCGCAAGTCGCGGCCCGCCCTCCAGCAGCATGCTCTGGATGCCGAGCGCTCCGAGCTTGTCGAGCGCGTCGGTGACGCGGTCCGCCTCGTTCCCGCCGGAGGCGACGACGAACTCCGCGCCGGAGGCGCGCAGCTGGTCGACCTGCGCACGGCCGGCGGCGCGCGACGTCACCACGATCAGGCGCGCGTCGTGTGCCGTCCGGGCGAGCTGGCTGTCGGAGGGCAGGCGCGCCTCCGAGTCGAATACGACCCGCGCGGGCTGTCGCGTGATCTCGGGCGTGCGGGCGGTCAGCAGCGGATCGTCTGCGAGCGCCGTGCCGATGCCGATGCACACGGCGTCCGCGTGCGCGCGCCAGCGATGCACGAGCGCACGGCTCTCCTCCCCCGAGATCCACTTCGAGTCGCCGGTCTGCGTCGCGACCTTGCCGTCGAGGCTCATCGCCGACTTGAAAAGCACGTGGGGGCGACCGGTGCGCGCGTGCTTGCGGAAGGGCTGGTTCATCAGGCGCGCCGCGCGCGACACCTCTCCGTCGACCACCTGCACGTCGACTCCCTCGTCGCGGAGGATGCCGAGCCCGCGCCCGGACGCCTTGTCGGTGGGATCGTCGGAGGCGACCACCACGCGCTTGATGCCGGCGCTCACGATCGCGTCCGTGCAAGGCGGCGTACGGCCCTGGTGGCAGCACGGCTCGAGCGTCACATACATGGTCGCGCCGATCGGATCGGCCGTACAGGCGCCGAGCGCAGCGACCTCGGCGTGATCGCCGCCGTAGGCCGCGTGGTAGCCCTCACCGAGGACCTCGTCGCCGCGTGCGATCACGGCTCCCACCAGCGGGTTCGGGCTTGTGTGCCCTCGGCCCAGCTCCGCGAGGTCGATCGCCCTTCGTAGATAACCCAGTTCGGTGTCCGTCAAGAATCCCCCGCTGACGACGGATTCTACCGTCGCTCCAGCGGTTTCGGGAAAGCGCAGCGCCGCGTGCCTCCCGCTCGGGCGGTCAGCAGCGTCCCCGTTGCAGGCGATATATGACCACGCTCGGGCCCGGCCGGGCATATGCCCGCGGGTACTGGTTGAAGCTCCAGTCGAAGTTGAAGCCGACGGGTCCGTCGCCCTTTTTGTACGGGGAGACGCGGTACACGACCTGGGCGTTGCGGGCCAGCGCGCGGTAGTAGCGGATCGCCCGCGGCACCTCATCGCGGGCCCGCAGCGCACGCCCGTACTGCGTGGACCCGGCGACGACCCAGCAGAAGCCGCCGGCCGCGTATGCATCGATCAGCGCCGGGCGCAGCGTGCGCTCGTAGTCCTCAACGGTGACGAAGCGCCCCTTGCCTCCCCGCCGCCTGTGTCCCTGCTCGTCCACCGTCGTGCGGCCCGTGGGGAACTTGATCCAGCGCCGCCCCGAGCGCGTCAGGCCGCGTCGCTGTGCTTCGGCCGCGTCGGGTGCGTCGGCGTCGGCGAACCACGCGTCCGGGACGATCGGCTCGACCACGACCTTGGACCCGGCCGGTATGTGCTCCGTCATCCAGGCGCGCGCGAGGTTGCGCGTGTCGTCGTGCGACAGGACGCGGTCGACGTGCACGCTGTAGTAGAGACCCTGTGCCGCGAGCACCACGGCGGCACCAACGGCGGCGAACGCCAGCGCGCGCGGCCGGCGCGCCGCGACGAAGTCGAGCAGGCGCGTGGCGGCCAGGCCGGCGAGGATCGCGAGCGCGGGCAGCGCGGGCAGCAGCCAGCGCCCGAAGTACCGCTCCTGTGTACCCATGTAGAGCAGGAACACGAGCGGCCACGGCACAAGAAACAACGCGCGGCGCAGGTCTTCGCGAAACGCCACCACGGCACCGCCGAGCGCCGCGGCGAGCGGGACCCAACCGAAGCCCCAGGTCAGCACCCACAGGTAGTAGAGGATGCCCGAGTCGTAGTCGACGCCGAGCTTGCCGAAACCCGATGCGGCCTCCTCCTGCTTGCTCACGTCACCCCAGAACTCGCTCCACGACAACAGCGCGTGCGGGTTGGCGATCAGGAACGCGGCAACCGACGCGCCCACGGCGATCAAGGCCCCGCGCAGCGCTGCCGACCGCGCATCCTTGTCGGCGAAGCGGTACGCGGCGGCGACCACCAGCGGCAGCACGACGATTCCGGCCGTGTACTTGGTCGCGGCCGCGAGACCGAGGCCCGCGCCCGCAACCACCCAGTCGCTGCGCCGGCCGCGTGTCAGCACTCCCGCACTCCCCCACACCGACACCGCGAGCGGCAGCAGCGCGGGCACGTCGTTGAGGGCGAGATGCGAGTAGAAGACGGGCAGGAACGCGACGGCCATCACGAGCGCAGCGAACACGCCGACCCGGCGGTCGTACAGCCGCGCCGCCGCGAGGTAAACGAAGCCGATCGCGGCTGTCCCGAGCACGGCGGACGTGACGCGCGCGACGACGAACACCGTGGTCGGGTCGCGCCCGAGCGCCTTGCCGACCTCGTCGCCTCCCCCGAACCACACGGCGAACACGACGTGCAGCAGGTACGAGAAGGCCGGCGGGTTTATGAAGTAGTGCGGGTTGAAGCTGTCGGTGAAGAAGTAGCTGACAGCCGTCGGCACGAAGTTCGATGCCTCGTCCACGTTGTAGACGAACGGCAACCCGTGCTTGACGCCCCACAGCCGCAGCACGAACGCGCCCGCGAGCACGCCGGCCAGTGCCAGCGCCCACGGGTCCGCCCGGCGCCGCCGGCGAGCCTCGGTACTAGGCACGCCCCGGCGGGCAGCGCACGTAGGCTGCGAAGTACTTGTCGGTTGCGATGCGCCGGAAGCCGCGCGAAGGCACCTGCGTGATCGCGTCGGTGTTCACCGCGAAGCCGGTTCGCAGGATGTTGGTGCGGCCCACCGGGAAGATCGCGACCCCGTAGCGCGCCTTGCGCTCTGAGGAGGCGGCGGGATCCGAGCGCGCGACTACGTCGGCCTCCCCCAGCCCCAGCACCCAGCGCGTATCGGGGATCAGCTTGTGCGTCGGTACCGACACCGGGCCGCAGCGCAGCGCGCGGTCGACCGCGGACTTCTCCAGCAGGCGGTGCAGGCTCTGGCCCTGCTCGCCGCGGAACGACAGCTCGTTGTTGAAGCGGTCGGGGCTGGGCGGACGGTACGCGGTGTAGGCGAGCCCGGCGACGGTGACCACAGCGGCGGCAATCGCCCACACGCGCCGCAACCGCTGGCCGCGCGGGATCATCGTCCACCCGCCAAGCGTGACC
>JADMIO011135936.1_pt1 | contig 12596 bp, 4 predicted proteins | sample 8958161 | NCBI WGS metagenome assembly JADMIO01 (sample SAMN16585339, study PRJNA669376) | soil metagenome | isolation source: Crop rotation soil | place: USA: Cullars Rotation, Alabama | collected 2011 | reverse complement strand
GCCGCGACTTCAAGTCACGTGAATTCCAAGCTTCGGATCCCACTGTGCTGGAAAGGTACGGCGCATTGTTCTTGTAGACCGCCTTCTGGGTGGCCATCGCCGCTCCGAAGGCGGGGCCGTTCTCGTCGCCCTCGTTCATGGTAGCCGAGATTGTTTTGGTCCCGAAATCCAAGGCGAGCCCGAGATAGATGGCCGAGCCCGTCTTTCGTTTCAGCATAAATGCCGTTGTCCCCGTGGACGTGAGCGATCCCTTCAGTGAATAATTCGCGCCACCCAAACGGACCGTACCCGAAAGGCCTCCGGTCCGAGTCAGGGTCAATGTGATCATACCCGCCTCGGCCGGGTTTTCGGGATCGTCTCCGTTGATCAGGCCGACGTACGTGAAAGCGGTGCTCCCGTCCAAATAGGGATTTGCCTCCGCGAAATGCGCCGTCAAGGTTGCGTTCTCGCCCATGATGAAGCTTAGACTCGTCTGCAACTCCGCGCCGGGCAGGAAAGTCACGTTTTGACCGGTCCAGCCTTTGAAGTACGCACCCGATGCAGGCTTGGCCACGATGGTGTACTTTTTCCCCACAATTCGTTGTGAGGTCGCGGGACCCGCAGTCGTTCCCGGTCCATCGATACTTACCGTCAGCGTGCTAGTCGGTGCGGTGGCGGCCTGCTCGACCGTAAAAGTAAGCCCAGCGACTGTAATCGTACCGGTCCGTGCTGGCGCTCCGGCAGCCAAAGCCGCGACCGTATACTTCACGGTGCCCGCACCCATCGCAGCCGCGCCAGCCGTGACTGTAATCCACCCATCATTACTGACTGCCGTCCAAGCCGAAGCGTCCGAGGGCGCGATCACATTGAACGTCCCAGAGCCTCCGGTTTTCGCGTAGCCGGCAAAGTCCGTCGACAGCGAGAAGCCGACCTGGCCACCGCTAGTACCCGCCTGTGTAATGGTGAAAACCTTGCCAGCGGCGCTTATTGTACCGACCCGCCCGCTGCTGCCTGGGTTCGCGTCGACTGAATAGGCGACGGTACCATCGCCCGTCCCCGAGCTGCCCGAAGTAATATGAAGCCAATTATCGTTCTCAAAGGCAGTCCAATTCGCGCTCTGATCGGATGCCGTTACGTCAAAGGAGCCGGTCGCTCCACCAACCGGCGCGGTGGTAGATTGCGGGGTGAGAGTGAACGTTGCCGCGGCACCAAGCGCGATGCTGGTCTGAAATGCTGTGCCTTTCCAGATGAGACTCGCGTCGCTGAGTGAGATGAGGATTTCGGTGCCGACGCCGTCGGAGGGCGCCTTCCATTGCCACGTCGTCGCGCTGCACGAGACTTCGTTAAAGTAACTGGAGGCGGCGACGGTCGGAGCATTATAGATTCGGATGACGAGCGGAATGCCAACGGACGGAAGGCTCGCCCCGGAGGTGGCAGAGCCCTCAATGAAGGTCGTGTTCAGGCTGAAGCGGCTCGCCGCACCTCCGGGGGCATCACCGATCGAGGTCGTGTTGAATGCTGAGTTTACGGCTCCCTCCCCCGTCAGTGCCGTGAATGTCCCAGTGAATGGCGAGGCGGATGTGCCACCGGAGTAGTAGCCGAGTTGCAGAACGGCACCGTCTCCCGCCGCGCTCGAGCCGGGCGTCAGATCGGCAACGCCCCCGTTGTCTTTCAGGCGTTTGCCGCTAGCTTGCGAGCTTTGCCACACCACGGACGTGGTGTTCTCAGCGAAGCCGTAAATCGAGCTCGCGGTGAGAATGAGCGCAACGAGGAAGAGTTTAAGACGTGATGCCATGGTGCTCGGGGTGGTGGTAAGGAGCAGAAGTGTGCGATTTTTCAGGAAATTGTGATTGCCTACCGATCACTGGTTGGTGAAAGCGGGGTCGCTCGTCAGATACGAGTTCTGCGCGGAGGAGCCTGCCTTGCGGTGGACAAAAATCGCCGTTGTCGGCGAAATCGACGTGTTATTGGCGGTCGAGAACGAGCCGGCTTTTTCCCAATTGGCGCCAGTGTAGTAGTAGGTATCCCAACTCGTGCCGTTCCAAAGCCAAACGTTGTCCGCCACGGAAGCGGCATCGCCGGGGGTCCATCCGGGGAGCGACTGGAGATTCAAGTTTGCGAGGGTGGTCTGAACGGGAAAACGGTTGTTCAGGAGCGCTTCGCCTGTACCGGGGATCGTGCTACGTTCGCGGGATACGCCGACTTCGCCGTAGAGCATGACATTGGCCGAAGTGTTGGCGTGGGAAATAATGAGAATGCCCTGATCAGGGGCGATGGATGTATTATCCTGCGCGGTCGCGGTGCCTTGTGTGCGCCAGCTCGTTCCGTCGTTGAAGTAGCTGACCCAGGCGGTGCCATTGAAGATACGAACGGAGTCAGCGGTCGTTTCATCCGCGCCGGTGTGGAGCGCGACACTGCTGGTGCCAAATAGGTTGCCGAGCGTCTGCGCGGGCAGAATTTCAACCGTATCATTTGCAACGATCACACTGGAGAGGGTTGCGCCAGCCGCATTGACCGTCAGAGTGTTATTCGTGTGGGAGGTGATGAGGAAAAAGCGGCCAGCGTTCGTGCCTTTGCGAACCTTGGCGTAGTGGGGTGTCCCGGTGAAGGCCCCATTGCTGAAATTCGCCGGCGAGTTCGCGGAACCGAAGGTGATGGTATTTGCTCCGACGGCGCTCACGAGCCCCTGAAAATCGCTTGGGCGGTTGTAAGGAATGGCAAGAATACGCTTCGTCGTCGTGCCGCTGGCGGCCGCCGGGACGGTGATTTTCGTAAAGCCGACCGGATCGGTAACGGCCGTGTAGGTCTGTGCCGTCGCGCCAGCCACGAGCGCCAGAAGGGTCGCCGCGCAAATCCGGGCGGCGCGGCTTGAGATTGTCGTCGAGTATTTCATGGGTTTCCTCAGTTGAAGGCTGGTTTCTGTTCGATCATTGCGAATTCGCCCGAATCCGATAGTGCGCCGTCACGTCCGTCTCTGACGCCGGATCCGTGTAACTCGTCGTCGTGTCGTTCGCAGTGATTTGCGTTATCTGGTTCCAGTTTTGCAACTGGTTATCCGTTGCTTTCTCGATAACGTACGTCTTTCCAGAAACGCTCTTCCACGTGATGGTGAAGCCCCCTGTTGGTGTCGGCTGTAGCGTTACCGCTTTCAGCGCTGAGAGCGGGTCCAGCGGGTTGGTCCCGGCCGCAAGCTCCTGCGCGTTCGTCAGGCCGTCCCCATCCGGATCAGCCCCAGGCTGCGCGTCCGGCGAGCTCAAATTCGAAAAATAACCCATCGCCCACGTATTGTAGTCCTGGAGTCTGACGGTGATCTTCAAATCGACCTGCTCCACCCGTCCTCGCTCCGCCGCCGTAAACATGAACGTGTTGCTGGTCTGTCCCGTCGACGCGAAAGTCGCTGCCTGGCCATTCACTGTCCCGGACCGGGTATAAGTCGGGCTGGTCGCTTTCAACTGGAACGAGTTTCCCGGCGGATCAAAGGTCGTCTGATTCTGCCCGGTCCCAATCACCCGCGTATCGAACGGGATGCGTGCCACGTAGAAGCTCTGGCTATTGATCGAGACGAACTTAATCGGCGGCGTGCTCGTACCGCTCAACGAAACCGTCGCTCCCGTCCCGTCATTCAAAGACAAGGTCATCGAAGCGATGGTCTGTAGCGAATTGTCCGTCGCACTCCGCACTTGGCCGTACATGACCACGCCGGGTTCTGGGATGCCGGGGATTTGAGCGTGGACGGTGGGAAACGCTAGCATCAACGCCGTCACGGCGATCAGTACGCTAACATATTCCCAAAGATTAGGATAGAATCCAACAGGTGAGGTTTTCATTTCATTAAGACGAGAGGGTGGATGGGGCGCTATTTCTTTCCGTCTGACATACCGCCGCTGTTCCAAGCAGGTGGAGCTGAATTGCTCTCGCTAACATAAGGCGCCTGCGTCGCAACAGCCTTTCCAGCTTCGTACATAGATGTTGCCATCTCTTTTGTGCCATTCAAAGTTTTAAGCTCCTTAGACGCTTCATGCATGCCGTGGACTGCACTGCCAAAATCAGTCGCAAACTCTGCAGCATGACCCAAATGCCTCGCCGTCTTTTCACTTGCCCCAGCGGCTCGGGCGAAAACCTCGGTTGTTGCGCCCGCTGCGCCACCCGGCGTTGTGGCTTTCCCAATGACCTCTGTGGCATGGTTGATTGTTTCATTTACTTTCTTGTCTGCCGTTGAATTTGGATTACTAGCCAACCCATGAACGACCTGAGCGAAGCCAACACCCGTAGTGGCGATTCCGCCCGCCGCAGCCATACCTCCAATGATTGCAGCCGGCGCACCAACGGGAGCAGCGACCCCTGTTATTGCTATGAGTGTTCCGCCTGAGGCCGCTCCAACGCCAAGTACCGCGGTGACTGTGCCGGCGGCCATCTTCACTAAGCCACTGCCCACGGTGCTCCAGTCCACAAGGCCTGTCGGATCGGAATAGGATATTGGTCGATTTGAAGCGTAAGCGTATGGGTTCAGCCGTTGCGGAAATGCACACCGCTGCGGATCAAGCTGCGGGATCAGAGGGTCAAACCGGGTGAATCGACCCAAGCTTGCTGCAAGGTACCGCGCATCGAGTAACGTTAGCGTGGATTCCGGATCGCGTTCCCGCGCGAGAAAGCCGTAGTATGAGGGAATTGAGCCCGCATTGTTACGCGTCCCCCCAAATGCGTACGCGTTTGATTCTGATGCCGTGGCGCCGGTCGAGGTGCTGACTACGTTTGTCGAGCCGAGATGGTCCTGATGATAGTAGGTAACACGGAGAGGCGTGTCGGGACCAGCGATGGTTTGTTGCTGGGAAGCAGTGAGGAAGAGCGGGCGGCCCGGGCGGAGGCTAGAGTCAGTCGAAGAAACCCGGGTGGTTCCGGACATTACAGCGGCTTGCCAGGTGCCGCTCGCCGGATGGTATTGCCAAAAGGTGACGCCTCTCGTGAAAGCAAGCTTAATATCGTCGTAGCCGGCGTTGGCAATGTACTGACTGCCAATGGCCACGCTCAGGGTGGATGAGCCAGTGTAGGATCCGCGGAGCGGGACGGTCCCAGCGGATTTGCCGCGGATCCAGAGCATGGCACCGGCGGAAAGAGCGCCGGTCCCGCTGAGGGGGACATACTGTTTACCGACGGGATCCCAATGGCAAGCAGTTTGAACGAGGGAACTGCCCGTGATGGAACTGATTTGCGTATTAACGCAGGTAGAGACGAGGTTCCAGCCGGCGGTGAGACGCATCCGCTGGATGCGGGTGTTGCTGCCGAGAGAACCGGTGACGCGAGCGACACGCGTTTCGCCGTTCCAGACGTATTTAACGGGGACATCGTAGTCGCGTGTCTCGAAGTATTTTGAGGGATATTGAGTGAAGAGCGGGTCACTCAGTGGCGAGACGCCGCTGCCGCCTTTCGAGAAGACGACTTTGCTCACGCGGCGATCGGTGTAATCGTAGCTGTAGAAGGCGACCATGTCGCTGTTCTCGACCTTCACGAGGCGGTCCTTGAAGTCCCAAGTACACGTTAGACCGTCGATCGTTTTCATGTTTCCGTTCCCGTCATAGCCGTAGAGCCGGTCGGCGTGCGAACCATCGGAGGTGCCGGTAAGAGCGTGCGGGCCGGGCGCGACGCCATCACGGCGACCGATGTCACCACGCGCGCTGCCATAAGACATCTGGCCAAGGTTCGTCACCGAAAGACCCTTCTCCTCGTGCGGAATATCGGAGGTCATGGAGACCATGTTCCCGATTCGGTCGTACCGATAGTTAATACTGCCGCTAATTCCGTTGTACGCCTTAGGGTAAGCGGCGCGGATGAGTCGATAGAGATCGTCGTAACCAAATACCTGCGTATTCTGCCGAGGATCGCCTTGTGGGATGCCCGCCCGATTGTCGTTGATCCGCGTAATGTTGGAAACGCCATCGAACGTATACCCGTAGTTGATAAAGGCGTCGCCGCCACCAGGGGGATTGGTGACCAGTGAGTTGAGTCGCAGGCGCGGATCGTACCCATAGTTCGTCTGCACCCCATTTCCATAGGCAATCGCTGCCTGCTGCCCGGAGGGCTGGTACGTGACCGAGCCGATAATGTCTCCGCTGACCGCGCCGTTGATCCGGCTCAGGAGACTGCGGCTATTGTAGAAATGCTGCACCGAATCGCCGTCCGGGTACGAAATCGAGGTCACCTTGTCGGCCGAATCGTAGCCAAACCCCGTCGTGTAGGAAACCAGCACCCCATTCAGGGGATCGGTGATGCGCTTGGTTTGCGCCACTACGCGGCCGCGCTCATCGTAAGAAAACCACTCTTCGCCGGAGGTATCCTGCACCCGCGTCAGAAAGCCCATCGTATTTGCCGGTGTGAGCGTCGTTCCATCGCCGCCATCCACCGCACCGGGGGCCACGTCGTAGATGTAAGATACCTCAGGATTCCGGCCGTACGAAAACTCCGCCGATGCGTCGTCGAGGTAATCCTCCGTCAACAGCCGGTTGGCGCCATCGTAGGTGTAATGAATCTGCTGCGTTTTCGCGTCCGTGGTATCTGTGATATTCGAGGAGTCGTCGTAAACGTACGTCATCCGACCGCGGTCCGGGTCCAGCATCGTGAGCATTCGGCCCAGGCCATCGTATTGCATGGTCTTCGTGTTCCCCTGGCTATCTACAATTTGCGTCAGCTTGTCGTTCAGGTCGTACGCATACCGGGTCGTCCACTCCGTGAGACCGCCCGCCTCGCCGCTATCGGTCAGCTTGACGACTTCGCCCACTTGGACCAAGCGCCCGAGTCCGTCCTCCCGCTGCACCATCGGCGTCCCAAAAAACTGGGAGTTTGAATTGGTGTCGTTCTCATCGAGCATCCGCTTTTCGAGCGGCAGGTATTGCGTCGCCTTGTTCGTCCGCGCCGCCGCTCCCGTAGTCTCCGGCGGATTGTAGGTAACGATCTCCCGGCCGACCGCATCATAATAGTGGTCGAATTGCCCCTCGCTTCCACTGACCAATGCCCCGTACTGCGGTATGGCGTTCGCGCTGCCTGCGGTGGCATATGGTGTTGTTTCGGATTTCACCGTCTGGCGCTTCGAATACCGCGTCAACTTGCTGACGATCCAGCTATCCACCGTATCGCCGTTCCCCGCAGCCGCGACATTCCGGGAAAACCCGTCGACATAAGTCGCGGTGGTATAGGCGCCGGCTTGATTCTTTTGCCGCGTCACGATTCGGCTTGAGATAAGCGCACCGCCTCCGCCCGAGACGGTCAGGGCGCCCGAGGCGTCGTAACTGTACAGCGTCGAAGTGATCGGGTCGCCCATCTGGTACTCATACTGCATCGTCGGCTCCGCGAAGGTGTCGCCCGGCTTGATGATTCTCACGAGACGGCCAAAGCCATCGTACGTGTAGGCCGTGTTGTTCGAGTTGAAATCGGTCGAACTCGTCATTACGGCAAATCCCACGTCGTACGTCGCTGCCATGGTCAAGTCCGGGCTTCCTCCGCCCACCTCGATCGTCTCGTTCGTAGGAAAAGTCTTCACCGATGCATCGTAACCGATCGTGCGCTTGAACCCCCGCGGGTCCATGTGGGCGCTCGGATTGCCGAACGCATCGTACTGCGTACGCTCCGCATTGATGGTTTTGCCGCCTCCGATCGTCCGGGTCGTACGATGCAAGAGTGCGCGGGATTCGATCGTCGTCCCGCCCACGAAGGGCGCACCATCATAGTAAAAGTTGGTCGTCGCCACGAAGGCGCCGTTTTCATCCGTTACATCCGTCTCGATGGGCTTGTCGATAATCCACAGGGCGAGTGCCTGGCCGCCCAAGGCGTAGCTCGTAGTCGTCTTTCGCTCATCGTCGTAACCCCCGCCGACCACTCCTTCGTCGAACTCCGAAATCTGGTTTCCGTAATCGTCGTAATCGAAACTCTTTCGAGTCAGGATTTTGGCTGCGGCGGGATGGCCCAGCGCCGCCTGTAGGAGGCCGTTCGCCTCAATAAACTCGGTTTCGACCGTGGAGGCAAAAGCAAACGACACCGAGTGGCCCGAGCCGTCCCGGACGGTGAGGGGAAGCCTGCCGGGAGGCGCGGACGCGAGCGGCTCATCCGTCGGCCGATATAACCGGCGGATCGTCCAATCCTGCCGCACCCGCGTGTAGACGAAGTCGTCTGGCGTCATGCGCAGCCGCGTGGCAGAGTCGTTTGAAGTCACTGCGAGAAAGCAGCCCTGATCGAACGAGGCGCCACTCGCGAAGAAGACCGCCGGGTCGGCCTTTTCCTCCCACACCTGCCGCCCTTTCAAGATCTCCTCCTCACGCCCACCCTTGGGGGTCGTCTCATCAACCATTGGGTTGATCGGCCCGCCGGGGCCGTAGTCGTCGTTGTCGATCCCGTCGGGCGCGCCCGTCAGAAAGCGGTATCGGGTCACAAGGGTTGGGGCGTTCACCTGACCCGTCGGCGTTCCAGCCGGCCCCGCGGTCACCCCGTCATCGTCTCCGTAATCGGTTCGTTGCGCAAACGCGTAGCCTCGGAACTCGCGCTCGAAGGCATCGTAATAGGCATCGCGGTAGGCAAACTCGCTCACGTAAGTGTCCCCGCTCAGACCATCAAACGAACGGATCTGCCTCACTATCTGATTTGGGAAAGGACACCGCGTCTGCCACGCGAATCCGGCATTCCGCGCGCGGATCAGGTCATCCGTCGAGCTGCCGTAGACGATGTTTGTTACCTTCCCGAGCCCATTGTTGATGCTCAGCAGCAGGTTCGGCTTCGCATCCGGCAGCAGGTCGAGCCACTGCCACGACGCGTCAATCCCTGTGTTCCGAAAGATCAGGTCGGTGGACCCGTTTCCATTGACATCGGCAAACCGCAACGCCGTGGGATTGGAAGGGTCACGCGGAGTATATCGCGGCAAACTGCTGCGGACGACCGGTGCCGACCAGGAACGCCCCGCGATATTCACCCGGAGATAGAGTTTTGCCTGCGTGCCCGACCCGTCGATCACCGCTACATCCGCCAGACCATCACCGGTAAAGTCCTGCACGAACACATCCCGAATATCGATATTCGAAATGCCAAATGCGTCACCGACACTCAAAGTCATCGTGCGCCGAACTCCCCATTTCCCTAGCCCGGCGTACGGCCAGTAATGCACGACCAGCGACGGGCTGAAATTGGGGCTGATCACCTGTAGATAGACCAAGTCCGGCAGCCGATCGCCATTCATGTCCGCCAGTTGTACGGATGTGTTGGTCTCGGCGCCGCTATTGAAGGTCGAGTTCGTCGTCACCGCACCCCAGTCGGGTGGCAGATCGAACTTCTGGTCCTTCCAGGTGTCGCCATCCCGGTAGATCGCTTCGAGTTGTGGCCCGCCGAAGGAGCTCGTAATGGTGACGAAGTCGCTCCGCTTGTCGAAATTCACGTCCATCTGCCGGACGTACACGCTGCTGAACGTCACCAAACTCTGATCCACATTCGCTCCCGGAAGGAGCGTCTGCGGATGAGCCGTGTCGAAACCGAGCGCAGCCGCCGGCCGCTCCAACGCGGCGACGTTTCGATAGACCGTGATTTGTTTCTGCCCACCATTCGTCGAGATGGTGACAAAGTCCGAAAGCCCGTCTCCATCGAAATCAGTGAGCGTCGATTCCGGCTGGCTCAGGTTGATCGTGCCGTTCGTCGACACTTGCTGAACGTTTGTAAACTGTAGTTTGGGTGATGCCCCATACACTCCCTTGTTCAGGCACACTTGTTGCCCCACGATTCCTCCCTGCATCTGTGTCGAAAAAATGTCCGGCAACCCGTCGCCATCGAGATCGATGATCTGCACATTTCCGGTCTGATCCGCCAAATCCAGTCCTGGAAGCGCCGACGGCGTATTCAGCGCCGGTACCGCAATATTCAGCGCCGAGTAAGTGAAGGTCAGCGGCGGCAGGTAGTTTCCGTTCGCATCATACTGCGTCACCTTCTCGAGCAACGAGAGGTCCAGGTTGGTCGCCGTGTTGTTTTGCTGATACGAAAGCACATACGAGCGAATCAGTGAGCCCAACGAGTAAACGTCGATTTGCGACAGCCGCTTGTCGGTCTGCACGTCGAACGTCGACCGGTAATCATCGAAGACATCGAGCCGAGCCTCGTAACTGAAGCGTACTTCGTGGAAGTTTCCGTTCAGCTCAGAATAGCGAATCGTGGCCGGATAGAGCACGCCATTCCCAAGAGTGTACGTGTAGTCGATCCGGTTCCCGTGAACATCGATCGTGGTATCGAGCGCCCACATGTACGTGCGATCCATGACGAGCGTGGCGTTTGCCGGCGGGGTGGGGTGCTCGACGGCGCTCCAGGAGCCACCTCCACCGTGGAATTGGCCCATGAGGTGCCGGGTGCCATTCTTCTCCGTCATCTCCCACGCATCCGGCGCTCCATCGCCATCAGTGTCGATTTGGCGGAAGCGCGAAAAACTGCTCTCGTTCTCGCACCGCCACGTCCCGTCCTGCAAAGGAACGAGTTCCTCCCCGCCAAAGACGAAAGTATCGGTACCCGCGTAACCCGGAAAACCTTTGTCCGTCTGCCGCCTTACCATCTTCAAGTCCAGGCTCCAGCCGAGCCCGAGCATGGAGTTGCCCTGACCGGAGTTATAGGACATATGCACCTGCGGCGCCAAGCCCGCCCGCCCTGGCGGCAGCTTAATGGCCACGCCATAGCTCGAAGACCCTGTATTCAATTGCGGTTGAAACGATTCACCCAAACCCTCGATCGACCCTGGCCCGGACGGCAGTGAAATCGCCGATGGCTTCACGCCGGACTTATCCGGAGCCGCAGCGAAGCCGCTGCTGATCCCGGTAAGCAAAACGATAAAGCTCATAAAATGCCTTTTCACGCGACAATATAGCCGTGCTCATCTATTGCGTCCGGAAACCACATGTTGCCTAGAAGCATGTTTGCATCGCATCCGAGCACCTTCGGCTCAACGGGTTGATCTGAGGCCATAGGTTAGAATTCTAAACCCATGAGGTTGCCCCGGATAAATACATTCGCGGTCGGGTTGCTCATTCCCATGGAGCGATCATACATAAGGGAGTATTGAAATGTCCCAGTCCCCGGATTGTCTAACCATTGAGCCCCAAGCGGAAGACCGATCGTGCCTGCGTGATAAAAATCATAAAGGTATTGCGTGCTTCCGACAACAACGCTTGCGCCACCCCCTTGCGGCGTGCGGACAAGTTGAAGGTTGACCGTCATGACATCTTGGAAAGGAGACTGAACAAAGAGAGTTGCGCTCGTGACGCAAAGGAAGACAGGATGACCCACGGTGCTCAGAACGATTGTGGAGTTCGGAACCGTTACAAACGTGTCGCTGGTAGTGCTCCCACTAATTGCCGAAGAGTACGCAATTCCTCCCGTCGAGGCCGTTTGCGAAATCGAGCGAGTCGCCAATTTCGCCAAGCTTATCGAACTGTCTTGGATCTGAACGGTACCTACCGCGTTGGAAGCGATATTGTTTTGGTTGATCGTTCCCGCCGCCACTTGATTACCCGCGATGAGTAATCCTGCGGTGCCGATGTTTGCGACAGCGGCTCCCGGAGCCAACTTCGCACCCGTCACAGCCCCGTCCTCAACCGTCCTGCTAACTGCTGCTTCTTTCGCAAAAACCGCAGGCAAAATGACTTGCCTAGGCAGCAGCGGCGGATCGGCTGACGTAATTGCATTGTCGGCATTCGAGTCCACCGTGACTTGCAAATAGAGCGTCTTATTAAAGTCCACCGCATCCAACGGCGATTTGCTTCCGAGCAGCACATTGACCAACCCGCCGTTGACTGTCGTCTTGTGCATCTCCCCAGCCCAGACCGCCTGCCCGCCCGTCGGCACATCGTAAATTTCAAACAAAACGAGTTTCGTCCCGTCGATCACCGCTGCGCCCGAGGCATCCGTTAATCGGGCCTGAAAAGGTAGCAATTTCGGAGCGGCGCTCTGGGCGCCGGCCGCCAAACAGAAGGCAAAGAAAAGTAGCGCTAAGATGATTTTTGCGTCCATTAATCGATTTCGGAAAAAGTTAAAACTCGAAAACCGTTAAGGCTCCGGTTGCGCCAGCGGAGCTATTCGCTCCTCCGCCTTCTAGCTTGATCGATACTCGATACGAGTACGTGCCAACGGGAGGAACGTCGATGATAGTGATCGTGCCTGGGACCTGGAGCGCCTGAGCAGCATTGATGGCAACTACAGTCTCTGTTAGCGTCGCAGATTGATTGTTCGACGTGTCGACGCGTGTTAACTGGACGTAGCAATTAAAGGCCCTGAGCTGATTGTCGCCATCGTACAGGGAAAAAGTACCGCCCCCGATGTTGACGAAGACCGGCCGCCCCGTCGTCGTCAGCGTGGCGGCTGCCAACTGTTTGTACGTCCCCGCGGGCGTCCCCACTGTGTTCCCTGAGACGACGACTCTCGCTACATCGCCAGCGCCGGCCGTCGAGTCAACCACAAGGCGTTTTTTGACCTTATTCAGAGTCACTGCTTGGTCGACAAGTTCTGGCGTCCCAACAGAGTTCGGGGAAAGGTTGCTCTCCGTCACGGTCGCCACACCGACTTTCCAGCACATTGGGATCCTAAGCTTAGAATTCCACGTGGACAAGTTGTCG
>JADMIO011583496.1_pt1 | contig 12597 bp, 11 predicted proteins | sample 8958161 | NCBI WGS metagenome assembly JADMIO01 (sample SAMN16585339, study PRJNA669376) | soil metagenome | isolation source: Crop rotation soil | place: USA: Cullars Rotation, Alabama | collected 2011 | reverse complement strand
GCGACGCCCGCGAACCCGCAGGGCACGCGGATCGAGCCGCCGATGTCCGTCCCGATCCCGAGCGGCGTCAGCCCCGCAGCCAGCGCCGCCGCCTCCCCTCCGCTCGAGCCGCCGGGCACCCGCCCGAGGTCGAAGGGGTTCGCGGTCCGCCCCCAGATCGGGTTGTCGGCCTCGTGGAAGAGGAGGAACTGCGGCACGTTGGTCTTGCCGAGGACGATCGCGCCGGCCTCCTTCAGCGCGCGCACGATCACCGCGTCGCGCTCCTGCGCCGTCCCCTGCCTTCGCTTCACCCCGAGGGTCACCGGGAGGCCCGCGGTGGCGATCGACTCCTTCACCGACATCGGCAGGCCGTGGAGCGGACCGAGCGCGTCGCCCCGCTTCCTCGCCAGGTCGGCCTCCTCCGCCTGGCGCAGGGCCTCGGCGTCGAAGCGATGGACGAAGGCGCGGACCTTCGGATCCACCTCGCGCGCCCGATCGATCAGCGCGCGCACCACCTCGACGGAGGAGATCTCTCCCGCCGCGAGCCTGGTGGAGAGCTCGACCGCGGAGAGCGCGTGAAGTTCCATGGGTGGGGCATCCTGACCCGCCCGCGCCCTCTTGTCAGCGGGGCCTTCTCCCGCTTCGATCCCCCGGTGCTCCTCTCCGTCGAGGACCTCGGGGTGCGCCTCCCCGGCGCGCCGCGGCCCGCGCTCGAGGGGGTCTCCCTCGGCGTCGAGGCGGGCGAGGTGCTGTGCGTGGTCGGCGCGTCCGGCGCGGGGAAGAGCACCCTCGCGCAAGCTGTCTTGCGGCTGCTCCCTCCGGGCTCCACCGTGACGGGCGCGGTCCGCTTCCGGGGGGAGTCGGTGCTCGACGCAGCGCCGTCGAGGCTCCGCGCGATCCGCGGCGGTGGGATCGGGATCGCGTTCCAGGAGACGGGGAGCGCGCTCGACCCCCTCCGCACCATCGGGAGCCAGGTCCGCGAGGTGATGCGCACGCACGGCGCGGAGGGATCGGCCGAGGAGGCGCTGGCGCGGGCGGGGATGCCGGAGCCCTCCGTGCGCGCGCGCGAGTATCCGCACCAGCTCTCGGGCGGCCTCCGCCAGCGCGCGATGCTGGCGATGGCGATCGCCGCCAGGCCCGCGGTGCTGATCGCCGACGAGCCCACCTCCGCCCTCGACGCGATCGTGCAGGCCGAGGTCCTCGCCTCCCTCGCCGCGCTGCGGAAGAACGAGCGCCTCGCGATCCTCCTCATCACCCACGACCTCGGCGTCGTCGCCGCCCTCGCCGACCGCGTGGTGGTCCTCGCCGCTGGCCGCGTGGTGGAGGAGGGCACCACCTCCGCGATCTTCGGCGCCCCCGCCCACCCGGAGACCGCGGCCCTCCTCGCCGCTCGCCTGGTGATGCCGTGACGGCCTCGCCTGGACCCGATGCCGTCCGGAGGAGGCGAACCGCCAAGACGCCAAGGTCGCCAAGGTCGCCAGGTTGGGGATCGGGAAGATCAGGATCTTGGCGTGCTCGGCGTCCTGGCGGTTCTCAGTGACCGCGCCGCTGCTGGAGGTGCGGGGGGTGCGGCGATCCTTCGGGGGACGGGAGGCGCTGCTCGGGGTGAGCCTCGAGGTGGCGGCGGGGGAGGCGGTGGGGATCGCGGGGGAGTCGGGGGCGGGGAAGAGCACCCTCGCGCGCATCCTCGCGGGGCATGATCGGCCCGGGGCGGGGGAGGTGCGCCTCGAGGGCTCGCCGCTGGCGAAGCCCGATCCGCGGGTGCAGCTGATCTTCCAGGACCCCGGGCTCTCGCTCGATCCGCGCCTCCGCGTCCGGGAGGCGATCGCCGAAGGGCTCGTCCTCCAGCGGGTGGTGCCGGAGCACCAGGTGGCGGAGGAGGTCCTGCGCCTCCTCTCCGTGGTGGGGCTCCCCGCGGAGCTCGCGGGGCGCTTTCCGCACGCGCTCTCCGGGGGCGAGAAGCAGCGGGTGGCGATCGCGCGGGCGCTCGGGGTGCGGCCGCGCGTGCTGGTGGCGGACGAGCCGGTGGCGGCGCTCGACGCGGTCCACAAGAGGAACCTGCTCGAGCTCCTCCGGCGGCTGGTCTCCGAGCTGGGCCTGGCCCTGGTGCTGATCTCCCACGACCTCGCCGCCGTCGCGCGCTTCTGCGATCGGGTGCTGATCCTGTATGGGGGCGCTGTGGTGGAGTCGCTCCCCTCCGAACGCCTCGCCCGCGACGCGGCGCACCCGTACACGCGCGCCCTCGTCGCCGCGGTCCTGCCCGCGTCGCCGCGAGGGCCGTCGTGAGGGTGCTGGTCCAGCGGGTCTCGCGGGCGCGCGTCACCGTCGCCGGCGAGGAGATCGGCGCGATCGGGCCCGGGCTCCTGGTCCTCGCCGGCCTTCGCGCGGGGGACGACGAGGCCACGCTCGCCTGGATGGCCAAGAAGGTCGCGCAGCTCCGCGTCTTCGCGGACGCCGAGGGCAAGATGAACCGCTCGCTCCTCGACACCGGCGGCGGCGCCCTGGTCGTCAGCCAGTTCACGCTGTACGGCGACGCGCGGAAGGGAAACCGGCCCTCGTACATCGAGGCGGCGCCCCCCGAGATCGCGGAGCCCCTCTACCAGCGCTTCTCCGCCCTCCTCTCCGAGCAGCTCTCCCGCCCCGTCGCCACCGGCCGCTTCGCCGCGGACATGCAGGTGGAGCTGGTCAACGACGGACCGGTGACGCTGTGGATCGAGCGGGAGCGGAGTAACGATTCGTAAGCAACGGACGGGCGGATCTCGCGATAACCCACGCTGAGGATCCGTGCGCAGCCTCATCCTCATCTCCCTCCTCGCGGTCCTCGGGTGCGACGGCGCCGACGCGCTGGACCCCGTGACCGGGAAGCCCAGGACCACCGGCGACCTCGAGGACGACGGCCCCGTCACCTGCAACCTCCTCGGCAACGGCTGCCCCGCCGGCACGTACGAGAGCTGCTGCAGCCCGAAGCGCTGCCGCTACACCTTCTCCGACGGCGTCGCGTTCGACGACCTCGACTCCGCCCTCGCCTACTGCGCCGACCCCGGCGAGGCGACCCGGAACCCCCCTTCGCGCGACCCCGTGGTGGTCCCCGACCCCACCAGCGGCGGCTCCCAGAGCGGCCCCGCCCCCGGCGAGGGCGAGCAGCCACCCGCCTCGAGCGGCTCCTCGGGCCAGAGCGGCAGCGGCAGCGGCTCCGGCAGCGGCTCCGGCTCCTACCCGCAGTGCTACGGCGTCTCCGCCGCATGCCAGGCCCGCGGCGGCCCCGGCACCTGCAGCGAGAACCCCGGCTGCTACTGGCGCCAGGAGCTGTGCTCGGGCGTCGCCTTCTCCTGCCAGTCGTTCGGGTCGTCCTCCTCCTGCGGGTACCAGCTCGGCTGCTACTGGAGCTACAGCTCGAACACCTGCCTCGGCGGCGCGGTCTCCTGCGGCTCTCGCTACAGCCGAGGCTCGTGCGTGTCCCAGTACGGCTGCAACTGGCGCGACGCCACCTGCGAGGGCGCCGCCTGGTCCTGCCCGAGCCGCCAGTCCGAGTCCGCGTGCAACGGCCTCGCGGGCTGCTACTGGCGCTGACTCAAGGCTCCACCACCTTCCGCGCCCGCCGCGCCTGAGCCTCCCGCGTCCGCACCACCGTCTCGCGCAGGTAGTCCACCGCGGGAGCCACGTCCGAGGGCTCGTGGATCAGGAGCGACGCCGAGCCGCCCGCCGTCTCCGCGCGCAGGTGACACTCGTGATCCGCCAGCCACAGGCCCGAGATGTCCACGCGCACGAAGCCCTTCCGCGGGCGCGCCCGCACGTACGCCAGCGCGCGTCCGTCGCAATCGATCCTGCGATAGGGCGCGGGGCCCGCGGTCATCACCGTCCCCTCCCTCACGCCCTCCGCGCAGGTCATCGCCCGCCCGATCAGCTCCGAGACGATGGTCTCGAGCCCCTCGTCATCCGATTCGTTCTGCATGGGCCGCCCGAAAAGCAGGCCCCGTACCAACGCCAGCGCCTCTCAGCGCGCGGATTCGTCCGGCGTTCGTCCGGAATCCGAACGCCGCGTCCGGAAACCGGACCGCGCCAGGGCGGGCAGCCCCAGGATCAGGACCACGAGGACCATCAGGAAGCCGGGCCCGCCGCCGGCCGCCGACGTGCATCCGCAAGAGCTCGGCTCCGCCGTGACGAGCCCGCCGTCCTCCGCGCGCGACACGCCGCCGTCCGCCGCCGCCGGAGGCGTGCCCGCGTCCGCCGCCGGACCCACCGGGCCCGAGTCCGCCCCCGCGTCGGGCGCGAGCGGGGTCGGGTGGTCGATCAGGAGGAAGAACCGCGACCACGCCGTGAAGGAGAGCCCGCGGGCGTCGGTGATGGTCGCCTTGAGGGTCCAGTCCGCGGAGGGGACGTTCTTCGTGTCCCAGACGTACTTGCCCTGGGCCATCGCCGGGAGGCCGTCCGCGACCAGGATCAGGCCGGTGCCGTTCCTCGACTGCGTCGCCTCCAGCTTCACGCGCCCGGTGCCGTCGGGATCGAAGGCCTCGTACTCGATCTCGAACGCCGCGTCCGCGGTGGTGAATGGGCCGTCCGGCTGCGGCAGGATCACCGAGGGGTGAACCGGGTCCCCCGGGTGCGCCACGGTGACCACCCCGCGAGAGAAGGCGACGATCGTCAGCGGCGGGTTCGTGTCCGGCGGGTCCTCGTTGCCCAGCGTCCAGATGAAGTAGCTCCCCGAGGGCACCCGCGAGGTGTCCCAGACGATCTCGTTCGTCCGGTCCGCCTCGGGCACCGCCACCGCGATGAAGTCGCCGGTGAGCCCCATCGGCACCACCCCGAGCGGCCACGTCGGCGGCATCGAGGCGGTGAAGTGCACGTCGAAGGTCACGGTGCTGGTGATGCTCGCGCGGTCCGTGTCCCGCCACGACACCACGTAGCTCCGGTCCACCACCTCGCCCACGATCTCGGGCTTCACGGGCCACGCCACCGGCGGCGATGCCCCCGCATGCGCCCACGCCCCGCGCGGCAGGGCGGCCAGGAGAAGGACGAGCCACGCGCGCCTCACGCCGGCGAGAGATGTGCGTTCCGTTGTCGGCGCGCTGTCAACGTCCCTGACAGATCCCCCGGGGCCGGACGGGCGTTCGCCGCGGCACGCCCCGTGCTCACACGGCTCCGCATGATCACCGTCGAAGATCTCAGAGGCTCGATCATCGAGGTCGGCCGCGCCGTCCGCAGACCCGAGGAGCTCGCCGTGCGCTGGCGCGACCGCGGCATCGCGCCGGCAGACGCCCCGAGCCGCACCGTGTTCAGCGTGCTCCTGGCGAACGCCGCCATCGGCCTCGGCGCGTACGGGCTCACCATGGGCATCCACGCGGGAGGCGCGGCGATGCTCGAGTCCGCCTTCCGCGCCCCCCTCAGCGCGGGCATCGCGTGGACCATGGCCCTGCCCGCCCTCTACATCATCAACTCCGCCAACGGGTCGAAGCTCGACCTCTCCACCACCCTGCTCGCCGCGCTGATCACCGTCAGCTTCGGCGCGCTCTCGATGCTCGCCGGCGTGCCGGTGAACTGGTTCTTCACCCTCGCCCTCCCGTGGACCGCCACGCGCATCCTGGTGAACCTGGTGATCTTCTCCGGCGTCGGCATCGCCATGGCCGACACCTTCCTGCGCGTGATGAAGGCGCTCGAGCCCGGGAGGAGCGTCGCCTTCCCCTTCGTCTGGCTCGGCCTCCTCGCCGCCATCGGCAACGAGATGATGGCGCTCCTCGGCGTGCTCAAGTTCTAGGCCCGTACAACAAAAGGACCACACCCATGATCGACACCACCGCACCCAGACCCTCCATCCCCGGGATGTTCGACGTGATCCTGAGAGGCACCGCGGAGCTCGACACGCTCCTCCAGGACGATCGCGCGCTGCCCGACATCGTGCAGCGCCTGGTCGGCATCTCCGTGCTCGGCCTCTCCGTCCACGGGGCGGTCGTGGGGCTCATCCGCGACCTGCTCCACGGGACGGGGCCGAACGCGGTCCTGTGGATGCCCCTCGCCTTCGTCGTCGCGTTCGTGGGGGCGCTGTGCATCTGCCTCCCGAGCTTCTACTTCTACACGCAGCTCTCCGGCCTCGACGCCTCGTTCCGCCTGGTCACCGCGCAGGCGCTCCGCGCGCAGGCGACGACCTCGGTCCTGCTCCTCGGCGTGATGCCCTTCTACGGCGCGGTGGCGCTCGCCGCGGCGCTGGGGGTGATCTCGGAGGAGAGCACCGTGCTCGGCCTCGGGATGGTGCTCCCCTTCGTCGTCGGGCTGACCGGCCTCCGCGCGGCCTACCGCGGCTTCATCGCCCTCGCGAAGGTGCTGCCCAAGACGCACGAGAGGCGCGGCGCGTTCCTCCGGCGCATGGTGCTCGCCTGGGGCGCGGTCTACACCTCGGTCGCTCCCGTCGCGCTCTGGCGGCTGGTCGAGCGGCTGGGTGGGTGAGGAGGTCGTCATGGGTGTCCTCGAGACGGCGATCCTCTACGCGACGCTCGGAGTCGCGGTGGCGATCTTCACGGCGCACACCAGCACGGCACGAGGGTTCGAGCGGTACGGCACGCTCCTCGCGGCCTTCGCGTTCTGGCCGCTCTTCACCCCCTCGCTCATCGCGGGCGAGCGCCCGAGGAGCACCGCGCGCCCGGAGAATGCGGTCGCGGCGCGCATCCACCGCGAGGAGGAGCGCCTGGTCGCCGCGCTCTCGGCCCTCGAGGGCGTGGCAGCAGAGGTCCTCTCGCCCGAGGTGCGCCGCGTGCGCTCGCTCTTCCGCGGCCTCGACAAGATGTCCGTGCGCCTCGCGGAGCTCGAGGCCCTCCTCGCCACTCCCGACTACTCCGGCGACCCTCCGAGGAAGGCGGCGGAGAAGCTCGCGATCCTCCGCGACAGGACGAAGGACCAGATCGATCGCACGCTCCTCGAGGTGGAGGAGCTCGTCTCCCAGCTCCACCTGATCCGCTTCGCCAACTCTCCCGACGACGAGATCGTCCGCCGCGTCAGAGACCTCGCCGCAGGCATCGAGGGCCTCGCCGAAGGCCTCTTGGCAGAATGACGAAGTCCTGGTGGGGTCTCCGCGTTGTCCGGCCTCTTCGCCTACAGCCTCGTCCCCGTCCTCGCGGTCTCCTTGCTCCTCTTCTTCACCGCCGCGCTCCGGGGACGGAACGCGCTGGGGCTCACGCTGTACTGCCTGAGCGTCGCGATCTGGAGCGGCACCCTCCTCCTCGCCTCGCTCCCCGCCACCGCGGCGTTCGGCACGCGGCTCCTCGCCGTGGGCGCCTTCGTGGCGGCGGGCTTCATCCACACCGCGTACGACCTGACCAAGCAGAGGAGCTACGCGCTGGTGGTGCTCGCGTACTCCGTCGCGGCGATCATCACCTTCACCGGCGCGATCCGCCCCGGCGTGCTCTACACCACCACCAGCCTCGCCCCCGGCCCGCTCTTCTGGCCCGCGATGGTCCTCGCCGTCGGCGCCGCCACCATCCCCGTGGCGCAGCTCTTCCTCGCGTACCGCACCGCGCCGATCGATCGCCGAGGCCTCCTCCGCCGCCTCCTGGTCGCGGGGCTCCTCGCCGACGTCGGCGGCATGTCGAACGCGCTCCTCCTCTCCCACGGGATCGCGGTCCCCTTCCCGATGCTGCTCGTGCTCGGGTCGCTCCTGGTCCTCGCCGACGTGGTGCGCGCGCACGAGGCCGCAGACGAGGCCCGCGTGCTCGAGCGCAGCCTCCTCTACGCGGCGCTCGCGGCGTTCCTCTCCGCGGGGTTCATGTTCGGCGTGCTCTCCTTCGTCCCCGAGCCGCTCGCCGGCTCCTATAAGTTAGGGGCCTTCTTCCTGCTCTCGATGGCCGCCCTCGCCTTCGAGCCCCTCCGCCAGCACCTCGGCGAGCTGATCGGCGGGAAGCTCACGCGCCGCCCGCACTCCGCGGCGCTCGCCAAGGCGCTGACCGTGCAGGAGGAGAAGGCCGAGCGCGCCGAGCGCCTCGCGGAGATCGGGACCCTGGTCTCCGCCGTCGCCCACGAGGTGCGAAACCCGCTCGGCGTGCTCCAGGCGCAGCTCGCGCTCCTCGAGAAGACCGGCGCCGACAAGGAAGCGATCGACGGCATGCGCGCGCAGATCGACCGCGCCTCGCGCTTCGTGGACGACCTCCTCCGCTTCGGCAGGCCGCGCCCGCTCGAGCTCCGGAAGGTGGACCTGCGGGCGACGGTCGAGCTCGGCTTCTCCACGGCCAAGCAGGGGCTGGGAGACGCGGCGCCTCCGTCGCTCGAGCTCGAGCACCGGAAGCTCGATCCCGGCGAGGCGGAGGCCGAGATCGAGGTCGAGGCCGATCAGGCGCAGCTCCTCCAGCTCCTGGTGATCATCTTCGAGAACGCGCTCCTCGCGGGTGGCGCGCGCATCGCGGCGACCACCACCGGCGGAGGAGGCTCCGCGACCGTGGTGATCGAGGACGCCGGCCCCGGCATCTCCCCCGAGATCGCCCCGCGCCTCTTCCAGCCCTTCGTCACCGGCAGGAAGCGCGAGGGCCCGCGCCCAGGGACGGGCCTCGGCCTCGCCACCGCGCGGCGGATCGTCGAGCGGCACGGCGGCACCATCCGCGCCGGGAAGAGCGAGACCCTGGGGGGCGCGCGCTTCGAGATCGTGCTTCCATCGATCGCGCGCCCGGCCGTAGAGGAGTTGAGAACGTGAGACCGCTGCTCCTCGTCGACGACGACTCCGCCTTCCGCAAGGTCTACGGCGCGCTGCTCCGGCAGGCCGGGTACCAGGTCACCGAGGCCGCGGACCGCGCCGCCGCGCGCGAGGCGTTCGCGGCGGGGTCGTATCCGGTGGTGGTCCTCGACCTGATGTTGCCTCCCGACGGCACCGTCGAGGGCGGGCTCGCGCAGCTCGGCGAGATCCTGGCGAAGGCGCCGGAGACGAAGGTGGTGGTGGCGTCGGGCGCGGGAGACACGGCGTCGATGGTGCGCGCGGTGAAGGCGGGGGCGCACGACTTCCTCACCAAGCCGATCGATCCCGACCAGCTCCTGATCGTGGTGGAGCGCGCCGCGGCCCGGGTCGCGCTCGAGGCGCAGCTCTCCGCGCTGGAGGCGGATCTGTCGAGCGCGCTCCCCGAGGGCACCATGATCGGCGCGTCTGCGTCGTTCCTCGATGCGGTGCGGCTCGGCGAGCGCGTCGCGGTCTCCGATCTGCCGATCCTCCTCACCGGAGAGAACGGCACGGGGAAGGAGCTCCTGGCGCGGAGCATCCACGGCTGGAGCCGGCGGCGCGCGGGAAAGTTCGTGCCCGTGAACTGCGGCGCGATCCCGGAGACGCTCCTCGAGTCCACCTTCTTCGGCCACGTGCGCGGCGCCTTCACCGGCGCGGTGCGCGATCAGCCCGGGCTCTTCCGCGAGGCGGACGGCGGGACGCTCTTCCTCGACGAGATCGGCGACATGCCCCCCGCGCTCCAGGTGGCGGTGCTGCGCGCGCTCGAGTCCGGCGAGGTGCGGCCGGTGGGCGCCGTCGAGGCCGCGCACGTCGACGTCCGCGTGGTGTCGGCGACCAACAAGGACCTGGACGCGATGACCGCGGACGGCCGCTTCCGCGAGGACCTCTACTGGCGCGTGAAGGGCGCGGCGATCAGGCTCCCGCCGCTCCGCGATCGGCAGTCGGACATCCCGCTCCTCGCCCGGTACTTCCTGAACCGCTGCGCGCACCTCTGCGCGGACGGGCGGCCCCGCGATCTCTCCGAGGCCGCGGTGGAGGCCCTGGTGGCGCACGCGTGGCCCGGCAACCTCCGCGAGCTCCGCCACGAGATGCAGCGCGCGACCGTGTTCGCCGGCAGCCGCGGCGAGATCCAGGTCGAGGACCTCTCCTTCTCCGGCGCCGAGCGCGCGCCCCCCGCCACCGCCGGCTCACTCGAGGAGAAGGTGCAGGCCCTCGAGAAGCGCGAGATCGAGGCGGGCCTCGCGAAGTTCGGCGGCAACCGGAGCAAGACCGCCGCCGCGCTGGGCCTCTCGCGGCAGGGCCTCCTCAAGAAGATGGAGCGCTACCACATCGCTTGAGCCGTCCTCGCTTGCGGCGGCGGAGGATCACCCATCCGCCCGGCCCAGGAACCCTGTGGACCTCCAGGGAGGCACCGATGACCGCGTGAGCGTCACTTCACCGGCGGGCGGCCGGGGGGAGGCTGGGGCCGGGAGATGGAGGCGCCGCGCGGGGGCTGAGGCGGACGGGCCTGCGCGGGGGGTGGGGTCGCGGCAGGCAAGCTGGGTTGCGAGACGGCGCCGTTGCTGGCGCGGACGGCGGGCATGGTGCCCGAGGTGGAGCCGGTCTTGGGCGCCTGGGGGCCGTCCTCGGCCTCGACGCCGGGGGTGCCGCGCTCGGCGAGCCAGCGGCGGAGCTCGTCCTTGTCGAGGGCCTTCTCGAGGGCGGCCTGAGGCTCGATCAGGTCGTCCTCGATCAGCTTTCGCAGGGCGTCGTCCATCATCACCATGCCGTCCTTCTTGCCGGCGCGGATGAGCGACGGGATCTGGTGCGTCTTGCCCTCGCGGATCATGGAGCTGAGGGCCTGGCTGCCGAAGAGGACCTCGATGGCGGCGACGCGGCCGCTGCCCTTCTTCCTCAGGAGCTGCTGCGCCACGATGCACTTGATCACCGCCCCGAGCGTGCCGCGGATGCCGGGCTGCTTGTCGGCGGGGAAGACGTTGATGACGCGGTCGATGGTCTTCGCCGCGGAGTTGGTGTGGAGGGTGCCGAAGACCAGGACCCCGGTCTCCGCCGCGTTGAGCGCCATGCTGATGGTCTCGAGGTCGCGCATCTCGCCGACCAGGATGCAGTCGGGATCCTCGCGGACGGCGGAGCGGAGGGCGGCGGAGAAGGTCCGGGTGTGCGGGCCGATCTCGCGCTGGGACATCAGGGAGCGCTTGTTCGGGTGCACGAACTCGATCGGGTCCTCGATGGTGATGAAGTGCATCGCGCGCTGCTCGTTCATCTCGTTGATGATCGCGGACAGCGTGGTGCTCTTTCCGGAGCCGGTGGGGCCTGTGACCAGCACCAGGCCGTTCTTGAGGGTGATGAGCTTGTTGATCCCCTCGGGGAGCCCGAGCTGGGGGATGGTCATCAGCTTGGTGGGGATCATGCGGAACACGGCGCCGAGCCCGCGCTCCTGGCGGAAGAGGTTCACGCGGAAGCGCGAGAGGCCGACGACCTCGTAGGCGAAGTCGATGTCGCCGGTGGTCATGTACTCCTCCCACAGGTGCGGAGGCGTCATGGGGCCGACCATGTCCTTGAAGTCCGTGTCGTCGAGGGTCCGGTAGCGGATGGGCTCGAGGCGCCCTCCGAGGCGGAAGATCGGGGGGCGCCCCACGGAGAGGTGGAGGTCGCTCGCGCCGCGATCCCCCATCAGCTTGAGGAAGCGATCGATGCGGGCGGTGGTCCCGGTGGGCCGGACGCTGGCCTTCGGAGCCTCTGGCGCGGGCGGAGGCGGCGGAGGCGGAGGCGCCGCGGGCAGGGGCGCTCGCGGCGCGGGGGGTGGTGCCCACGCGGCTTGCGGTGGGTAGCCCTGCGCGTACGCGTGATGGGGCTCGTTGTCCGGGATCGGCTCCAGGGCCTCGATCACCTCCTCGTCCGGAGGCGGCTCGGGCACCTCGTCGGGGAACGACAGCCCCGGCGCGTGATCGATGCCCGCTCCGGGATAGGGCTGCCCGTAGCCCTGCGCCTGCGCCGGGTACGGCGCGGCGGCGTAGGACGGCTGGACGGGCGCGGCGTAGGGAGACTGGGAAGCCCCGGCGCGCGGGCCGCTCGCGTACGGCGCGGGCCTCCCGGGGGTGTCGAGCTCGAGGCCGCTCGGCGCGAAGGAGGGCGTCGGGCCTCCGGTGAGGAACGAGGCCGCGGTCTCGAGCTCGAGGCTGCCCTCGTCGCTGCTGCCCAGCTCGATGGCCCGGTCCTGCGGGTCGAAGCCCGGCGCGGTCCCCGGCACGAAGACACCCCTCGGCGCCCGGCCCTGCCCCCCTTGGGATGAGTTGCCCGGCGCCGCTCCGTACGCCGGCGGAGAGAATCCTGGATTGCTCTGCGCGAACCCGTAGCCCTGCGCCTGCGCCGCAGGAAACGCCGCCGCACCACTCTGCGCGCCATACCCCGGGTGGCTCGAGGCAGGTGGCTGCACGGGAGAGAATTCGCCGCTGCGCGCGGTTGGGGTGCTCTGCGCGGTGCCGTAGCCCGGGTTGCTCTGCGCAGCTCCGTAGCCCGGGTTGCTCTGCGTTGCGACGTAGCCCGGGTTGCTCTGGGCGCCGTGACCCGGGGGGCTCGGGGGAGCGGGGCTGAAGCCGGGCTGTGCGGGGGGGAATTCGCCGCTGCGCGCCGATGGGTTGCTCGGTGCGGCGCCGTACCCCGGGTGGCTCTGCGTCGCGCCGTAGCCCGGGTTGCTCTGCGGCGCGCCGTAACCCGGGGGGCTCGGGGCGGGGCTGAAGCCGGGCTGCGCCGGGGGGAATTCGCCGCTGCGCGCGGATGGGTTGCTCTGCGTTGCGGCGTAGCCTGGGTTGCTCTGCGCGCCGTGGCCCGGGGGGCTGAAGCCGGGCTGCGCGGGGGGCTGGGCGGCGAAGCTTCCGCTCCTCGGGGAGGGGTTGCTGGGGGCGGTGTTCGCGGGGGGCCCGGGGCGGGGG
>JADMIO010823537.1_pt1 | contig 12599 bp, 11 predicted proteins | sample 8958161 | NCBI WGS metagenome assembly JADMIO01 (sample SAMN16585339, study PRJNA669376) | soil metagenome | isolation source: Crop rotation soil | place: USA: Cullars Rotation, Alabama | collected 2011 | reverse complement strand
CTTTCCCTGGTCTCCGCGGCCGATGGTGCGACCGCTACCCGAATCAGGGGAAGCAGAGCGGCGCCTTCAGTTGCGGCTCGTTCGACGGCGAGCCGTTCATTCTGATGAATTACCAGCCGGCCGTGCTGGACCATGTCTTCACGCTGGCGCACGAGGCTGGGCACTCGATGCACAGCTATTATTCCGCCAAGCATCAGCCGTTCCAGTATTACAACTACACGATCTTCGTGGCCGAGGTGGCCAGCACGTTCAACGAGCAACTGCTGATGCGGTACATGCTCTCGCACACGAAGAACGACGACCAGCGGGCCGTGCTCATCAATCGCGAGCTGGACGGCATCCGCGGCACGATCTACCGCCAGACGATGTTCGCCGAGTTCGAGAAGAAAACACATGCTCAGGCAGAGGCCGGCGAGCCGCTGACGCTCGACGCCTTCACCGGCATCTATCGCGAACTGCTCACCAGATATCTCGGCCCGACGCTGGTAATCGACGATTACTCGGTGCTGGAATGCCTGCGGATCCCGCACTTCTATCGAGCGTTCTACGTCTACAAATACGCCACCGGTCTGTCGGCCGCGATCGCGCTGGCCGACCGCGTCACCAGCGGCGGCAAGCGAGAACTGGAGGATTATCTCGGCTTCCTCCAGGGTGGCTGCTCGAAGTACCCGCTCGACCTGCTCAAAGACGCGGGCGTCAACATGCAACGCCCCGAACCAGTCGCCGCGGCACTCAAGCGGTTTGGAGAGTTGGTGGACGATCTGGCAGAGTTGCTGTGATGCAAAATCCTGGCTACGGCTTCGGCGTCGTGATCCAGATGAACGGTTTGCCGGCGTCGTCGACGCGGACTTCGGATGTCAGATGGGCCTGGGATAGCACGCGGCCCAGCACACGGCCGTAGAATGTCTTGCCCGCTTTCATGTGGACTTTGGTCCCCTCCACGTCGATCCGTTGAATAGCGATGTTGTTGTGGTCGTACACAAACGGGGCTTTGATTCGCCCTTCCAGTTCCTTGAGCGCCGGGCCGAGCGGCACGTCCACGTCCTGAGTCTCCTCCTTGGTCATCAATCCCGGCACGAGTTTGCCGGGTCCTTTGACGCTGCTCCAGCCGATCGGCCAGTTTTCACCCTTGCTTCGGCCGCTGACCACGGCGTATTGCAGTTGCCCATTGCTGAACCGCGGCCGAACCACCAACCCTGCCGGGCGGACGAGCGCGGCCAGAGCCGTGCCGCTGGAAAACCCTTGCAGCTCGTCCCGGACGGCGCCGCTGGCGGCCAGGGCTTTACGCGCGTCGTCGTCGAGCAGCAGGGGAATGGCCAGCGGCTTGGCGATCGCTTCGACCGCGGCCACAGGTTCCTGTTTCTTCGTCGCCGCGGTCACCGGAGCGCTTAAGTCTTTCTTGACGGCCGTGAGTTGCGACGGCGTCAGACCGAACGCCGTGCCAGCGCTCTTGCCGCTGACCGCCTCCGGGCCTTGGCTTTTGAGCCGTTGCACCCAGGCGGTGAGCGCAGCCTGGTCGCGGACGCTGAACTGGCCGGAAGGGAGCCGGATACCGCCGCTGGCGGTCAGGATTCCACGCACACGATAGATGGGAGACCGGTCTGTACCCGAGGTGACGATCTCGACGCGGTCGCCTGCTTCAGAAGCCCGGATCGTAGGGTGATCGAAACCCGCCTCGCTCAGCACCGGCAGCCATTTCTGCGCAGCCGTGGGTGGACTCCCACGTTCGGTGGCCAGTTCGAGTTCGACCGTTGCTTCCGCAGCCGCTGCCCGGCCGGCAAGAGCCAAACCCGCGCTGGCAAGAAGCATCAATACGGCGAGGAAGCGGGCCATGGATGGTTCTCCTCCACAAGCAGGGCGAGCCAGGACCGTAAGCCCCCGGGTCTCCCGGCAAGCTTTACCGACTGGAGAAATTATAGCACAGCCAGTGAATATCGTAGCCCAATTTCGCCTGTTGCAGCGGCCGGATTTTGTGTCAGAATGAGGCGTTCCCAAAAGCGTCGTGTTCCCTCTTTCTACAGTCATTCAGCCGCTGCCGTCGGCTGTTTTGAACTAGGCTCGTAACCATCCGCGACACGTCCCAGTCGCTCAATTTTGTTCGCCCTATCAATTTCTTCGCGCACTCAAGGAGCCCTCGAATGTCACGATTGATTACGTTGTTCACCGGCCAATGGGCCGACCTGACGCTGGAAGACATGGCCCGCAAGGCGAGCGACTTCGGCTACCAGGGGATCGAGTTGGCCTGTTGGGGGGACCATTTCGAGGTCGATAAGGCGATTGCCGACGAGGGTTACTGTGCCGGTCGCCGCGAGCTGCTTGAAAAATTCGACTTGCAATGCCAGGCAATCAGCAGCCACTTGGTCGGCCAGGCGGTGTGCGACACGATCGACGCGCGGCACAAGGCGATTCTGCCGCCGTACGTCTGGGGAAACGGCGATCCGGCCGGCGTGAACAAGCGGGCGGCGGAGGAGATGAAGAACACCGCGCGGGCGGCGCAGAAGCTGGGCGTGGAAGTGGTCAACGGCTTCACCGGATCGAGCATCTGGCCGCTGCTTTATTCCTTTCCGCCGACCACTCCGCAGATGATCGACGACGGCTTCAAGCAGTTTGCCGCCAGGTGGAATCCGATCCTCGACGTGTTCGGCGAATGCGGCGTGAAATTCGCGTTGGAGGTCCACCCGACCGAAATCGCGTTCGACATTTACACCGCGCAGCGGGCGCTCGAGGCGCTCGACCACCGCGAGGAATTCGGCTTCAACTTCGATCCTTCGCACCTGCACTGGCAAGGGATCGATTCGGTCGAGTTCATCCGCGCATTCCCGGACCGGATTTATCACGTCCACATCAAGGACGCGATCGTCACGCTCAACGGCCGCAGCGGCATCCTGGCCAGCCATTTGAACTTCGGCGATCCGCGCCGCGGTTGGGACTTCCGCTCGCCGGGTCGCGGCGGCGTCAACTTCGAGGAGATCATTCGGGCTCTGAATGTGGCCGGCTACCAGGGTCCCCTCTCCGTCGAATGGGAAGACTGCGGCATGGACCGCGAGCACGGCGCCCGGGAAGCCTGCGAGTTCGTCCAGAAACTCGACTTCGCCCCGAGCAACGTCGCTTTCGACGCGGCGTTCGCAGATAAATAAAATCTGGCGAGCCGGGGGCGTAAGCCCCTGGATCTTCAGCGAAACGGTCGTCGTACAATTGGCGAGCAAGTAGCGAAAATAACGGATCTTTCGCGCCTTAATCATGCGATTTTGGTAGCATTGCGACGTCATCCATTTGGTTCCCGCGATGTGGTTGCCATGGAACAACTTGACGACTCGTTCCGCTATTGGCTGCTCACCTCAACCACTTACGGCACTTGGTTGCCTGGAGACCGTCGCGGTTTTGTTTCGCATGTGCGCGATGAGCAATGGCATCGCGTGATTCACAATATTCCCGGCACGCCGTACGATCTGGATAACCCGGTTGTGCAGGGAACCGCGACTGCGGAAATGCGATTCGCACCGGTTTACCTGGGCGATGCCCAGGCTAGGGTCGTCCTGGCGCAATTTCAGGAAACGTGTCGGTATCGCGGCTGGAGATTATTGGCTGCAGCGGTGATGAGAAATCATTTCCACGTCATTCTGCGCGTCAGCGGGAATCCATCTCCGGAAGTTCTCTTGCGCGATTTGAAGAGTTATGCCAGCAGGGCGCTCAGTGACTTTACCAGTGTCCACAGGCCGGGTGCCTGGTGGACCGTGTCAGGATCGAAGCGTCGTTTGAAGGCTGAAAGCTCAGTGCATGCTGGTGTTCGATATGTTCTTCAGCAGGAGTATCCGTTAGTAACTTGGGCAGAGCCGGAGTTTCGCGATTCATTTCTCAAATCGGGTGAGCGGGGGACGTAAGCCCCAGGGTCTTCAAGGCGTCACTTTAGTGAGCGGTCCAAAGAAAGTGGGAGGCGCACATGGGTGGCACTCCCGGGCAAGTCACCGATGATCCGCCGTGGCGGGCCAACAGCGGCACATGGCCTAAGCCCCCGGTTCTTTAGCGCGACGACGTTCTGTGTTGAGTAAGAAAACGGACTCTCGACTCCGCCTAGTTTGCCAGAGTTGCGCGAGTGCCGCAGGAACCCGGGGGCTTACGCCCCCGGCTCGCCAAAGTTAAATTAATCGTTACGAATTCGCGGTCGGCCCGACCTGTGGCAAGGCCGGGCTGGCCGCTGATGGTGGCTGTAGCTCAATTGGTTAGAGCGTCGGATTGTGGTTCCGAAGGTTGCGGGTTCGATTCCCGTCAGCCACCCTTTGCCAGTACTTCGGCAGAACAGCCGGTCATCCGGCCAAGTCACCGGCACTTCGGTCTAATAGTCATTGCAAGCCCGCTTGACCTTCATCGGCAATCGGGCTTTCCTTTTGCGCAGCCCATCGGGCACTTCCAACGCCTCAAACTCCTATGACGATCCGCCGTCGGAAGCCAGCGACGCAGCCCCCCCCGAGCTTTGCTCTCCGCTGGCTATTGCCGCTGCTGCCTGTGCTGCTGGCCGGCGGCACGCTGGCCGTCTTTGCCGGCGTCGCGGGGCATGAGTTTGTCAACTTTGACGACGATGTGCACGTCTACAGGAACCAGCACGTCTTTCGCGGATTGTCTGATGAAAATCTGAAGTGGGCGTTTGGCGTTCATGGCCCCAGCCAATGGCACCCACTGGCATGGCTCTCACATCAATTGGATTGCCACATTTTCGGCGCGGACAACGCGGCCGCCGGCAAGCACCACCTGGTGAGCTTGCTATTGCACACTGCGAATGTGCTGCTGTTATTTGAATTCCTCCGCCGCGCGACAGGTCGGTTGTGGCCGAGCGCTCTGACCGCGGCGCTGTTTGGGGTGCATCCGCTGAGTGTGGAGTCGGTGGCCTGGATCTCCGAGCGGCGCGATGTGCTGAGCACATTGTTCTGGATGCTCACGCTGCTGGCCTACCTGGGTTACGCGCGGCACGGAGGAGCATGGCGCTATCTGCTGGTGGCGGGGTGCCTGGCTCTGGGTTTGATGGCCAAGCCGATGCTGGTCACGCTGCCCTGCGTGCTGCTGCTCTTGGACTTCTGGCCGTTGGGCCGCTGGCGGCCGTGGATGAGGCCGGAGAGCGTCGATGGACTCTCCGCCACGGGTTGTCCGGTGCAAGGACTGCGTTGGCTGGTGTGGGAAAAAATCCCGCTGCTGGGTCTCTCAGCGGTGTCGGGCGTGCTGACGGTGCTTTGCCAAAGAGAAGTCGGCGCGATCCACTCGGTGGACGCCTATCCTGTGGGCGCACGCCTAGGCAACACGTTGCTGAGCTATGGGATTTATTTGCGAAAGATGCTTTGGCCGGCAGACTTGTCAATTTGTTATCAGTCCTCGATCACGCCGCCAGCCTGGGATATTTTTCTATTGACGATGGTTTTTTTAGCGGGCATCACCGCCGTGACTCTGGCTTTCGCGCGATATTGGCCCTACCTCGCTGTCGGTTGGCTGTGGTATCTCGGCGCCCTCACACCGGTCAGCGGCCTGGTTTCAGTCGGGACTTCTAATTACGCCGATCGATACACCTACGTGCCGCTGATTGGCGTTTATTTGGCGATCGCCTTCGGCGCGCGCGATCTGGCGGTGCGTTGGCCGCAAGCGAAGACTCCACTGACGGGCTTGCTGGCGGTCTGGCTGGTTTGTTTGATGGTCGCAACCTGGCGTCAGGTTAGCGCCTGGCGGGACAGTCAAACGCTCTGTGAACAGGCATTGCGAGTCGATCCTGAGAATCCATTGATGCACAACCAATTAGGACAGGCGTTGCAAGACAAAGGCCAGCTCGACAAGGCCAAACAACATTACGAGATAGCCGTTCGGTATCCGAATCAGGGCATGGCCCACAGCAACTTGGGCTACTTGCTGCAAAGCCAGGGTGAGCTGCAAGCAGCCCTGAAAAATTACGAACTTGGGGTGCAGTTGTCGCCGAACCTGCCCATGGCTCATAACAATTTTGGCAATGGCCTTTGGGAGGTGGGGCGCACCGATGAAGCGGCGGCAGAGTACCAACAGGCCCTGCGGCTAGATCCTGACTATGCCGAAGCGCACAGCAACTGGGGAATGGTGTTGCAGAGCAAAGAAAAGTTTTCTGATGCGTTGGATCAATACCAGAAAGCCGTGCGTTTAAAGGCTGATTTTGCGGAAGCTCACCTCGGCTGGGCCAACACCCTGAAGTCCCTGAAACGCTTTGACGAGGCGCAGCAGCACTATCAAGAGGCGCTGCGGGTGAAGCCGAAGCTGGCAGTGGCGCACAATAACCTGGGCACGCTCCTGGCATCGCAGGGCAAGCTGCGCGAAGCGATCGAGCACTTCCGCGCCGCGCTAGCCATTCAACCCAGCGATCCGCAGGCAGCCAGTAATCTCCGTCTGGCTGAACAACAACTTCAGCAACAGCCATAATTGCGGGTCGCACATTGATGCTACCGCAGCGCCGTCAGCGCGGCTCCATGGTTGAGTTGCGCGGCCAGCGCCCAGCCGTAGACGGCGACCAGGTAGATCCAAAAACCGGTGAAAATGAAGTGGACGGTTGTCTCGAACCGCTTGCCGAGCCAGAGCCGCCGGTCGTAGATGCACCACTGTGCGAAGAGCCGCACCGACCAGAAGATCGCCAGGCCGCTGAGCACCAGCACCGCCAGCAGGCTCGGCTCGACGAGTGTCCGGGGGAAAACGAGCGACAGGATTCCCATCATCACCACGCTGAGCGTGATGAACAGGCTGTGGACCTGAAAGATCTGCCGGTTTAGCAGCGAAACTTTCGCCAGTTCTTCGCGCCACTTGAATCGGCGGGGAACGAAGAGGTTTAGCACCGAGAGGGACAACAACAGGACGCCGGCGGTTCGGAGACAGAGTAAGGTGTTCATTGGGTAGCCTCTCGATTAAGATGATTTTGACATAGCTCAGCAAGCCCCAATCAAAGGATGTTGAACAGGAGAGCGCAGAGAAAGCAGAGTTTGCAAGACTCCAGGACTCTGCGATTCTCTGGGGCCTCCGATGAGATCATTTTTCTTATTTGAAGAAGCCCAATGGTTGCAGCGCGAAGTCAAGAAACTCGGGGGGACGGGCACCGTCGCTAAGCGATGGCCGGCCCCGGTTCGCCAATTTCGTTTGCTTGATCGGCTCGCTGCGATTTCAACCGCAGAGAACTGAGGCCATTAACCGGCGACCGGTGGCATTTTTGCGATGAGTGACCGCAGCAAGCGATATGCCACGACGTCGTGCAGCGCGTGGGCGACCATCGGCACCAGCAGAGAGCCGGTTGCGACATAGAGGATCCCGAACCAGACCCCTTCCCACGTGGCCCAGATCCAGAAACCAAAGTAGCGCCACCGTAGCCAGTGGCAGAGCGCGAAGACGATCGCCGCGATCGCCACGCCGACAGCCGGCAGGTGGACGCTCGGCTGCAAGAACCACTCCAGCAGGACGCCGCGAAACAGCGGTTCCTCGGCAAACCCGGCCATTAACCCGCCGGTGATATACTCCGGCCACCGCATGCCGTCCAGGATGTCGCGCGTGTAGACTTCGAACTGCTCCAGGTAGCGCCGCCCGCGGGTGCGCGTGAGCAACTCGTGAAGCATCCCATTGATGAGTACCGCCGCGCAGCCGCCGGCCGCGCCCACGGCAACTTGCAGCCGCAGCGCCAACGGCCCGGCGGTTAAATGTACCCAGCCCCCGAGCCACCACGCCGCCGCGCCAAGAATAGCCGTGGCCAGCAGTGCGGTGTACCAGCGGTGCTTGATGTAGAAGATCATGGGTGTCAGTCCGTGGTTTTAACCGCACTTCGGTCCCTGGCGATAACCGCTGTCACTGCCATGCCAGCGGCAAGGATTCCCTCATGGTTAAAGTCTACCCAGATTCAAGACGACAACATCATAGATACGCCAACCCTTGAAAAGAGGGCGGGATCCTACTCTTGCCGGGAGATCGAACATGACGCGTCGCTATGCCTGGGCTGCCGCCGTGGCCGCCGCCGTATTGCTAGGGTTTGTCTTCGGCTCGCTTCGCCAGTCCAAGGCCGATCCCCCCGCTCCTGCCACAGCCTCCGAAGCCCAAGCGGCTCAGGCCGCGGCGCTGCTGGACCAGGTCAAAGAGATGCAATCGCAGGTGAAGGAGATCAACACCTTCCTGCGAACCGGCAGCATCAAGGTGGTGGTGTTGCTAAACCCGGACGCGCCGAAGTAAGAGGCTATCGGCTTTCAGCCTTGAGCAGTGAACGGGTGTGGAGAGCGGGTGCGTGGACCCTGCCCACGTACTCTTGGGCATGAGTGAAGTCAGTAGTGCAAATCCGCTCCCTCTCCTTGGGAAGAGAGAGCATGTATCCGCTCACCGCATCGTCGCCGCCAATTTTTTTATTTCTTGCCGCATCTTGTCGGCGGGCAACTGCATTCGTTGGCCGTGTCCTGGCAGCACCCACTCGAATTGATACTCGGCCAGCCGTGCCATCGACTCGACCTGCTCCGGCCACGAGTGCCAGCAGTATTTGCGCGACGCACCGAGCCGTTGCTCGTCGCGATTCCACCAGAGATGGTCGCCGGTGAAGAGAAACCGGTCTGCGACCAGCAGGCAGCAATGGCCAGCTGTATGCCCCGGAGTCGGTATGGCCTGGACTCCGGAAGTCAGTTCGATCGGCTCGAAACCGTCGATCACCATCTCGGCCTTGGGCTGCGAAGAAAGTTCCAGCCGATGAATGATCCGCCGCGCGCCAAAGTGCCGCGCGTACTTATCCGCGTCCGCCACGTCATCCTGGTGCGTCAAGAAAATTCGCGACACGCCTCCCAGTCGCTCGATCTGCCGCACCAGCGGGCCGAGAAACTTGGGCGAATCGATGAGCCAGTTCCCCTCTGGATGTCGGAGCAAGTAGCTGTTGCCGCCGAACGACTTGGGCGAGCAGAATCCGCAATAATAGACCGGCTCTTCAACCAGCAGCGGAAAATCTCCCATCACGCTCTTCGGGTCGTCCTCACCCTGACAGCCGATTGACCCGGTCGGACAGGAAACGAGCGCCCGCATCGCCCCCCGCCGTTCGTCGGCCGTCCAAGGCTGTCTTTGGACGAAAGATGTATCCTTGGCTTCGCCAAACATTAGCGGCGCAATTTGCCGGCAGGCATCGCAGTCGATGCAAGTCGAATCGACAAAATAGTCCCCCGGCGCATTCTCGGAGACTCGTTTCTCGAGGCTGGCCATTGTGACTCCGGTCAAGCAGGTACGGCGTGGAAGAGCCGCTGTATTATAGGGAGTCAGGCAAAAGTGATTGTGTCTGTCCTATGTTGCGTTCCAATCTCTCGTGACAAAATCGGGCACGTGTCGGCGGGCGCTCCGGTCCTGGGACCCATCGAGAATAGCAATGCTCCTTCGCGGCGGCGGTGCAGGATTTGCTATGTTCAGCGGTTGCGAATCACCGCATCTATTGTGACGTAGATCTTCTTTAGTGTATCACGTTCATCAGATAGTAGATTGATGCACATCGCATATGCATGTTTCTTTCAGGGCATCCTGCAGCATCGACCAGCCATCCGTCACTCCGTTGTTTTGATCCATGCCCTTAATCCTCCGCCTGGCTCCCGTCGTCGCACATCTTGACAATCTTGGGATCGAATCGGGCGACGATGGCCACCAGGTCCTGCTGCTGGCGCATCACATCTTCGATGTTCTTGTAGACGCCGGGCACCTCGTCCGCGCCGGCGGAGAGGACGCGGATTCCCTTTTTCTCCAGGTCGTTCTTGACCGCCCTGAAGTTGTATTTTTCCTTGGCCGCCTTGCGCGACATCCGACGGCCAGCGCCGTGCGAAGCAGAGTTGAGCGACTCGGCGTTTCCCAGGCCGCGGACCACGAACGCCGGATCGGCCATTGAGCCGGGAATTACCCCCAACTCGCCGGCCGCCGCGGGTGTGGCCCCCTTGCGATGTACGATGAGTTTCTTGCCCCCGTGCGTTTCCTTCCAGGCGAAATTGTGGTGGTTCTCTACGCCGGCGACAATTTTCGCCCCCAACAGCTTGGAAACCGTGCGGTGGATCACGTCGTGGTTGGCGGCGGCATAATCCCCCATCAGGTTCATCGCGGCCCAATACTCCTGCCCCGCCTCGCTGTCGAGGTCGAGCCAGGCGAGCCGGCCGAGGTCCTCGTACTTCCGCGGCAGTCGCGCGCGGGCAATCGCGCTGTATGTCGAGCAGACCGCCGCGCCCGCGCCGCGGCTGCCGCTGTGGCTGAGCAGTGCCACGTACTGCCCGGCATCGAGCCCCAGTTCGTCGTCGCGCTCAGCAATCGTAAACAGGCCGAACTCGACGAAGTGGTTGCCGGACCCGGACGTACCGAGCTGCTTCCACGCCCGGTCCTTGTGCTCGCGCGTAATCCGCGTGACCTCCCAATCCTGATCCATGACAGGGTGCGATTTCGGCCGCTGGTATTGGACCCCCACGCCGAACCGAGTCCCTTCGGTCAGCGCCTCCTTATAGAGATCGAACCGCGACTCAATGGTCTCCGTCGGCATGTCCAGCACGGAGAGTTTCATCCGACAGGCGATATCGACGCCGACCGCGTAGGGGATGACCGCGTTCTCGCAGGCCAGCACGCCACCGATCGGCAGTCCGTAGCCGACGTGCGCGTCGGGCATCAGCGCCGCCCGGCGGGCCACCGGCACCTCGCACGCCTGCCGCATCTGCACGTGCGAACCCGGCTCGATGCCGTCTGGGCCCCAGGTGCGATAGGCAATCGGCTCTGCCCGGACAAACGCCTGATCGTCCACGAGTGCCCGCGCGAACGGGCCGAGCAATTCGTCCTCAAAATACGCCCGCGGGTTTTCGAGCGCCGCCTTGACGAGCCCCTTCACATCCGGCCGCTGGCCGCTGGCGGTCGTCGTGGCGGCGATCTTCTGAACCGCCGTGATTGCCTCCTTCACGCAATGCTCAGGTACGCCAAGCTTGAGAAGTTGTCGAGTGTTCATGGTTGTGTATCAAATAAATTGGCGAGCCGGAGGCCGACCATCGCTGCGCGGCGGTGCCCGCCCCCGGTTTTCAGTGCCAAGGTCCATGCCGTCAAACAGCCATAGATTCTTTGTAACACAGCGAAACAGGTAGAGGCTATCTAACTTCCATCCTCGAGCCCCAATGGGGCGGCGCTAATGCTTGATCGCTAACGTGTAATGCGGTGTATTGCTTCCCACTCTTAGGACCGCCCTGTTGGGGCTCATCATCCATTTTTGCAACCCACCCAGGGCGGCGTTCCGGGGCTGCGCCGCTCCACTTGCCCTGAGCTTTCTGAGGGCCGCTCCTTTGGAGCTAAAATAGAAACATTACGTTGCATTCGTGATAAGACCCAATCAGGTGGATGAGGGTTCGCGCCGCCGCCGACCACTATCTGATCACCTGCATCGATAGCTCGTTGATTAATATCCATTAACTACCCTGTTTCATCATACGCGGCCCGTTCGAACGGATTGTCACGGTAGGCGTCTTTGCCGGCGATCCAGAGGATCAGCGAACAGAGCAGGTAGGAAGGGATGAACAGCGGTCCCCAGCGTTCGTACTGGCGGACGTGGACCATCTCATGGTCGCGGCAGATGTCGAGTGCCGTGTCGGTCACGCCCAGGATCACGTGCCCGAGCGTCATGGCGGCGGCGAACTCACCGCGCGGCAGCCGCCGAAAGAACCACCGCACCGCGCTCCCATAAAACTCAATCACCCGCCCCCGCCGCCGCACACGACCGCCGGCGGCCAACCCGCAAACGCCGATCAACGTCCCCACCAAACTCCAAGGCGAGGCCCAGAGAATAGCCAGCGTTCGCAGTACGTAATGAGCCGTCTTACGGAGCATCGCCCCCTCTTTCCTCCAGTCTGCATTCTACCGTCTCCCGACTGTTCATAATTCTCTCGAAACAAACCGGCGATGGCCGTGGCTCCTTGCAGCGTTGGCTCATGATGAGATAGACGCGGCTCTTGATGGACATGGATTGGTCCTCGGGGGGGTTGTTACTTGCCCCCCGTTTCTTCGTAACCCTTGTCCGTCTTTTCTTCCATCAGGTTGTCGGCGTGTTGTTGGGCGGCGGTGGAGTCGGAGAAAGACTTGGTTTTGGCCTGGCCGCTCGTTCCGATTCAGCCAAAACGAACGGTTACGTCGTTGCCTTCGATCGACTGAAGGAATGACGAAGGTCTAAGGAGGAAAAACGAAATGCTATGGACCTAACAGTATGGACGAAGCAGATTACTTGCTCAGCGCCGCCGGCTGATTTCGCTGGCGGGATTGATACAGCGGTTCCTGGCCGTAGCTGTAATAGACTTCCAGCGTCAAGCAGGCGAGGCTGGTCGTGGCGAGTCGTCCGTCGAAGAAGCCTGATCGGTCGCCGGCCGGTGTTAGAGGAGTCCAGCTTCCGGTGGCGCATGTCTGGCCGCGGGTCTGGCTGTCGACGAGCAGGCGGCGCATCGCGCGGTTCCAGGCTTGCCAGGTTTCGGCTTGTTGATGGTCGCTTTGCATATTGAACAACGTCAGCGTGCTGAAGTAGCAGTAATAGATGTTGCGGTTGGCGGCGTCGGTCGCAGGGTGTGCGGTGAGGTATTTCACCCCCTCGGCCAAGCCGGGGGGGAAAG
>JADMIO010007450.1_pt1 | contig 12600 bp, 8 predicted proteins | sample 8958161 | NCBI WGS metagenome assembly JADMIO01 (sample SAMN16585339, study PRJNA669376) | soil metagenome | isolation source: Crop rotation soil | place: USA: Cullars Rotation, Alabama | collected 2011 | reverse complement strand
CCCCGCGCGCCGTGCCGCCGCCCGCGGACTTGCCTCCGCCCGCGCCGACCTTTCGGCCCCCGCCTTTAGCGCCGCCCTTCGCGCCGCCCTTCACAGCACCGCCGCCCTTCAAGGCACCGCCGCCGCCCTTCGAAGCGCCGCGCGCGCCGCCTTTACCCGCGCCCTTCGAGCCGCCGAGGCCCGTCGCGATGCTGCCTTTAACGCCGCGCTTACCGCTGCCCTTGCCCGCGCCTCTCGAAGTGCCGCCGGGACTCAGACGGCCGCCCTTCGCAGCGCCTTTGGACGAGCCCTTCGAAGCTCCGCCGCCCGCGGGGCCGCGCACGCCGCCCTTCGAACCGCCCTTCGAACTCCCCTCGCCCGCGCCCTTACCCGCGACCCCCTTGCCGCCTCCCTTCGCAGCGGCCTGCGAGCCTCCCTTGCCCCCTCCCTTACCTGCACCGCCTTTACCCGCGCCGCCCTTGGCTCCACCTTTCGAGCCCGCGCCGCCTGAGCCTTTCGCTCCACCCTTCGCAGCGCCGCCCTTCGAGCCGCCTTTGGCTGCGCTGCCTTTCGACGCACCGCCTTTGGCTGCGCCCTTGCCGGCACCTTTCGCGCCGCCGCCTCCGCCACCTTTGGCCGCGCCCTTCGAAGCGCCGGAAGCCGCGCCGCTCTTGGATGTCCCGCCCGCTCCCGCGCGCGCGGAGCCTCCGCGGTTCGAAGTGCCTCCGCCCGTCAGACCTCCGCCCGAATCGGCGCTTGCGCCTCCGGTCGAGCCTTCGCCCGCGCCGCCGCCGCCACCCGCGCCGCCTCCGCCGCGTCCGGTCTCTATGTCGCCTTCAGTCGTTCCGCCTCCGGTCGTTATATCGCCTTCGTTCGCGCCTCCGCCGCCGGTCGAAATCTCGCCGCCCGACTCGCCCGCGCCGGGCGTGCCGCCTTCGTTTACGCCCGCGCCCATGCCGGTCGTGCGGCCTATGGCCGCGCCGCCGTGCGTGCCTTCGCCGCCGCCCGGTGCGTCTGCGCCCGAACCCTCTGCCCCGCCCGACCCTCTTTCGTCCCTGCCGTCACGTTCGCTCGACATCTCTTCCTTGCTCCTTTGTGAGAAAGCCTTCAGGCCCGCGAAGCGCGCGGGCCGCACGTCGCAGCAAAAAGCGCGGCGACCCTTGAAACTCTCCGACGAAACTTTCGCTTGTCTCTTTTGCGGCGGAGGATAGCACAACTCCCGCCGCCGCGAGCCAACACTTTTCGGTGTCGCGGACGAAACCATCCGAGGCCGTACACAAAAACATCGGCGCGGGCCGAAGGGTTGAGAAACGTGTACGCGTGCGCTCATAATGTGCGCCGCGTTCGGTAAGTTTTTTCGGAAGAGAAAAGGATGGAAGCCTTCTCGTCAGCCGTCGCCGTCCTGACGGCCATGATAACGCCCGCCGTGCTCATCTCCGCTTGCGGCACGATGATACTCTCGACCTCCACGCGACTTGGCCGCGTCGTAGACCGCGTGCGCGGGCTCATCGCGGACTTTGAGGATATGATGAAGGAGCAGGAGGAGGAGGGCGTCGAACTCTTCGACGAGAGGCGCTCGGCCACCTTCAACCAACTCGACAAGCTCACGACGCGCTCGCGCCTATTGCAGAAGAGCCTGCGCGTCTTCTACCTCTCGCTCGGCATGTTCGTCGCGACGAGCGTCGCGATTGGGATCGTCGCCGCGCTCAACCGCCCCGGCCTCGCGTGGGTTCCCGTCGTCATAGGGCTGGCGGGCGCGTGCGGACTCTTCTACGGGAGCGTGCTCCTCATCAAAGAGTCACGCATCGCGCAGGAGTCCCTGAACGCAGAGATGGACTTCATTTGGAAGCTCGGCCGCGCCCTCGCCCCGCCCGACCTCCGACAGACCCGCAGCCCGCACCACAACCCGCTCACGCTCCGACGCAGGAAGCACTGAGCGCGTCCGACTCCGAACGACTACTTCAGTTGGCAGATGTCCAAGACGCTCATGTCCGTGTAGTCGAGGTTCTCGCCGCCCATCGCCCAGATGAAGCTGTAGCTCGAAGTCCCGCAGCCCATGTGAATCGACCAGGGCGGCGAGACGACCGCCTCGTCGTTCGCAATCACGAGGTGTCGCATGCGCTCCGGCTCGCCCATGAAGTGCATGACGCGCTGCCCTTCCTTCAAATCGAAGTAGAAGTAGACTTCACTCCGGCGGTCGTGCAGGTGCGGCGGGCAAGTGTTCCAGACGCTCCCAGGCTTCAAGAGCGTGACGCCGAGGAGCAACTGCGAGGACTTGCATACGGCGGGCACGACGTACTGATATATCGTGCGTTCGTTCGAAGTCTCCTGCGAGCCGAGGTTCAGAGGCACGGCCTTCTCAACCGAGATGTGAACCGCCTCGAAGCGCGCGTGCGCGGGAGTCGAGGCGAGGTAGAACTTCGCGGGGCTCCCCGCGTCAACCGACTCGAACGTGACCTCCGAGCTTCCCATGGGAACGTACAGGCAGTCCTTCGGCTTCAACTCGAAACGGCTTCCATCAACAGTCACGACTCCGACGCCCGCGCCCACGTTGACCGCGCCGAGTTCGCGCCGCTCAAGGAATGGCCGGCCCTTCGCCGACGCGGGCTCCTGCTGGGCTGGAAGCGGAATCGCCTCCTTGACCGGAGACGCGCCGCCTATGACGAAGCGCTCGTAGTGCAGGTAGTTCAGGCGAAGCTCGCCTTCGGCGAAGAGTTCTGGGATGTGGTAGCGCTCGCGAAGCTCTTCGTTCGAAGCGCCCTCGACCGAAGCCGGGTGCGTCGCGTAGTAGGTCTTTCGGTACATGATTGCTTCCCTCCGGTTGGATAAAAATTTCGTTCGGCCTTCTGAAAATTTCGTTCGGCCTTCCGGCCGAAGCTCTTCGCTGAAGGTCTTCACTTAAGACTTCGGCAGCCACCCGTTCGCGCGCATCCACTCCTCGCAGCGCTGCGGCCAGAGGGCCGTCGTGCCGTACTGCGCATCGAGGCTGTCGCCGTGCGAGCCCTGCGCGTAGACGTGCATCTCGGCCGCGACGCCCGCGTCTCGAAGCGCGCGGTAGAGCATCAGGGTGTTCTCCACCGGCACGGACTTGTCCGCCTCGGTCGCTACGAGGAAGACGGGCGGCGAGTCCTTGCGCGCGTGCTTCTCAAGCGAGAGGAGCTGGACTAACTCCGGCTTCGGACTCGCGCCGAGCAGGGACTCGCGCGAGCCCTTGTGTACGAACGGGTCTTCCATAGTGACGACCGGGTAGACGAGCGCGACGAAGTCGGGGCGCGCGCTGACGGAATCGAGCGCCGCGCCCGTCCGGCCCTCGGCCGCGTCGAACATCTCGGCCGCGCTCGCCGCCAGGTGCCCGCCCGCCGAGACTCCGAGCAGCCCGACTCTGTCCGCGCGCACGCCGAACTCCGACGCGCGCGAGCGAACCAGGCGCATCGCGCGGAGCACGTCCTGCAAGGGCGCGGGGTGGCCGTACTCGACCATCCTGTAACGGAGCACGAAGAGGGTCGCGCCGCGCTCGACGAGCCAGCGCGCTTCGGGCGGCCCCGTCGTCAAGCTCCCGACGGCGAGACGGACGTAGCCGCCGCCCGGACAGAAGATGACGGCCGTGCCGTTCGAACGCCCGCGCTCCGGCGCGAAGATTGTGAGCGTCGGGCGGTGAACGTTGACGACGCGGCCGTTCACCATCTTCTCTTCCGACGCGTCCTTGCGAAGTCCCGGCACGCCCTCCGGCCAAAGCTCTATGACCTTCGGCGCGGCCGTCTGCGCCGAAGCAGTCAACGCCGCGGCGGTCAAAAGAATTGTTGAGAGCAGAATTTTTATCATCGAATCACCCCTTGAAGGTATGAGTTGGCCCACAGAGACGCTTGTGTGACCCTGCGCTTGTGTGTGGGTAAGGCAGGTCAGTACCACCCGCGTCAGCGGGTGGCCGTTTCGCGTAAGGGCCACCCGCTACCGCGGGTGGTACTGACCTGCCTCTCCATTCACGTTCCCGGCTGGACGTAAGGCACCTTCGCGAAGAGCCTTCGCTCCGCGCCGCGCGGGTCGTCTTCGGCGTGCGAGGGCACGTCGAAGACCAACGTGCGCCTGCGCGGGAGAGTGTAGCGCTCCCAGCGCGGGATGAGCTTGTTGTTCGGGTCGCCCGTGCGCGCGAAGGCTATGAAGGTCTCGCTCATCTGGTCGGCCATCCTCTGCGCGTCCGGCCCTTCGGCGGTCGCGCCGGGCTTCGCTATGTTGTCGAAGACGAGTTGGATGTCTGACGCGTGCGGCGCGCCGAACTTGCCGCCCTCGCGCGGGGTCGCCCAGTCGAGTTGATAAGCGTAGGCGGGCGCGCCGGCTCGCGCGCGCTCCTCGGCTTCGATTACGGCGCCGCGCCAGGAGCGCCCCGCGGTCGTCGCGGCGAAGAAGACCTGCGTGGGCGTGTACTGCGGATAAAGTTTTCGATACTCGGCGACGACCGCTTCGGGCTGAATGTCCACGCGCATCTGCGGCGCGAGCTTTTCGGGCAACTGCTCCCAGGTCAGGTGGAAGTTCGACTCGTCGCCGCCGAGGAAGGCGCGCGTCTCGTCGTGCGTGTTGCCGATTATCATCGGCACGCGCAAGCCTTGCGGGTGCGCGTCCGGGTAGAAAGGATGACGAGTCAGCGTCCGCTCGTCCAACACGGGCGCGAATGAGACGCCGCCGAAAGGAAGCACGGGATCGCGCGCGTTCGTCGCCTCCAAAAGCTTCGCGGCCGGGACGTTGCGAAGCTCCGCGGCGCGTTCGGGCGAAAGCTTCAACGCGTCGAGAATCGCGCGCGCCCGGAGCGTCGCGTTGAGCGGCCCCGAAGCCGTCACCTGCTGGCCGCTCATCGTCGCGGCGCGTTGGAAGAGCCCCGCGGCGGCGGGCGTCGCCATCAGCGTCGCGATCTTCGCGCCGCCGCCCGACTGGCCGAAGACCATGACCTTATTCGCGTCGCCGCCGAACTCCTCTATGTTCTCGCGCACCCACTTGAGCGCGAGCACGAGGTCTAGTTGTCCCGCGTTGCCTGAGTCGGCGAACTCCGCGCCGCCGAAGCGCGCGAGGTACAGGTAGCCGAACGCGTTCAGACGATGGTTGACCGTGACGACCACAACGTCGCCGCGCTTGCACAGACGCACGCCGTCATACAAGGGGCTCGAACCCGAACCGTTCGAGTAAGCGCCGCCGTGTATGTAGAACATCACGGGCCGACGCCTTCCGTCGCGGAGCCCCGGCGTCCATACGTTAAGGAAGAGACAGTCCTCGCTCGTCCTCTCCGAAGAGCGCGACGCCTGCGGCGAAGCGGGGCCGTACTCCAACGCTTCGCGCACGTCGGCCCACGGTTCGGGCGGGAGCGGCGGCATGAATCTACGAGCCGTCGTGTCCGCGCCGTAGCGAATGCCTTTGAAGACGTAGACGCCTTCGTCCGTCGCGCCGCGCACGCGCCCGGCCTTAGTCGTCGCGACGGGCGACTCGCCCTGACGCGTCGCAGCGAAGGCCGGAACCTTCAGTGCGGAAGAGGCCGCAGCCGCGCCGACAGCAGCGAGCGCCGAACGTCGCAGGAAAGTTCGTCTGTCGTCCTTCACGCGCGGCCCTGCTTTAAGCTCGTCGTCCATTCGACTCCGCTCCGTGTTCGAACCTCTCTAAAGCCTCACGCGGTTGTTGACGCGCGTAATCTCTTTCATAGAGTTGCCGGGGTCGAGGACGACGCTCAAGCCTTTGGGGCTCAGGCCCGCGGGGAGTTCGAGCGTGACCGTCGCGCGCTTCGGCTGGAGGTCTGCGGGCGCGGCGAGCGCGGGCACGCTTGCGGACGCTAAAGTCTTCCCGCGGCCGTCCACGAGTGCGACGCTCGTCGGCACGGTGTCGACAGCGCCGAGGCTGTGGACGGTCACGCTAACTTTGCGCCCCTTCAAAGCAACGTCGTCGCGGCCGATGCCGAGGTCGGGCCGCGACCAGAGGGGCGCGGCGCGCTCGACGAGCTTCAGAGTGAAGACCGTCGTAACGTTCGGCGAGAAGACGAGCCCGACCGAGCCGCCGCGCTCCAACTCCGTCACGAACGAGAGCCGCTCGCCGCCGGTCGTCAAGCCCTCGTCCGCGCTCACCTCGGTCGAGACTTCCCAACGGCCCGGCTCCAGGTCCCAGGCGGTCATGTCCGCGATGAACGAATCGGCCGTCATGTTGTACGCGAATATCTTCAGGTAGTCGGGCCTCGATTCGGGGACGAGTATCGCGACCCGTTCCTCGTCGCCGCGCGCGCGGAAGCTCCAACTGACGGCGTTGCCGGGGTAGATGGAGTTTCTCGTCAAGGCGACGCCGCCGAGGCGCGCGCGCTGCAACTCGCCGTTCGGCACCTCGACGCGGTCAATCCACATGCTGCCTTCCGTGTTCATGTACTCGCGTATCGCCGAAGCCTCTATCTGCGACGCGTAGAGCGAAGCGAGGTAACTCTTGTCGCCCGTGAACTGCCACGCGAGATGCATCGCCGCGTAGTTGGGCGGCGGCGCTGTGGGCATGCGGCCGCTGTTCGTCCCGCGCACGTTTGCGACCTGCGCGCCGCGCTGCGACGCGCCCGGCTGCGCGGCCTCTACGACCTCCTTCTCCCAGTCCTTCTCCGCGTCGCCCGCGAGGCCGAGAGTGTTCGAACTGATTGAAGAGAGAGCGCGCGGGCCCTCGTCCCTGAAGGGCTCAAGGTACTTCGCGTCGCCGGTCAGGCGGTACGCGCCCCAGAGCAGGGGCAGCACGCTCCCGCGCGGCCAGGGCATGTCCTCGTCCGTGTCGAAACGTATCGCGCCGTTCAGACGGTAGCGCCCGTCCTCGCCCCTGCGCCTGTGCGCGAGAAGGCCGTCGGCCGTCTCCGTGATGATTCGACGCATCAGCGGATTGCCGTTGTAGCGCACGAGCATCAGCGCCGGGTGGAAGACGAGTATGGAGTGCGGCTTCGACCAGCCCCAGGGCTCCTCGGTCGCCATGCGCGAGCCGCTGTAGTAGGACGAGCGTATGTGACGGTGTCCGGCCTTGTTGACTCCCGTAAGGTTGAGCAGGGCGCGCGAGGTCTCCATCGCGCGTTCGAGTTGTTTCGGGTCGCCGTAATCTAAAAGCAGCGTTTGGCCGAGGACCTGGATGCCCTCTTCGTAGGAGTGAAGCTCGTCGGTCTGAATCGTCGAGAGGCCGTTCGTGAACATGCCTTCGGCGTAGAAGGCTTCCATCTCGCGACGCAGGGACTCGTCGAGCTTCGAAGGCTCTATTCCCATCAGGGCCGCGCCCGGCCACCAGTTCGTCAAATCGCCGTCGTCCGAGAGCCCGCCGCCGAACTCGCCGTTCGCTATCTGGCGGTTGTCCACGTACCAGAGCACGAAGCGCTTCAGGTAACGCAACTGCTCGACCTGACGGAAGGCCCAGAGGGGCACGCCCGCGGGCGGCGCGGGCTGCGTGAACGCGGGCTTCGGGTGCGAGCGGTCGATGTCGTACCAGTAGGTCTGGACGAGTCGGTGGTTCGGGTCGACGCGCAGGAGGTCTTGAACGTCTGCGGCGAAGCGGTTGTAGAGGTTGAAGCGCGGCGAGTTGCTGTGCTCCTCAATCAGCATCGCGTAGCTGTCGCGCGCCTGCGTGAAGCGGTCGAGTTCGTGCTCCTTCAAGGCTTCGGCTCTCGGCTTGAAGGCGAGGCGCACGCGCGCGCCTTCGAGCGAAGCCGCGCCGAAGTCCGCGCCCGCGCCCGCGACGGTCAGGTAGAGCGCGCGGCCTTCGGGCAGAATGCGGTCGCGCGTGTCGAGCCAGATTGTCCGCGCCTCGTTCGGCTTGACGGAGAAGCTCAGGTCGAAGAGGTTTCGCTGGAGCCAGAGAGGGTCTTTGACCTGCACGTTCAGGGGGAAGAGCGCACCGTGCGTCGGCTTCACGCGGAGCGCCGGAAGGTCTATCGCGATGCCGTCGAGCCCGTCACTCACGTTCCGCCAGGCCGCGGCGGGGATGACGACGTGGACGAGTGGAAGCGTGCCTTCCGATTTCGGATTGCGGATTGCGGATTGCGGATTCGAAGAGTTCGAGTTGTCCGACGAGACGGCGGCGGCGTTCGACTTGTCGGAGGCGACGGCGATGACGGTCGCGCGCTCGTCCGCGGTGTAGCGGCCCGCGATGAACTTCGTGACGGGCTCGATGCTTTCGTCGGCCGCGCCCGAAGCCGCGCCCGAAGCCTTCAAGGTGTATTCGAGCTTCAACGTGCCGCGCGGCTCCGCGCCCGGCGCGACGTTGTAGGCCGAAAGCTCGCCGATGGGCTGCTCCTGTTCGACGTTCTCGAACGTTATCCTCCGCCCGCGCAGCGGCGCGCCCAGGCGGTGGAAGGTCTTCTCCTGACCCTTCGGCCGCTCGAAGAGCACGCGTCCGCGCGCGCCCTCCAGGATCATTCGACCCCATGCCGCGCCCGAAATCTCAAGGTGGTTCCAGGGCTCTTCGGGCATCGTGAAGGTGACGGCCTTGCCCGAAAGCGAGTAGCAGTCCCAGTCGGGAAGCTGGAAGTAGTCGTTCCTGCCCGTAAGGCGCGAGCGGTTGTAGACGCCGGGCCAGGTCGTCTCGCGTATGCCGTCCGTGCCCTTCCACCACCAGCGCTTCAAGTCGTACGCGTCGTGAATCTCGACCTTGCGCGCGGAGGTCTGCGGCGTCGCGAGGTAAGGCGGTGCGTCGCCCGCGCGGTTCCAGCCGTAACGCAGCCACCACTCGCCGCGCCACGCGGCGTCGCTCAAGTCCCGCCCCGCGGAAGGTATCTCGCGCGGCGCGACGCCCTTTGAGATTGACGCGACGTTCTCGTCCGAGAGCATTCGGTCGTAGATGCGTATCTCGTCGATGTCGCCGCCGCGCACGAAGTTGTAGTCGCTCTGCACCTGCATCGGCCCGATGGTGCGCGAGTTGGGGCCGAACTGGTCGAGCCCCGCGTAGAGCACCGCGCTCGTATCCTTCTTAGCGACCAAACGGCCGTTGACGTAGAGGCGTATGCCGCGCGTCTCGTCCCACGTGAGCGCGATGTGCGTCCACTCGTCGGGCCTGGGGAACTGCTGCGTCTCGTAGGAGACGCGTACGCGCGAGAGGTTCGCGTCCGTAACGAAGGCGTCGAAGCCGCGGCCGTTATAGTCGATGCGCAGCCAGGCCATGTCCCAGCTCGAATGGTCCGCGTAGCCGACGCGGAAGATTGGGAAGGCGGTCGGGCCTACTGGGTAGCGCGAGCGCCAACTGAAGGCGAGCGTGCCGCGCTCTGCGTAGATGTTGCCCGGCGCCCAGTAGGACATGAGCTGCGAGTTTGCGCACTCGAAGCCCTTGCCCCGCGCGCCGTCGTCGATGACCTTAACGTCGCGTATGAAGTTGGGCCGCGGGTCGCCGCCCGCGGCGTAGTCGGCCGTGAACTCCTTCTCGCCCGAAAGGTAGAAGAGGAGTCCCGGCTCGTCCTTCGGCGCGGCGAAGCACGGACGCACCGCGGCCGACGACGACAGAAGAAGCAGGATTAACAGACAGACGTTTGCCTTCATGGACGCTCCCCTGAGCGGCTTTTATCTTCAGCGATGATTAACCACAGAGACACAGAGACACAGAGGCACGGCTGATTGACTTTAGCTGTGTAGGTTCGACGGCCCGCGCCGCTTTGAGTCTTCGTAGACAGTTCGCAGTCCTCGCTCAGTCCCTGCGCATGAACTCCGCGGGCGCGAGCGCGCGCGGCTTGAACCAGTAGACACGGTTCTGCCGCACGCCGACGGACGTGCGCCCTTCCGCGAGCGGCCCGACGGCGAGCGGGCCGGAAAGCTCCTCGCGCCCGTCGACGTAGTTGCGCATCACCGCGCCGTCGTAGACGAGCGCGACGTGATACCAACGCCCGACCGGGTGTTTAAAAGCCTCGTCGAAGAGCGTGCGTCCGTCCTCGGCGCGCGGGCCGTTCTTGATGAAGGTGTCAAGGAACCACACGTCGCCGCGCAGGCGCGTCTCAAGCATCACGCGGTTGTCGGCCGCGGACTCTTGAATGTGCATCCAGCGCTGCTCTTCGAGCCCGCCCGCGTCCGGTCGTATGAAGGCTTCGATTGTGAAGGCGCGCGCGCCCGCGACCGGGTTGACTTCGAGTAGCAGCCCGTCGTGCTCGCCGTCGAACTGCAAGGCGCGGCCCTTCGAGTCTCTGACTACCCGCGGGCTTCCGATGACGGTCACGGCTCGGCCGCCGATTCTCTTGACGTTGTCCAACTTCCACACGACCGCGCGCGCCTTCGCGTCGCGGCCCGCGCGCTTCGGCGCGCGCGCTTCGGCGTGCGCGGCGCAGAGGAGGACGGAGAGCGCGACGACTGCGCCGAGCTTTAGGGTGACGTTTGCGCTGAGCTTCATGCGCCTCTCTTTCGAAGGTAGTCGCGTTCGCTTCTCGTACCTCTTCCGCCTACTTCTCGTACTTCTTGATGACGAGGTACTTCAAGGTCGTGTCGCCCGCGTTGCGTATGCCGTGCTCCTGATTCGAGGGGCAGTAGAGGCTCGTGTATGGGCCGACGACCTTCGTCTTTCCGTCGAGGTAGAACTCGGCCTTGCCTTCGAGCACGAAGAAGAACTCGTCCTCCGGGTGGCGGTGCGGCGCGTGCGTGGCCTTGCCCGGCGCGACGACCGAGAGCTTGATGGTGCGGCCGTCTATGAAGTCCTTGTCGGCGAACCAGTACTGGTAGCCCGCGCCCGTCCTCTCGATTCTCCTCTCGTCGAACTCGTTGACGCTGTTCTCAATGGTGTAAGTCCGCGCCTTCTGCGCGGCGCTCTGCCGCCCCGCGTAGAACGCCGCGGGCACGAGCGCGAGGAGCGCGAGCGGCAACGCGACTCTCAAAGTCTTCTTCATAAATCCCTCCGTCCCCAAAAATCCAAAGTCACTTGCCGAGGAAGTCTTCGCGGACGGGGGTGAAGATGTCTATGAGTTCGACCTCTTCGTCCATCATCGTCGCGCCGTGCCAACATTCGGGCGGGAAGTGGAGAACGTCCCCCGGCGAGGCTATGCGCTCCTCGCCCTCGACGAAGAACCGCACGCGGCCCTTCACGACTATCGACATCTGCTCGTGCGGGTGTGAATGCTCCGGCGTCACCAAGTTCGCGGCGAAGCGGAAGCGGCATATCATCAGACTCCTGCCGACGACCATCTGGCGCTCGATGCCTTCCGACGGGCGCTCGACGGGTACGGTCTCCCAGTTGACGTGCTGCCACGCGCCGGAGGCCGCGGCCGCGTGCGCCTCTGCGCCCTGCTCAGTTGTAGACATTGCTCTCTCCCTTATGATGATTTCGGTCTGCGTACGAATTATCCAACACGCGCCGCCACGTCCGCACACGGCGGCAGCCGTCTCACAGAGTCTTCTTCAGAAACTCTTCGACGTACCCGACCGCCTGGTCGAACCACGGATGGAAGAGCCAGAAGGGGTGCGGCGTGTCGGGGATGACGACCATCTCGGAGTTTACGCCGAGCGCGAGAAGCTTCGCCTGCATCTCCTCGCGCTGCTGGAAGGGGCGGTACGAACTGCTGTTGATGAAGAGCACGGGCGCGCTGCCCCTGTGGACGTGCGTGATGGGCGAAGCTTCGCGCCAGGCTTCGGGCTTCTCCTCGAAGGTCGCGCCGATGAGGCGCGTGTTCGTGTCGAGCGGGCCGCGCCGCTCCTTCTCTATGTTTCCGGGATCGACGAAGGTCGCGGTGCCGTCGATGTCTACGACCGCCTGCACGTCGCTCGACGCTTCGGCGTTGCCTCCGTCGCCCTCGAACTGCCTCAAGCCGTTCGTCGCGCCGAGCAAGGCGACGAGGTGGCCGCCCGACGAAGCGCCTACCGCCGCGATGCGCTTCGGGTCGATTCGGTAGCGCGCGGCGTTCGCGCGGAGGTAACGCACGGCCGCTTTCAGGTCGTGAATCTGCGCGGGGTACTTGGCCTCGTTCGAGAGTCTGTATTCGACGGTCGCGGCGACGTAGCCGCGGCGCGCGAGTTCCGCGGCGAAGGGGTTCTCCATACGGTGATTGCCCGTTATCCACGCGCCGCCGTGGACGATGATGACGGCCGGATGTGTGCCCCTGTCTTCAGGACTGAAGAGGTCAAGCTTCATCTCGCGCGAGCCGTAGCGCGCGTAGGTGATGCCGGGCTGCGCTTTGACTCCGGGCGGCAAGTCCGTAGAGAGGCGCGTGACGAAAGGGTAGCGCGCGAGCAGACCGCGCTCGGCCGTGTCTACGGAGAAGACAGTGTAGCCGGGCGGGAGCGTCTTCTGTTCGGCGACGGTCAAAGGGTCGGGCGGTTGTTCGACGGCCTGCGAGTAGTCGAACCAGTCGAAGTCGGCGGGGCTCGTGCTCTCGCGTCCGCGGCCCGTCGAGAAGAGGCCGACGAAGATGCCGTTGAAGCCGTTCGCGACTTCGGACGCGAGGTAGCGCGTCTCGATTCCGCCGAGGTCTCGGAAAGGCCCTTCGCCGATTGCGTAGGAGAAGCGGTAGAACTCCGGGTACGCGCGCACGCGAAGGCGCACGGTGCCGTCGCCGATTGATTGCGTCGCGGCGTTTGAAGTGACGCTGCCGACGCGGAAGCGCAGGTAGACTTCGCGCCCCGCGCCGTTCGTCGCGCGCCTTACCCCAATCTCATAATGATGTCGCTCGTTCTGCCGGAG
>JADMIO011227373.1_pt1 | contig 12602 bp, 6 predicted proteins | sample 8958161 | NCBI WGS metagenome assembly JADMIO01 (sample SAMN16585339, study PRJNA669376) | soil metagenome | isolation source: Crop rotation soil | place: USA: Cullars Rotation, Alabama | collected 2011 | reverse complement strand
GGCGGCTGAAGTGGTGATTATGGAACAGCACCTCGCAGGGCGGTTACCGGCCGTGACTGGTAAACAACTGTGGCTGGATGGAGAAAGAGAGCAACTGCGCGCGGAGAGTGAAACGCGGCCGCCGCGAGTGGGCGGGCCGGAGTCGCTGGGTTATGTGATCTACACCTCCGGTTCGACAGGACGGCCGAAAGGCGTAGCGATCGAGCAGCGCAGCACGGTGGCGATGTTGCAGTGGGCACAGCAGGTGTTTGGACGCGATGATCTGGCGGCGGTACTGGCGTCGACGTCGATCTGTTTTGACCTGTCGGTGTTTGAGATGTTTCTGCCGCTGAGTGTGGGTGGGGCGGTGATCGTGGCGCAGGACGCGTTGCAGTTGGCGCAGGGGAACTGGACGGGAGTCGAGTTGAGCTTAATCAACACGGTGCCGTCGGCGATGGCAGAGTTGGTAAGGCTGGGCTGTGTGCCGGCGAGTGTGCGGGTGGGCGAGCCATTGTCGCAGACGCTCGTGGAGCAGTTGTACGAACAGAGTGGAGTGGAGCGGGTCTACGACTTGTACGGGCCGACGGAAGACACGACTTACAGCACGTACGCGTTGCGTGGCGTGAAGGAGCCGGCGACGATCGGGCGGCCGATAGCAAACACGCAAGTTTACCTGTTGGACCCGTGGCTGGAACCGGTGCCTGTGGGAGTGGCAGGAGAGCTCTACCTGGGTGGCGCAGGTTTGGCGCGCGGTTATTTGAAGCGACCGGAGTTGACGGCGGAGAGATTCATTCCGAACCCGTACGGAGGGGCAGGGACGCGGTTGTACCGGACGGGAGACCTGGCGCGGTATCAGCGAGACGGTAAGTTGCAGTACCTGGGACGGCGCGACCAGCAAGTGAAGCTGAGAGGCTATCGCATCGAGCTCGGCGAGATCGAAGCCGCGCTCGAGGAACATCCCCTGGTCCGCGAGTCAGCAGTCGTCATGGACGGCGAAGGAAGCGACAGTCGCATCGTGGCCCACGTCGTTTTAGATCACGACGAGCCAGCGTTGGACAACCCCGAGCAGAACGAATATCTGTCACAGTGGCAATCGATCTGGGACGAAACCTATCGCCATAAAGCTGGACCAACCGACCCGCGCTTCAACATAACCGGCTGGAACAACAGTTACACGGGCGAACCCATTCCCGAACCTGAAATGCGCGAGTGGGTTAACGGCGTTGCCGCGCGAGTGCTGGCGTTGAGCCCGCGGAAGGTACTCGACGTCGGTTGCGGTACCGGTCTGCTCTTGTTCCAAATCGCACAAAGCTGCTCCTTGTATTATGGGACCGATATATCCGAGCACGCCCTTCGCTATGTTGAAGGACAGTTTGGGCCGGGTGAGTTCGGCAACGTAAAGCTGGCGCGTCGCACAGCAGACGATTTCAGCAGCCTCGGCGAGGAAAAGTTTGACGTCATAATTCTTAATTCCGTCGTCCAGTACTTTCCGAGCATCGACTATCTCGTTCGCGTTCTGCGGAGCGCCATCGATGTTGCCGCTCCTGACGGCGCTATCTTTCTCGGCGATCTCCGTTGCCTGCCGTTGCTGCGCGCACTACAAACCGAGGTGCAGCTCTACAACGCGTCAAGCGATTCGACCATCGCCGCCGTGCAAAAGACGATCGAGAAGCAAATCGCCCTCGAAAAGGAACTCTTGATCGACCCTGCTTTTTTCCGAACCTTGCAGCAGGTGTGGCCCGAAATCGCCCGAGTGGAGATCCAACTGAAACGCGGACGACATCAGAACGAGCTCACGAAGTTTCGTTACGACGTAGTTCTTCATGTTGGCAAACGTCTGGAACCTGAAGCAGACGTCGACGTGCGTTATTGGGGTACGCATTTGTCCACGATCGATGATCTTCGTGATCTTTTAAGCACGTCCGGGTCTGAATTGCTGACGTTGAGAGACGTTCCCAACGCACGTCTCGGCGCGTCCGCGAAAGTCGTGGAAGCGATGGCCAGCCAGCCGGCCGGTATGCAGGTGGACGCCTTCAGACTTCTGACGGCTGGTTTTGAGCGACATGGCGGAATCGACCCTGAAGATGTGTGGGCACTCGAGCAAGAGCTTCCGTACCATGTCGAGGTCACTTGGCCGGAATCGGGATCAGTTGATACTTTCGACGTCATCTGCAAACGTCATGGTGTGGCGCTACGGGAGGTTTCGACGGAAGTCGTGCGTGAACGCAAACCAAACTGGGCCAGATTTGCGAACCAACCGCTGCACAGTGAACCAGCGCGAGATTTGTTACCGATGATGCGGGGTTTTCTTGCCGAGCGACTGCCTGACCACATGATCCCGCAAATGATCAGGCAATGGCGAGAACTGCCGCTGACTTCCAACGGCAAAGTCGATCGCGCAGCGCTCAGCGCGGCATCGATTACCAATACGCGTTCCGCGGCAACACCGTTTGTGCCCGCGGAGACACCGCTCGAAGTGAGTTTGGCGAGCATTTGGTCGGAAGTATTGCGGGTCGAGCGTGTCGGCACAGCAGACAATTTTTTTGGGATGGGCGGTCATTCATTGCTGGCGACGCAGGTTGTTTCGCGAATACGGAACCGGCTCGGAGTTAACTTGCCCTTGCAGAGTTTGTTCAAAGCGCCGACAGTGGCCGAGTTAGCTAAAGAGGTTTTAGACTTACAGCTTCAGTCTACTGCTGCGTGGGAAGGGCCAATCACCCGGTCTGCTTCTCAGCACTTGCTGCCCGAACAACTCGAGCAAATGTCCGAGAACGAAATTGATGCTTTGCTGTATCGTGTCTTAGCAGACGCTGACAAGATAGATGAATAGTGAGATCAAACAGATTAACGGATTGTCGGTAGAAGAGAAGAAGAGGCTGCTGGCCGATCTTCTGCAGCAGCAGCGCCGGCCGCAGAGAATTCCTCTGTCCTTTGCGCAGGAGCGGCTATGGTTCCTGAACCAGCTCGAACCCGACAATCCCTCTTACAACGTGCCTGTCGCGTTGCGCTTGAATGGCGATCTGAACGTAGGGGCACTCGAAAAGAGCATCAACGCTATCGTCGCGCGGCATGAAACGTTGCGAACAAAGTTTGCTGCCGTCGACGGCGAGCCGTTTCAAGTTGTGTCCAACGATACGGTGACGGTTGAGTTTGTTGATTTGACGTTGTCGCCCGGTGTTGATGTGCACGTCGAATCACAGCGGCTGATGTCGGCTGCTGCAGAGCAACCATTTGATCTCGGGCGCGACTATCCGTTGCGAGCTTCATTGATAAAGCTTGCACCTGACGAGCACCTGTTGTTGCTGACGATGCACCACATCGTGAGCGACGCCTGGTCGGTCAATATTCTGGTCCAGGAGTTATCGATCTTTTATGAAGCGTTCACCACGCAAAGTGAACCACGGCTGGCCGAGTTGCCGATCCAGTACCGCGACTTCGCGGCGTGGCAGCGAAACTGGCTGCAAAACGGTTTTCTCGGGCAGCAAGTCGCTTACTGGGTTTCGCAACTGGCCGGCGCTGCAAAGCTGAAACTACCCACCGATCACCTTCGACCTACGGTTCGCAGTCACCGCGGCGCACATCTGTCGTTCAAAATTGGAAGTGAGCTAAGTCAAAAACTTGCGGAGCTGAGTAAAGCTGAAGGCGCAACACTCTTCATGACTCTGCTCGCGGCGTTCAAGGTTCTGCTTTATCGCTACACGGGTGAACGCGACATCGTTGTGGGCGCACCTATCGCCGGTCGCAACCGGGTTGAGACTGAGAACTTAATCGGGTTCTTCGTAAATTCGCTCGCGCTGCGCACCGACCTTTCGGGAAATCCAACGTTTCGCCAACTGCTTGGGCGAGTCAGCAAAGTTGCGTTCGACGCTTATGCGCATCAAGACTTGCCTTTCGAAAAATTGGTCGAAGAACTGAACCCTGTACGCGATGTCAGTCAAACTCCGGTTTTCCAGGTGATGTTTGGCCTGCAAAATGCGCCGCGGACCGCGCCGCAACTCAGTAGTCTCAAAGTGACGAGAGTCGCCGTAGACACTCACACGGCGAAATTCGACTTGACGCTTTTAATGACCGAAACGGCGAATGGTCTATCAGGCTGGCTCGAGTACAGCGCCGATCTGTTCGACGCCTCGACTATCGAACGTCTGCGAGAGCATTTTGAAAACCTGCTGGTCAGCATCGCGTCGAATCCTGACGGCCGAATAGCCAATTTGCCGTTCATGACACCGCAAGAGCGGCAACAGCTGCTCGTCGATTGGAACGCCACAAGAACCGCGTTCCCGCGAGAACATTCGATTCATGATCTGTTCGAAGAACAAGCGCGTAACACTCCGAATGCGGTGGCCGTCGTCTTCAACGATCGCGAGGTGACGTACGGAGAGCTGAACAGGAGAGCTAACCAGTTCGCACGTTATCTGCGCCGACACGGTGTTGGACCAGACGTGATCGTCGGACTCGCGACGGAGCGTTCGATCGAGATGATCGTCGGCCTGCTCGCGATTCTGAAGGCGGGCGGCGCCTACATGCCGCTCGATCCGTCGTATCCGCATGAGCGACTCCTGTTTATGATCGAGCAGGCGAACGTCAAACTCCTTCTGTGTCAAAAGCACTTGCTCGCCAGCCTGCCCGCGAGCGAAGCCAGAGTGATTCAGCTCGACGACCCCGAAGTAAATACCGAAGACGATCAGAACCTCGCGCGCGTAAGTGAAGCAGAAAACCTCGCGTACGTTATGTACACCTCGGGTTCCACCGGACAACCGAAAGGCGTCAGCGTCACGCACCGTAACGTAGTCAGGTTGGTGAAAGATACTAACTACGCGAAATTCGACGCGACGAAAGTGTTCCTGCAGTTCGCACCCGTCACGTTTGATGCTGCGACTCTCGAGATCTGGGGACCGTTACTAAACGGTGCAAAGTTAGTCGTTACTGCTCCCGGCATCGAGTCGCTCGAGAATCTTGGTCAGACCATCCAGCACTACGGAGTGACCACCTTGTGGTTAACTGCCGGATTGTTTCACGAGATGGTCGACAATCAGTTGGACCACTTGCAGGGAGTGCAGGAACTCATTGCCGGCGGCGATGTGTTGTCTGCTCCGCACGTACGCAAGGTGACGAAAACACTGCGCAACTGCCGCTTGATCAACGGCTATGGCCCAACAGAAAACACGACCTTTACTTGCTGCCAGACATTAACGTCTGCCGACACCGGTCGCTCCGTACCGATTGGCCGGCCCATCTCCAACACGCAGGTCTACGTCTTGAGCAATGAACTGGAACCGGTTCCCGCCGGGGTTCCTGGAGAGTTGTGTATCGGTGGAGATGGACTTGCCCGCGGATACTTGCACGATCCAGGTTCCACTGCGGAGAAGTTTCTGCCCAACCCGTTTGCGACCGCGCCTGGTGAGCGACTCTATCGCACAGGAGATCTGGTCAAGTACCGCCGGGATGGTTCGTTGGAGTTTCTCGGCCGTCTCGATCAGCAAGTAAAAGTCCGCGGGTACCGCGTCGAACTCGGAGAGATCGAGTTCGCATTGGCCCAACATCCGGACGTCAGAGAGTGCGTGGTCACGGTTGAAGAATCGGCGAACGGCGAGAAACGCTTGATTGGTTTCGTAGCGCCAAATGCGGGGACAGCGCCTCGTGCCGAACAACTCAAAACTTTCCTGGGCGAAAAACTTCCTGAATACCTCGTGCCATCGTTTATCGGCGTCCTCGACAGTCTGCCCTTATCGTCGAATGGCAAAGTCGATCGGCAGGCGCTGCCAAAGATCGACGAGCTCGCAGTGGGAGATGTGTTCGTGGCGCCGCGTACCCCGGAAGAAATAGGCATCGCGAACATTTGGAAGTCACTGCTCGGAATCGACAAGGTCGGCATACGCGACAATTTCTTTGTTCTGGGTGGTCACTCGATGCTGGCGGTGCGGTTGGTGTCGGAGATTAAGAAGGCGTACGACAAAAAAATTCCGCTCTCGTTCCTTTATCAAGGCGCGACAGTCGAGGCTTTGGCGGCACTTGTTTCAGGCGACCATTCATATGCTCATCTGACGTTGTCGCAGATCAAGCCGGGTTCTTCGTGGCCGCCGTTCTTCTGTGTGTCGGGACCGGAGGTAAATGCGCTCGGCTACGCGACACTCGCTCACCATCTCGGCGAACAACAGCCGGTGTACTCGTTGCAGGGTGAATTTAGACGTGACATTGAGGGCGAATACACTCCGGAAGAAATTGAGTCGTGGGCCAGGGATTATGTTAAAGCTGTGCGAGAGTTGCAGCCCGAAGGACCATACATGTTCGGTGGCATGTGCACCGGGGCCCTCATCGCTTTCGATATGGCTGCGCAGCTCGAAGCCGAAGGGCAGGAGACTGGCTTGCTCGTCATATTTGATACGTGGGACATTCTCACGATGAACCGTTTGTGGGTGGTGGACTACTACTTGCGCCATCTCAGGTTCCTGCGCCGGCAAAGTCGAGAACGGCAGATCAGAGCGGTTACTAAGAAGATTCGCGGCTTGTTGCGCAACATCGTGGCGTCCGTTTCTCGTGGTTCAGGAACTGGCGAATCTCACGCTGCTCAGAATCCGTGGAAGACGGGGTACAAACCGAAGGTCGAACAATTCGTGCCCAAGCGTTTTTCCGGCGACCTGACGATCTATCGCATTCAGAGACAACCGTACTATCGCATTCGTGACGAAGCGTTGGGCTGGGGGAAACGAGTAGGAGGCCGCATCGAGGTTGAATACGTCCCCGGCGATCACCCAACGATACTGCGCGACCCGAACGTCCAGGTGCTGGCGTTGAATCTTCGTGAACGCATCGAAGCGGTGAAGAATGGGAAGTCGGTGATTCACGTGGAGAAGTCGCAGTGAGGCGAGCGAAGGTGTAAACCTCCCGCGTTAGACCCGCGAGTTGCTAAAGGTCTTCGGTTTGATCGGTTCTATGGCGTGTCAGTTCCGCTGCCTTGCAGTTTCAGACCTATTGTCCAGCTTCCCTCTGCCGCTCTTGCCTGCACGGAAAGTAAGAGACTTACCTTCAGAGCGTTCTGCGGCGTCTCTAGTCCACCGCCCAGTGAAATGCGTGGTCCACTGACGATCGTGAATGGGGCCGAAGCATCAATCGGAGAAACATTTTCTTCACCCGCAACGGTACGACCGTGTCTCTGATCAAACTGGCGCGTTACGGCAATGCCAGTAACAGCGTCGCCGGCAACTAATTTTCCTCCAGCCTCAACACTGATAACCTGCAGTTGCGCAAGCACTGCTGTTTGTGATTGAACGGACGTCTGGATGTTGTAGGCGGTATTTGAACGAATCAGTATTGTCACGTGAAGATCTCTCTTAAACTCGGAACCGGACAACACCAGGCTTAGCGCACCGTCATTCTCGACTGCATGCAAATCAACTCCTGTGGGTGAATCATGTGAGGACAGGGAAACAGTCACCGTTTTGCTAACGCTGCCGCGCAAGTCAGCTGATCCCGATCGGCGTTGAGCGCAAACCGTGGCAGGCGCAATGGCAATGAGACACAACCAAATGACACACCACAGCCACCTTCGTTTCCGAGGACCAACCGCAACATCGATGGCGTTCATATATTCCATTGCTTGAACAATTCAGCGAGTGGTCGTAGCTGTTGTAACTACGACGCAACACGTATCGGGACGAGAGAGTCCGCTGCAAGATCTGCCAAGGCCTGCACCAGGCGAGGGTCATATTCTTTTCCTGACCCGGCTCGGAGTCTTTCTATTGCCCTCTCATGACTAAGTGCCTGGTTCTCGTACCTGGGATTGGTCAATAAGTCGAAACTCTTTGTCACTCGCAGGATGCGCGAGGCCAGCGGAATCTCCTCTCCAATTAGTCCCAGCGGTCCACCGCTACCGTCGAAGTTTTCATGGTGATAGCGAATGATGTCGGCTATGTCTCGCAACTCCGCGACGCACGCAACAATTTCAACCGAGCGGGGAGCGTGAGTCTTAACAAGTGAGACATTCTCGTCCCTCGCAAAGGGCCAATAGGTTTCGCCTGCAGAGATTAACGCTCCCAAATCGTGGAGGAACGAAGCGGCCGTCAAATCCGAAAGAGACTCATCATTCAGATCCATTCTCTTGCCAAGCTGGCCTGCATATTGATTCACGCGAGAGGCATGTGAATGGAGATGCGGATCTCTAAGCTGCAAGAGTCGCGCCAGGGCCCTCACGAGGTCCAACCTCATCTCTCGTATGCGAGCCGACAGTCGTCCATTGTTCGCAGCGAGAGAATGCTGGAGCTTGTTGTTCTCGTAATGCTCAACTGCACGGCTGACACGCAACCTCAGATCTTCGTTATTCCAGGGCTTACTGACATACATGTAAACCAACCTGCAGTTGACCGCTTCTACCAGCGCTTCGAGATCTGTGTAGCCAGTCAAAAGAATTCGAACCATATGTGGGCGCCGGTCGGCGCTTTGTTTCAACAGCTCGAGGCCCGTCATTCGTGGCATGCGCTGATCCGAGATGATTACAGCCACGTCATGCTGGTCCAAAAGCCGCATCGCCTCTTCGCCAGAAGGGGCGGTTAAGCAAAAGTAGTCTTGACGAAACAATCGTTCCAGCAAGCGTAGGTTCGCAGTTTCATCATCAACAAGGAGAAGTTTATAAGCCATTGGTTTGGTGCTCCTGAGGAATACCTGACGAATCGATTGGAATAGAAACGCAAAACCTCGTGCCGGCGCCCAAAGCGCTTTCAACACCGATCGTGCCGCCATGCCTTTCGATGATTCCGTAAGTGATAGACAAGCCAAGTCCTGTGCCTTCGCCGACCGGCTTGGTGGTGAAGAAAGGATCAAAAATCTTCGGAAGCTCGTCCGGTCCAATTCCACACCCCGTATCCGCTATCGTGACTAACACTGATCTGCCGTCAACCGTGGTCGAGATTGTTACCTCGCCTTCGCCTTCGATGGCCTGGGCCGCGTTTACCAGAAGGTTCGTCCACACCTGGTTTAATTGTCCTGCGTAGCAGTTAACCGACGGTATCTCTCCATACTTCTTAACGAGACGAAGACGGCCCACACCGTAGTAACGGGAAAGAAGACGAATGGTCGCGTCGATGCCTTCGTGCAAATCGACTTTTTTGAATTCGGCTTCATCCAGGCGCGAGAAGAGGCGTAGGTTCTGCACGACGTCGCGGATGCGCACGGCCCCTTCAGCACAGTCGGCAATCATCGATTGCAATTCCGGAAGTAGAGTTTCATACCTAATCTCTTTTTTCGTGAGGGTTAGTTCTCTCGCTTCGTCGGCAGAAAGGGAGACACGTTCGTAAATTGACAAGAGCAGTTCTAGACGGCCGAGATAGCGACTGATCAGGTCCATGTTGCCGTAAATGAACCCGGCCGGATTATTCAGCTCGTGCGCGATGCCGGCGGCAAGTCGGCCCAGTCCGGCCATCTTTTCATTGTGAACTATCGCCGCCTGCAAGCGTTCCAGTTCGGCCTTTCTTGCTGCCAATTCGACGTTTTGTTGTTCGAGATCGGCTCGATAACTTCTGGCCATCAACACCAAATTCCGGCGTTCGAGAGCGCGCTGAACCGAGAGGCCGAGCACTTCTAACTCGCAAGGCTTCGTCAGATAATCGACGGCGCCGATCTGCAACGTATCTCTAATGCGTTGTGGCCGGCCAACCCCTGAGACCATGATCACTGCTGTGTCGGGATAGTGTTGGCGGATCTCTCTCAACAGTTCCACCCCGTTTCGTCCAGGCATTTGTATGTCAGAGACAACCAGTCCATAAGCGTTGTCTGCCAGGTAGGCCAACGCCTCGTCGCATGATCGGGCCGTTTCGCAGAAATACTGGTCACCAAGAAAGGAGGCAAAAAGGTTTAGCACAATCTCTTCGTCGTCAACGATAAGAATCCGCTCTCTTAATTGAATCGGCGCGGATGCAGCGAGACCAGGATCACCGGTTGGTTGCGGTACAACGATTGATGACATGACCGTTGGGCGTCCAGGATCGGGGTTATGGTTTGGGAATGACGACTGGTGTATCGTCCTCAACCGGTTCTTCTCCCTCGTCGACAATTATTCGTTTTGAAGGACGCGTTGGTTTGAGTTGAGCAAGGGACTGGTAAACGGCCCTTACCTGTGCCAGATCGCAGTCCGAAGGCCCGCTCATTTCATTTGGGACGTTTACATCCTTGAACTTGATCATCACCGTACTGAGCGCCTTGCAAGAGTAACAATCCAACAAGCCAAAGCCGTGGCCCAACTCGTGCGCTACAGCATTAGTCAAAGTTTTGGGGTTTGTTAGTAGCGGGTCGATAGTAATGGTGGCCCATGTAATGATCTGACCTCGCGTCCCGCTGGATGCTGTAAGCGTTGCGAGGTGACGAGTCGACTTATCGAAGACCAGTGCCCGGCGTATCGTCAAACAGTTCTCGCAATAAAGCTGACTACTCGTCGTTCCTTTGTATTCGAGCCTGACCTTCGAGCCAGTCCGATCCGAAACTGCGTTCCAGGAATCGAGGGCCGCCAGCAAGAAGGGAAGTTCACCGTCTGCGAAATCATTCTCGAGGACATGAACTCTAATTTTGCTCCCGGGCGCCCATGCGGAAAACCCAACTGGGGGAGCGTGGATGCCGACTTTGCAAGGGGGCTGCGCCAGCGCGGTCGTAGTTGTCATAAAGAGGATCGATAGGACTGTTGCTGACAGAACCTGTTTCATTTTTCCTGGACCCCGTTTTTGTCCACCCGCCGCTGAAGTTCGTAAACCTGACGGACCACTTCCAAATCGCAAGGTGAAGGCTCAATAAGCCCGTTGTCTTTATTGATTCCGGGAAAACCATTCATTATCGTGGTTTTGCTTTTGCAGGATTTGCAGTCCCATAGACCCAGTCCGTGGCCCAGTTCATGGACCATGAACCCCTGCAACGCCTTGGGATTGGTCGTCGCGAAATCGAAATCGATCCTTGCAGCGATCAATAGACCGTCATCGTCCTGCACCCGATTGAAGAGCGCATACTGCCTGGGATTGCTCCGGTTGACCTCGCGGCGTGTCACTGTCAGACAACCTTTGCAAGTCACTAAATCATCAATTTCGCCCGCAAAGGAAAAACTAACTCCGGAGCTAGTCTGTGCAGAGAAGTCAGACCAGGTCTTCATCGCGGCAAGCAGCGCTACCTGTTGCTCAGCCGTAAACATCCCACGCAAAAAATGAACTCTCACAGTCGAGTCCGGACGCCAGTAGTAGCCGCTTTGCCCTGGCGCATTGTGATTGACGAAACAAGCTTTCTGCTGATCCGGCGCGTCGATCTCTTTCACCGTGAGCGTGCTGGCGAAGAGTTTGTAATCGTAGTACTTAACGCTGATGCGCAAGTGCACATCACGATTCGGAAAATGCAGGACGTCGTCCGCTTCAGTGCGCGCCGGAAATGAAAGATTTGCAGTGACCGGCTCACGCCAGGTTTCAAACGTCGGAAAGCGCTGTTTGCCCTGCGGTTCGACCAGGCCTTTAATTTTCACGATGTGGAAAGTCGCTGCATCGATCCAAATAGAGCCGCGAAAGAACCGCTCGCTCATGTGGTGAGGGTTTGGCTTGACGGTGGGCTCGACAACCAGGCGATAGACGAGCTTACTGGAAAGTGTCTCTTGTCCGGCAAAGCTGAGTTGATACTTCGCCGACTCAACGATGTCGATTCCCAGCAATTGGGCTCCCGCGAGGTCCTGAATGTCTTCCTTTGTAATTCGCATTTCACTAATCGTCGACGGAGGGCGATAGGTAACGCGTTCGATGCGGTTGCCTTTATCATCGAAGAGGAATTGCGAGTTTCTTACGTACTGTCCCGTAACTTGACCTTTTGGGCCAATAGTCTGCAGCACGACATCGCGTTTGAATGTGTGTTGCTTAAGTGCGTCTCGCACTTGTAATTCCGTTCTAACGAATGCCGCGACGATGTTTTGCGGAGACCGCAGCATCATCGGAGGCGGCTCAGGACTCTGTTGCGTATGCGCTACCTGCGTCCAGGCAAGGATGACGACGGTCGCAATCAGATGTTCTTTAGCTCTTCTGACCATGCGCCGGAATTCCTAGACGGCCCTCAGGAGAACGCGGCGGTCCGTCGTCGAAGTGCTGCCAAGACTGGGTATTTCAATCGGTTCTTCAAACTGGCGATGCAAGTCGAGTGAGGTTATGGTCGTTTGCCATTGATTCTTAAAGGCAAGGAATGTCTCCGCGGTTTCGACTTCCGCGGGTTTCGAGAAAAAGAAACCTTGCCCCGCGTCGCATTTCAGCCGTCGAAGCGCAACGAGTTGCTCCAACGTCTCAACTCCTTCGGCCACTACGTGGATTCCAAGACTCCTCGCCAGAGTGACGATCGTTTTTGCGATTTCAGCATGCTCCCGTTTCTCCACCATGCCTTTGACAAACGACTGGTCGATTTTCAGCGAGCTGATTGGCAAACGATGCAGGTAACTCAAGGACGAATATCCCGTGCCGAAATCGTCGATAACCAATTCAATGCCGAGCGCTCGCAGTTGCTGAAGCAGCACTGTGGCGTTTCCAATGTTCTCCATCACTATGCTTTCAGTAATTTCGAGTTTGAGTGCACGCGGATCTACACCGGTGTCCTGGAGTATTTCGATCACCTGATCAATCAAATTTGCT